>JABAOG010000800.1_pt2 | contig 47707 bp, 54 predicted proteins | sample 7062131 | NCBI WGS metagenome assembly JABAOG01 (sample SAMN14538629, study PRJNA623070) | marine sediment metagenome | biome: marine biome [ENVO:00000428]; feature: marine pelagic biome [ENVO:01000023]; material: deep marine sediment [ENVO:00002113] | place: India: Arabian Sea | collected... | reverse complement strand
ACGGTGCGCTCTGCGCCGGTAAAAGCATCATAGAAGATCAGACCGATTTTAATCACCACGGCTCCACGCTCGGAGGGGCGGTCTAAAAGACCCAGGAACTTCAGCGGGGCATTCAGCAGACCGGATAACCATTTGAACATTGGGATGGTCGTTTTCAGCGGTTTGACCAGGTGGGGCATATTCTTGATCATACGGTTGCGTTCACTGACTGCTTCGCGGACCAGTCGGAACTCCCCGTTTTCCAGGTAGCGGATGCCGCCGTGAGCCATATGGGAGGATGCCGCACTGGCACCCGAGCAGAAATCCCCTCGATCAATGATCAGTGCATCGATGCGCTGCAGGCTCAAGTCTCGAAAGGTGCCAATCCCATTGACACCTGCACCGACAATCAGCACCGGGATTTCTGGATTTTCTCGTAATGTTTCTAAGATTCTTTCACGGTTCATAACGGATTGTTCTGCCCTTCTAAGATCTTGCGTCCTGTCATCTCTACCATTATCCTGATGAGACAATTAACCGCCACCCTGGATTGGTGAACGGTTAACCGGGGGAGATTTTACTGGAAACAGATTGTACTATAGTAGTGATGTTGATCACGAACAAGTTGGCATTAAATCATCAACTTATACACCGTCAAATGCTGGGTGGTAACTGGCGGTGCCGTTGATCTTGTTCAAAGTTCCAGGGATCAGTTCTCTCGCCATGAAGACCTCATCGGGCACATCAAACTGGCTCTTGATCCCAAATTCGCTGGCGGGTATGAAGCCTCCTTTGGTATAAAACTCAGGGTGACCCAGGACGATCACTGCAGAGAATCTTGCCCTCGCGCACGCTTCCAGGCTTTGAATTAACAACTGCCTCCCAATTCCGTGTCCCTGGAACTCAGGAGATACAGCCATGGGACCCAATCCCAGGATAGTGGCAGGATCATCCGGATGGTCGATTTCCATCAAGGAATAGGCTACATGTCCAACCACCTGCTCATCGACTTCAGCGACGTAAGATACTGACAGTGCACCGTCATTCCGAAGCTTATTTATCAGTTCGGCTTCTTCGTTGCGTCCAAAGGCAGCTTGGTGAATGTGATCAATGGATAAATAATCTTCTGGGGTTTCGGGTCGTATGATTATATTTTCCATATGTTCTTGCGTGGCAGGTTGAATGCCCAGATTGTCGCTTTAGACGCAAACTAATCTGTAGCCGGTTGGACCTGTGAAACCTGTCGCCGCTCGCGCATCCAGCCCCACACACCGATCACCAGACCAACCCCGACCAGAACCACGGGGAGATAGAACGTGTTCCGCAAGGCGATGGCTTCGACGATGGGGGAAGCCGCGGTTGCTCCTCCAGCCGGCAGTTCTCCGCCAAGCTGAGCGGCAACCTGACCGGCAAAAAATGCCCCAAGAACTGCGATACCGATCGTCTGACCCATCGTTCTGGAGATGGATAACAAGCCCGATGTTATCCCCAGGCGTTCACTGGGTACCGCCCCCATGACAGCGCTGTTGTTGGGAGATTGGAAGGTACCGAACCCAATCCCAATCGGGATGAACATCAGGATATACACCAGCATGGATGTATCCACCCGCAGGAATTGTGTCACTGTAATATAACCAGCCAGCAGAAGCGCCAGTCCAATGGTCAGTACAGGTCGTGATCCATAGCGGTCGGAAAGCGACCCGGTGATCGGGGACGTGATCCCCAGCATGATGGGCACAACCGAGAGCAGCAGGCCAACCGTCTGAGGGCTGTAGCCGCGCACGTCTTCCAGGTAGAAGGGAAGCATGATCGTTGTGCCTGCCAGGGAAATGAATACCAGCACACCCATCACCAGATTGGCGCTGAATAATGAGTTTTTAAAAAGGGTCAGGTCGATCATTGGCTGAGAGACCCTGGTTTCGACCCATATAAAGACCGCAATGAACAGGAAAAATACGCCTAATAAACCCAGGATCAAGGGATTGGTAAAGCCGATGTCTTGACCAAGTGTCAGGGCGAGCAGCAGACCGCTCAGGCTGATGAACAGGATCAGCGCCCCGATAAAATCAAACCGCTGTCCACCGGGTGGTTTTTGCGAGACGACATAGCGGGTTACCATCCACACGCCGATGATGCCAACCGGCACGTTAACGTAGAAAATCCAGCGCCAGGAGAGCGCGCCGAGGATCAAACCGCCAATGACCGGACCGGTGATGATCCCGGCAGAGACGATTGCCCCGGCGATGCCGAGGGCTTTACCCCTTTCTTCTCGGGGAAAGGATTCGGTGATGATGGCGACGCCCATTGCCATGGTCATGCTGGCGCCGATTGCCTGCAGGGCGCGGAAAGCGATCAGCGCGTACACATTGGGTGCGAGCCCGCACAGCATCGACCCGATCGTAAACAGGATCAAACCCAACCGGTGAACAGATTTCTTTCCCAGGATATCTCCTAACCGCCCCATTCCCAGTATCAATGTGGTGATCACCAGCAAATAGGATAGCACGACCCACTGCACGACCGGGAATGTAGTGTCGAAAGTCTGTATCAGGGTTGGCAGAGTGATGTTGACGATGCTGCCGTCGATCGTTGCCAATAAAATCCCGCTTCCGATGGCAGCCATGATCAACCATTTGTTCTGATATTGATCTTTTGATTCCAATTGTTTCTCCATTTAACTTTAAACAAATCCTGCCTATTTTACACCACAATTAACTTGACACTGTATAGTGAGGTGTTCAACTATCAAGAAATGAAGGTGGAAAGATTATTGAAGACGGTAAACCATTTGGAACTGGTTAATTTCTTCTTTTTTGAAACCAAGCCGGGTGAATAGATTTCGACCTTTCGGGGGTTCCGGAAAATTAATCGGAATTTTCCAGTTGTGTTCCGGGTACAGTGCAAACAGCGCCCTGATCAATCGTGAGGCATGCCCCAGGCCGCGTAGTTCCTCTTCAACTACCATGGATCGCAAAACGACAGTATTCTCCTTTGTTGGAGAAATCGCTGCGTATGCTGGACCTAATTGAAAACCCATATGTGGGGGTGCCAATTTAGCGATCGCTTCCCCGTTAATCTGCCAGGGCATATCGGCAGGCTCGTTCGCGCTTAATACCCGAGAGATCTCTAAAAGGTCCTTTTCGATCAGGTCTTTGTCCCTGTCCGCTTCATGGGCTGGTACAGCAGTGTATCCATACAGGCGGCGGACGATCCTGAACCCGTTATTTTCATACAGGCGCACGGCTGGTTCGTTCTGTTCAATAACTTCTAATGTGTAAGAACGATCTCCACGCTGGTATGCTTCATCCAGCAGTTCTTTCATCAGCCAGGTGCCGATGCCTTTTTGGGTTTTCTCCGGGACAATCCCCATGCCCGCCAGCCGGGAGTTCCATCCCATCCGGCTGATCAAGGCGACACCAGCAGGATCACCATCATCAAACACCATCTTGCTCAAGATTGGATGGATATTCTCATTATGAAGGAATTGATGTGCTCCTGGAGTGTCCAGGTGCAGTTCACCCCCGATGTAATCCGTGAATGCCCGGTTGAGGGTTTCTGCGACCAGCTCAACGGGCACCTTGTAGATCGGTTTAAGTGACAAATTCATTTCTCGTACTCCCATGCTTCAGCAACGGTCGGATTCCGTTCGAAAAACTGGTCCCGAACGGATTGGGGAACCCGGTTCAACGGGCAGGCAAAGTTGAAACATTGGCTGCAGAATGAGCGCAGCAATGTGGTGGTTGAACTGACCCCGGTCACGAGTATCAGGAACAGCAGCAGCCACTGGGATGAGGTAACCATGATCACCATTGGGAAGATTAACAGGCTTGCGAACCCGGCGAAAAATATGAACACTTCCCACCTGTTCATCGGTCCGGGGCGGTATTTCCACAAACGCGGCATCCCGTAATTAGCCCAGCATTGTAGTGTTGGACCGCTTTCGGCATAATGCGGGCAGTGCGAACACATCACCCGGATCTCGATCAAACCGAAATATAGCAGGAAAAAAAGTCCATAAATACCCATCATGGTCCAGCTGATTTGGGCAACAGCGATCATTCCGACCATAAAGGGAGGTGCTACCACAAGCATGAAATATGCCAGGTCCCGAGCGGAGAAATGACAGTGGAGTGTATTGCTCACTGGACATCCATCGCAGGATTCTGCTGTACAGGTTGTGATCGATCGGTTGGGATTGAGGAATGCCATCGAAAATCTCCTGTACGTATTATACAACCGTTGCAGCAGCATTCCTCTGTGATGTCTTTCGCTTTCTTTAGAAAAAAATGGAGAAAATATGTATGGTCTGAGGTGAAGGATATCGTGGGGTGGAGCAGGGTGCATCCCTACCTGAGATCATCAATAGATTTCCACAAATCTCAGGTAGGGATGTGTCATTGCGCTGGCGAACCTATGGTTTGATGAATATGGGTGCGATCACGTGAATGAGGATATCAGCTGTGAAGTGTGCCAGTATCGCGCTGGTGAGTCCAAACCGCCAGTACAACCAACCGAAAAGAATTCCAGGCACCATGTTTAATATGATGACCCTGACGATCACGATCCCACCGAGGGGGATGCCCATCGCCGATGTCGCCGGGAGATGACCGATACCAAAAACGACCGCAGCCAGGATCATCGCTGCCCACATGACCCCTAATGAAGGTTGACCATCGGCAGATTTACTGACAAAGTGCCCCAGCCAGGCAAATAAAGTGAACAGGAACAGGCGCATCTGGATTTCTTCCGTGATTCCCCCGTAGAATGATGCCAGGAACCCCTGCCAGGCATTCGGTCTGATCGACTCGGGGATACTGATGCCCAGCCCCGATAACCATGAGTTCATCGCTGGTGCCAGCCAAAAGACATCCGCAAGCCAGACAAACACACCTGCTGCTATTCCGGCTAGAATGCTGAGTGCAAGGACCCTCGGAAATCCATCCAGCAGTGCTTCTCCCCTGGTAATTGCCGTCAGATACGGAAGTCGAAGTCCAATTTTATCCGCAAGCAGTAGACCAATCCCAATGGCGATTGCCGATAGGACAGCCTGTTGAACGATCTGCAGGAGGATGAGAGTTGTTGTGGACATCCCGGAGGTCCCAACTTGAGATAAACTCGCAGATTGGGTTTTTAACGCATAGGGAAGGACCATAATTCCAGCGACTACCGCTGAAATCCACAGGAGGAGGAACAATTTCCAGTTATAGGTGGACGATGATAAAGATGTTGAGATAGCAGACATTGCTAAGATCCTTTTTTGATTAAATAGGTGGCTCAAGAATTTTTGTCACCAGGCATCAGGATGACTGAAAATAGATAACGTTTTCGATCATCGGCTGGTTGATTTTCCAATAAGGGCGACAGGAGCGAAGTCAATCCTTGGATGAAGTCACTCAGCTCGTCATCCGTCAGGTACAGGGGATGCTGCTGGTAGCCGACACCATCATGTTCGATGTCCAGTTCTTCACGTTCAAGATAGCGTGCAAAATCACCCAGCAGGACCGAGACAAATATCGTGAAGTAGCGCAGATGGTCATCCCGGGTTGCATCCTCCAGGTCTTCAGCAGAGAGATGGGCGATATTTTCCCTTGTCAACCCGTACACGGATTCGGTCACACTACGAACCTGGCGTTCTTCGACGACTTCGATTAGCCCACCTTCGTGCAGGCTGTTGATGTGCCTGTACAGCGTCGCCTGGGCGACATCGGATAGCATTTCGGATAATTCCAGGGGGGTCATATTTCGCCCCCGCAAAGCGACGAGAATGCGCATTCGGACAGGGTGGAGTATCAGGTTTGTTTTGTTTTTCATAATTATATTCTCACTTTTGATTATCAATAATGATTATATTCTCAATAATGAGAATTGTCAAGACTATTTCCCAGTTTATTTATAAAATGATGGGAATCGAAATTCCTGTCAAAGGGACTATAGACGAAAATTAGACGCTTAATTTTGGTTGAAATTTTGGTGATATTGTTCTCCCCCAATTGCATGAGTGATTATGGAACAGTTTTTGCAGAAATATTGGGCTTAGTTTGGATATAAATCGTATGGAACGATTCCGGGAAGCTTAATCCTTACGCTTCTTTTCCCAATCTTCGCGGTGGATATGGTAGATGTAATGCGGCACTGGTTGGGTATCTTCTTTCATATACTCTGGGAATTCGAAGATCCCCTCTCCGACCCGCTTCCCGCCGGCACGTTCCTGCATCCGGATTGAGGCGATATTGCTCACGTTCGGCGTAGCCTGGACAATCTTTGCATCGGTATGGGTAAACAGGTAATCCACCAGACCTAATTTGATTTCCAGGCCGTAGCCGTGCCCCCAGAATGCAGGGAATAATTTCACATCAGTTTCCGAGATGCCTTTTTCGTCAGGCGATCCCAATTTGACCTGTCCAATCGATTGACTGGTCGTATTCATTGCTGTGATCAGCACAGCATCCAGGATGCGCCCCGATTCCGAATGAAGTTGTTCATTGATCTGATCTTTTGTGATCTTTAAACCTTTTGGAAAGCCGACATGCGTCATGACGCGTGGGTCCGTCCACAGAGCGTAGAGCATATCAACATCGCCTGGAGTGGCAAAGCGAACGAAAAGACGCTCAGTCGTGATGATTGGATCGGATTCAGCCGTCATTCAGGTTCCCTCCTGGAAGTATTGTTCATAAAAACAATTAAACCACCATTTGGCGTGATTTTGCATCCTCTCAGCACGGTCAATCGGTACTATAGATAAGAAATTTGACCCCGATCAATTCTCAATTTGGTTCATGGAAAATGCACTCATTCAAGTCAAAATGATTTCCAGCATTGCCGGGGGTGAGTTTGCCTTATTCTAAATACCCTCCTCGACCTGGTGCTTCGCCACTGCTGCTTGATTTTGCAGGTCAACCCTCAAAATCAACAGTTTGCGAGCAATCATTCCCTTCACTCGTACCGGATCAATGACCGGATTTTCGGTGGTTGTCGATCAGGTCATAAGTTGCCCCGAAGATATTGCGGTTCTTCGGCAGGAAATTGTGCGGGAAACCGAGTTTAATCCGGGAGACCCCATCAAGACGCTCAAGCTGGTCATCCGTCAGGGTGAAATCCAGGGCACCCATATTGTCCTTAAGTTGCTCCAAATTGCGGGCACCCAAGATCGGGATCATTTGTGCGCGCTCCTGCTGCTGGCGCACCCAGGCGATGGCTACCTGTGCCATCGACCGCCCGGTCTCCCCGCTGATCTTCTGGACTTCCAGGATGGTTTGCATGGCTTTGTCGCTTAAATCAAGCATTTCCGGGTCAACCCGGGTGGATTGATCGACTTCATCCAGGAACTTGCCGGTCAGAACCCCGGAGCTGAGCAACCCCCAAGGCAGCACAGCCATCCCCCAGTGCTGTGCCATCGGCAGGACCGCCCAGTCCAGGTCCCGGTGCAGCAGCGAATAGGGTACCTGGATGCCGATGAAGGGCGACCAGCCGCGCAAATTGGCAATCGCATTGGCCTCAGCGACAATCCATGCCGGGGTGTCGGAAATGGCGATATAGTTGACCTTGCCTGACCGGACCAGGTCGTCCATCCCCCGCAAAACTTCCTCGACCGGGGTCATATAGTCCCATGCGTGTAGGTATAATATATCGATATAATTGGTTTTCAGGCGTTTCAAACTCGTCTCCACCGAGCGCATCATATTTTTCCGGCTGTTTCCCCCGGAATTGGGGTCCGTATTGGCCTGGTTTGTGAGTGTATACTTGGTGGCAATCACGAATCGATCTCTGCCGCCTTCGATAAAATCACCAATAAAGGTCTCGCTGATCCCTTCCGTATAGTTTACGGAGGTATCGATGAAGTTGCCTCCCTGGTCGATATAGTAGTCGAACATCTTGCGGCTCTCTTCTTTGGAAGCCCCCCAGCCCCAGGTTTCACCAAAAGTCATCGTCCCCAGGCAACATTCTGAGACGCGCAATCCGCTTTTACCGAGTAATTTGTATCGCATGGTTTCTCCTTGGAAATTGATCTTAATCCGAGATGAGTTTAATAAGTTTAGCATAAATTTTCTTGATAAATTTGAACTACATCTGCCAACTGGAAGGTAGGTGGAATCAGATTGTTGTTTATGGATTGCCGAAATGCTGTATGGCATAATACTTGCTCATCATTAATTATTCGATTGGAATGGAGGCAAATGGACTATGAGACCATTTCGAAAAAATGTCGCCCTGGCTGTCGATGGCGGAGGCATCCGCGGGGTGATTGTCACCCGTGCCCTGATGAAGCTGGAAGAGGCCCTCGGTTTACCGGTACACCAGATCTTCCGGCTGACAGCCGGCACCTCAACCGGGTCGATCATCGCCGCCGGCTCCGCCGCTCAATTGACCGCCCGGCAGATGTATCAGTTATACATAGACCTGGGACCGAGCATCTTTCCCCGCACCTGGCGCAGTTTTTTCTGGCCGCTGACCCGCTATCGCTACGATAATGCACCGCTGATGGAAGCCCTCAAACGCAGCCTTGGGGATATACTCATGCGGGACTTTTGGACGGCCAGTCCAGCTACCGATGTGGTCATTACAACCTTTGACCTCCAGGAGAACCGCACCCGCTTCATCAAACCATGGAAATCCGAATACCGCGATTGGCCCGTCTGGAAAGCTGCCCTGGCTTCCAGCACGGTGCCGACTTACTTCCCTGTTGTCGATGGGAGGTATGTGGACGGAGGCGTTGGCTCCTATTCCAACCCTTGCTACCTGGCAGCCTACGAGGCCAGGTTCTGCCTTAACTGGGACCCGAAAAAAACCACGCTGATCAGCCTGGGCACCGGCCGCAGCCCACACAGCTTTGATCCCAGCCGCACCAGTGATATGTACGCCTGGCAGTGGATCACCCCGGTGCTGGGTGCTTTCCAGCAGTCTGCTGACGACCAGCAGGTCCACCTGGTGGAGCAGTTCTTCAAGGACTTGGACTTCCGCCGCTTCCAGATCGACCTGGAGGAGCCCATCCAGATGGACGACGTCGACCGCATCCCGGAGATGACGGTCTACGGCGATCGTCTTGGTGAGATGCTCCTGAATGATGAAGTCGACGAAGCCATGCTGATCACCCCNNGATAAAATCGATGAGGCCATGCTGATCACCCCCAAACGGGCTCCGACGTTGGATGAGTGGGAATGAACCTACCTTAATTGCCAATCAGGATTGGAAATCTGCTGTGATATCAACCTTCAGGGGTGACTCAGGGTATTCCTCCGAGCAGGCAGAGAAAATCGTCAAAAACAGCCCGTTCTATACCATCGCATATTCGAGCTTCAACTGGACCGGTTCCAGCAGCTCGCCCAGCCAGCATTCCGCTTCCAGCCGGTCGGTGAAGATGCGCGCTTCAACTGTGCGCTTACTGGCAATGGTATCGAACAGGAAGGCATGATTCAGGTTGGACTTGACATAGATGGCGACGCGCGTGTTCGGCGGCAGACCATCCCACAGCAGGGCGGTGAAGTAGCGGTAGATCGAGATCAGCGGTCCAGCGCCGTGGATGTCGGTGATATCGACAAAGATGCGGTGGCTCCGGCATCGGTTGGCGGTTTGATTGCTCTGCCGTGCCATCTCAATGATTAAATCGTCGTTCATCGCACCAGAAGCGTACACTTCAACCATGTTGGTGGATTTGTGGTTTAGGATCTGGTATGGCATCTCGCGTTCCTCCGTAATTGTTCTCGAATGAACCCCCAGATGTGGGGGCTTCCATTTATATATCCCTGTATATACGGTTTGATTAGTTGCAAGAACTGTGCCGAATCTTTATTAGACCCTATCGGAGATGGGGATTTTGATCATTTTCCTGTGAGGTGAGGTTCTTGTAGTAAATTTAATCGGTTGAATTCATGTGCACATCAGGTGCGTTGCACTTTAAAAGTGCAACGCACCTTTTTTATCTGGTAGATATTTACCCGTATTATCCATACAGACCATGTAGATTGAAGATGGAGCTCGCTGTTCCAATATTTCAGGTCACATGACCCGAAACATGACCTCCAACCCTCACTAATATGACCAGTATTTCTATATAATAATGGCAGTTAATGATTATCCATCAAGGAGCGTGACATGCAGAATATTGTCAGTGTGAATCAACTCGAAAAGAGATACCAGCCCGGCGATCTGCTGGCGGTGGATAAGATCTCCTTCGATATTCACAGCGGTGAAATCTTCAGTTTATTGGGACCCAACGGTGCAGGCAAAACAACGACCATCTCCATGCTCAGCTGCCTGCTGAAATCGACCAGCGGTGATGCCACCGTTAGCGGTCACTCGATCACCAGTGACCCGATGGGGGTCAAGCGCTTGATTGGCGTGGTGCCGCAGGAGATCGCCCTGTACGAGACCCTCAGCGCCCGGGAAAACCTGCTCTTCTGGGGACGGATGTACGGTATGCAGGGCAGGTCTCTGCGCATGCGCGTCGACGAGGTCCTTGAGCAGGTAGAACTGACCGATCGTGCCGGGGACAGGATCCAGTCCTATTCCGGTGGGATGAAGCGCCGCATCAACATTGGCGTTGGCTTGCTTCACAAGCCGCAGTTGATCTTCATGGACGAACCGACGGTCGGCATCGACCCGCAGAGCAGGCGCCGCATCCTGGATACGGTCAAAGACCTCAACGAACAAGGATTGACCGTGTTATACACCACCCACTACATGGAAGAAGCCCAGGAACTCTCGGACCGGGTCGGGATCATCGATCACGGCAGGTTGATCGCCCTGGGCACCCAGAAAGAACTCACCCAGCTGGTCGGCGAGAATGAAACCCTGCGACTGCACCTCAGCGACCAGTTGGATCAGCAGCCCTTGCTCGACAGTCTGAAATCCATCGATGGCATCCTGCATGCTGAGTCGCTCGACCACCAGGTCATGGTGGTGGCACGCGAAGTCGAGGAGATTTTACCCGCCGTAATTTCAGCAGCTAACCGGGCTGATGTGCGCATCCGTTCGATCGATATCGAAGAACCCAACCTGGAAGCAGTTTTCCTGCATCTTACGGGTCGGGCGCTCCGGGATTAGGCGGAACTTACCATGAAAAAGATCCTTAACATCGCCTGGAAAGATATCCGCATCACCTTTCGCGACACGTCCGCATTGATCCTGATGCTGGTCACGCCTTTTGCCCTGACTCTGGTGATCGGTTTTGCCTTCGGCGGGTTCAGCAGTGATGACAACAACGGCATTTCAGACATACCGGTTGCGATCGTCAACCAGGACGAGGGGGACTTTGGCACCTACCTGGTGGATGTTTTCGAATCAGATGACCTGGCGGACCTGGTGGAGCCGACCATCCTGGAGGATGTGAGCGCAGCCCGAACTCTGGTTGATGAAGACCAGGCATCTGCTGCGGTAATCATTCCCAGGGATTTTTCTTTGGACATATTCCCCACGGGGTTTTCATCCATATCACGGGGTGAGCCTGCATTGATCGAAGTTTACGGCAATCCCGGTACGCCCATCAGCGCCGGTGTCATCCAGGCGATCGTCGAGCAGTATTTGATGCAGGTTTCTGCCGGCATCGGTGGGGTCCAGGTTACCTTCCAGCAGCTGATCGATTCCGGGTCCGTCTCCATGGATCAGCTGGATGAAATCGGGGAGTCGATGGGCGAGTCATCTGCAGAGAACATCGTCACCGCAGACCTGGTAACCGTGGAATCTCACACGGTCGCCGGCAGCGGAAGCGGCGAATTTGATTGGATGACCTACATGGCGCCCAGTATGGCGATCCTGTTCCTGATGTTCACGATGACCTCCGGCGGGCGTACCCTGCTCTCGGAGCGGGATCAGGGCACCCTGCCGCGCATGCTGGTCTCACCTTCATCTGCGGCTCAGGTCATCTCTGGCAAAGTCCTAGGTGTTTTTACCGTCGGTATCCTGCAGATGTCAATCCTGATGATCGCCAGCAATCTTTTACTTGGAGTCAGCTGGGGTCCGATCTCCACGGTTGTTCCAGTGATCTTGCTGCTGGTTGCTGCAGCCACAGGGTACGGCATCCTGATTGCAGCGTATTCTCGCACCCCTGGTCAGGCAGGTACGATTGGTACTGCGATCAGCCTGGTTTTTGCCATCGGCGCGGGAAATTTCTTCCCCCGGGGCGGTCTTCCGGATTGGCTTCAGACCATCAGCCTGGTCTCACCCAATGCCTGGGGACTGGAAGCCTTTGATGAGATCCGTTTGGGCAGCACAATTGCGGATTTCCCGGAAGTCCTGGTTGGGCTGGCAGTGATGAGCTTGATCCTGTTCCTGGCATCACTGGTCGCCTTCCGCCGGCAGTACCGCTAGTTTTGTTAAGTTATTGGAGTTCTAACAATGAAGAAAATATTCAACTTAGCCTGGAATGATATCCGGATCGAATTTTCTGAGAAATCTACACTGGTGTTTTTTCTGGTGCTCCCGCTGATCTTCACCGCCATTTTAGGCGTCAGCATGGGCGGCGGAGAAACTGATCCCGATGCCGACACCCGCACTGCGGTCGTGGTCATCGACGAGGATGCAACCGGTACATCCGAACTTCTGATCCGCAACCTGGAAGATTCCAGCATGGTTCGACCAGTCGTCCTGGAAGACCCTGACCTGGAAGAACTCTTCAGTGAATATAACCAATCCGCCTCGCTGACCATTCCAAGCGGTTTTGAGGATGCACTTTCAGCCGGTGAGAGCTCCAAGCTGGAATTATCTCTCAATCCAAACGCCAGTGATGTGCTGGCAATCGAGCAGGCTGTCTCCACAGCCGCCAGCAAAACGAACGCCATTTACGCAGCCGCCAGTAATGCTGTCGAACAGCGGGAGAAACTGGAGCCATTTGCTACCTGGGAAGAACGCGAAACTTATTACTATGACAGCCTGCTTCTGGCAGAAGAAATCCTGGCTGAACCGGTCGGAGAAGTCCTGGTAACATCATCTGTCGAAGATGATGAATCCAGCCAGATCGCCACCGGATTTGAACTCGCCTCACCGGGTCAGCTGGTTTCCTGGGTGCTGATCACCCTTTTAGGTGCCTCCATAGTTTTTGTTTACGAACGCACCGGCGGTACATTGCAGCGCCTGATGGTTACCCCAACCAGCAAAGCGACAATCGTGCTGGGGAAAATCCTGGGGCGCTACGGGATGGGCATCCTGCAGATGGCGATCCTGATCATCTTTGGCGCCCTGCTGTTCGGCGTTAACTGGGGCGACGACCCGCTGGCTATTGCTCTGGTGGTGCTGTCATTCGGTCTCGCCGCTGTTGCGCTGGGGGTGCTCATGGGTACCTTCGTAAAAACATATTCACAGGCGAATGGAATCACGATCATGGCATCTATGCTGTTTTCCGCTCTTGGTGGAGCATGGTGGCCCCTGGAAATCACTCCAACAGCCTATCAGACAGTGGTCAAAGTTCTGCCCACAACCTGGGCGATGACAGCTTTCACCGATATCATCACTCGCGGCCAGGGACTCGGCGCCGTGCTGCCGGAGATCGGCATCCTGCTCGGGTTTGCTGCGGTTTTCTTTACCGTGGGTATCTGGCGCCTGCGCTTCGAGTGACCAGCATTCGGAATGAAGTAAGCAGTCGATTCACGATCCGCCTTCCCCGGGAAACCTTGGGTACAGTTGATGAGTTTATAATTAAAAATATTGCAAACCCTTGACTTATGAAATTATTTTTGCTATATTAATAGAGATAAATGCCAGGGTGCCCCCCTCACTCTGGCATTTATCCTTTAAAAGCTCATTACGGGTACGAAAATTTGCAGGTCATCTGAAACAAGATTAATTGTATTAATAATTATTTTGGAATTTCTCTTGACAGGAATTAATTTGGGTTTATAATATCAAGCATCAAGCGCCAGGGTGCCCCCCTCACTCTGGCGCTTGTGTTTTTAAATCAAAATTTTCTCAGGGACCTGGAATGGTCTATTAAATTGCGGGGGTGATAAAATTCTTTAAAAAAGGAAATGCGCATGGAGAAAATTTTTCTTGGGATAGCAGCTTTACTTGGGGGGATTGGCGTGGCGGCAGGTGCTTTTGGTGCTCACGCCCTGGCAAATATCATCCCGCCTGAACGCCTGGAGACTTTCGAGACCGCAGTCCGCTACCAGATGTACCATGTTGTCGCTCTGATCGCTGTCGCCTGGGCACTGACCCGCTGGTCCGGCCAATCGGGTTTGCTGACGCTCAGCGGATGGCTGTTCTTCGCTGGTGTATTGCTCTTTAGTGGAAGCCTGTACATATTATCATTGAGCGGTGTGCGCTGGCTGGGTGCGATCACACCCTTTGGCGGGGTAGCCTTCGTCGCTGGCTGGCTGCTCCTGGCGTACGAGGTCTTCCGAGGCTGACCACTACGCATGCGGGCGGCTCTGTTTTCTGATGTCCACGGCAACACACCTGGATTGGAAGCCGTATTTCAGGTGATCGATGAACTCGGTGGCGCGGATGTCATCGTATGTGCCGGGGATATGATCTTCGGCGGTCCTGGACATGCGGATGTGCTCGATAAGCTGGTCGAACGGGGTGTGCACATGCTGCGCGGCAACCACGAAGAATTGTACCTGGACCGTACCGCGCACATCCAGAAAATGCCCCGGGAAAACAGGGAATACATCCGCCGCTTTCATGATTACCTGGATGCCCACCTTTCTGCTCATCACAGGCAGCTCCTCGCCGGGCTCCCTTTAACGATCGATATCCCTATCAACGACGGGCAGGTTCTTCAGGTTTGCCACGCCACTCCAGCGGATCCCTGGCTGTATGTCTGCAATCCGCACACGACGGTTGATGAAATGGAACTCGGCTTCGGTTCATCAGAAGCAGACCTGATCGCCTACGGGCACTGGCACTGGCACCACATGATCAAGTTCCGTGAAAAGCATCTGGTCAATGTCGCCTCGGCCTCGGTGGGTGAGCGGCAGGATGGCCTCAGCAGCCTGACCATTCTGGACACCCGGCCTGGCGGCTGGAGCATCCGCCAGCTGCAGATTCCCTATAATTCGGTGGAAGAAGAACGATTGATGCGTGTGCGAAGAACGCCACGTCCCGATTAAAACATGAAAAGTTTTATAACGTATCTTCACCTTTGCATATCCCTTGCCAGCAAGGATGATTTATCCTAAAAGTTCATTCGGAAACTTTTTATGTTTATCCTGGCAACCTGAAGGGGTACCTTTTATTGGAGGAATAAACGATGAAAGATAAGATCAATCTGTCTGAAAAACTATCCCGGTTCGATGAATACTGGTCGCCGCGGGTGGTCGGGCAGTTCAACGGGCACGATCTTCTCGTCGCCAAAGTCAAGGGTGAGTTCGTCTGGCATCAGCATGCAGTTACGGATGATTTCTTCTTCGTCCTCAGCGGGCACCTGACCATCCGCCTGCGGGACCGCAATGTAGAATTGGGACCCGGAGAACTGTTCGTTGTCCCAAAGGGCGTTGAGCACAACCCTTATGCCGCCGAAGAGACACACCTGCTGCTGATTGAGCGCCAGGGCACACCGAATACCGGAGATGAGCGCACAGCGGCACCCCGGCGCGAGATTTAATCCTTTCCAGTGAATTGATGCATCATTCCCGAGATTTCCTTCACAGCGCGACAAAAGAACAGGCCGCCGATATCCGCCGGCTGGTNNCCGCCGATATCCGCCGGCTGGTGATCTCTTCCGGTATCAACCCGATCGGCCTGGACTGGCGGCGCTTTATTGTCGCTGAGTATGGGGACGGGGATGTGATCGGATGCGGACAGCTCAAACCGCACCGGGATGGCTCTATGGAACTGGCATCGATCGCGGTTGAGAAGAACTGGCGTCGCCAGGGGATTGCCTCCGATATCATTGACCGATTAATCCGCAGTCACGACGGCGACCTGTACCTGATGTGCCGCTCTAACCTGGGCGCATTTTATGAAAAATTCGGATTTGAAATCATTTCGCAAAAGCAGATGCCGCCATATTTCCGGCTGATCAGCAAACTGGCGAATTTTTTCAGCTGGCTGGTTAGACGGGAAGAATCACTGCTGGTCATGCGCCGGGGGAAAGAATCAAAAATCCGTTAAAACGATTAGGATCCAATCCCACCTCAGAATCATAAAGATAAAAGGGCTGCACCGATTACTCTCGGACAGCCCTTCCTTGTTTGGTGTATAGATCGCAAAGTTATTCGATCAGGATGCAGGAACTGCCTGATCAGATTTCCTTCCCCGGATGCTCCAGAATAAGCTCAGCAGCAAAAGCACTGCACTGTACCCGGCGGCAATCCATGCCGATGCATTCACCAGCGGTTCATTCGGGAACTTGACCGCGATCCCCACGAAAGCCCATACAAGCACAGCCAGGTAGGCGGCATCACGCCGTGTTATGGCCATCGCCGTGGCAATCACCGATGCGACCGCCAGCATGATCGCCGCCCATGTCTGCGGGGCGATTCCCAAGGCTCCCCAGTTGAGGTAGTCCAGCAGGGAAGTGGCGTTGGCGACCGTGGCAACGGTGATCCAGCCCAGGTAGATGCTGAAGGGAACCTGGACTGCCCAGAATTCCCCACGGGATACCCGCGCCTGCCGGACACCCAGGCTCTGGTACGTCCATATCAGGGAGATCAATAAGATTACCATGATCAACATGGAAAGGGCGAACTGCTCATAGTGCCAGGCAAAGATCCAGGCTGTGTTCGCCAGGTTGCCGATCACAACCGGCAGGGCTGCCCTGGTAATCCGGGGATTATCCTTTTGAGAGGGCAGTGCCTGGTAGATTGTGAAAGCTATCAGAGCTACATAAATCAGCCCCCAGATAGAAAACACATACCCGGCAGGAACGAAAAAGACGTCAAACGAATCAGAGATTTCACCGGTGTCCAGCCCGTTGATCGGCAGGGCATTGGCTAAAATATTCACCGTGATCATCAGGATCAGGGTGACGATAATGGTTATTTGTCGAATGGTTGCATTTTTGAACATTTTATTTTCCTATTACTTTCCGTGAGTTTGAACTGATATAGGAACATTATAGCATAAAACACTTAATTGTCAATATATTGTTCAGATATTGCAACGGTATTATTAAATAAACTCTGAGCTGTATGGAGAAATCGCTGGGAACCTATCCCGGCGGGTTCTTTGCCGTATCGATTAGTTCCTGGTGGACTTTTTTGACCTTGTCGGGGATCATCTTGAACATCGCCCGGTCGTTGGTTAGTATCCCATCGACCGAGATCTACACATCGGTCAGTTGGGTGTAGATTNNCTTGAGCATCTCCCGGTCGTAGGTCAGCATCCCATTGACCTCGATCTCCACATCGGTCAGTTGGGTGTAGATTGCCCCGGAAAGTCCCTTCCGCACCAGGGGGATCAACTGCTTTCGGATCAGATCCATGTAGGCATCGGTCAGCAGTGTCCGGTTGTCGTAGGAGCGATAGCCGAATTTCTGCCCTGGATTCCAAAGGTGACCGGCTAACTGTAAACTGTACCCGCCGAACTCCGAGATCACTGCTGCCCGGTCATCCGTCCTGGAAGGATAGTGCAGCTTCTTGAAATAGATATGATCGCTTTGGATTTCCCCGGCACTCTGGTCGAACCACCCGCTGGCATGGTCTACCGGGCGGGATGGGTCGTAAGCATGGATCCACGAGGTGATCTCCTCGGCATCGAACTGCCCCCAGCCTTCATTAAAAGGGACCCACTGACCGATACAGGGAAAATTGTAGAGCGCATCCACCATCTCCTTCAGTTCCTTGCGGTAGTTCGCCCGGGAAGCCAGGTCATCTCTGCCAACACGTTCGTATTTCTCTGTGTCATTAAGCGTATAGCGGGTGAAGAGTGCCAGGAGAGTGCGCATCTGTCCGATGAATTTACCGCCGTTGATCATGTCCTGCCAGACAACCACACCCATCCGGTCGCAGTGATAGTACCAGCGCGCGGGCTCGACTTTGACATGCTTTCGGATGGTATTGAATCCCAACTCTCTGGCAACCTGGATGTCGTATGTCAGCGCCTCCTCGGTTGGTGCGGTGTATAGACCGTCCGGCCAGTAGCCCTGATCCAGTGGACCGTAAAAGAAGTACGGTTCGTTGTTCAATGTCAGGCGCACTGTACCGGATGGATCTACACCAACGCCAAATTTTCGCATCCCAAAATAGCTCTCGACCGTATCAACGGTTTCGTATCCGTCCAGCAAACGGATTTGCAAGTCATATAAGTGGGGAATCTCAGGGCTCCACAGTTTTGGCTCCGCTATTGGCAATACCAGCGGTTCATCGGATGGTCCGCTCTCCCGGGCAACTTCGGTTCCCTCATCCAGGGCAGTCGCCCGCACCTGGAAGTCCCCAACCTCGCCGGCAACCTCCACGGATATCGTCAAGGTTTCGCTGTCAATATCCGGCATCAGCCGGATCGATTGGATATACGTCTGGGGGACGGGTTCCAGCCACACGGTTTGCCAGATGCCGGAAACCGCCGAATACCAGATCGAATTGGGCGAAAGGGACTGCTTCCCGCGTTCTATTGGTTCTGAATCTGTGGGATCCCGGACNNTGCCAATCAACTGCTCCAAAATGGATCAGTACCTTCTGGTTGTTCCAGTTCGAAGGTACGGAAAACTCCCGGCGGTACCATAATCTTTCATCCGGCATCAAAGCGCGGCCTACGCCGGACAGGGACGACTCCACAGCAAACGGCACCAGGATCTTCCCATCAAATCGCTGGATCTCCTGGATGCTTTCCGACCGGATCGCATAATCCCATAAACCGTTCAGGTTCAGCCATTCTTCCCGCACCATGTGTGGACGCGGGTATTCCGGCAGTGGATTTTCGGGATCCACCTGGCTGCTCCAGCGCGTTTTAATAGGGGGGATCGCTGGCTGCCATGTTTCTGTCATTGAGGTTTTGCTCCATGTTCAAAAGTTGGATGGAAATAGTAATGCCTGGACGATACCACTTTGTTGACCAGGTACATTGATTTACCAGATCATTGTAGAGGTGGTTCGTGGGTCTTTCCAGCCCGGGGATTTTTGATTTCTGTGTTGAACATGCCTGCTCAAGCCTGGAAAGTCGTTCCGTTTATTGTATTATAGTTTTTGTTATCAGAGTTATTGATGACGAGTTAAACCTTGAAGGGCAGTCCTCACATCAGGGGCTTTTCGTCTTTATTATGACTGCATCGGTTTATCGTTATAAATCTTTATAATATTTTCTATCTCCGAGTATGAACCTTCGAAAGAGAGCAACAATCGTCATAATCAGACCGACAAACATCAGTAAACCACCAATGAATATTGGAAGATAGAATATTACTTCAGCGGGTATGGGAAGGAAATTAATGACTGCATTGATGTTTTCTGCTGAATCCCCAAAAATCCATATAATGAGGATACCAATACCAGAGATTCCTATACCGATGAAGAAAAATCTCAGTTTTTCCTTTAATGAATTCGCCCAATTTTTTCGCCTATTCACCTTACCCCAGGTACTCATTTTTTTCTCCGGTGTGGATTATATATTCATTTTTGCAGTTGTTTATAAATAAATTTTTGTGATGAACACCGTTTAAAATCGATCAGGTTCTGTAATAAACATACCACCGCAGGAGTATCGAAGTCAAACAATTTTCCATTTTGAACTAGTCCATCTTCCACGAGCTCTTCAATTGGTTCATCAGGAATTTCTGGTGGATACTTGTTGTAGAGGGTAAGTATTTTCCATGATGCATTAGCGAGAAGGAAATACAAGATTGTTTCTGAGTCCTTGCTGTGGGTGAATGATCAGTGGACATAAAAAAAATCCAATCTGGGCGGGTACTTATTGACTTCTTAAGTTCTGAAGTAATCTCTCAACTCCGACAAGTATAGGAAATTCGTACTCACGGTTGATATGGTGCTGTTATTATCGGGTACAATTGAGATGAGCTCTTTGAGCAGAGGGATGACCTTTTTTTGAAGTCTCCCCGATGGCGGATACTTTGTCAGGTCAAAATGATAAAATTTATAGATATCTATCAAGCGATTAATTAAGAACTTAAGGAGGAACTCTATGCAATTAAGCTACACTGAACGATGGATTCTGGCGAACCAGCTGAAAATTTTAGAAGCCTTATACCCGGATGAAGCTGAGAATTATAAGAAAGACCGCGTTGCGATCGAGCGTGGTTATGAGCTCCATTATGGAGAAGCCAGCGATCAGGTCTTGGAAGATCCGATGACCTACATCGAGTGCTATGAAATCGTGGAGATCTTCAATATGTTCCTGATGATCAAGCAGGCGTATGAAACACTCGAAGATAAAGAGGGTATCCAGGAATGGGCGACCCGCTACCAGGGTTTCGATAGCAATACCGAACCGCGCCGAATGCAGTACGCCGAATACTTCTACAGCCTCAACCCCGATCACTGGGGAGACCTGGCTGCCGGAGGCGATTTCAACAGCCATACCCCGCAGATCGAGGCCTACCGGCGCATGCTCGCCGAATGGAAACTGTCGAAGGATCCCCTGCACCTCACAAAGGGCGACCTGGTGCGCATCACCTCTGCCCGGGTCGTGGCTGAAGAGTAATCTGTTCTCAATAGAACGTCCTAATTAAAGCATCCACTTGATTACCGGAGTGGATGTTTTACATTATTATTAGCCTTGGGTTTTCATTCTGACAGGTTGTTCAATCAACGGTAGAATTTCGAAATTTTTGAGAGGAGTGAAGCCATGGATGACAAATTAGCGAAGAAGCTTAGATTGGCGGAAGGTCTGAAGGTCCTGGTGCTCAACGCACCGGAAGAATATATGAATTGGATCCAGCAGTGGGCAGATAATATTTTTCTCGATGACAAACCGGACGGAAAATATGATTTCGTCCATGTGTTTGTCAGGAACAGCGGTGACTTTGACACCTACTGCGACATGGCTGTCGATGCTGTAAATTATGATGGACTGCTGTGGATGTCCTACCCGAAGAAATCATCCGGGGTTGAGAGCGATCTATCCCGGGATATCTTGTGTGAGATGATGAAGGAGACGGGTATGCGGCCCGTCATGCAAATCGCTGTCGACGATACCTGGTCTGCACTGCGTTTTCGCCCCCAGGAATTGGTCGGGAAGTAATAACACTCACGGGGTTTGCTGAAATAAACGTTCAGAACGGATCTCGTTCAATTTGGATAAGGATCGCCATAACGAAACAGCCTGGCTACGAGCCAGGCTGCTCTTGTATCTCCAACGGATACTTAAACCAAGGAAAGCCTTTTCAGCAGGATCAAACCGTCCAGGGTGAAGATCGGGGTCCACCAGGGCAGGTCTGGATAAGCAGTTTTGATGCCGCCGTCTTCCTTGATCCCCTCAACGAAGAGCATGGTCTGCTGTGTGATCGTCTCTACCGGCAGCAGGTCAGCAATGTGATACCAGTACCGTCCCATAAGNNTACCAGTACCGTCCCATCAGCGGGTAGTGGTCCAGGTTCTTATTGATCATTTCAGGTACCTGTTCCAGCAAGTGTTCCAGGCGGTGCTCGTCACCGCTTCCCTGTGGGCAGTAGCGTAAAAACAGCAAGTAAGGATAATCATAGAAATCGAGTTCTGTGGGCAATCGATTCTGCCGCAGGAATCGGCGGGCTTTCATGGTGATATCTTCATTTTCGACACCCAATTTGCGCAGTAAAGCCGCCACCGACAACCCCCGGGCGCGGTCTGGTCCTTCCCACCAGGGCTGGTGTGGATACTCCTGCATGTCTGCTGGTGGGTGAGGGATGCTGCCGTCTCCCTGGATGTTTTCCTGGAACCATTTTTCCAGCGGCTCGATGATCTCCAGAACGGGGTGACCGATCAGGTCGAGCACTGTCAATGCCGATTCGGCGCCGATCGCTGAGCTGGACGGGCACATCAGGTCAGGTTCCAGTCCGTTGCCAAAACCGCCATCCGGGTTCTGGTATGCTGCCAGCGCACTGATCACGCCATCAATGGGTGCCCCTTCAAATACGTGGGAAAAGATTTTCCGCTCCAGCAGCCGGCCATGCGTGTAAATATGTATTTTAATTGTGTTCAGCTGGTCCTGATCAATTAATTTCATTTTTCTGCCTCATTTATCAAATCTGCGTCCACGATCAACCTGTTCTGATTGATTATATTGCCGCTAGGGAACGACTTTCATGATTTTAACATTGAAATCATCATCTTCCGGATATTAATCCTCACCGCATAATTAAGATTTGCCTCAGGTCAAGCTTCAACAACCGGGATAGATAGATCATGCCCGGAATCTGGAGCAGGATTCGAACGCAGCAGGTTAAAAATATCTGTGACTTGGAAAAAATCGGGTGAGCGTGATGATGTTATGTTTCAGGATAGGGATTTGATCTGCCCGGCGCTTCCATGCCAGTTCGCCCAATCGGGTTCCCATGGATCCGTCATATCTGCGCCTCCCTGTACCAGCTGACCCCGGATCACATTTTGCCATTTTTTGAGTCGTTTTTCTGCCTGTTCGACTTTTTCCTCGTCCCATAAATCATCATCTTCTTGAAGGTAGCTTTCTACCTCCTCGCTGACGACATTGACGATGTCCAGGAAGAAAGCCTCAAAATCTGGGAAGTGCGGCTGTAAGATCAAATCGATGTCTTCGACCTCGGGGTCAAATTTGCAGATCGGTTTTTCCTCTTTACCGTTCGGGCAGACATCAATGCAGTACAGGTCTGGAGAATTGATGATGCTGGCAACCGGTAACAGGTTGGCGGGTTTTTTCCCGTAAGTCGTTCCAAAGGACTCGCCACCCGTCTCGATACACCCTTGATAAGGGCGGAATCCAAATTCTGCTGGGACTCGCAGCAGATCTGTTGTTGAAAAGATGTAGTAACCGTAAATTTCTCCCCCATTACAGACTTTCAGGAAATCCCGGTAGGAAGGCGGCAGCGGTATACGCAGGGCAGTCTCTACCTGGGCGATCACCTCTTCTGGCGCACCCTCACGGGATAGTCCAATACCGTATGTTTCATCCAGGAAATCAGCTAACCATGCATACATAGATCAACTCCAATACAAATGTAGACGATCGTAAGTTGTAGCCGAATAAAACCGAATTAGCATCCAAGAGTTATTGGTCTGGATATTGAAAGCAAGGGATATGATGATTTCCTGAGCAGGTAAGGAAATAATTTGCAGCGCTTCACAGGAAGTGGGTGATGTTTTCGCCAGGATGTCTGTGAAAACTTTTTATGAAGGCAGAATCGAAATGATCACAATGCCTATGATGACGATGGCAGCAACAAAAAGCTTGACCGATGTCATGTTGTCCTGACTTCCCATTCTCTCTCCTCCATTAAATCTCAACTATACAAATGTTGAGATTGGCTACAAAAATGGTAACAAATTTTTTGGATAAGTCAATAGCAGTAAGGGGCCATTTACACCTGGATTCGCTGCCCATATCTATTTACAAAAAGATTACGATTTTACGACTCGATCGGCAAGATAGCGAGCGATGGGACCGGCAGCATCGATCCCCAGCGATTCCTCAATGGCTTTGAATCCTGGCGCAGGATTGACCTCGATCACCTGCAGTCCCTGGTCCGTTTCCAGCATATCCACCCCGGCGATTTCCAATTCAAGAGCCCGGGCAGCCCGGAGGGCCAGGTCCTGGTCTTCTTTAGCCAGATCGATCGCTTCGGATATAGCCCCGCGGTGGATGTTCGCTCTGAATTCACCTTCTGGAGCGATCCGCCGGACAGCACCGATGACCTGGTCACCAACCACGATCACACGGATATCGCGCCCCGCGGATTCCCGGATGTACCGCTGTGCGGTCAGCAATCTGCCCGTGCCCTGCAGGGCTTCGAAAGTCGAGACCGCTGCTTCAAGCGAGTCTGCCCTCATCACCCCCATCCCCCAGGTGCCTTCTAACATTTTCAGGATGATCGGAACGCCCCAATCCTGTCCCACCAGCTGAGCGATGTAGTCAGAATCCCACGTTAGCACTGTCGACGGCACCGGGACTCCAGCTCCAGCCAAGGCCTGGATGGTGAAGAATTTATTGTGTGCCCGGAACTTCGCCAGCGGGTGATTCACACTGACGCTGCCTGACATCATCAGGTTGCTGGCCACCGCGGTTTCCATGACCCGCACCACCTGGATCCCGAAATCAGTGAAGGAGGCAACGCGAGGTAAGACCAGGTCGTATCCGGTGAGTTCTTCATCCTGGTAAACCACCTGCGGTTTTGAGTTTTCACCAACCACAACCGAACAGTCCAGGGGATTGACCATATCGAAGGTATCCCCGCGTGCCTCGAACGCCTGGCGCAGGCGTTGAATGGAGTAATTTTCCACTACCTTTTGAACCAGGGCCAGGATTCTCATATTATTCTTCTCCAGGTTGTATCCTCAATACCGATCTGGTTGCTTTTCGGATCGCGTCTTCCGACCAAGTTATTGGGGTCGTTTCACCTTTCAACCACAGCTTGAACTGGTCATCATAATGCCGGGAGAAGGGATTGCCGGATTGACCGCCCGCAAGGATGAATCCGTTGTCCTCCCAGTTGCCAACATCAAGGACCATCCGAAGGTTGGCGATCACTGTCGGGTTTGCCGTCGGGTCATGCATATTTCGCCCCGTATGCGAGATGGTAAAGCTGTCTCCACCAACCGGCACGGGTCCGAGGTTGAAGATCTTTTTCATCAGGGGGTGCTCTGCCAATGGATGCAGCAGTGTCAGGGCGTGCAGTTCTCCCCATGACCAGTCTGAGGCGTCTGCACTGAAATGTTCCTCGAGGAAATCGATCGCCTTTATCAGTGAAGCCTCGATTGCCTTATTCCACCCTTCTATGAACCAGCCGGCTGGCTTGGTTTGCAGCATCCGGGTGATATCTGTCATGTTCGGACCCGGCAGATAGACCCGCGGGATCATCGGGTTGAGCAGCTTTCCCTCCACCCAGGCTTTGGTTTTGGGGGCTTTCACCTGCAGCATCTTTTTCAACAGTTCGCTAACGAATACCTGGTAAACAGCCCCTGCAGATGAATCCGCCCACAGGTTCCCATCCCAATTCTCCATGATCTGTATTGCCCGCCGGGCATCTTCATGCTCTACCGGGGTGTTCAGCAGGCTGTCTTTGATATCGTCCCAGACCAGTGAGTGGGTGTTCATCTGCATTTCTTTGAACTTGCGTAGCGACCAGGGTCCATCATCCTCCAGGAGGCGGGTGATGCTTGCCAGGCGATAGCCTTCGGACCAGTCGCTGCCCAGGTATGGACCACCATCGTCGCGGGTGGGTTTGGCGTTGGCGGTGGCAAGAAAGCCAGGAGACGGATTCCGCAGGAAGGGCATCTCATCGAAAGGGATCGGTTCTGGTTCCCACCCGATCGTTGAGTCCCAGCCCGGCATCGGGGTTATCGCCCAGCTGCCCTTCCGCCTGGGAACAGCACCGATCAGCTGCCAGCCAATCGTATCCGCCGTGTCGGCATAAATCATATTTAGTGATGTCAGCGGCCATTGGTCAAACGCCTGTCGAAATTCTTTAAATGAACTGGTTTTGTAGATGGCGAATAATCCCACCAGTGGTTTGGGTTCCATCCAGATCGCCCGCATGCTCAGCACTTGGGATGTGTCGGCAAACTGGTCGGAAATTACCGGACCGCGCGGGGTGATGATGATCTCATCTTCCAGCGGGGATTGCCCTTTGATCGGGATTTTTTCCTCGATGACCTCACATGCGACCATCTCATCACCGTATCGAACCGATCTCTGGTCTTCGCTGAGCTGCTCAATATACAGGTCCAGGTTGTCCGCCAGCCCCGCTGTGACTCCCCATGCGGATGTCTGGTTGTGCCCGGCAGCGAAGACCGGGGAGCCCGCAAAACATGCCCCGGCAAGCGACCATTCAGGTGTACGGATGTGGGCAAGGTACCAAGGCGCTGGCACGGAGGGTGCTAGGTGAGGATCATTAGCGAGCAGCGGGCGGCGAGTCTCCGACTTGCTGGCGTTGATTGCCCAGTTGTTGGATAAACCCTGGGTTCCGACTGCACTCATTAAATGCACCAGATCTTCTGCCAGGCGGTCAACTTCCGGTCCCGCTGGGGATGCGACAGGCTTGGTGACTGGCATCCAGTCCGCGTACTGGCTGTTAAGAGCCTGCAGCGCTTCCGGACCATCATCTTGGGCGAGCTTCATCCGCATCAGCTTGGTGGACCATGTCGAGAGTCCAAAGGAGACATAGTTGAGTGCTGCCAGGATGTCCACAATCTCTTTCGAGTTGGGTTCAGAGCGCAGCAGGGCATATTCATGGGGTAGTTTCGGTAATCCCAGGTGGATCCCATCATTGACCCCGCGGGTAAAAGACTCCAGGATTGCCTTGACGTCCGGGGGTAAAATTTCTGCCATCCCCCTGGCATAGCGATGAAAACCGATCCGCCTGGATAGTTGATCGATCGCCAGTGTGGATTCTCCAATCAGTTCGGAAATTGTCCCCCGGCTAATCCGCACCAGCATTTCGATCTGAAACGCCCGGTCCTGTCCCTGGCAGAATCCAAGCCCGTACCACGCATCTTCATCTGTTTGTGCTGAGATGTACGGGATGCCAAAACTGTCCCGGCGGATTGTAACCGGATGCTCTACGCCTGGTGTCTGGATTTCACCCTCCGTGGTTGGCAGGCGTTTTCCGAATAAAAGGCGCAAGAGAATGCGTAACGTGTTCATCGTCGTCTCCAGTGGCAATCAGGATGAAAAAGATACAAAATGATTATACAAAGAATCGCTTCCAATTGTATCGCCAGTTACGACACATGGACCTGGTGGATTGATTCTACTTGTCTGCTGGCATATTCCGGCAGTTCGATCATACTGCCATGGGAGTTCTAAAGCTGATTCCCCTGGGGAGTGAAATGCCAATCAAAATTCCATGGAGATAGATCATCTTCGAAAAGTATCGAAAATCTATTGACAAAACTAGTAACTTGTTTTATATTTTTCTCAATTTATTTAAACTATTAACCTGGTTACTAAATTATGTCCGTGAAGCATGCAATCCTGGGTCTCTTAGCGCAGCATCCCCGCCATGGTTATGATCTCCATGATGCTTTCGAAGCTATGATTGGCGGGAAGCAGAATTGGGATATCAAACCTGCACAGGTATATACGACCCTTGCCCGGCTGGAAAAAGCCGGCTGGGTCGTCCGTGATGCCGTGGAACAGGACGGGGGTCCGGAAAAGGTCATTTTCGCCATCACTGACCTCGGTCAGGAGGCGCTGGAAACATGGCTCCTGGAACCGGTGGAAACCGAGCATCAAAAAGATGAATTCTTCATCAAGATGATGGTCAGCCTGATCTCCGAGACTGAAAACGCTCGCAGGATCCTGTATGCTCAGAGAACCAGCCTGTACCAGGAACTGCACCGGCGTACGGCTCAAAAGGCAGATGCGGACCCGAAATCGGAGTTAGCCCATATTTTACTGATGGACCAGGTCATCATGCACCTGGAGGCCGACCTGCGCTGGTTGGAAATGGTGGAAACCCGCCTGGATGAAATTGCTCACCAGCCCCTGCCGGAGCCAGAATCCAGGCCGCGCGGCCGTCCCCCGAAAGCGGATAAGAGCTCCACGTATCCACCACCGGCAGAGAAAGTGCCTGAACGGGTCAAACATTCTTGATCGGTGATGGTGTGTACATCACCGCAAGTTGGCAATCATTTTTTTAATATCTGATCGATAAGAGGAACAATCACATGGCTATCGTAGAAACAAGAAAACTGACAAAGATCTACGGATCCGGACCGACGGCGGTCACTGCCCTGGACCGGGTGTCTATCAAAGTGAAATCCGGGGAGTTTGTCTCCGTGATGGGACCCAGCGGGTGTGGAAAGTCAACCCTGCTGCACCTGATCGGTGGGCTCGACAACCCCAGCGATGGCTCCGTTTACATTGAAGGGGTTTCCATTGCCGACATGTCGGACCAGGAGCTCACCGAACTGCGCCGCCGGAAGATGGGTTTCGTTTTTCAGTTCTTCAACCTGATCCCGGTGTTGAATGCAGTCGAGAACGCTGCTCTTCCTGTCACCCTGGATGGTATCCGATCTGCGGATGCCAGGGCGAAAGCTGAAGAATGGCTGGTTCGCTTTGGAATGGAGCATCGCCTCAACAACCGACCAGACCAGTTGTCCGGCGGNNCCAGCTCTCCGGCGGAGAGCAGCAGCGCGTCGCTGTTGCCCGTGCCCTGGTTGCTGATCCAACGTTGATCCTGGCGGACGAACCTACTGGGAACCTGGATACCCATGCCGGTGACGAGATCGCTCATTTGCTGCGCGATGTTGCCCGGCACTATAACCGCACAGTCATCATGGTGACCCATGATCCGCGCATCGCTGCCTATGCGGACAGGATTGTCTTTTTGAAAGATGGCAAAGTTGTTGATGATGCTATGCTTGCACATGACGAAAAAGACAATGCCCGGATGCTGGCAGACCGCATGCAGAATATCAACATCTAAATTGGTGGAGTAAGTATCCAGGGTTTGAAAAGGAATAATCCATGAACCTGCAACTAACACTAGCCGCGCGTTACCTCAGCGGGCGCAAACTGCGAACTTTTCTGACCACGCTTGCCATCATGTTTGGTGTGCTGGTCATTTTTGGAATGAACTTGCTCATCCCGGCTTTTATCAATTCTTTTACTGCCAATGCTATGGCGATGGAAGGTCAGGTGGATGCTGTGATCACCAATCGCACTAGGGCGTCCTTTCCGGTGTCAGTCGTTGATCGAATCGAGGCCATCGATGGCATCCAATCCCTCAGTGGCACGCTGGAGCGCAGCATAAACCTTCCGCCGGATTATTATGACAGGGATGCATCTGTGCCAGACCGGGTGTCAGCGGTAAACCTGGTCGGCGTCAACCCACAAACCTATCGCAGCCTCAACGCGATCAACCTCGTGGATGGACGCTGGCTGATCGATGAGGACCGGGATGCGATTGTGATCACCGAATCATTGGCGGAGACCGCCGCTGTAAATTTGGGCGACACATTATCGGTGCCCACAACGATCGGTGAAGCCGAATTTCAGGTCGTTGGCATCCTGCCTCAGCGCTTGCTGCCCGGGAATGAAGAACTCCTGGTCCCGTTAAGCTACGCTCAGGAATTGTTGGACGCACCAGGGGAAATTAATGTCATCGAAGCGAATTTCGACAGCCTGGATGCCGACCGGCGATCAGCTACTGAAGCAGCGATCCAGGCTGAGCTGGGTTCCACCTTTGCGATCGGTGTCATTCAACCAGGTGCTGAACTCCTGGAGAATATCAGGATCGGCCAGATCGTCTTAGATCTCTTCGGGGTATTTGCCCTGATCATGGGGGGATTTATCATCTTTAATACGTTCAGAACGATCATTGCTGAGCGCCGTCATGACATCGGTATGCTTCGCGCTGTCGGGGCGAGCAGAAAGACGATCACCGGCATGATCCTGGTCGAAGGATTGATCCAGGGTGTCATCGGCTCAGCAGCAGGTTTGATCTTCGGCTACCTGCTCGCAATCGTGATCCTCAAACTGGTTGCCCCGATTGGTCAGATGTATCTCAATATCCAAGTCAGTTCACCGGTCATCCGACCGGCAATACTGGTCATCTCCGTTTTCATCGGTGTCGCCGTTACCACGGCTGCCAGCATCGTTCCTGCCCGCAAAGCCAGCCGGATCACGCCCATAGAAGCACTCCGACCTACCATCGGTGAAGTCAACCCCCGCAAGATGCTGGATACAAGGTTTTGGATCGGTATTGTTCTGGTTGCCATTGCTGTGGGAACACTGGTCTTTGGAAATGCCAGCTGGATTTTTGCTGGAGGGCTGTTCTTCATCATTGGGCTGATACTGGTCATCCCAGCGCTGGTTTACCCGGTTGCTCAGCTCTTCAGCCGGCTGATCTCATTGCTGTTCGTGCGCGATGGGACCGCATACCTTGCGGAGGGCAATATCAACCGCCAGCCGGACCGCACAGCCGTCACGGCATCGACCACGCTGATCGCCATTGCTGTGCTCGTCATGGCTGCCAGCATCGTCTCCAGCATCTTTCTGACCTTTTCGAATTTGCTCCGGGACAGTTTATCGTCTGACTTCCTGATCTTTCCTCCTGCAGTCATGGTATGGTCGACGAATGTCGGCGCCAGCCCGGATTTGACCGCTGAATTGAAATCCATCGAAGGGGTCGATGTCGTCAGTAATGTTCGCTACGCTGGAACGATCATCGATGATGTCAACACCAATGTTCTGGGGGTGTCCCCGTCAGCGTTTGCAGAACTGGGTGGACTCACGTTCACCCAGGGTGAACCGCAGCAGGCATTCAGCGATTTGGGTCAGGGGCGCAATATTATCCTCAACGGTGTTTCGGGGAGCGTTCTTGGAGTGGAAGTTGGTGATTCGATTGATCTGCTTACCCCCAATGGGGAGCAGACTTACCAGGTGGTAGGTCTGGCATGGGATTATCTAAACGCCAAGATCAATACGGGCTATATCTCGCAGGCGAACATCGAGACGGATTTCGGTCAGTCAGAAGATGTCTTCTACCAGATCAACGCCAGCCCGGATGCTGATCTGGATGCTGTGGAAACGAGGATCAAATCTGCCCTTGCTCCGTATCCACAGTTCAACGTAGTCTATAATGATGAATTTGTGCAGCAGAATATCGGGCTGCTGGATGCCATGTTCTTTGGTTTATACGCCCTGATGGCATTCCTGGCGATTCCTTCGCTGATCGCCATGATGAATACACTGGCGATCGGGGTGATAGAACGCACGCGAGAGATCGGTATGCTCCGGGCTGTTGGCGCTACCCGCAAACAGGTGCGCAGAATGATCCTTTCAGAAGCGCTCATCCTGGCTGGAATTGGTGTCGCCCTGGGACTGCTCAGCGGTTTATACCTGGGCAGAATGGCGATAGAAGGGCTGATCCTGGCCGGCTTTCCCCTGGATTACATCTTCCCTGCTCAAGGGATCATCGCAGCTGTTGCCGTTGGGTTGCTCTTCGGTGCCCTGGCAGCGATCATCCCGGCTCGCCAGGCGTCCAAAATGGACGTTGTCGCTGCCCTGCGGTATGAATGATTGATCTCAGTGGAAAGGAATACTGAAGATGCGCAGCGTACGCTGCGCATCCTGGTTTTAAGGGCTTTCTGCTCATTTCTTGATTGCACGAAAGCAGATGAAATTGGGTACCCGGAGCAGTTCTTCATAATCCTCGGGGTTGGCTTGCTTGAATTTTTCGATCGGGGTCGGTTCAAGGATACGATCGAGGCTGAATCCGACCTCGATCAAGGGATTGATCATCTCCGATATCGGTCGGCGGTAGGATGGAACGTTCACCGGGATGCCAAATCCCCGCCAGATATACTCAACCAGCTCAGTTTTGAAGTAGTTGCTTGTCTCCCTGTGGATCTCAAATTTGATGTGCGGGTGTTCGTTGGAGAACACAAGGACTCCTCCAGGACGAAGCACCCGGTAGAACTCACGGAAGGTGCTCCGCCAGTCCCTCACATAATCCAGGGTCAGTGCACTGATGATCACGTCAAATTGCCCATCTGGCAAAAAATCCAGTGGCTTGCTCAGGTCCGCAAGATGAAAGTTCGCCCTGTTGCCAACTTTTTTTTGGGCAGCGGCGATCATCTTCTGGTTGGCGTCGCAGGCGGTTACCCGGGCACCGTGATCCACCAGCCACTCGGTGTAAGCACCTGGACCGCAGCCCGCATCGAGTACCAGTTTCCCCTCTACTTCAGGCAGCAGGGACAATGTCGCTGGACGTTCGAGATAGGCGTTGTGCGCTTTGGTATCTACCAGTGCGGCGTAGGCTTCCGCCAGCTGGTCGTAGGCATCCTGGGCAATCGGTCGATCTTCCTGTTTTGACACTAGGTTTCACCTCAAAGTGTACAAGTTAATCCGGATCGAATAAAAGTTTACACAGAGTCAAATCATCAGCCCCGGACATTCCTTGATAATGCACCAGCTTGAAATTAGCAACTCAAATATTCTTTGTCCATACATCACCGGTAGGATAACCGGTTGGAAGTTATCGTATGACTTTTATCCCACGCTTATGGAGCGTTGATCTCCGCGAAATAAGACCTGACATCCGGCTGGTTGTAAAACACCAGGGCAAGGATCCCCACAATCAGCGAGATGACATTTCCAAAGACAATCGCTACAATCTCGAGGATAGCCAGGGTCTGGTTGGGTTTTACGGGTTGAGGAGGGGTTGCCATCAGCTTGACGGCGTACAGGATCTCGAAGATGCCAAGTACCGCCGGTAAGATAGTCAGGGGTGCGCACACGATCCCGAGTAAGAAAGTGCCGAAGACAACTGAAACGGTGAGGATCAGCGCCCATAGGATATTGAGGATCCCATTGACCAGGGTCATGATGGCGATCGCCTGTACGGCATCCGGTTTTGGATTGGATAAACGCTGTGGGTGTGATTCTTGTGGTTCTTCCATGGTATCTCCTCTATGAAAGGTAGCTGTTCAAAAAAACTATGTCCATAGACTAGCATAAATACTCTTACTGTCAATAAGTATACTCAATTGCGTTTATCCATGAATGTCTTATTCTGATCGCTCTTTATCCATTCATCCGGCAGGGATTACTCCACTTCTTACCCAAATATGTGAAATTTCGTGCAGATTTAGATTAAATCACCTCTTTTAACCCGAAAATACCCACTTCACCTAAGAAAATTGGACTATATTCGTATCCCTGGTAAACCTATATAATTTACGGTGCTTAATCAAGTTTTTCCAAATTTTGTTGATGCATGGAGGTGATTGTGTACCCCGTATTCATTTTGAACCTTTCCAGTGGTGAAAAGATCATGCTGGAAAAAGAGATAGTTATCGGCAGAGACGAGAACTGCAGTGTANNAGAGACGAGAACTGCAGTGTATTTTTGAATGACGAACGAGTTTCTCGTCGACATGCACGCATCTGGCCGCAGGATGATATTCTCCATCTGGTCGACTTGAAGTCATCGAATGGGACCAAGCTCAATGGCATTTACCTGGATTCAGAAGCTCTGGTTTACATAGGCGATGAAATCCAGATGGGTAAGACCTCAATTACAGTCGACCAGGTCACAAGAGAGACCAACCTGGCAACCCTCAAACCTGAATTGACGTCTCAATATTCTTCCGACACCAACCCCACGATCGTTCGGAGACGATTAATTCCACGAAACCGAACCGTAGTCTCGGCATTGATGCAGGTGCTGCTCTTCCTGGGCGTGGTCTATGCCGTGATCCAATTTGGGTTCTTCTAAACACCGATAAATTCCCAGGGGGAAATCTATCTGTTGGCGATTCTTTTGCTATTAATTTAATGGCTGTCTTAATATCGTTTGAGAAGCTCAAAGAGCGCGTCTGCTCCAAAACTGATCGAAGACAGGGGCACACGCTCATCCTCGCCGTGGATGACCGACGGAAGGTCCATTTCGGGTGACAGGTCCATCGGTAAGAAACCATAATTCTGCATCCCGAAATCTTCCAACAAACGCCCGTCCGGGCTTTCATTGAACAGGTAGGGAATGGGAGTCCCCGAGGGATCCAGGTCTTTCAGGATGCCAGCCAGTGTATCGAAGAGGGAGTAATCCACATTAGGTTTAGTTCTCGGTCCTGCAGCTAGCACCTGGATCTCGACATCTCTGCCCAGCAGCATCCGTAATTCCCTGACAACATCCTCATGGGAACGACCGGGCAGGATGCGGGAGTCGATTTCCACCCGTGCCTCGGAAGGGATCACGTTGAACTTCATACCCGACCGGGCGATCGTCGGGTTGGCTGTATCCCGGAACAGGCTTTCAAACCGTTCGCATCCAGGTCCGATGGCTTCCAGCGCATCCTCGAAAGTCGCTGCATCCAGCAGACCCGCCAGGGTCCTCGAATGTTCTTCTGGCAGGACTTCCATCATCGAGCGGATCACTTTTTCAGCGATGGGTGGTTTGTGGTACGGCATGCTGAACTGGTCCAGTTTATACAGTGCCTGCCCAAGCTTTGCCATCACGGTATCTTTGACCGGCAGAGAGCCGTGTCCGCCGGGTGCCTGGAAGCGCAGTTGGATGTGCGCGTACTGCTTTTGTGATACCCCAATCCGGTAAAACTTGTGGTCGAAAACGTACAGCGGAAAACCACCGAATTCACCGATGGCATGTTCAACATCGTCGAAAATTTCCTGGTGTTCGGCAAGCAGGTGCTGCATCCCGGCCTTGCCGCCGGTCTCTTCATCAACGACGATCGCCAGGATGATGTCACCAGCTGGGCGGAGATGATTGGCTTTCGCCTTCAACAGCGAGTGAACCAGCATGGCAACCCCTGCTTTCATATCCAGCGTACCACGCCCGTACAGGTAGCCGTCCCGCTCTGTTGGCTCGAACGGTGGGTATTTCCACACCTGTCCATCCACACCGACGACATCGGTGTGACCGTAAAACAGCAGCGGTGGACGCTCGCCCTTTCCTTCAAGCCGGGTCACCAGGTTGGGACGACCGGTTTGTGCTTCATAACGGTCTACCTGGAAACCATTCTCTTCTAATAGCTCCTGCAGGTAGTCCTGAGCTGGAAGTTCACCCCCGGGAGGGTTGATGCTTTTGAATCGGATCAGGCGCCGGGTTATTTCCTGGGGGATTGGGTAGGTCATCTACGTTTCCTTATCGTTTGTAATCAGTTTTTCCCTGATTTGGCGAAAGGCATCGGCTTGATCGATTTGCTGCAGTGCATCGTTGACCTGCAGTGCACAGTCAAAAGGACTGTAAATGGAGGTATCCAGCTCGAGGTCATAAATTCCGTGGGCATGCACCAGGTCATATTGGATCCGGGCGATTCCCTGCCCACGGTCTCTTTCCCGCTCTCTGCGTTCCAGTTCTTCGAGCGGGGCATTGACCCCGACAAATAACACCGGGTAATCGACCAGCAGCTCCACGCACTCGATCAGCCACTGGCGGTGCTGGAACACATGATCGACGATGATATTATTTCCCACCGCTGCCGCTGCAGCAATACAATGATGCATCCCCGAGATCACCCCCGGTATCAACCGCTGGATCTCCTCGGTTTTACTTCCCGAGAGAAATTTTTCCGGCAGCATATCCAGGAAAGTATCAATGGAGAAATGCAGATACGGTTCGTCGAGTAGGTTCTGTAATTCTTTTGCCAGAACAGTTTTCCCTGAACTCGAGGTGCCATTCAAAAAAATGATTCTCCCCTTTGCCATAATTCACTCCCTTGCACATGATTCAATTAGGATGTCCATCAAAAATGCCTGGCTGTATTATACGAAGGAACGGATAATTCTGGCGGTTTAGATCGATCAGCCCGGGTTACCAGGGATTTTATACTCGCCGGATCCATCCAGCATCCATCCATAGCCTGGGGGACTCTTGTACTGCCTTTTGCCAGGATGGTAAGCGCAGCGTATTGCTGCTCCGCGCTATAGGTGCTTCCCAAGCTCACGTGCTGAACACTGCCTGCCGCCTTAGTCACAAACCTATACATTACAGCGATCCCTCACCCTGCCTGTACCCTGAAGGATACAGGTGGCAGGGGCATCGGGATGACAAACCCATCCATCTTGTCATCCCGCGGGAGGGTACCGACCGAGGGATCGCCGTGATGTTCCGCGTTAACATGCTACTGGCTGGTGCAAACTGTTCCATCATCCTGTCGATCCATGGATATGAGCCAGCTTTAGCTACCCCTCGCGTTGCCTTCACCCTGAAGGATACAGGCGGCAGGGGCATCGGGATGACAAACCGAATAAATCCTTGTCCTGAGCTTGTCGAAGGATTGCCTTAGGCGATGCTGGTGGATAAATAAAAACCGCACACGGAGGTGCGGTTCTACAGGTGCCCCAGGGGCGATTCGAACGCCCAACCTAAGCTTTAGGAGAGCTTTGCTCTGTCCTTTTGAGCTACTGGGGCGGGCACGCCCATTATAGCAGTCTACATGTCCGCGGGCAAGCACAGCATTCTATGGAGTTGAGTTCGCTTCTCGTTCGTGTTCCGCTGAATCATATTCTATTCTAATTCGGCATGGAATTGACGATCAACATGAGGGCTAGTACAGCAAACGTGGTAAACGCCAGGAGAGACCCGATCGCGGTGATGATGGCGATTTTTGTTCCCCCCATCCTATACGCCGCAGCTGTCACCCCGACCAGCAAAAGCAAACCGAATCCAGCACAAATTATCGCAGCAGGCATAATCGCTCCTTTGCAGCTCTCATTGAACGTGATTTTATCCCTGGTCAGCTCTCAAAACATCTCAAAACGATTCCCAATATCCGGGTTCTCGTTTGAATGCATCCTGGCGATCGGTTTATACATGGAAACACCCACGGGATCATAACGGGAAACCCCGCTTGCCGTGTATTACTCCTCTTTCAGCAGCCGGTGAACCATCGACCGCTCAGCGATCAGCCAGATGTATTCAGGTCTGACCGTCTGCCAGTTGATCTGGTCCAGGATTTCTTTGTCGTAGAGCACAGATAGCATTTCGATATATTCCAGTGTATTGTTGATATCAATGGTGATGGTGTACCAGCCGCTCAAGGTGACCCGGTTAAAATTAGCCCCGCTGTGATATATGGTATCCAGGATTTCTGTAGTTTCTTCTTTAGTCTGCTCAGCGATCATCTGGTTGGTACCACCACCTTCCAGGTCCCAGCGGACGTATATCCATTCCGGATCATTTTCGTGCTCGAACTCGATGGTTTTTAATCTCCCGGATAGGTTTTCTTCGAGCTCTGAAATAATCTGGTCGCTGTCGAATCCGGGAGCTTCTGTCGGGGTTTCCGTGAGGTCTGCGTCTGTCGGCGGAATAACCTCTGCGGTCCCGGTTGGTGCGAGGATTGTTGGTTCTGCTGTTTCGGTCGGGATGGGTTCGCTCGACGGTCTGCAGGCGGAAATGAGAACCAGGAGCACTACGCTGCTGAATAAAGTGGTAAATATTTGTCTGCTTGTCATACTGCCTGACCTTGTATACCCTTGATTCTTTGGACGGACTTTGTTAAATCATTAACTGGTATTTTACAACCGGTATCTTTAATCATAACCAATTTATGATTAAACATAAGGTATATCTTTTTGAGGTTTTCCCAATTCTGCTGGGTTGTTTGTATGACCGTTTGGGGATAGTTACCTCCCACTTCGCCGGTGTATAATACCTGCGTGCCAACACCTTTCTATCACATCAGTGTGGCAGAAGATTTATTGTCGCACCCAGACCTAAAAGAGAATCTCCGCGAGCTACTTACCGAAGAAATCGCCGCATTCTTCCTCGGCAACACCGCCCCGGATGTGCAGGTGATCTCTGGTCAGCGCCGTGAAGAGACACATTTCTTCCAGGTACCTGTCGAACCTGGAGCAATTCTCCCCTGGGAGCAGATGATCCGCCATTATCAATCCTTGGCAAATGGAAGGCGTCTGCCTCCGCACCAGGCGGCTTTTATTATTGGATGGATGTGCCATCTGCAGGCAGACTGGTATTGGGTCAGGAATATCTTCACGCCGATTTTTGGGTATCATGCAAGCTGGGGAGATTTTGCCTCCCGTCTGTATCTGCATAACGTGCTGCGCTCATACCTGGACTTAAAGGTACACCAGAGAATGAATGGGAAAATTAGCGGCTCTTTACGCCAGGCTCAACCGGAAATGTGGCTCCCATTTGTTAAAGATGAACACCTGGCTTCCTGGAGAAACTACCTGGTCCGGCAATTGCAACCAGATTCTAAAATAGAGACCGTGGAAGTCTTCGCGGCTCGTCAGGGAATATCGACTGAGGCATATTATCAGCTGATTAATTCTGAACAACAAATGGATCTTGAAGTTTTTTCACACATACCCCGTCGTGTGGTGGAAAACTTCTACCCGGAACTGATTGAACACAACCTGGGACTGATCCACCGGTACCTCGACCTGGATTGAGGAGGAGGCTACGAAATGAGAGTAATCGATTATTCAGAAATCCAATTAACAGATGGCAAGCTGTCCCTTGCAGACCGAGTTAGCGGTAGTTTCCAGCACGGGTTTTCCTGGCCAAAACAGGTTGAAGCTGAACAAAAAGTCATCGATCATTTGAATAAAATCCTGGGTAAAGACTTCACGATCCTGCACAATTTCACTTTACCGGAGATTGATGTACCCATCCCCCTGATCCTAATCGGACCACCTGGAATAACGGTGATCGAAGTCAGCAGTCTGTCCGGGATCTTCCGCGCCAAGAATGATTCCTGGAGCGTGATGAACAACCGCGCCCGGCAGTTTAAACCAGTCAACCCTAATTTGATTGCCCGGACGCTGTTGATGGCTCAGGCAGTCCGAAAATTCATCGACGAAAATGAGATCTCTGATCCAAATCTGGAAGGTGTCCTGGTCTTCACCCATCCGGGCACTCATGTGGATGCTATCCGGCCCGCCGTCCGGGTCATCCTGATGGATGCAATTGACCGGTTTGCCAACCGGTTGAACCAGTCGGATGCCATCTTCAGCGCGGAAGATGTACGTAAGATCGTCGATGTATTCGATGCCAGGCATGAGGAAATTGCAGTTCTGGCGGAAGATTCAACGCTGACCGGTACAATGGGTGGGTCTGTCCGAGGTCCTAGCGAAGCGGAGAATACTTTAGATCGATTGAGTCGCGTTTTTAATTTCAGCCGCCAGCAGTGGACAATTTTATTTGGTATGATCGCTGCAGAATTGTGTATAATCGTCGTCCTGATAATGATTATTTTTTTGACTGCATAGGTATTAACAACAACATCGTTTTTATGACGGATCGTGCCAAGCCATTTTTGTCGGTTGTCATACCGGCACATAATGAAGAAAAGCGCCTGCCTGGAACTCTGGAGCAGGTTTTCGCTTTTTTGGATCGCCAGGATTATTCCTCGGAAGTATTGGTGGTGGAGAATGGCAGCCAGGACAGGACTTACCAGGTTGCAGAAGAATTCACTGCGAACCACCCGAACCTGAAGGTGATCCGGGAACAGCAAGCCGGCAAAGGTCTGGCTGTTCGAAGGGGGATGCTGGAAGCCCGGGGTCAATACCGCTTCATGTGCGATGCGGATCTGTCGATGCCGATTGAGGAAGTCAACCGCTTTGTGCCTCCATCCCTGAATGGTGTGGATATCGCCATCGCATCACGGGAAGAACCTGATTCGATTCGCTACGGTGAACCAGCCTACCGGCACATCGGTGGACGCTGGATCAACACATTGATCCGCTTGCTGGCGCTTCCCGGGCTCCACGACACACAGTGCGGGTTCAAATGCTTTCGTGAAGCAGTTGCGAAGGATCTCTTCCGCAATCAGACCATGGATGGCTGGTCTTTCGATATCGAACTGCTGTATATCGCCCGTCAGCGCGGATACCGGATTGAAGAACTGGCTATCCCCTGGTATTATCGGGCGGACAGCCGGGTGGAACCGCTCAAAGATGCCGTTGCCATGTTCCTGGATATCCTCAAAATTCGCCGTAATGCTCGTAAGGGAGTATATGACAGCTGACCCAATTCACAAACTGAAACCAGACCTGAGCTTCGAAATTGCGCTCTGGGATCAGGGGATTGACAGGGTGGCAGGCGTTGATGAGGCCGGACGGGGTGCCCTGGCTGGACCTGTTTGCTCAGCCGTTGTGATCCTGCCGGCGGATGCATCTGTCGTCTCCCAATTAGACGGCGTGCGCGATTCCAAGATGATGACCCCAAGCCAGCGAACCTACTGGGCGGAGGTCATCCAGGATGTAGCAATCGGGTTTGGTGTTTCGCTTCTGCGGAGGAGATTGACCGGGTCAGGATCGTCCGGGCGACACAGCTGGCAGCCTTCAGGGCGATGCAGCAGCTGCCCGAATTTCCGAACCACATGATCCTGGATTATATCTTTTTGCCGGAGGTCGATCTGCCTCAGACAGCGTTGGTCAAAGGTGATGTCCGCTGTTTGAGCGTAGCCTGCGCGTCTGTGCTGGCGAAGACCGCCCGGGATGAATTGATGATCAGGATGCATGATCAATATCCAGATTATGGGTTCGCCAGCCACAAGGGGTACGGAACGGGTGCCCACCGTCAGGTCATCCGGGATCTGGGATACTGCCACGAACACAGGAAGTCCTTTTCATTGAAAGAGCTCGACCAGCAAGATTTCCTAGAGGAGCTGTTTGAAAATGTCGAATAAAAAACCGGTAAATTTTGGTATGTGGTCCAGCCCGATCAGCGCAACCAGCCTGGGACGCGGCCTGGATTTCAGCGACCTGGCATGGGACGATGATGGCTCTCTCATCTGGCGGGAGGCTCGTTCTGACCAGGCAGTCGTGGTTGTCTTGCCTCCTGGGGAAAGCGCACCTCACGATCTCAACAGCGATTTGAGCACACGCGGTAAAGTCGGTTATGGTGGTGGTGAATTTACTGCCGGAAAAGGTCATGTTTATTTTGTCGATGCGGACAGCGGGCGTTTATTCCGGCAGGGAACTCACAAAGGAAGTCCGCAGGCGATCACACCTGAATTTGGCGGCGCTGCTTCTCCTGCGCTTTCGCCGGATGGCGAGCACCTCCTTTACGTGCACACTTATGAGGGTCAGGACAGCCTTGCCATCGTTTCGAGCGATGGCAAAGGCTGGCCAGCCCGGATTGCAAGCGGGCATGATTTTTATATGCAGCCCACCTGGCATCCCTCTGGGACGCAGATCGCCTGGATTGCCTGGGATCATCCCAATATGCCCTGGGATGGAACGGAACTGCACCTGGGAGTAATTTCCGAGATGGGTCAGGGCTTGCCGGTTGTCGATCAGGTGGAAGTTATCGCTGGAGGCCGGGATGTATCCATCTTCCAGCCCCAGTTCTCCCCAGACGGGAAATCCCTGGCGTATATCGCCGACAAAGAAGGCTGGTGGCAGTTGTATCTATACGACCTGGAAACAGGCAAACACCGTTTATTGACACCGGAGAGAGCAGAATACGGTCAGCCTGCCTGGGTGCAGGGCATGCGCACCTACGACTTTACACCGGATGCAAAATATATCGTTATATCCCGCATCCAGGATGCCGCGCGCACGTTGTGGGTAGTTGATATCAAGTCAGGCGAGTCGCAGATGCTCAACCTGGGTGAAGAATACTCCTGGTTCGAACAGCCAGCCATCTCTCCAGATGGAAAAATGCTGGCTGTAGTTGCCTCGAGTGGAAGGATTTCGGACCGGGTGATTGTCCATCAACTCGGTGGGGATACACAGGTCGTCCGCCGATCCACACCGGAGAACATTCTCCTGGAAAATCTCAGCCAGCCGGAGTCCATCCGTTGGGAAGTCGATGGCATCGGCCCTGTCTATGGTATTTATTATCCCCCGGCGGGAAAGACATACCCGCCTCACGCGCGCCCACCCTTGATGGTATTGGTCCANNGCGCTCACCCTTGATGGTATTGGTCCACGGCGGACCGACCAGCCAGCGCGGCCTGAATTTCACTCCTGGGGCACAGTATTGGGCGACCCGCGGTTATGCCGTCCTGGATGTCAACTACCGCGGCAGCACAGGTTACGGTCGTGAGTTCAGGGATGCTCTGAAAGGCAACTGGGGTGTATTCGATGTGGAAGACAGCGTAAATGGAGCCAAGTACCTGGTTAAGAAAGGTCTCGCAGACGCGGACAAGATCGTCATCATGGGAGGCAGTGCCGGTGGGTTGACCGTATTGCAGGCGTTGGTCAATTATCCAGGGTTCTTCAAAGCCGGGGTTTGCCTGTACGGTGTCGCCAATCAGTTTTCCCTGGTCATGGATACCCACAAATTCGAAGCGCATTACTCGGACAGCATGTTGGGATCACTGCCCGAAGCGGCGGGAAAATACCGGGCGCGTTCCCCGCTGTTTGCCGCGGATCGCATCCAGGACCCGCTGATCGTCTTCCAGGGAGAAGATGACAAAGTGGTTCCCCGCAGTCAATCGGACGAGATCGTCGCCGCTCTGGAAAAAAATGATGTTCCCCATGAATATCATCTCTACCCGGGAGAGGGTCACGGCTTCAGGAAAACTGAAACGATCGAGCATATGTACAAACACATCGAGCGGTTCCTGAAACGCCACGTGATCTACAGCTAAACCACTCCGATTTCACGGTTCTCTGTTTATATAACGCATACAATTTTCTATAACGGGTAATATGGATTGTTTTTATTCCTCTTATATCGATCCTGTATAGTTAGGACTGTTATCAAAACAGGTAATAACAAAAATTGATCGGTATATCACAAGGAGTGAAATAAAAATGGTACGTATGTATATGTCCCCCTATAAGAGAATGTCACGGATGCAGTACAATCCGCAGACCGACCGTATCGCCCGCAACGCAGGGATCGATTGTGATGTGCATGTTCCCATGGACATCATCGAAAACAAAGAATCCTATATGCTCGTGGCGACAGTCCCTGGTCTGAATGCAGAAGACCTGGAAATCGAAGTCATCAAGAACAGTGTCACCATTTCCGGCGAATTCGTTAAGGATGATGAAGATGTCACATATCTGCGCAGTGAACGCCCCGCTGGCAAATTCCGCCGCACGTTCCGCTTCGCAGACAATCTGGATGTGGACAACACCAGTGCAAACCTGGTAAACGGCATCCTGACTTTGGAAATTGCCAAGGTTTCCGAAGCATTGCCCAAAACAATCAACGTCAAAGTTGAAAAATAATTAATCACTAAGCAGCAAATAAAACGTCAAGCCACACTACATTAAAAAGAGGCCGCACAGTCCACCGGATGTGCGGTCTCTTTGTGTTTATAATATGAGTATAGCAGATTTTGTTGCAGGTTATAATTATGCGTGTAGCTGTACATAACGGATAATCGGGTCACGCCCGAATAATGGGATAGCGTTCAGATTTCTCGGGTTGTTAGGAGGTCAATATGGTCGATCGGATCAACATTAATNNAGAATTGGAGCAGTTACCGGGGATTGGGAAGGTGATGGCCAAGAGGATCATCGCCGGGCGTCCTTATGAAAATTTGGATGATCTGTCTCAGGTTCAGGGAATCAATTCGAAGACAATTGCCGATATCTCGGAGTTCCTGGTATTTTCCGAAGAAACGCAGGAGGAAGTCATCGCATTGCCTCCACGGGAGGAGATGGAAAAATTGGAAGAACCAGCGGAAACCGATGAGGGTGATGTCGATGAACCCGCCTGGGATATAGAGCCGGATCTGGGTGAACCACAGGACGAAGAAATTGTCCCGGAAGAACCGGAAATGGAGGCTGAGGTTCCCGCAGAAGAAACAGAAGAAGTTGAAACCGTTGAACCGGAAAGCGCGGAAATTGAAGCTGAACCCGAAGAAAAAGCCATCATCGCTGTAGAGGATGTAAAAGATAAGCCGCGTGCTGAGAAAAAACAACCCAGGATGATCAGCCGGACGGATGCCGTGCTGCTGAGCATCGGGAGCTCAGTCGCTGCGATGGTCTTGAGCCTGATCCTGGTCCTGTTAATTTTAGGAGCGATCAACGGGGGACTGAGATTTGTGCGACCAGCCCAGTTATCGGACGTGGGTAATAATCTGGGGATTGCAGAACAACGCATCGATGCCCTCCAGCAGGACCTGGAGGCTCTCCAGACGAGGGTCAACGAGTTCGATTCGATCAGTGGTCGGGTGGCAGAATTAGAGGTCGATATCACTTCGCTGAAGACAGACATCGCTCAGCTGGAAGGCAGCCTGGAGACCCTGCAGACTGATCTGGCAGCCGACATTGAAGATTTGAACACCCAGGTGGATGATGTGACTGCTGCCAGCGAAGAACTTTCCGGTCAGGTTGAAGAATTACAGACCCAGACATCCGGGTTCCAGGACTTCTTGAACGGATTGAGTGATTTGCTCAGCAATGTACTGACCAATCCATTTGGAGGGGACAGATGACCCAGGAAGAAAACAGTGCAGGTCAATCATCCGGGAGCGGGCTCAGTTCGGCGATCATCGCCTTTCTGAGAGCAGTTCTGCGGCTCCTGGTGGTCGTGACCATATTGTTGGGGGTAGCAGCCCTGATCTATTGGGGTGTTCCCCAGATCTATCAAAGTTTTATGATACCCGTTGAAGACAATACGATAGCAATCCGTGTGCTGGAAACCCGCCAGGATTATGCTGAAGAACTTTTCGCTCAGCAGAATGATGAGTTCTCGAGGCGGCTGGATGACCTGGAACTGGAGATGGACGCCAGCAGCGGGTCAATTGACGAACTGCAGGTTGAAGTGGAAAACCTGCAAACTGCAGCCACCCAGCAGCAGTCAAGGCTCGACGAACTGGACTGGCTGGTATCCAGGAAATGCTGGAGACGCAATCATCCGAACTGGATCAGCTTTCAGGTCAGCTCCGCCAGTTAGCGGAGGATGTCAGCTCTCATGGGTCAGCATTGGAAGTACTTCAAGCCACACCCGAGAGTCCGGATATCGACCGCCTGGTTTTACTCGATCAGCAATTGGTCTTATTAAAGGTCATGGATCAATTGACAATGGCAAGGTTGAGCCTGCTGGAGGGGGATTCCGATGGAAGCCTGGAATATGCAACTGAAGCCCGCAGTCACCTGATGAGCCTCCAGCCAGACCTGATGGATTTTCAGAAGGAATGGCTGACTGGGATGGTCTTCCAGGTGAACCTGGCTTTATTCAGCTTACCGGAGGAACCGCAACTCGCCTACCAGCAGTTGTTGACTTCATGGAGGCTTGTTTCTCAGGGACTTCCCATCTCTGAAGAGCAGGCACAAGAAATGGAAATCGAACCGGATTTCCTGGATTCTCAGGTAGAATCGCTTGAGCATACACCGACTGCAACGGTCATGGAACCAGTCGGTGAGGAAGACGAGACCCTGCAGACACCAACACCGACACCCGTGGACGAGGAGGCTGTCCCAACACCGACCCCTGCACCCACGGATGAGTAAATTCAGCTAACAGGAGAGAAGCATGGATGATTTTGAGAATAAAACTGATGAAAACAATGAAGATGAATTTGTGAATAACGAAGAAATGGCGAACGAATCCCAGCCGCCAACTCCGTATGAACCAGAACCATTGCCTGATATGGCGGAAGTCCCGCCGGTGCCCGAGCAGGAAGAAGGTGCAGCTGAAGAACCCCCAACCGCAGACGAGCCCGAAGAACCAGAAATGGAAGGACCTGCCGTCAGGGAGGAAAGCAAAGTCGGCAGGTGGGCGCGCAACAGCTTGCGCTGGGTGCTGGGCTTTTTTATTGTATTTGGGATCGGGTTCCTGGTAGCCCTGTTTGCCCTTTACCGGCCAGATGTGAATTCGTTAAATGCAGAACTGGAGACAGCCAACAATGAGATCAGTACACTGCAGTCTGAGATCGACTCACTGCAGGCTGAGATCAGCGACCTGGAAGGACAGATCCAGGACCTGGAAGGCGTCCAGGAACAGGTCGATGAACTGCAAGGCCAATTGGATCAGAACGAATTGGAGATGCTCATCCTTAGAGCACGCCAGTCCGTCTCCCAGTCAAGGATCGCCTTGTTCAGTGAAAACGAGAACCAGTTCTCGCTATATTGGGATACCACAATGGACAGCCTTTCCCGCATCAAAGAGCGCTTGCCCTCCGCCCAGCAGGATGCCATTACACCACTCGAACAGAGGATGATGCTGGTCGGTGATGAATTCCAGGAATCCCCGGAAGCAGCCCAGTCCGACCTGGAAATCGTCGGCAATCGCCTGCTGGAACTGCAGGACACGCTATTCGGAGGTCCGTGAAGCATTTGGATCGGATGCAGTGAAATGGTGGAAGTATCCACCCCGCCTTTCAACAGTCCACAGCTTTCTGGTTCTGGCATGATCCTGGTGGATTGCTGAAAAAATCCCATAGGATTTGGTAAATATACAGCCTCTCAAAAAGGATGAAGGGCTGTCGTTATTGCGGTTAAAGCTTATGGATTACTTATTTGCCATGCGCCGCAGGAAATATTTGGTTGCTTCAGCCGCTATCGACGGTACGAACAGCAGGGGCAGGACGAGTTCCCACTGGGCCAGCATCAATGGGGCGGTGTCGAAGATCGGGTTGAGGAAGGGGATATAAACGACCGCCAGGAGCAGCAGTAGTGACGTCAGAACGGCATAATTCATGGTCTTATTGCTGAAAATACCGATTTTGAGCAGAGGATAGAACTCTGAACGGGCGGTGTAGGCACGCAGCAGCTCGGAGAAGGACAGGGTAACGAAAGCCATCGTCTCTGCCAGTTCCTGTGATTCTGGATGTGTGCGCAGCCCGATGATGTAGGCGATCAGCACGACCGCCGTGATGGCTACCGTCTGCACACCGATGCCGATCTGCATCACCCGGTTGATGATCGGTTCTGAAGGCGGCCGCGGCTTGTGCTCCATGATGTCCGGGTCGCCTTCTTCTACACCGAGCGCCAGCGCCGGTGCCCCATCTGTGATCAGGTTCAGCCATAGCAGCTGGATGGCTGTCAGCGGGGAGGGCAGCCCGGCAACGGTAGCGATAAAAATGATGGCGATCTCCGCCAGGTTGCAGGACAGCAGGTAGTAAACAAACTTGCGGATATTGGAATAGATCACTCTGCCCTGTTCCACAGCCGACACGATGCTGGCGTAGTTATCATCAGTCAAGACCATGTCAGCAGTCTCTTTGGCTACATCCGTACCGGTGATGCCCATGGCGATGCCGATATCAGCCTGTTTGATGGCTGGCGCGTCGTTGACGCCGTCCCCCGTCATGGCAACGACCTCACCGTTCGCCCGCAGCGCCTGCACAATGCGGACTTTGTGTTCCGGTGAAACGCGGGCGAATACATCAATATTTTCAACCTTACCCTGCAGGGCATCCTGGTCGATCTCGTTGAGCTGGCTGCCGGTCATCACATCGTGCCCACGGTGCATCAGTCCGATGTCTTCGGCGATTGCCCGGGCAGTATTGGGATAGTCACCCGTGATCATGATCGTGCGGATGCCCGCGCTGCGGGCCTTCATCAAAGCCGGTTTGACTTCCGGTCTGGACGGATCGATCATCCCGATCAATCCAACAAAAACAAGATCGTGTTCCAGCTCGTGGTCTTCAATCACCCCATCACCATCCTGGTCGAGCACCTTGGTGACCCGGTATGCCATCCCCAGCACCCTTAACGCATCTTTTGTCATAGCATCATTGGCAGCCAGGATCTTCTCTCGCACCTCTTCGGTCAGCGGCAGCGCTTCATCTTTTCTTGACTGGTAATGTGTGCACTGCTGCAGTACGATGTCCGGAGCGCCTTTCTCAACCACGGCATACCATTCGCGCATCTCATCCGTATAAAAAGGCGAGATATCCTCGGGGCTCGGATCTTTCACCGCGTGCACTGTGACCATCCGTTTGCGTTCGGAATCAAATGGGATTTCCTGGATACGTGGATAGGCAGTATTCAACGGGCGCGGTAATGAACCTGCTTTGGCAGCCGCCACGACCAGTGCCCCTTCTGTAGGATCTCCCACCATCCGGTAGGTTGTTTCACCTGCTTCGGTACCGCTGATCTCCAGTGTGGCATCGTTGTTCAGCGCGCCAACCCAAAGCGCAGTCAGGATGGCGGGATACTCTTTTTGCAGGTCAACCGGTTCGTCACCTTTGAGGAATGAACCTGTTGGCTGGTAGCCAGAACCGGTAATAGTGATAATATCCCCGTCGACATTTACCCGCGTGACCGTCATCTCGTTCTGGGTCAATGTGCCAGTCTTGTCAGAGCAGATCACCGTTGCCGAGCCCAGGGTTTCGACAGAGGAGAGACGCCGGATGAGGGCATTGCGCTTGATCATCTCGCGCATCCCCAG
>JABAOG010006887.1_pt1 | contig 47905 bp, 44 predicted proteins | sample 7062131 | NCBI WGS metagenome assembly JABAOG01 (sample SAMN14538629, study PRJNA623070) | marine sediment metagenome | biome: marine biome [ENVO:00000428]; feature: marine pelagic biome [ENVO:01000023]; material: deep marine sediment [ENVO:00002113] | place: India: Arabian Sea | collected... | reverse complement strand
CAAGGACAAGGTCATGATGGGCTCCGAGCGCCGCTCGATGGTGATGAGCGAGCACGAGCGCAAGACGACCGCCTATCACGAGGCGGGCCACGCCCTGGTGGCCTGGATGCTTCCGCACCACGACCCGATCCACAAGGTCACCATCATCCCGCGCGGCCCCGCCCTCGGCGTGACGATGTCGCTCCCCGAAGAGGACCGGCTCAGCGTCAGCAAGGCTTGGCTCCTCGATCAGATCGCCATGATGCTCGGCGGTCGCATCGCCGAGGAGATCGTCTTCGACCAGCTCACCACCGGCGCCTCGGACGACTTCAAGAAGGCGACGCAGCGCGCCCGTTCGATGGTCACCGAGTGGGGCATGAGCGAGAAGATGGGCCCGCTGGCCTACGTGGAGAAGGAGGAGAGCGGCTTCCTCGGCGCGAGTCACCACAAGGAGTACTCGGAAGAGATCGCCAAGGAGATCGACGACGAGGTCCGCCGCATCATCCTCGAGCAGTACGCCCGCGCGCGGAAGCTCCTCGAGGCGAACCGGGACAAGCTCGAGGCCATCGCCAACGCGCTGCTCGAGCGCGAGACCATCGGCGGCCCGGAGATCCAGGCGATCATCGAGGGCAAGCCCCTTCCGCCGCCCGAGCGGGTCGTCATCCCCAGCTACGCCGACAAGCGGCGTGACGAGCAGGAGAAGCGCAAGGGCTCCATCTTCCAACCCCGTCCCCGGGAGGTTCCGAGCGCGGGTTGAAGCCACGCGCCGGACCCGTGAAGGAGGGGGTCATGGCAGGGAGCGCGGAGCGCTCCAAAGAACGAGCAGACGCCGACCGGAGCCCGGTCGGCGTCGCTCCGTCCGTCGCCCAGGTCTGGGGCGTATTGAACGTCACCCCGGATTCGTTCAGCGACGGCGGCCGCTTCGACTCCCGTGAGGCCGCCCTCGATCACGCGCGCCGGATGCGCGCCGAGGGGGCCGACGTGATCGACGTCGGCGGCGAATCGTCGCGGCCGAAGGGCAAGGACTACGGCGAGGGGGCCAACCACGTCCCCGTCGCCGAAGAGCTGCAACGCGTGATGCCGGTCGTCGAGGCCCTGGTGGCCGAGGGCATCCCCGTGTCCATCGACACCGTGAAGGCCGAGGTGGCTCGGGCGGCGCTCGCGGCGGGTGCGCGCTGGGTCAACGACGTCTCCGGCGGCGGGTCGGACGCGCTCCTCGAGGCGGTCGCGGCCTCGAGCGGGTCCCTCGTTCTCATGCACAATCGCGGAAAAGGTGAGACCGCGAGCGGAAACACGCACTATTCGGATGTGGTCGCCACGGTCGCCGCCGAGTTGGAGCAGTCCGTCGCCCGCGCAAAGCGCGCCGGGGTGCCCGAGGACCGCCTGTGGATCGACCCCGGCCTCGGCTTCGCCAAGACCGCCGCGCAGTCGATGGAGCTGCTGAGTCGGACCGGTGAGCTGCGTTCGCGGCTGGGTCTCCCGATGCTCGTGGGGCCGTCGCGCAAGTCCTTCATCGCTCGCACGGCGCCGAAGGCCGACGGCTCCCTCCCGAGCCCGAGCGAGCGCGAGAGTGGGACCGCCGTCGCCTGTGCCCTCGCGGTGCTCGGCGGCTGCGACGCCATTCGGGTGCATGACGTCGGCGCGATGCGCCAAGCCGCGCTCCTCGCGCAGGCCCACCGGGCGCTCGGTGGCTCGAGGGAGGTCCCGTGGACCTCCTGATGAGCCTGCTCAGCGATGGCCTCGACGCCTTCCTCGGCTTCTTCGATCGCGGGGGCTGGGAGGTCGCCCGCGATTGCATCGACATCGGCCTGGTCGCGATCCTGATCTACTGGGGCCTGGTCATCCTGAAGGGCACCCGGGCGATGCAGATGGCCTTCGGGCTGGTGCTCGTCTTCGTCGGCTACCTCGTCGCTCGACGGCTCGGCTTCTTCACCATCTGGAGCATTCTCGAGTCGCTGGTCACCTACTTCGTGCTGGTGGTGGTGGTGATCTTCCAGGCGGACATCCGCCGGGCGCTGATGCGGGTCGGCCGGGGGCCGCTCTTCCGCGGGCAGCGAACGGCGCGCGAGACGGTGCTCATCGAAGAGGTGATCAAAGCGGCCCAGAACCTGGCGGGCAAGCGCATCGGCGCGCTCGTGGTCTTCGAGCGGGGTGCCGAGCTCGACGAGTTCATCGAGCAGGGCACCGAGCTGGACGCCGAGGTCAGCAAGGAGCTCCTCTACAGCATCTTCATTCCGAGCTTCGAGAACCCGATGCACGACGGCGCCCTCATCATCCGCGACGGACGGGTCTGGCAGGCGGGCGCCTTCCTTCCCCTCGCCGGGAGCGCCGGTCGGGATCGCACCCTCGGCGCCCGGCACCGAGCCGCCCTGGGCATCACCGAGGAGACCGACGCGGTCGTCGTCGTCGTGAGCGAGGAGCGGGGCTCCGTCTCGCTCTGCTTCCACGGGAACATCGTCCGCAACCTGGACGGCCCCTCCCTCCGTGAGGCCCTCTTCGGTCTCTTCTACCGGAGCGAGCGCAAGAAGAAGCCGAAGAGCAAGTCCAAGTCCAAGTCCAAGAGCAAGAGCGCCGAAGGGCGCACGAGCCTGGTGCCGGACGAGGTCGACCCGGCGCTGGCCGGCGCCAAGGCGGAAGAGTCGTCGTCGTGAAGATCGGACCGCAGAGGCGGAAGCGCACGCTCCGCGAGACCGTGATGCACAACATCGGTCTGAAGATCGCGTCGCTGATCACCGCGATCGTGCTCTTCTCGCTGGTCCGCGGCGCCGAAGACGCGCAGCGCTCGGTCTTCGTCGACGTGGTCGCGCTCCTGCCCGCGCCGAATTCCGGGAAGATGCTCGTCAGCGAGCTCCCCGATCAGGTGCGACTCACTCTCAAGGGCAGCCGGTCCCAGATCAACGCGATCCGCCCCGAGAACATCCCGCCGGTGCAGATCGACCTGACCGACACCGACCTGCGCTACTACTACTTCGCCGACGACGAGTTCGACGTCCCCGCCGGGGTCACGATCACTCAGGTCGGGCCGACGTCGATCGCCCTCGATTGGGCGACACGCGTCGAGCGGCCGCTGCCCATTCAGCCGCGGCTGGTGGGCCAGCCGCCGGACGGCATGGTGCTCGGCGAGCCGGCCCGCGCCGAGCCGGCGGAGGTGGTGGTCGTCGGCCCGGACAGCGAGGTGGCCGACCTGCGGGCGGTGCAGACGGACCCCGTGGACCTCACCCAGGTACAGCTCGGCCGCAACGAGCTCAGCTCGGCGCTGGTGCGCCCGCCACCGCACACCCGCTACCAGGGCGATCCGAACGTGACCATCGTGCTCGACGTGGTCCGAGACCTGGCCGAGCGAACCATCCCCGGCGTCGCCGTGTCGGTGGCCGGCCCGGGCCGCGCCAGTCCGACCCAGGTCAGCGTGACGCTCCGCGGCCAACCCACGGCCATCGAGATGATCGATCCGGCGAGCCTCTCGGCGAAGGCCGACGTCTCCGAGCTCGATCCGGCGCTCGGCGGAGCCGTGCCGATCACCATCGACGGATTGCCCGAAGGCATCGACGTCGCGGGCGTCGAGCCTTCGACGGTCGACATCACCGCCACCAACTGAGCGCTACCGACCGCGGCGCCAGCGCTCGAGGGTCTCGCGGGCGCGGACGCGGGCCGGCTCGAGCTCCGGATCGTCCGCGGCCACCACCAAGAAGGCGCGCAGCTGCTCCACCGCCGGCTCGATGGCGCCGCTCTCCCGGAGCCAGTGGGCGAGGAGGTAGCGCGGCTCGGGAGCCGCGCCGTCGAGCCGCACCGCGCGTTCCATCGCCGTGATGGCGCCCGCCAGGTCGCCGGTCCCGTGCCGCGCCTCGGCCAGCCCTCGCCACGCCGTCGCCCGCTCGGGTGCCGCTGCCACCAACGCGGCGTAGAGGTTTGCCGCCGAGGGAAAGTCGCGAAAGCGCAGCGCGAGCTCGGCGGGGGCCTCCACCGCTTCGAGGGCCGTCGGGTCCTTCTCGTGGGCGCGTTCGTAGTGCGCCATCGCCCGGGCGGTCTCGCCGAGCGCCTCCTGCAGCTTGCCGCAGGCGATCCAGGCGGCCGCGCTCGCGTCGGGCTCGGCGAGGATCGACTCGCAGAGGGGCGCCACCAGCGCCCGGCGCCGTCGGTCCCCGCAGTCACCGGCTGCCAGGCGGATCAGCGCGAGCCGTCCGCGGCGAGCGGTGGCGAGATCGCGGGCCAGCGACTCCAGCTCGGCCTCCGCCGCGTCGCATCGGCCGGCGCGGGTGAGCCGGTCCGCCAGCGCGAAGCGAAAGGGCGCGCACCCGGGGAGCCGCTCGATGCGGGCGCGCAGCGCCTCGGTGCTCGTCGACGGGTCGGGCGCCTCGCAGACGAGCGCGGGCGTGCTCCCGCCGGAGGCTCCGGTCTCGGGCGCGGGTGCGACGGTCTGGGGCTGGGGCTCGCCACAGCCGAACGCGAGGAGCAGGCCGGCCTGGAGAACGCGAAGGGAGCAGCGCACCCCTCACGGAACCGCGAGCGCTGCGGGGTTTGGGTGCGCCTGGCGCCAACATCGTTGCCGATCGGGTGCCAACGGCATCATGATACGCCCGTGGATGAGTCGATGATGCTCGCGGGGCGCTATCGCTACGTCCGGGAGCTCGGTCGTGGGGCCTCGGGCCGGGTCATCGAGGTGCGCGACGAGATCGCTCCCGAACCGGCCCCCCTGGCGGTCAAGACGGTCCCAGCCGCCGATCGCACGCGTCTGCTGCTGGAAGCGGACCGACTCCGCGAGCTCAGCCACCCGAACCTGGTCGCGCTCCACGAGGTGCTGCGCGTGGACGAGGCGCTGCCGCCGCCCTTCGGTCTGCCCGCGGGCACGGCCCTGCTCGTGGAGGCGCTCGCGCCAGGCGCCACGAGCGCGGAGGCCCTCCTCGGTCTCGAGGGGGAGGCGCTCGCGGGTCGCGCGCTGACCGCCGCCCATGGCGTGGCCTCGGCGCTCACGGCGCTGCATGGGTCGGGGTTGGTCCACGGCGACGTCAAACCGGCCAACGTGGTGATCGACGCCGACGGGGTCGCGCGACTCGTGGACCTCGGCTTGGCCGGTCCGGCGGTCGACGAGGGGGTCGTTCGCGGGTCACCCGCCTTCCTCGCCCCCGAGGGCCGGCTCGGCACGCGCTCGCCGGCGACGGACCTCTACGCCCTCGGGGTGACCCTGCATCGCTGGCTCGGTGGTGCGCTGCCGCCGTACCCGGGAGGGCCGCTCTCGCCGCCGAGCGCGCCGGCCGCGGTGGCGGCGTTGCTCGCGCGACTCACCGCGCCGGACCCCATCGACCGCCCGGCCTCCGCGCGCGCGGCGGTGCGAGCGATCGCCGATGCGGCGGCGAGCGTGGCCGTCGAGTTGCCCCGGGCCGCGCTCGAGCCCACCGGCCCCGAACGCGCGCTCGCGGCGGTGCGCCTGCCCTTCGAGCCGCACCCCCTCGCGCTCGTGTCGCAGCTCCGCGAGCGCCTCGAGGCGGGCGGTGTGGTGTGGGTGAGCGGGCCTCCCGGCGCCGGGCGCAGCCGGCTCGTCCGGGAGGCGGTCGCGCAGATCCAACGCGAGCGCGCGGCCAGCGGTGCGCCGATCCCCACCTATGTCGTCGACCCCGCCGGAGATCCGCCGCTCGTCCCGGCGGTCGTCCACCTGAGCGCCGCCGCCGGCGAGCGCGCGGAGCGGCTGGCCACCGTCGCTCGCGTCGCTCGCGTCCCGCGGTCGATCGTGGTCGAGACGGAGCGGGGCCCGGAGGACGCCGTCTCCGTGGGGCCGCTCCCGGAGGATCCCTTCGCGCGGCTCTTGGGCCGGCTGCTCGGGAGCGAGCCGAGCGCCGCTCAGCAACGGGCGGCGCGCGACGCCTCCGGCGGGCTCGCGGGCCGATTGGTGCGGCTCTTCACCGACGCGTGGCTGGCGGGGGAGGACCCCGGTGCGGTCGACGTTCTCCGCGCGCGGGCGGCGGCGACGACCGAAGAGGAGGCGCTGCCGCCGGCCGCGGTCGCCGCTGGCGTGCGGCTGGCCCTCTGTGGCGGGCGTGCGCCGGTCGAGGCGCTCGAGGCCGTGCGCGAGGGCCTGGCGCTCTTGCTCCGCCACGGCGTGGCGACCCTCGACGACCGCGGCTGGGTACGGCTCCGCGCGGACCGCGCCCGCTCGTTCGCGGCCGACGGCACCGCCAAGCGCCGAGCGGCCCTCGCCCGCTCCCTCGAGCCCTTCGACGCGCGGAGCGCGGCCTACCTCGCCGCCCACCGTGGCGAGCCGGCGAGCGTTGCCTTCGCCACCGTCGCGGGCGACGCGCTCGCCGAAGGCGACATCGCGGGCGCGGAGCGGCTCCTCGAGGACGCCCTCGCGTTCCTCGGCGAGGACCCGCGGCTGCAGGGGCTCCTCTTCGACGCGCGCCTCGCGGCGGCCCGCTACGAGGCGGCGCGCGCGATCGCGCCGGACGACGCTCGAGCCGCGGAGGCGCTCCGTCGTGCCGGTCGCCTGGCCGAGGCCCGAGCGCTGCTCGACGACCTGCCCGCCGACGTCGCGACGACGACCCGCGGCTGGTTGGCGCTCGCGGCGGGGGAGGTGGACGAGGCCGCGGCGCTCGCTGCGCAGGACGCACCGGGCGCACCCTCGTTGCGGGTGTGGGTCGCGCTGACGGGTGGCGACGCCGAGGAGGCGATCGCCATCGCCGACGACGCGCTCGCGGCCGACCCGGCGCCCCGGGAGGCGGCCCGGCTCTGGTCGTCGCTCGGCGCGGCCCGGCACCGCGCCGGTGACCGGCGGGCGGCGCGCGACGCCCACGAACGCTGCCTCGAGCGGGCCCGCGCGCTGGGTGAGCGGCACCTCGAGGCGAGCACCCTGGGCAACCTCGGGGCCGCCCACCTCGAGCTCGGCGAGCTCGGGCCCGCCATGGACGCGCTCGAAGAGGGCGCGCGCCGGCTCGCGATCCTCGGGCGCGACCGCGATCTGGCCCGAGCGCTCGCCAACCTGGCCGCGGCGGCGCTGGTGCTCGGCGAGCACGACGCGGCTCGCGGGTGGTTGGACGAGGCCGAGCGTTGCATCGGCCGGGAGCCGGACCCGACCACGAGCCATCACCTGCAGGGCCTCCGCGCGGAGCTCGCCCTGCGCCGGGGTGACCGGGACGGTGCCCGTCAGGCCGCCCGTGAGGCGGCGGAGGATCGGCGCTGGGAGCCGCGGATGGTCGCGCTCCTCGCCCGACACGACCCGGCGTGGGCCGCCCGATGGACCGGCGAGACCGACACCTTCGACGCGGCCATCGCGTCGCTTCGGGTCGCCCTCGCCCAGGAGGACCACGACGTCGCGCGGCGGGCTCTCGCGGCGGCCGAGGCGAGCGACTGGGCCGAGGCCCTCGAGCGGGCCTTCGCCGAGCTCGATCTCGCCGAAGCCACCCACGATCGACCGGGAGCCCGAGAGGCCGCCGCGCGGGCTCGCGAGCTGCTCGACGGCGCGGCGCGCACCCTCGACCCGGAGCGGCGGGCGCGCATGCGCCGCGTGCCGCGCTACCTCCGGGTGCTCGGGGCGGGCGCTCGCGAGCGAGAGGAAGCGAGCGGCGAGCGGTGGCGCCGGCTGGGCGCGCTGGCCAAGCGGCTCGGCCGCGAGGAGCACCTGCCCACGCTCCGGCGGCGGATCGTCGACGCGGCCCTCTCGCTCGTCGACGCGGAGCGCNNGCACCCTCGCCGCTCGCGCGCCGGTGGTGTCGGTGGACGCCCTCGCGGACGAGGCCCTCGACCAGGTGGCGAGCGTGCACGCGATGGCGCTGCGCTCGGTGCTCTCGGTGCCGCTGCGTGACCGCGCCGAGGTGCTCTACATGGACGACCGCATGCGCACCGGGGTCTTCGCGGAGACCGACCGGCGCTTGATGCTGGACCTGGCGGATCTGGCGGCCATTGCGCTCACCGGCGCCGAGCGGCTGGCCCGCGAGCGGGATGCGCATGCGCGGCTGGCCCGGGCGAAGCGGCTCCTCGAGGAGCGTGTGCGCGCGCAGGAGCGGGAGCTGGCCGAGCTGCGACCGGCGACGGACGAGGCGATCGTCGCGCGCAGCCCCGCCATGCGCGAGGCGGTGGAGCTGGCGATGCGCGTCGCCGATGCGGACGTGCCGGTCCTCCTCCGCGGGGAGAGCGGCACCGGCAAGGAGCTGCTCGCGCGGGCGATCCATCGGCGTGGGCCGCGAGCGGCCGCGCCCTTCGTGGCCGAGAGCTGCGCGGCGATGCCCGACACGCTCGTCGAGAGCCTGCTCTTCGGCCACGAGCGCGGCACGCTCTTCCTCGACGAGGTCGGCGAGATGAGCCCGGCCATGCAGGCGAAGATCCTCCGCGTGCTGCAGGAGGGAGAGGTGCGCCCGGTCGGCGGCACCGAGGCTCACCGGGTGAACGTGCGGCTGATCACCGCGACGCACCGGCCGCTCGAGACCTGGGTGCGGGAGGGGCGCTTCCGGGAGGACCTCTTCTACCGCATCGCGGTGATGCGCATCGATGTGCCGCCGCTGCGAGAGCGGCCGGCGGACGTGGCGCCGCTGGTCCGTCGCTTCATCGATCGGCATGGCGATGGCGCCATCGAGGTCGCGGACGATGCGATGGAGGCGCTCGGGGCGCACCTCTGGCCCGGGAACGTCCGCGAGCTCGAGAACGAGGTGCGGCGGGCGCTCCTGACCGCGGGGGAGACGATCACCCTGGCCGACCTCTCGCCGGCTCTCCGTGGGGAGACCGACGACCCGCTCGACCTGAAGTCGCAGATCGCCGCCCTCGAGACCCGGCTGATCCGGGAAGCGCTGGCCCGCACGGAAGGGAATCGCACGCAGGCGGCGCAGATCCTCGGCGTGAGCCGCTACGGGCTCCAGAAGATGATCAAGCGGCTGGCCATCGAATGAGCGCACCACCCTTGTCGGCGGCGGCGGCTTCTGCGACACACGGAGCGTGAAGCAAAAGCACGTCGCGATCCGCATTCAGCAGTGCCTCGCCCTGGCGGAGGCCTCCAACTGTCCGCGTCGGAAGTTCGGAGCGCTCCTGCTCGACCCGGAGCGGAACGTGATCCTGATGGACGGCTACAACGGCGGCCCGCGCGGCGGCGGCGAGCTCTGCGGCGGTGACGTCTGCCTGCGCGACACGCAGAACGTCCAGTCGGGCACCCGCATGGAGATCGGCTGCCACCACGCGGAGATGAACGTCGTCTGCAACGCCGCGGCCAGCGGCGTCGCCTGCCGCGGCGCCTGGCTGATCGTGACCGGCGAGCCCTGCGTGCTCTGCGCGAAGCTCATCCACCACGCCGGCATCGTCCGCGTGCTCATCGTCGAGGGCGGCTACCTGGGCGCCAATGGCGTGCAGTACCTCCGCGACCACGGCGTCGAGGTCGTCGGCGTGGAGGGGCCGCAGGATCCGCGCATCGCGGAGGCGAGCAAGGAGTGAGCGAGCGTTCGGGGGAGCACGAGCGGATCGCGCGACTCTTGCCGCGATTGCACTCGAGCGACGCTCTCCTGGTTCCGAATGGCGACGACGCCGCGGTGCTCCGTGGCTCGACGAAGCCGCTGGTGGCGACCGTCGACGCGGTGGTCGACGGTGTGCACTTTCGCCGCTCCTTCGCTCCCCTCGACGTGCTCGCGCGTCGCGCCGTGATGGGCGCGGCGAGCGACCTTGCGGCCATGGGCGCGCGGCCGAGCGCGCTGCTGATCGCCCTCGTGCTCCCGAAGGCCCTCACCGATGACGAGCTCGAGCGGCTGATGGCGGGAGTGGAGCGAGCGGCCGTCGAGCTCGACGCCGTCGTCGCCGGTGGCAACCTCAGTGGCGGGGAGCCGCTCAGCATCACCACCACCGCGCTCGGCCATCTGGAGGGGCCGCCGCTCACCCGCGCTGGGGCGAAGGTCGGCGATGGGATCTTCCTGACCGGGCCGCCGGGCCACGCCGCGCTCGGTCTCGAGTCCCTACTGCGAGCGTCGGAGCCGGAAGGGATCGCGCCCTATCGCCGCGCTTGGCTCGAGCCGGCGGCGGCGATCGACGCGGGGCTCTCGCTCGCCGGGTGTGCGCACGCCTGCGTCGACATCTCGGACGGACTGGTGCAGGACCTCGGCCACGTCTGCCGCGCGAGCGGCGTCGGCGCCACCCTCGAGCTGCCCCCGGATCCGGCCTTCGAGCGCAGCGCCCGGGCCCTCGGTGTCGATCCGCAGCCGCTGCAGCTGACGGGTGGCGAGTCCTACACGCTGCTCTACACCGCGCCGGGCGACTGCGGCGTTCGGAGCGTCCGCGTGGGCACGGTGGAGGCCGCCGAGGGCATCCGGCTGCGCGAGGGTGACGCCGTACGCTCGCTCGGTGACGGGGGTGGCTTCGATCACTTCACCGGTGGAGGCGACGATGAGTGACGCATGGCTCGAGCACGCGAGCGAGGGCGAGCCTTGGCGGGCGCCGTCGCCGCTCCCGCCCCTGGTCACGACCGAGCGGACGATCGTTCGGCGCTGGACCACCGAGGATGCGCCGGCGCTCTTCGAAGCCATCGAGAGCTCCCGGGCCGCGATCCTTCCCTGGATGCTCTGGTCGGCGACGGACCACCTGCGCCTCGAGCACAGCGTCTACTACGTGGAGCGGGTGCGTCGGGCGGCGGCGAAGCCGGGGTGCACCGACTTCCCGATGGGGATCTTCGAGCGCGACGGCGGTGCGCTCCTCGGGTCGACGGGGCTGCACGAGATCAACGGCTTGATGCGCACGGCGGAGGTCGGCTGGTGGCTCCGGCCGGAGCGTCGTGGGGAAGGACTCTGCCGGGAGGCGGTCGGTGGTCTGATGGGCCAGGCGCTGCGTCCGGTGGGGGAGGGCGGATGGGGGTTGCATCGGCTCTTCGCGATGGTCGCCGTGAGCAACGAACCCTCGCGGCGGGTGTGCGAGCGTCTCGGGCTGCGGCTGGAAGGGCGCTACCGGAAGGAGCGCTACCTGGGCTACCCGGAGGACGATCCACCGGGATGGATCGACACCCTTCGCTACGCGGTGCTGGCCGAAGAATGGGACCATGATCGCGACCGTGCAGCCTGTGAGCCGTGGCCTCACGACATTTGAGCCACCGCATCCTCTCCATGTGAGTCGTCGGCCGGGTCAGTCGTCGGCTTCGGGGATCGTCACGGTGAAGGTCGTCCCTTCACTGGGGGCGCTTCGAACGGAGACCTTGCCGCCGTGGGCGTCGACGAGCCGCTTGACGATGCTCAGCCCGAGGCCGGTGCCGCCATGCTCTCGGGTCGAGCTCCCGTCCACCTGATAGAAGGCGTCGAAGATTCGCTCGAGCTCGGCGACGGGCATGCCGATGCCGGTGTCGCTGATGTGGAAGGCGACGGCGCGGCGGATGCCGCCCATGAGCACTGCCCCGTATTCGCTGGAGGCATCCTCCCAATCGGTCGCCTCCACGGCGAAGCGGACGGTGCCGCCCTCCGGGGTGAACTTGATCGCATTCTCGGCGAGGTTGCAGAGGATCTGCTTGAGTCGCAGCGGGTCGGCCTGGAGGGGCGGGAGCTCACCGTCGGTGGTCACCTCGAGCTCGATCGACTTTCGGTGCGCGTGAGGCGCGAAGGTCCGCTCCAGATCCTCCATGACGCCCGCTGGGTCGACCGGCTGTGGGTCGAGACGCATCACGCCCTGCTCGAGCTTCGACAGGTCGAGGAGGCTCGAGATCAATCCCAGCAGCTGATTGCCTTTTTGGTGGATCGTCCCGATGAACTCTCGCTGTTCGTCGTTGAGCTCACCGGCGATGTTGGCTTCGAGCATCTCCGAGTAACCGATGATCGAAGTCAGCGGCGTCCGGAGCTCGTGGCTCACCGTCGCGAGGAAGTTCGACTTCAGCCGGTCCAGCTCCTTGAGCCGGTCGTAGGCGCCCTGCAGCTTCGCGGTCTTCTCCGCCAGCTCGCGATAGCTCTCGCGGACCGAGGCCACGTGCATCTCACTGGTGAGGTGGGCGCGGTGGCTCGAGAAGAGGAGCAAGTCGATCACGCTGCGGAGGTGGTCGGTGATCCGTTGGGCGGTCTCGGCGCGCACCCGAGGCATCTTCATCAGCAGGTCGCGCAGCTTCATCCGGTCGATGGAGCGGTCGAGGCGAACGAGCGCCTTGGGGACCTGCTCGAGCTCGGCGGGGACGAAGGGACCGATGACGAAGCGACCGACGTGCCGGCCCTGATAGGTGATCGGGACCACGTCGTACACCGCGCCGGTGAGGGTCTCGCAGCGCTCCACGTCGGACCCGCTGGGGACCAGCTTCTTGGCGCGGTCGACGATGTCGCCGACGGCCTTTCGACCGGCCTCGTACTCCTGCAGGTACTGGTAGAGCTCGACCGGCTCGCTGACGCTCGCCAGCAGCTTCCCGGACCCGTAGATGCGCACCGAGAGGTTGAAGAGGTCGAAGAAGGAGCGGCAGATCTCGCGCAGCGCGTCGCGGTCGATGACGTCCTGCAGGTCGCCGATGTCGCCGAGCGCGAGATCGATGGTCTTCACGGCGGATGCTTCGGTCATTCGGCGGCCCTTCCGATGCCCAGCCGCTCGCGCACCGTGGCCAGGAATTCGTCGGGGTGGAGCCCGAACTTGTCGTTCAGCTGATGGATCGACTCGAGGTGGCGCCAGGTGAGCTCGGTGAGGCCGATGAAGGTCTCGATGACCCCCACGCCGCGGGTCGCGATCGCCTTGAACACCGGCTCTCGGCCGCGGCCCGCCAGCCGATCGATCTCCTCGTCGGTGCGGATCGCGGGCAGGTCGCGCTTGTTGAACTGCACCACGACCGGGTGGGTGTCCGGGTCGATGCCGTTCTCCTGCAGGTTCTCCCGCATGTTGAGGAAGGCCTGCTGGTTCGCTTTGGTCTCGGATACCTGCGAGTCCGCGATGAAGGCCGTGCCGTCGGCGCCCTGCAGGACGAGGCGGCGGGTGGCGTTGTGCATCACCTGCCCCGGCACCGTGAAGAGCTTGAAGCGGACCTGCAGGTTCTGGCCGCCGGCGAAGGTCAGCGGCAGCAGGTCGAAGAAGAGGGTGCGGTCGTCCTGGGTCTCCAGGGTCATCAGACGACCGGCCGTCTCGGTCGTCACCAGCTGGTGGATCGCCTGTAAGTTCGTGGTCTTACCGCTCAGGGCCGGCCCGTAATAGACGAGCTTCACGGTGATCTCCCGAGCGTGGAAGTCGACCTGCACGGTCGCAGCGTACAGGCTCAGAGGCCGCGGATCATCCACATCGTGGTGAGCAGGATGGCGAGGAAGACCACCACGCTCACCCAGAAGAGCCGGCGGCGGGGCTCGTCGCTGGGCTCGACGCGCTGCGATTGCAGGGTCAGCAGGGCGCGGGTGACGACCTGGTCGATGCGCCGCTGCGCCTCCTCGGCGCGCTCGGGCTCGCTCTCCTTCACCGCCCGGTAGCGCGCACCGGCCTCGTCCAGGCGGCCGATGGCGTCGCAGACGGCGATGAAGCGCTTGTGAGCGTCGTCGTCGTCCCAGCCCTCGTCCACCGCGGCCCAGGCTTCCTCGAGCGTCTCGTCGCCGACCGAGCTCACCCATCGAAGCTGTCAGAGCCCTCGGCGGTCGTCCAGTCCTCGTACCTGGGACGGAATCCATACCTGGGGACGAAAGGTCGTTTGTGACGTTCTTTTCGTCATGAAATAGACAGAAAAGGCATTATCGATACGATGGGGATGACGCTCATGGCAACTACGGGTGGATCAATGTTGATCCCCTTTCTGGGGTCTATAGGCCCCAGATGCCCGGGGGCGATCCACCTTGATCCACTTCGATCCACCGAACCGCTGAACGAACGTTCCGGCCCTGCAAAACAAGGGCAAAGTGGCGATCCGAAAGAAGGTTGACACCCCGGTGGCACCCCCGTAGCTTCGGGCGCGGTGGTAAAGAGTGGCAAGAAGTGCCAAAGCCGGTCCGATTCGAGCCCGGCGCTCTGACCACCCCGGGTAACGAAGGTGTTCCGAGGCCGCTACGAGCACGCGATCGACAAGAAGGGGCGCACCAGTTTGCCGGCGCGCTACCGGGAGGTCCTCGCCGCGTCAGGAGAGTCGAAGGTCGTGCTGACCAGCGGCCTGGACGCCTGCGTCGTCGCCTACCCGATGGGCGAGTGGATGGCCTTCGAGGAACGGCTCTCCGCTCTTCCGCAGTTCGATCCGAGCGTGGCCATGCTCCGTCGCATCTATGTCTCCGGCGCCGTCGAGTGCGATCTCGACAAGGTGGGGCGCATCCTCATCCCCGCGACCCTGCGCAACCACGCGGGTCTCGACCGAGAGGTGCTCTGGGCCGGGATGGGCCGTCACGCCGAGCTCTGGGACCGCGAGCGCTTCGACGCGCTCCGCGACGACGTGCTCGACGATCTCGACAAGCGAGCGGAGCTCGCGCAGCGACTCGCGGAGCTGGGGCTGTGACCGAGCCGAACGCCAGCTTCGTTCATGAGTCGGTCCTCCTCGAGGAGACCCTCGACGCCCTCGCGCCGCGCAGCGGTGGCCTCTACTGCGACGCCACCCTCGGCGGCGGCGGTCACTCGGAGGCGATCCTCGAGCGGAGCGCTCCCGATGGCCGCCTCATCGGCGTGGATCGGGATCCGGCGGCTCTCGCCGCGGCCAAGGAGCGCCTCGCCCCTCACGGCGACCGGGTCACCTTCGTCCACGGCAGCTTCGGCGAGCTCCCCGCGCTCCTCGCGGAGATCGGCGTGTCGCGCGTCGACGGGTTGCTGGCCGACGTCGGCGTGAGCTCGCCGCAGCTCGACGACCCGAGCCGCGGCTTCTCCTTCCGCGAGTCCGGTCCGCTCGACATGCGCATGGATCCGACCTCCGGCCGCACGGCCAAGGAGCTGATCGACGAGCAGGACGCCGAGAGCCTCGCCAACATCCTCTACCAGCTCGGTGAGGAGCGGCGCTCGCGGCCCATCGCTCGCAGCATCTTGAAGCTGCGCGACGCCGGCGAGCTCGAGACCACCGACGACCTGCGCCGCGCGGTCATTCGGGTGACCGGCCCGAAGCGCGGTCGCATCGACCCGGCGACCCGCACCTTCCAGGCGCTCCGCATCGCGGTCAACGACGAGCTCGGCGAGCTCGAGGCGCTCGTCGCCTTCGCGGCCGACCTGCTGAACGACGATGGCGTCGTCGCGCTCATCTCCTTTCATTCCCTCGAGGACCGCATCGTGAAGTGGGCCTTCCGCAAGGACGAGGCGCTGCAGCCGCTCACCAAGAAGCCGGTGCAAGCGAGCGACGAGGAGAAGAAGCGCAACCCCCGCGCGCGCACCGCCAAGCTCCGCGCCGCGCGACGGATTCCCAGGGAGGTGCACTGATGGGCACCCGACCGCGCAAGAACCGACCGAAGGCGCCGGCTCCGAGTGAGGCGAAGAAGAAGCCGGCGGCCAAGGCGGAGAAGCAGGCGAAGGGCAAGCGCTCGAGCGCGCGCTTCGTGATGCTCTGGACCGCTGCCGTCCTGGCGACGGCCGCGGCCTTCGTCGTTCACCTCTCGATGCGCTTCGAGACCGTCCGTCTCGGCTACGAGGTCGGCGCCGAGCGCCGGGAGCAGCGCCGGCTGGTGGAGCAGAAGCGCCTCCTCAGCCTCGAGGCCGCGACCCTTCGCGAGGCCGCGCGGGTCGAGGCCATCGCGCGCGGCTCGCTGAAGATGAAGGAGCCGGAGCCCGAGCGGGTCATCGCCATCGGCGGCCAGCAGCGCCAAGCCCGCACCGCCGGGAGGGTGCGATGAAGAATCTCGCGCCCAAGAAGCGGCGCTGGGCGCGGGTGCGGATCGCCTTGCTCGGCACGCTGCTGCTCTGCTTCGCCGGGGCGGTCGGCCACCGCGCCTACGTGCTGCAGATCGAGCGCGCGCCCGCGCTGCGCGAGATGGCCGAGGAGCAGTACCTCCGCCAGGTCCGCCTCGCACCGAAGCGCGGCACCATCTACGACCGCCACGGCGCCGAGCTGGCGGTGAGCGTCGACGTCGACAGCGTCTGGGCGAACCCGCGCCGCATGAAGGAAGAGGGCGTCGACCCAGCGGCCGCCGCCGCCCAGCTGAGCGCGCTCCTCGGCGTCGATCGCCAGCGCATCCAGCGCCGCCTCGAGTCCGACCGGCTCTTCGTGTGGATCGAGCGACGGCTGACCCCGCGGATGGCTCAGCGCGTGCGCGACCTCGGCATCGAGGGGGTGCACCTCGACCGCGAGTCCCGCCGTTACTACCCGAACCGTCGGCTGGGCTCCCATCTGCTCGGCTTCGCCAACATCGACGGCCAGGGCATCGAGGGTCTCGAGCTCGCGTTCGAGGACACGCTCCGCGGCTCCTCGCGGCCGGTGCCCGCGATTCGCGATCGCCGCGGTCGCATCGTCTACTCGGAGCAGCTCCTCGACGATCGCGCCGCGCAGGGCGACGATCTGGTCCTGACGATCGACAAGACCCTGCAGCACATCGCCGAGCGCGAGCTCGAGCTGGCCATCCGCACCTACGAGGCCCAGGCCGGGTCGGTCGTCATGATGGATCCGCGCACCGGCGAGCTGCTCGCGGTCGCGAACTACCCGACCTTCGACGCCAACGACCCCGGCGGCTCGCCGGCCTCCCACCGGCGCAACCGGGCCTTCACCGACCGCTTCGAGCCCGGCTCGACGGTGAAGCCCTTCACCGTCGCCGCGGCCCTCGCGCAGGGCACCGTCGGCAGCCAGCAGCTCATCGACTGCGAGGACGGCGCCATGGAGGTGGCCGAGTACACCATCCACGACACCACGCCCTACGACGAGCTCACCCCTGCACAGATCCTGGCGTTCTCGTCGAACATCGGCACCGCGAAGATCGGCGGCACCCTCGGCCGTCGGGGCCTCTATCGCGCGTTCCGGCGCTTCGGCTTCGGAGAGGTCACCGGCGTGCCCAGCCCCGGCGAGGCCGCTGGCTCGTTGCGCCACCACTCGCGCTGGTACGAGATGGACGCGGCCACGATCTCCTTCGGCCAGGGCATGAGCACGACCGCGGTCCAGCTGGCCGCGGCGATGGGCGCGCTCGCGAACGGAGGCCGGCTCATGCACCCGCGTCTCGTGCGCCGGGTGCAGACCCACGACGGGGAGGTGCTCGAGGAGTACCTCCCCGAGGCGCGCCGACAGGTGGTGCCCCCGCGGGTCGCCCGCCTCGTCGCCGACATGCTCACCGCGGTCACCGGCCCGGGCGGCACCGGCCAGCCCGCCGCGATCGACGGCTTCCTCGTGGCCGGCAAGACCGGCACCGCGCAGAAGGCCGACTACGTCGCCGGCGGCTACGCCGAGGATCGCTGGCTCGCCTCTTTCGTCGGCTTCGTCCCGGCGCAAGACCCGCGCCTCGTGATGGCGGTGGTGGTCGACGAGCCGGTCGTGGCTCACTACGGCGGCACCGTGGCCGGCCCCGTCTTCCGCCGGGTCGGCGAAGCCGCGCTGCGACACCTCGGCGTGCCCGCGCAGGGTGGCGGGGAGGCTCTCGATCGCTTCGCGCGCGAGCAGCGCCGGCGCCGTCGCGCGAACGAGCGTGCGCTCCGGCAGGCCCGGCGCGAGGGGCGGACCGACGAGACCCCCGAGCCGGCGATCACCCGCACGGTCCCGCCCGGGAGCGTCGAGGTGCCGGACCTGAGCGGCGAGACCGCGCGCGCCGCGCTGGTCACCGCCCACCAAGCCGGTCTCGCGGTGCACCTCGAGGGCACCGGGCTGGTCGTGTCGCAGGATCCGCCCGCGGGCGAGATCGCCGAGCGCGGCGCCCGGCTCCGGGTGATCCTCCGTGAGGACCGCGCGGATCTGGCCATCGAAGGAGCGCCTCGGCTGGCGGCCACGGGCGAGGAACCGAGCGCGGAGGGCGGGTCGTGATGCTGAGCACCCTCGTCGAAGAGCTGCAGGCGCAGACCGACGCGCGCCTCCACCTGCCGTCGGGTACCGCCGACGTGGACGTCGCGGGCGTGCAGCACGACTCGCGCGCCACGGCCGCGGGCGACCTCTTCGTCGCCATCGAAGGGGCGACCTTCGACGGCACCCGCTTCGCGCCCGGCGCCATCGAGGCGGGGGCGGTGGCGGTGCTCGCGGCGCGGCCGCTCGAGCTCCCGGTGCCCCAGCTGATCAGCAGCGACGTGCGGCGGGCGATGGCCTTCGCCGCCCACGCCGTCTACGGCCACCCGACCCGCGCGCTGGACCTGGTCGGGATCACCGGGACCAACGGCAAGACCACCACGTCCTATCTGGTGGATGGGATGCTCCGCGCTCTGGGGCGCACCCCCTGGATGCTCGGCACGGTCGAGATCCGGGCCGGTGAGGAGCGCCGACCGGCCGCCTACACCACCCCGGAGGCGGACGACCTCGCGCGCTTCGCACGGGAGGCGGTGGACGGTGGCGCCAGCCACCTGGTGATGGAGGTCTCGAGCCATGGGTTGGCCCAGGACCGAGCTCGCGGGGCGCGCTTCGCCGTCGCCGCCTTCACCAACCTCAGCCGCGACCACCTCGATTTCCACGGCACGATGGACGCCTACCTCGAGGCGAAGGCGTCCTTCTTCACCGACCACGGCCCGGAGGCCTCGGTCATCAACGTCGACGACGACGCCGGCGCCGAGATCGCCGAACGGGTGCCCGGCGCGCTCACCGTGGGCCGCGGCGAAGGCGCGCGCCTTCGGGTTTTGAGCTCCACCATGGGCCGGGACGGCATCCGCGCCGAGCTGAGCTACGAGGGCCAGCGGCTGACGCTGCAGAGCGCGCTCGTCGGCGGGCACAACCTCGAGAACCTCACCGTGGCGCTGGGCTGCGGCATCGCGCTCGGCGTGGACCCGGTGGCGGCCGCGGCCGCCCTCGGACAGGCGCCGGCCGCGCCCGGCCGGCTCGAGCCGGTCGCCGACCCCCGTGGCGTCGCCGTGCTGGTCGACTACGCCCACACGCCCGACGCGTTGGCCAACGCCCTGAAGGCGGTCCGGCCGATCACCGACGGGCGGCTCATCGTGGTCTTCGGCTGCGGCGGCGATCGCGATCCCGGCAAGCGCCCGCAGATGGGTCGCGCCGCCGCGGAGGGCGCGGACCTGGTGGTGGTCACCAGCGACAACCCGCGCACCGAGGATCCGGCGGCGATCATCGACGCGATCGTCCCCGGCGTGGAGCAGACCGGTCTGCCGCGCGCCGAGAGCGCCGCCGCCGAGCGGGGCTTCCTGGTCGAGGTCGACCGGGAGAAGGCCATCGGGCTCGCGGTGACCGGCGCTCGCGAGGGCGACACCCTGCTCATCGCGGGCAAGGGCCACGAGGACTACCAGATCGTCGGCACGACCAAGCGGCCCTTCGACGACCGGGCGGTCGCCCGGGCGGCGATCGCGGCCGTGGGGGAGGGCGCGTGAGCACCCCGATCCCCGAGAACCGGGCGCGCTTCACCCTCGCCGAGGTCGCTGAGCTGACCGGCGGCGAGCTGGGGCCCGGCACCGACGGCAGCGCCGAGTGCGTCGGCGTGAGCACCGACTCGCGGGCCGTGCCCGAGGGCGGGCTCTTCGTGGCGCTCTCGGGTGAGCGCTTCGACGGACACGACTTCCTCGACCAGCTCGAGGGGGCGAGCGCCATCGTCGCCGAGGGCGCGGACGTGCCCGACGGGCTGCCGCACGTGGTGGTGCACGACACCCTCATCGCTCTCGGCTGTCTCGGGCAGGCGCACCGGCTCCGCTGGGGCGGCCGCGTGGTGGGCATCACCGGCTCGGCCGGCAAGACGACCACCAAGGAGCTCACCGCCACCGCGCTCCGCGCCGCCGGCATGACCGTCGCCGCGACCCGCGGGAACCTGAACAACCTCATCGGCGTGCCGATGACCCTGCTCACCCTCACGGACGAAGAGCTCGCGGTCATCGAGATGGGCACCAGCGAGCCCGGCGAGATCGAGCTGCTGGCGGCCATCGCGCTGCCGGACGTCGCCGTGGTCACCCTCGTCGACGCGGCCCACACCGAGGGCATCGGCTCCATCGACGACGTGCTGGTGGAGAAGGCCGCGATCTTCGGCGCCCTCGAGGCCGACGACGTGGCCATCATCAATGGCGACGACGCCCGGCTGCGTGCGCTCCACCTCGAGGCCCGCCGGATGGAGTACGGGACCTCGCCGGAGGCCACCGTCCGCCTCGTCGACTTCACCGTCACCGAAGCGGGCACCGAGGTGACCTACGCCTTCGGGGACCAGGAGCTGAAGAGCACGCTGCAGCTGCTGGGGCGTGGGGCGGCGTTGGCCGGTGCCGCCGCGCTCACGGTCTGCCACGCGCTGGGGGGCGACGTCGTGAAGGCCGCGGCGGGTCTCGCCGAGCTCGCGCCCATCGAGGGTCGCGGAGCGCTGCGTCATCGCGCGGACGGCGTCCTGATCCTGGACGACGGCTACAACGCGAACCCGGCGTCGATGCGCCTGGCCCTCGAGACGGCCGCGGCGCTCGCGAAGAAGCGCGGAGGCACGCTCCACGCGGTCCTCGGCGACATGAAGGAGCTCGGCGAGGTCGAGAAGCGGATGCACCAGGCGGTCATCGCTCACGCTCACGCTCACGGCGCCCGGGTCGCGCTCGTCGGCCCGGCGATGGCCGAGGCCGCCGATGACGAGCCCTGCTTCGCCGACGCGACCGAGGTCACCCTCGAGGTGGCTCCGGCGGACGTGGTCCTGGTGAAGGGCTCCCGCTCGATGCGCCTCGAGCGGGTGGTCGATGCGCTCCTCGAAGCGGGCGGGGGGGAGCGATGATCTACTACCTCCTCTACCCGCTCCACGAGAGCTACGGCGCCTTCAACGTGCTCCGCTACGTGCCCTTCCGGGTGCTCTGCGCGACCGCCACGGCGATGGCGCTGACCTTCGGCCTCTACCCCTGGTTCATCAAGAGTCTGCAGAAGAAGCAGATCGGCCAGGTGGTCCGCGAGGAGGGGCCCGAGTCGCACCTCTCGAAGGCGGGGACGCCGACCATGGGCGGCGCGCTGATGCTGCTGGCGCTGGTGGTCTCCACCGTGCTCTGGGCGGATCCGACCAACGCGCTCGTCTGGGTGGTCACCGCCGTCACGGTCGCCTTCGGCGTCGTCGGCTACATCGACGACTCGGCGAAGGTGAAGAAGAAGACCACCGGCGGTCTGGCCGGGCGCTACAAGCTCCTCTTCCAGTTCACCTTCGCCGGCGCCGTCTGCGGCTGGCTCTACTACGGTGAGGCCGGCCTCCCCGCCGACTGGCTCGAGCTGCGCCTGCGCTTCGCGGCGCCCTTCGTGAAGTTCGTCGCCGACGATCCCGATCCCTTCACGCTCCCCGGCTGGCTCTACGTCGCCTTCGCCGCCTTCGTCATCGTGGCGATGTCGAACGCGGTGAACCTCACCGACGGGCTCGACGGTCTGGCCATCGGCCCGGTNNGGCCCGGTGATGATCAACGCCGGCGCCTACGCGATCCTGGCCTACCTGGCTGGCGTCACCCTCTTCGAGGCCTCCGTCGCCGAGTACCTCTTCATCCCGAAGATCGAGTCCGCCAGCGAGCTCAGCATCTACTGCGCCGCGCTCATCGGCACCGGCTTCGGCTTCTTGTGGTTCAACACCTATCCGGCTCAGGTCTTCATGGGTGACGTCGGCAGCCTCGCGCTCGGCGGTGGCCTCGGCAGCTTGGCCGTGCTCACCAAGAACGAGCTGCTCAGCATCCTCCTCGGCGGGATCTTCTTCCTCGAGGCGGTGAGCGTCATCGTCCAGGTCGGGTCCTTCAAGCTCACCGGCAAGCGGGTCTTCCTGATGGCGCCGATCCACCACCACTTCGAGAAGAAGGGCTGGCCGGAGCCGCGGATCATCGTCCGCTTCTGGATCATCTCCATCATGCTCGCCCTCGCGAGCCTCGCCACGTTGAAGCTGCGATGACGGAAGCGCTCGACATCGCGACCCTCGACGGTGTGCCGGTGCTGGTGGTCGGCCTGGGCAAGAGCGGCCGCGCCGCGGCGCGCTTCCTCGCCGAGCGAGGGGCGACGGTGACCGCCAACGACTCGCGTCAGGCCGTCGACGGCGCCGAAGCGCTCGAAGCGGCCGGCGTCACGCTGGCTCTCGGCGGCCACGACGAGGCGCTCTTCACCGGCGCGTCGCTGATCGTGCTCTCGCCCGGCGTTCCGCCGCTCCCCGAGCTCGACGCCGCCGAGCGAGCCGGCGTGCCCATCTGGAGCGAGGTCGAGCTCGCGAGCCGCTTCCTGAAGGGGACGCTGGTCGCCATCACCGGCACCAACGGCAAGAGCACGGTGACCAGCTGGGTGGCCGCCATGGGCGAGGCCGCGGGCATCCCGACCTTCGCCGGTGGCAACCTCGGCACCCCGCTGCTCGAGGCGGTGGGCACCGAAGCCGGCGAGCGCGGCCTGGTGGTCGCGGAGGTCTCCTCCTTCCAGCTCGAGCGGGTGGACCGCTTCCGGCCGAAGGTCGCGGTGCTGCTCAACGTCAGCGAAGACCACCTCGACCGCTACGAGAGCTACGCGGCCTACGTGGCGGCCAAGGGCCACATCTTCCTCGCCCAGGGGGCGGACGACTTCGCGGTCGTGCCCGCGGGCGACGAGGTCTGCCTCGGCCTCGCGAAGGCCGGGGGCGCGGCGGTGCACACCTTCGGTCCCGGTGGCGAGCTGCGCATCGAGAACGGCACCGTCCGGGACGAGGAGAGCGACCTCGAGGTCCCGGTCGACGCGCTGGCCCTGGTCGGTGGCCCCAACGAGCTCAACGCTTGCGCGGCGGCGCTGACCGCCCGCCTCGCTGGCATCGGCACGGACGCGATCCGCGCGGCGCTGGTCTCCTTCGACGGCCTGGCGCACCGGATGGAGCGGGTCGGGGCGACCCGCGGCGTCACGTTCTACGACGACTCGAAGGCCACCAACGTCGGCGCCGCGGTCGCGGCGATGCGCGGCTTCGAGGACGGCCCGGCGAAGGTCGTCCTGATCGCCGGCGGCCGCGACAAGGGGGGCTCCTACGAGCCGCTGCGGGAGGCGCTCGCGCGAACCGGTCGAGGCGCCGTGCTCATCGGGGAGGCCGCTCGCACCATCGAGGGTGCGCTCGGCGACGTGGTGCCGGTCGAGCGGCGCGAGACCATGAGCGAGGCGGTCACGGCCGCCTTCGAGCTCGCCGAAGAGGGCGACGCGGTGCTCCTCGCCCCGGCCTGTTCGAGCTTCGACATGTACGGCTCCTACGCGGAGCGGGGTGACGACTTCCAGCGCGCGGCGCGCGAGCTCGGAGCGGTTCGATGAGAGCGCTCCTCGCCCGCTTCGTTCCGGCCATCGCGCCGAGCGACGACCGCCCCAAGGTGACCGGCCCCGCCGACCCGGTGATGACCGCCTGCGTGGTCGCGCTCGTCGCCTTCGGCGTCGTGATGGTCTTCAGCGCGAGCGCGGTCTTCGCCGACTCCCGCTACGACAACCCCTTCCACTTCTTCGTTCGGCAGAGCGTCTTCGCGCTGATGGGGCTGGCCGTCTGCTTCACCGTCGCCCGCTTCGACTACCACGGCTATCGGCGCTGGACCTATCCGGCGCTCTTCGTCGCCGTGCTCCTGCTCTTGGTGGTGGTGCTCGGCCTCGGCCGCGCCGCCGGTGGCGCCGCGCGTTGGATCGCCGTCGGTCCCATCAACATCCAGCCGGCGGAGATGGCGAAGCTCTCCCTGATCCTCTGGCTCGCCTACTCGCTCTCGAAGAAGGCGGAGCAGATCCGCTCCTTCGAGATCGGCTTCTTGCCGCACGCGCTGGTGGCCGGCTTCCTGATGCTCCTCTGCCTGAAGCAGCCGGACTTCGGCAGCGCGGTGATGATCGGGATGCTCACCTTCGTGCTCCTCTTCACCGCGGGGGCACGGCTCGGCTACCTCCTCGGTGCGGTGCTCTTGGCCGCGCCGGTGGTCTACGCGCTGATCGCCTTCTCGCCCTACCGGATGAAGCGCATCGAGGCCTTCCTCGAGCCCTTCGAGCATCGCTACGGCATCGGCTACCAGATCGCCGAGTCGCTGATGAGCTTCGGCGCCGGCGGCGCCACCGGCGTGGGCATCGGCGACAGCCGGCAGAAGCTGTTCTTCCTGCCGGAGGCGCACACCGACTTCATCAGCGCCATCGTCGGCGAGGAGCTCGGCTTCGTGGGCATCGCGCTCCTGCTCCTGGCCTACGTGCTGCTGGTGGTTCGCGGGCTGCGAGCCGCCCATCACGCCGCCGACGACTACGGCGCCTACCTGGCGATCGGCATCACGATGTTCCTGGGGATGCAGGCCTTCACCAACCTGGCGGTGGCGATGGGGATGCTCCCGACCAAGGGGCTGGTGCTGCCCTTCATCAGCTACGGCGGATCGTCGCTGCTCGTGAACTGCGCCGCGGTGGGGATCCTGCTGAACGTCTCCAGGCCGCGAGACGCCGAGGAGCTCACCGAAGAGCCGGCCGGGTCGGCGAAGAACCTGCCGCAGAAGAAGCGGAAGAAGAAGAAGGACGGCTCGCGCGGGGCGACGCGCGGGCGGCGAAAGAAGCGCATGAACATGCGTCTGGAGGGTGTGGAATGACCGTGCGAGTAGTTGTCGCGGGGGGTGGTACGGGCGGCCACCTCTTTCCTGGAATCGCGGTCGTGCAGGAGCTGCGCCGTCGACTCGACGTGGAGGTGACCTTCGTCGGCACCGAACGCGGCATCGAGGCGCGGGTGCTTCCCGAGCGTGGGGAGCGGCTCGAGCTGCTCGAGGTCACACCGCTCAAGGGACGCAGCGCGGCCGAGCTGTGGCGCTCGATGATGCGACTGCCGGGGGCCATGATGCAGGCGGCTCAGATCGTGCGCGGCGCCGACCTGGTGATCGGGGTGGGCGGCTACGCCTCCGGTCCGGTGGTCGCCGCCGCGGCGATGCAGCGCATCCCGACCGCCCTCCTGGAGCAGAACGCTCACGTCGGGCTGACCAACCGGATGCTCGCCAAGCTGGTCGGTCGCGCCTTCCTCAGCTTCGAGGAGACCGCCCCGCTCTTCGGTGACGTCGCCCGCGTCGTCGGTAACCCGGTCCGCCGGCCGATCGCCGCCATGGCCGAGCGCGCCAGCGCCGATCCCGATGGCTTCGAGTCCCGCGCCGGCACCATCCTGGTGATGGGCGGCTCCCAGGGCGCGCGCGCGTTGAACCTCACCGCCCCGGAGGCCTTCGCGAAGCTCGCCCACCCGCGGAAGGTGGTGCACCAGACCGGCGCCGCGATGGTCGCCGAGGTGCAGGCTCGCTACGACGCGCTCGGCGTCGACGCCGAAGCCGTGGCCTTCATCGACGACATGGCCCGGGCCTACGCCGACGCGGCGGTCGTCGTCGCTCGCGCGGGCGCGACGACCCTCGCCGAGCTGCAGGCGATCGGGCGGCCGAGCGTGCTGGTCCCCTATCCGCACGCCGCCGACGACCATCAGGCGGTCAACGCTCGGGCCCTCGAGGCCGCGGGCGCGGCCCACTGCATCCTCGAGGACGCGCTGGACGCGGACGCGCTCGCCACCGCCGTGGACGGCCTGCTGGGATCGCCGCCCGCCGCCCGCGCGATGGCCGCCGCCGCCCGCGGGCGGGGCAAGCCGCAGGCCGCCGCCGCCATCGTCGACGAGCTCGTCGACTGGCTCGACCTCGCGAGCCGTGAGACCACGCCGAGCCGTGGACCGGCGCGGGTCGACGACGAGCCCTCGTCGGGGACCGAGCGCCGGCGCCTGCGGGGCTACGGCAGCTATCAGCCGGTGCTGGTGGGTCGGGCGGCGACCGCCCGGCCGCTCACCCGCCGCCGGCCGCTCGTCTTCGCCTGATCGGAGGTCTCAGGCCCGCGCGACCGCCGTCCGGCGGACGATGCGCGCCGGGATCCCCACGGCCGTCGCGCCGGCGGGGACGTCGTCCAGGACGACGGCGTTGGCCCCGATCTTCGCGTGAGCGCCGATGCGGATGCCGCCGAGGATCGCGGCGCCGGCGCCGACGTCGACGTGTCCCTCGAGCACCGGCACGCCCGGCCGGCTGCCGACACCGATGGTCACGTGCTGCATCAGCAGGCAGTTGGGACCGATCCGGGCCTCCCCGTGCACCACCACGCCCTGGGGGTGGGGCAGGAGCAGGCCACCCTCGATGGCCGTGCCGAGTGGGATGTCGCAGCCGCAGACCGCGCTCCAGGCCCGATGGGCCGCGACGATGGGCACCAGCGCCTTCTGGGGGATTCCCCGCTCACGCATGCGAGCGTAGACACGGAGCGTCCGCAGGAGCTGCCGGGGCGGATCCCAGCTCAGCACGCCCACGTCTTCTCGGGTCCAATCCGCGATCTGGGCCGAGATCTCGCTCGGCGTGGAGGCTGGCCTCGGCTGGAGGGCGACGTCCATGGTTGAGATCCACATAGTCCGCCGCCGGCCCATGACAACTGGAAACTTACCGTGAGGGCGCTTCGTTTTTCGAGCGCCTTTCGGACGACCGGCGACCTGCTATGAGCGGGGCATGTTCCGTGGACGCATTCGATCGATCCACTTCGTCGGTGTCGGCGGGGTCGGCATGAGCGGCATCGCCGAGGTCCTCTTGGACCACGGCTTCCAGGTCACCGGCTCCGACCTCCGGGAGAACGACTACACCCGGCGTCTGGTGGAGAAGGGCGCGACCGTCCACCAGGGGCACGACGCCGCCCACGTGGAAGGGGCGGACGTCGTCGTCTTCAGCTCGGCGGTGCCGCGGGACAACCCGGAGCTCGTCGCGGCCCGGGCGGCCGCGATCCCCGTCATTCCTCGCGCCGAGNNCCTCGTGCCGAGATGCTCGGCGAGCTGATGCGGCTCAAGTACGGCATCGCCATCGCCGGCTCCCACGGCAAGACGACGACGACCTCGCTGGTCGCGACCGTGCTGCGCGACGCGGGCCTCGACCCGACGGTGGTGATCGGCGGCCGCCTGAACGCCCTCGGGAGCGGCGCGGCGTCGGGCGCCGGCGATCTACTGGTGGCGGAGGCCGACGAGTCCGACGGCTCCTTCCTGCACCTGACCCCGGCGATCGCGGTGATCACCAACATCGATCCGGAGCACCTGGACCACTACGGCGACCTCGACGGCGTGAAGCAGGCCTTCAGCGACTTCGCCAACCGGGTGCCTTTCTACGGTCTCGTGGTCGCCTGCCTCGACCACCCGAACGTGCAGGATCTGCTGCCCGACATCGACAAGCGCGTGGCGACCTACGGGCTCGCGGCGCAAGCCGACTACCGCGCGCGCAACCCCCGCACGAGCGGGCTCAGCGTGGCCTTCGACGTCGTTCGCCGCGGTGAGGATCTGGGCACCTTCGAAGTGTGCATGCCGGGAATGCACAGCGTGATGAACGCCCTCGCCACCATCGCCGTGGCCGACGAGCTGCAGGTGCCGCAGGACAAGGTGCGCCAGTCGCTGTCNNCACCATCGCCGTGGCCGACGAGCTTCAGGTCCCCCACGAGAAGCTCCGGGAGTCGCTGAAGACCTTCGGCGGCGTTCAGCGGCGCTTCACCATCATCGGCGAGCACTCCCTGGGCGAGGGGGAGCCGGTGGTGGTCGTCGACGACTACGGCCATCACCCGGCCGAGGTCGAGGTCACCCTCGAGGCGGCGCAACAGGCGTATGGGCGCCGGGTGGTCGTGGCCTTCCAGCCCCATCGCTACAGCCGTACGCACCACCTCTTCGACGAGCTCACTCGTTGCTTCAACCGCGCCGACGTGGTGCTGATGACCGACGTCTACGCCGCCGGGGAGCAGCCGATCGAGGGGGCGGACACGGAGCACCTGGTGGCGGCGATTCGCTCCCATGGCCACCGAGACGTGACCCACGTGCCCAAGCGCGAGGATCTCGTCGCAGCGATCCGCGAGCGCCTCGAGCCGGGCGACGTCGTGCTCACCCTCGGGGCCGGCGACATCACCAAGACCGGTCGCGAGCTGCTCGACGCTTTGGGCTGAGCTCGCTGCGACGACGCACACCCAAGTCCGAGCGGCGGTGCGTGTCGATCACCGGTGACGGGCGGCGGGGCGAGAACCTCGCGACGCCGCTGGTGTCACTGAGCAGTCATGGGGACTCGGATCGGCAGCGCAGTGGGCGCGGGCGCCTGGCCCGTCGTCCTTCTCTTGGTCGCTTGTGGCGCGGATGGCGGTCGCATGCCGCCGGCCGACGATGCCCTCGAGGAGCCGGTCGCGACCCGTTGGCCGGACCTACCCGCCGTGCAGCTCCCGCCGAGACCGCCGGCTCCGGCGGGTCCGGAGCAGCCGGACCCGCGCTGGGTGTTGCTCTACGACCTGGCCCACCCGGATCCGCTCGTGCGCCTCGAGGCGGTGGAGCGCTCGGCGCCACACGCCAAGGACCCGCTGGTCCGTGAGCGCTTGCTCGAGTGCTTCGACGACCCCGACCCGCAGGTCGCGGCGCAGGCGATGGGCACCCTCGGCACCGACGAGGAGGCGGTTCGCGAGCGGCTCTTCGTGGTGATGCGCGACCGGCGGGGCGTACCGAGGCGGATGGCGGCCCGGCTGCTGATCGACTCGGGGGAGCTCCGCGGTCGCTGGTACGGCTTCGCCCGCTCGGCCCTGCAAGTGTCGCCGCCGCGGGTCCTCCACCTCTACTGAGAAGGCGCATTTCTTGACCCTTTGGGCGCCCTCGGGCGACCACCAGGAGGTGACGGAGCGTCGAAAGCCGCCTCGCAATCGGCGCCGGGCGACCGGCGAGGACGAGGACCCGGTCGAGCGACCGAAGCGTAAGGCGCGCAAGAAGAAGAAGCGCCCCGCGAAGGCGAAGGCCAAGCCGCCCTCGGGGGAGCAGGGACGAAGCCGTGGCAACCGGCGCCTGGAGCGGCCGCCGTCCGAGCCGGAGATCGATCTGCTCGAGCAGCCGCCGCCCCGGGAGCCCCGCTGGAACCTCAAGGAGCGCTTTCCGCGCTTCTGGCGCGGCGCCGCGCTCGTCATCAAGCTGGCCGTGGCCTCCGCCTGCGTGGTCGGTGGGGTGGCCGTCTACCGGCTGGTCCACGACTACGTGATGCGCGCGCCGGCCTTCGCGATCACCGAGCTCGAGGTCGAAGGGCTCGAGCGCGTGGAGGAGGAGGCGCTCCTCGACGCGGCCGACCTCCACCTGGGCGACAACGTCTTCCGCCACGAGGTCGACGCGTTGCGCGAGCGGGTGCTGCGCCATCCGTGGATCGCCACGGCGGAGGTCGACCGCCGCCTCCCGGGGCGGGTGTCGATCACCGTCACCGAGCACGAGCCGGTCGCCGTGCTCGCCCTCCGTGGGCTCTACCTGGTCTCGGCGGACGGAACGGTCTTCAAGGCCGTCGAGCTCGGGGACCCGGTCGACCTGCCGGTGGTCAGCGGCCTCGACGAGGGCGAGTTCGTCAGCAACCGGGCCTTCCGCACGGCGGTCCTCCTCGAGGTCGTCGCGCTGATGCACGACTACCGGAGCGCCGGCCTCTGGCGGCGCGAGCCCATCGCCGAGATCCGCGTCGACCCGACCGGGGACCTCTCGCTACGCGTCGGCGAGGACGCGATGCTCGTGCGCTTGGGTCGCGGTCCGCATCGGACGAAGCTGCGCCGGCTCCGCCAGATCCTCGACCGCCTGGATCGGAGCGAGAGCCGGGCGGAGTACGTCTACCTCGACAACGCCCGTCGCCCGGACCGGGTGACCGTGCGCCTGCGCGAGGAGCCGGAGCCGCCGGCCGAAGACGAGGCCGCCGACGCGGCGAGCTGACCGGCGCCGCGCGCAATGGGGTAGTCTCCGCCGATGGCGGGTCCGGTGCCGCTCGAAGACGAGGAGCTGCGGGTCATCCCGGTACGGCCGGGGATCTGCTACGGCGTGCTCGGCCCGCTCTTCCTGCTCTTCTACCGAAGGACTCCGACCTTCGGGGATCTTCGAGCTCGGGTCCCCCACCTGGAGCAGATCCGCGACCGACCGGAGCCGGGTGCCTTTCTCTCGGTGATCGATGGCGCGCAGGCGCAGTCCTTCCCCGACCATCCCACCCGTCAGGAGACCAAGCGGCAGGCGCAGCTCTTCGGCGACACCGTGGCCGCGGGCGCGGTCGTGCTCGAGGGGGGCGGCGTCCGCGAGTCGCTGATCCGTTCGCTCGTGCGTGGGCTCCTGATGCTCAAGCGATCGCCCATGCCCTATCGCTTCTTCGCCACCGTCGAGGAGGGCGTCGATCACTGCCTCGCGGGGCTCGGCCGCGTCTCGGAGCCGGCTCGGGCCAAGGTCCTCGGCGCCGTCGAGGCGTTGCGCGAGCGGACCGCGGAGGACGTGACCGCAGACCCCACGGACTGAACGCCGTTCTTACAGCGGGCGCGTGCGGGCGGCTTCGCTCTCGCTGGAAATCGCTGAGCGGTTTAGGCTACTGGGATGCTGGCTCGCTTTCTCGTGCTCTCCTTGGTCTTCGCCTTCGCCTGCGGCGACGATGACTCCAGTGGCGCCCTCGATGGGGCGGTCGACGCCGGTCCGGTCGACGCCGGTCCGCCGGACGCCTTCGAGGTGGTTCAGACCGTCGAGGAGCTTCCCGACCCCGAGGCCTTCCAGGCGGGCATCGCCGAGATCGCCATCCCGGCGCCCCTCGGCATCGGCACGATGGGCTATGGGCCCTTCGGCGCTCCTGCGAGCGACACGCCCTTCTCGGACATGTATCCGGGCACGACCCGGATGCACGGCCAGCTGAATTTCAAGGCCGTGGCCTTCAGCCGCGGCGACGCGCACGAGGTGGTCCTGGTCCGCATGGACACCATCGGCGTCTTCGAGCAGCTCCGCGCCGGCGTCCTCGACGTCCTCGAGGAGCGACTCGGTCGGCGTCTCGACGAGTCCCTGGTGCTCGCCGGCAACCACACCCACTCCGGTCCGGGGCGGCTTCTGATGGCCGAGGGCATCCTGACGGCCCTCGCCGACACCTTCCTGCCCGAATTCTACGACCGGGCCGTGAACGCGCTCGCCGACGTGATCGAGGCGGCGCTGAACGATATGGCCCCCGCCGAGATCGGCTTCGTGATGGTCGAGACCAGCGAGGGCCACAACGACCGCCGCTGCGAGAACGATTCGCTCGACATCATCCAGGAGAACCCGGAGCTGCCGGTGATCGCCGTCCGTCGCGCGGGGCAGATCGACGCCGTCGTCATGACCTACGCCTACCACGGCACGATCCTCGGCATCGACCAGCTCACTCTCTCCGGCGACATGGGCTCGGTGGTCGAGCAGCGCATCGCCGAGCGCTTCGATCACCCGGTCTCGGTGCTCCTCTTCAACTCCTGGGGCGCGGACATGAGCCCGGCGAGCCCGGAGGCCGCGCCGGACGAGTCGGGGGCCGATCAGCCCGGGAGCTACGACCGCATGGATCGGCTCGGCAACGTCATCGCGGACGCGGTGGTGCCCGAGCTCGATGCGCTGACCTACGAGAGCGCGCCGACGATCCGCGCCCGCACCTACCGCACGCACCTGAACCGGGACGCGCTCAACTACGACGAGGACACCTTCTCCCGCTACCCGAACGGGGGCGCCTACTGCGGCGGCTCCGAGGGCAACTGTGAGAACAGCGATCCCATCGAGAATCTGGACCGCGCCTGCATCGCGGTCCCGCCGGACACCCTGCCGCAGCAGACCCTCTTCACCACCGGGCAGATCGGCGAGGTCTACTTCGTCACCGCGCCCGGCGAGTGGTCCACCGCCCTCGGCACCGGGCTGATGGAAGAGGTCCGTGATCGCACCGGCGGCTCCTCGATGCTGATCGGCTACGCCAACGATTACACCGGCTACTCGGTCTCCGAGGAGGACTGGTGGCAGGGCGGCTACGAGGCCTCCGGCGCGCTCTGGGGGCCGCGGCAGGGCGACTTCCTCGCGGCGCGAGCCCTCGAGGCCTTCGAGTCCTACCTGATGAGCTACGTCGAGCCGCCCTACCGCGAGCCGGCGCCCCTCGTCGCCTTCAGCGACTACAGCTACGATCCCTACGTTCCGGAGACACCGGTGTCGGTGGGCACCTTCGAGACCGACGTCCCCGCGGACGCCTCGGCGACCGACACGCTCACCTTCACCGTCCGCGGTACCGACCCCTGGATCGGGGCGCCGGTGGCGACGCTACAGCGGCGGATGGGAGGCACCTTCGAGACGGTGTTCCGCGCGAACGGACTGCCGGTGGACAGCACCAGCTACGATTTCTGGGCAGACCTGGTGGTCACGCCGACCTACGACGAGGCGCTCCGCTCCGAGGAGCGGACCTTCGACTGGACCTTCCACTTCCCCATCAGCCGCCGCGCCGGCGTCGGCGAGGCGCTCTCCGGCGACTATCGCTTTTCGGTGACGATCCCCACCGATTTGGACGGCGGGACGATGGTCGTGGAGTCGTCGACCTTCTCCGTACCCTGAGTGCGATCACACCCGACCCCCTTTTCAGGAGCCGGGGCGGCCCCATGAAAGACTCATGAGCCGAACCGCCTTCTGCCTCTCGTCCATCCTCGCCCTGGCCTGCGGCGCGGACACCTACGACTCCCAGGGCACCAACAGGGCCGTGGGCACTGACGCCGAGGTAACGGTGAAGGACGACGACGCCGGCAACCACCAGCTGTCGGTGGAGGTCCGCCATCTGCCGCCCCCCGGGCGCATCGCCTCGGGGCACACGCACTTCGTGGTCTGGTCCATTCCGGAGGGTGGCATGCCGCAGCACGTCGGCGCCCTCGAGTACGACGAAGACGATCGAGTCGGCACGCTCGAGACGCTGACGCCCTTCGAGATCTTCCAGGTGCGCATCACCGCGGAGAAGGAGCGCCTGCCGCGGAGCCCGAGCGAGCACGTGGTCGTCCGGCAGTCGGTCCAGCACGATTGACCCATCTGCAGCGCTCGCGATGAGCGCCACGCCCGCGGGGGCTTCGCACTTCGTGCACTTTTTTTGCCCCCCCGATCCCCAATCTGTACTCCTCGAACTCGAAGGTTCACGCGGGAGAACGAGAGGGAAATGGCCACGGGCGACATCATTGCAGGACTCGATCTCGGCACCACCAAGGTGTGCGCGATCGTAGCGGAGCAGACCGAGGACGGGCTGGACANNGAGCAGTCGGAAGAAGGCCTAGACATCATCGGGATAGGCTCCGTTCCTTCAAAGGGTTTGAAGAAAGGCGTCGTCGTCAACATCGAGTCGACCGTCCAGGCGATCCGCGCCGCCATCGAGCAGGCGGGGACCATGGCCGGCGTCGAGATCAACACGGTCTACGCCGGCATCGCCGGCTCCCACGTGCGAGGCACGAACGTCGAGGGCGTCGCGGCCATCCAGACCCGCGAGGTGACCAAGGACGACGTGACCCGGGTGCTCGAGCAGGCCAAGGCGGTCCCGCTCCCCGGTGACCGACAGGTGCTGCACGTGCTCCCGCAGGAGTACATCGTCGACGACCAGGACGGCATCCGCGAGCCGCTCGGCATGAGCGGCGTGCGCCTCGAGGCACGAGTCCACATGGTGACCGCGGCCTCCACCAGCGTCGCCAACCTGATCAAGTGCGCCGAGCGCTGCGACCTCTTCGTGCCGGAGACGGTGCTGCAGCCGCTCGCGAGCGCCGAGGCGGTGCTCAGCGAGGACGAGAAGGAGATCGGCGTCGCCCTCATCGACATCGGCGGGGGCACCACCGACCTGATCCTCTACGTCGACGGCGCGGTGGTGCACACCAGCGTGATCCCCATCGGCGGGATCAACCTGACCAACGACATCGCCACCGGCCTCCGCACGCCGATGGCCGAGGCCGAGCGCATCAAGATCAAGTACGGCTGCGCCGCGACCAACATGGTCGACGAGGACGAGACCATCGAGGTCCCCTCGGTCGGTGGCCGGGCCCCGCGGGTGCTTCCGCGCCGGGTCCTCTGCGACATCATCGAGCCGCGGGTGGAAGAGATCTTCCAGGCCGCGCGCCACGTGCTCGCCGAGACCGGCTTCACCGACATGCTCGCTTCGGGTGTGGTGATCACCGGCGGCACGACGCTGCTGGACGGCATGCCGGAGCACGCCGAGGCGGTCCTCGGGCTGCCGGTGCGCCGCGGTGCGCCGACCGGCGTCGGTGGGCTCATCGACGTGGTCCGCAGCCCCGCCTACGCGACCGGCGTGGGTCTGGTGAAGTACGGCGCGGCGCGACTCGGGGACTGGGACGAGGACTTCTCGGTCGCCGATGAAGTCGAGGTGCCGGCCGAGGGCGGTCTGGCGAGTCGGATCAGCGGATGGTTCCGCGAGGTCTTCTGAGAGGTTCGCGGTCGGTGAGAGCCGACCGCGGGGCGCGCGCCTCGGGCGAGGGGCGGCCCCAACAGGGCAAACACTAGGGCAAACGAAAGAACGACGGCCGCGCAGGGCGCGCGGCTCGGGAGGAACTGATGACGATCTCCATCGAGCTCATGGATGAGAACGAGCTGGGCGCACGTATCAAAGTGGTTGGCGTGGGCGGCAGCGGTGGCAACGCGCTGAACACGATGATCAGCTCCGGTCTCGACGGGGTGGAATTCATCGCCGCGAACACGGATGCGCAGGCGCTCGAGGGCAACCTGGCTCCGACGCGCATTCAGCTCGGGCCCCAGCTCACCAAGGGCCTCGGCGCGGGCGGTAGCCCCGAGGTCGGCCGCAAGGCGGCGCTCGAGGACGTGCAGCGCATCGCCGAGTCGCTCGACGGCGCGGACATGGTCTTCGTGACCGCCGGCATGGGCGGCGGCACGGGCACCGGCGCGGCGCCGATCATCGCGCAGGTCGCGCGGGAGCAGGGCGCGCTCACCGTCGGTGTCGTGACCAAGCCCTTCCTCTTCGAGGGGCGCCGTCGCAGCAAGAACGCGGACCACGGCATCCAGGAGCTCGAGGACTCGGTCGACTCGATCATCACGATCCCCAACCAGAAGCTCCTCTGCCTCGGTGACGAGGACATGTCGATGCTCGACGCCTTCGAGCGAGCCGACGACGTGCTGCTGCAGGCGGTGCAGGGCATCAGCGACCTGATCACCATCCACGGCCTGATCAACGTCGACTTCGCCGACGTGCGCACCATCATGAGCGCGCAGGGTCGCGCCCTGATGGGCTCGGGCTTCGCCAAGGGCGACACCCGCGCCGAGGACGCTGCATCGATGGCGATCAACTCGCCGCTGCTCGACGACATCAGCGTGGACGGTGCCCGCGGCATCCTCATCAACTTCACCGCGGGTCCGGATCTCAAGCTCAGCGAGATCGACCGCGCGGCGAGCCTGGTGCAGCAGGCGGCCCACGAGGAGGCGGAGATCATCTTCGGCCTCGTGACCGACCCGGACATGCACGACCTGGTCAAGGTCACGGTCATCGCGACCGGCTTCGACAACGCCCCCGGCGACGTGCAGGTCGAGCGCCCGGCGCGCGCCCAGCTCCCGATCGGTGGGCTCCGCGAGAAGACGCGCTCCGCCATCGGCGGTCGCACCAGCCGGCCCCCCGCCTACTCCTCGCCGGCCCCCAAGAGCGACATGCGCGCGGTGGCCAAGGCGCAGAACGAGGCGGCCCGTCCGCAGCGTGCCTTCGGCGCCTCGGCGCTCCACGACGAGGCGGTGCTCGACATCCCCGCCTACCTGCGGCGGGCCAGCGCCAGCCAGGAGTGAGAGCCGAGCCCTAGCCCTACGCGGCCCCGCCCGGTCTCCGGGCGGGGCCGTTTCTTTCGCGGAGGGATGTTGCTCGCTCAGGGGAAGCGGTAGGTCAGCCCGCCCGAGGCCCGGCCGCGGGTGGTGCCGCCTCCGTCGGGCGAGTCGTCGCGCAGACCGATCGCCAGCCCGATGGTCACGCAGGCGACCACGGCCACCGCGGCCGAGATCCCGATCGCGAGTCGACGACGGCGGCGGCGCCGGGCGGCCGGGCCCCCCAGCAGCCGCGGCGTCTCGATCTCCGCGGCAGCTCGGGCCGCTGCCTCCGGTGAGAGATCGGCCTCCATCGCGATCGCCCGCCGGGCGCCGCGGGCGAGGGTGACCTCCCGCTCGGCGATGGGCTCGCCATCGCGGAGGAGGGTCAGCGTGTGCGTGCCCGGATCGACCGTGATGGGCGATCGCGCCTCGACCACTCGTCCATCGAGCCGGAAGGAGGCGTCGTCCGGATCGATGCCGCGCGCCTCCAGGCGCAGCTCGCTCAGCCCGCGGTCGATCCGGCCCAGCATCATGCTCGCGGCCTCGCGTAGGAGCAGGTCTTCGCCGTCCGCGACCGCCTGCGCCTCGGCTCGAGCGGCCAGCAGCTCGCCCTGGTGCTCGAGCGCCTCGGCCAGGTTGAGGCGGGTGCGCTCGCTCGCATCCTGCTCGAGCGCCTCGCGGAAGAGGATCTCCGCGGCGATCCAATCCGACCGCTCCATCGCCCTCACACCGGCGTCGAAGATCGCCTCGGGGCCTCGCTCCGCGCGTCGCGCCCCCGGCTCCGACTGAGCCGCCACCTGGCCCGCAGCGAGCGCGCACACCGAGCTCGCGAGGATGAGGGTCAGACGCATCTCAAGTCGACTCTCCGGCCATTTCGGAGGCCGTCAATCCACACCGCGGAAGACGGGGCGATGTCACCGGCGCCGTGGCGTCGTGCCCCGTCCTGCCGCCGGACGAGCTGGGTCATGAGCCGTGGCATGACGATTGCTCGACTATCGAGCGGTCACCATGCAGACGATCCCACGGCTCCGGCGCGTCGATGCTCCACAGCGCTCCAGTGCTGTCGGCTTCATCGTCTCTGCCATCGGAGGTCCCCGATGACGAAGTCCGAAACTTTTGCGCAGCATGAGTGGAACTTTGCGCACATGGCGCATGTGATGGCGGCCGGCGGCGTCTGCAGCGCCGCCGATTCGATGTCCGATGAGCCCGGCCATCCGTGGCGAACGGGCACGCTCCTGGAGGGGGGCTATCGCATCCAGCGAGTGCTCGGGCGTGGTGGCTTCGCGGTCGTCTACGAGGCCGTGCACCCCGAGCTCGGCGTGGTCGCGATCAAGGTGCTCGACCTGGCGTCTCAGGACGACACGGCCGGTGAGGCGCGCTTCGTTCGGGAGGCCGAGATGGCCGCGCGGGTCAAGCATCCGAACGTGCTCCAGGTGCATCAGCTCGGCCGCGCGCCCGACGGCGCGCCCTTCTTGGTGATGGAGCTGCTCAAGGGCGAGGACCTCTCGGACCTGGTCGATCGCGAGACCATCGAGGTCCCGGCGGCGGTCGAGATCGGGATTCAGCTCTGCGGTGCCCTCGCCGAGATGGCGGAGGCGGGGGTGCTGCATCGCGACCTGAAGCCGCACAACGTGCTGATGCATCGGGAGGACGGGGTGATTCGCCCGAAGCTCATCGACTTCGGGATCGCGACCTGCACCAGCGGCTCCATGGCGAACGCGCGTCGCCTCACGCGCACGGGGATCGTGCTGGGCACGCCTCACTACCTCTCGCCCGAGCAGGCTCGCGGCGACGAGCTCGACATCCGCGCCGACCTCTACTCGCTCGGGGTCTTGCTCTACGAAGCGGTCTGCGGACGGGCGCCCTTCGAGGAGGGCAACCTGAGCGCCCTCTTGGCCTCCGTCCTGCGGGACGAGCGGCCACCGATCACCGACTTCTGTCCCGAGTGTCCGGCGGGGTTCGCGGCGATCCTCGACAAGGCGATCCGGCGCGAACGAGACGAACGCTTCGGTTCCCCGGTGGAGCTCGCCGACGCGCTCGCTCGTTTCGCGACGAGCGAGGGTCTCCCGCGGGGCGATGCGGCGCTCGCGTCGCTCCGGATCGCGGCCAGGACCACGCTCCCCTGGGAGCTGCGGACCCTGGCGCGCTGCGATGGGTCGGCGGAGACTCAGTCCGCGGAGTTGCCGCCGACGCGCGATGTCGACGCTCCGCCGTCGAATCCGCCGCCGGCCCTCGAGCGGTCCTCCGAGCGGCCACCGGCGCTCGAGCCTGCCCGGTGGCGCGACCCCGGCCCGCCCACGCGCCGTCAATGGCCCACGCTCGTCGCGGCGGTCGCGGTCGCTGCGGGTCTGCCCCTCTTCAGTCTGTTGGTGGCGGGCGGCTCGGCGGGCGGCTCGGCGGAAGGGCCCGCTCTGCCGGCGAAGCAGGCGGTGTCCATCGCCGAAGCCAGCGTCGATGATGCCAGCGTCGAGATCGCCGAGCCCGCAGCCGCGCCCGAAGGCGGCACGATGGCCGAAGCGGGGACCGTCGCGGCCACGGAACCCGTTGCGGCCGCGGACACCGCGGCGGCCACGGAAGCCGGCACCACGGCCGAAGCCGAAGCGCGCATCGGAGCCCCTGGCACGGCGGCCGACGCGACCGTCGCGGCTCGGGAGGCGACGGCGGCGAAGGACCGCCATCGGCGCCCCGCGCCCGGTGCGAGCGAGTCGCGGACCGACGAGCGCCGGGGCCCCAGTCGGGGGCCGAGCGCGCGGGCGCTCGGGCGGCAGGCGAACCGGGCCTACGTCCGCGGTCGGCTCGCGCAGTCTCGCGCGCTCTACGCGCGGGCGACCCGGAGCGATCCATCCTACGCCGACGGGTGGCGTGGCTATGGCTTGGTCGCGGCGCAGATGGGGCGGTCGACGGAGGCCCGGCGAGCGCTGGCCCGCTACCTCCGCTTGGCGCCCCGAGGCCCCGGGGCTGCGGCCGTCCGGCGCACACTGGCCTCGCTGCGCTGACGTCAGCGCCCCTTGATCGCGACCATGAATCCGATGATCGGCTTGGCGCCGACGTCCGGCTGCGCGAGGTCGACGAAGCCCGCGTCTTCGATGTCCCGGGCGACGGTGGCCTTGTCGACGATGGCGACGGGGGGCGCCTTGCCGAGCCAACGCATCACGGTGAGGAGTGCCCCGTAGGGCATCCAGCTCTCTCGCAGGCAGACCGTGGAGGAGACGAAGAAGCCGCCCGGCTTCAGCAGGCGGTGGATGTGGAAGAGCGCCTCGGCTCGGTCGTCGAGCAGGTGCAGCAGGCTGTAGGCGCAGATGCCGTCGAGGCTCTCGGGCTCGAAGACGTCGAAGGCCTGGTCGAAGGGGCCGACGTGGAAATGGACGTTGGTCGCGCTCGCGGCGTCGGCCTTGGCGCGGGCGATGCGGATCATCTCGCTCGAGAGATCCAGGCCGTGGACCTCGGCGGCGGAGCTGGCGAGGCGCAGCGCGAGGGAGCCGGTGCCGCAGCCGATGTCGAGCACGATGTCGGTGGGATCCATCTCCGACTCGGTGATGGCGATCTTTCGCTCGAAGGCGTCGGGGTCCTCCACCGGCTTGGCGGCGTAGTCCTCGGCGAGGGCGTTCCAGAAGGCGGGGCTGGCGGCGGTCGTCGTCATGGCTCTCCCTACGGAGGGCCGGCGCAACATATGTCAGCCGCTCACTCGGGGCTGGCGGAGCGCAGCGCCGGGCCGACCGGCGGCTCAGAGGCCGTAGCGGTCGCGGTGGGCGTCGAGGTGCGCGAGGTAGTGCTCGTAGTCGGCCTGCACGTCGAGCTCGCCGTCCTCGACGGTCTGCTCGAGCGCCTTCATCAGGTCGCCGAGGCGCTTGGAGGGCGGCACGCCGAAGCGGTCCATGATCGCCTTGCCGAGGCCCTTGGGCAGGGGCTTCGGCTTGGCGTCCTCTTCGGCGAGCGTCTCGATGCGCTTCTTCAGGTCGGCGATGTTCCGGACGCCTCGCTTGCGCTTCTCCGGCCGCTTGGTGGTGATGTCGGCGCGGCTCAGATCGAGCAGGTCGGTGAGCCCGTCGCCCATCTGCTGATGGAAGCGGCGCACCGCGGAATCGGTCCAGCTCGCGTCGTACTGGCTCGGCCGCAGGTGGTGGAGGATCAGGAAGTGGATCCGCTCGCCGAGCTCGCCCTCGAAGCCCATCCGCTTGGCGGTCTTGCGCCGGAACATCCGCGCGCCGACCTCCGCGTGGCCGTGGAAGGTCACCCGACCGCGCTCGTCGATCTTGCGGGTGCGCGGCTTGCCGATGTCGTGCAGGAGCGCGCCCCAGCGCACCTCCAGCCGCGGCACCGACTGCCGGACCACCTGCTTGGTGTGCTTCCAGACGTCCTTGTGGCGCCACTCGCCGTCGCCGAAGCCGACCATGGAGGCGACCTCCGGGAGCCAGGCGTCGAGGAAGCCGAGCCGCTCCAGCGCGTCGAGGCCGTGCTCCGCGCCGGGGAGCACGATCATCGGGTCGAGGGTCTCGCGGATCTCCGTGAGGGGCAGCGCCCGCCAGTCCGCGGCGCTCGGCCGCGCCGGCTTCGGCGTCTGCGGCGGCTCTTTGAGCGCGCGGTCCGCGGCCCAGCCGAGCGCCTCTCGCGCTCGCGCCACGTCGGGATCGCGCCCTGTTTCCGGCCGCTCGCGCGGAGGAGTCTGTCGTTCCGGGGTCGTCATCGCACCTTCGTCCCAGAGGAGAAACGAAGTTCCTGTATAGCAGCGTGAGGAACGCGTGCATCCCGCTCCGTCTTTCGGGGGCTGATGCAGCCCCCGCCCCACTCCGGCGGAGCCGGAGACGGGGCCCCACCCCAACTCCGCTCGCCGAGCTCGCGTCGCAGCTCCGCTGCGAAGTCCGGATGCAGTCCCTGTCCCGACTCGCTCAGCCGCCGTCGCAGGCGCTCTCGGGGGCCCGGCGCGCCCGGTTGATCCCGTCGACGCGGAGGTGGTCGACGGTGCATGGCGCCGAGCCGGAGCTGCGGATGAGCACGGAGGTGACCTCGAGCGCCGGCGTCGCCGTGCCGAGCGCCGTCCCGCCGTCGGAGAGGGCGAAGTCGCTGGTCAGCGTGAAGGTGATGGGGATCCCCCACTCGGCGGCCACCGACGGGCGGCCCCCATAGGCGTCGGCGCTGCGCTCGTCCCGGACGAGGACCTCGAAGTCGAGCTGTCCCCCAGGCTCGCAGCGGGCGGAGACCACGCCGCCGAGCGCCCCGCTCATGACCGTGACCCCGCGGGGATCGAGGTCGTAGCCCTTGCGCACGGTCACCCCCGGCTGGAGGCGTAGGCCGTGCTCGCCGGGGTGGACCGTGCTGATCCACTCGGCGCCGCCGGGGTCGCCGAGGACCTGCGACCACTCACACTCCATGTCGGTGCAGGGGGTCTCGAAGCTCTCCTCGAGCAGGAGCGGCTCGCCCTCCGGCACCTGCCGGCACGCCAGGCAGAAGAGGAGGCCATGGAGGGCGATGCGCAAGATGGGGCTGCTGGGCTTCATTCGCGCACCTCGAAGCCGAGGGTCACACGGAAGCCGCCGAGTCGGGCATCCAAGGAGTCGCCGATGGTCACGGGGAAGTGATCGTAGCCGAGGCGGACGACCGCCGCCGCCGGCCCCACGATGCGCAGGGCGATCAAGCCGTCCCCCTGCAGCCGCCAACCGACATCCGTGGCCCGACCGTCGTTGACGTTGGAGAAGGCGATGCCGAGGCCGACTCCGAGGTCGACGCCCAGGGCGAAGAGGCGCTTGCGGCCGACCGGGAACCGTAGCTCGGAGAGGAGGAGCAGGTCCCAACCGAAGACCGCGGCGGCCGGGCGTTCGAAGTGGAGCCAGCGGAGGTCGCGCACCCCGGTGCGGGCGCCGAGGGCGACGTAGCTGCCGAGGCGCCGGACGAGCGAGGTCTCACCACCGAAGAGCACGTCGGAAGGGCCATAGCCGCGGGCAGCGAGTGACGAGTCCCAAGCGCCCTCGCGGGTGGGTCCGGTGAAGAAGGCCAGCTGCCAGCGCCACCGGACGTCGTCGTCGCGGAAGCACTCCTCGCCCTCGTCCAACCCTTCGTCTTCGTCCCCTTCGAAGAGGGTCTCGCAGGTGTGCTCGTCGGCTTCCAGGCGCGGCTCCCGCTCCGCGGCAGGGGTGGGCGCGGGCTCCGCGGAGGGCGCGGGCTGGCCGGGGGCCGGCTGCGGCTGGGGTGCGGGCTGCCCTCGAGGCGCGGGCTGCTCTTGCTGACTGGGCTGCCCTCGAGGCGCGGGCTGTTGCTGGCCGGGAAAGCTCTGCGGCGCGTCTTGGGCGGCGGCGATGGGCGCCGCGAAGATCAGCGCGGCCAGGGCGAGCGCGAACGTCGGCGCTCCCGCTTTCCGAGCCCTGGGCTGACGGTCCCCGTCCACGGTCCGGAGCATAGTACGAGGGCGAGCGAGACCGCACCTCCCGCGGAGACCCAAGCGAGTGCTCCAGCTGGTATCCTCGACGGCGATGGCTTCCGAAGATGGGTCCGTCTCGATGCGCGCCNNGCGCATCTGGCTCTTTCCGCTGATGCTCCTGCTCGGTGTGTCGGTGGCCATCTTCCTGCTGACCTTCTGGGTCGACACCGGCGGCGATTTCTCGCACCTGGTGCGGCTCTATCACCCCAACGCAGCGGCGGCGGCGAACGCGCTCTCCAGCGCCGGCGAGGTCGTGGCCGCGGTGCTCGGCATCGCCATCACGGTCGTGGCCATCATCGTGGAGCTCGCGGCGAACCGGTACACGCACCGCATCACCGAGCTCTTCGTCAGCGAGCCGGTGAACTCGGTGGTGATGGGCTTCTTCGTGGTCACGGCCCTGCAGGCGGTGCTGGTGGGGATGACCTTCGACAACAACGGCGAGGCCGCGACCGGCTTCGTTCCCTACGTCGGCGTCGTGGCGTCGATGGGGATGCTGGGACTCGGGCTGCTGCTGCTGCTGCCCTATTTCGCGTTCGTCTTCGATTTCCTGAACCCGATCCAGATCGTCGACCGGATCCGCCAGCAGACCATCCGGGCGATCGCCCGGCGGAATCTGTCCATCGGACTGCGCAAGGCGGAAGCGGTCCGAGGCGTCGAGCAGCTGGCCGATGTCGGGCTCAACGCCATGGAGCACAAGGACAAGGGCGTCTCGATGGCCAGCGTCGACGCGCTCCAGGCGATGGTCATCGACTATCAGCCGGTGCGGAAAGAGCTCTCGGACGACTGGTTCCGCATCGACGGGGAGCTGGCCCACAACCCGGACTTCGTCTCGATGTCCGGGGAGGTGCTCGACGCCGTCACGCGCCGGCGCATCTGGTTCGAGATGAAGGTGCTGCGGAAGTACCAGACGCTCTACAACGAAGCCCTCAACAAGATGCGCGACATCAACTACCTCGTCGCGATCAACACCCGCCACATCGCGGAGGAAGCGCTCGCGCAGGACAACCAGGAGCTCTTCGACCTGGTGGTGAAGTTCTTCAACACCTACCTGCGCGCGACGGTGAACGCGAAGGACGTGCGCACCGCCTACAACGTGCTCAACCAGTACCGGCTGCTCGCCGAGAGCGTGCTCCACGAGAAGGAGGGCGGGCCGGCGATCGAGATCGCGCGCTACTTCAAGTACTACGGGCTGGTCAGCTTCGGCGCGAAGCTCCCGTTCATCCTCGAGACGGTTGCCTACGATCTCTGCGAGCTCAACGAGATCGCTTTCGAGAAGAAGTCGCCGGCGGCTCGGGAGCTGCTGCGCATCTTCCTGCAGGTGGACAAGGAGAGCGAGAGCGCGATCCAGGAGGTCAGCCTCCGTGGCGTGCGCAAGGCGCAGGTGAAGCTCGCGACCTTCTATNNGAGCGAGTTCTGGGAGATCAGCGACCGGGGCGTGAACTTCGACTACCTGCCGCCGGAGCGGAAGCGGGAGCTGGTCACCTTCTTCTCCTGGTTCGACGACCTGCCGCGCAAGAGCTACCTGCCGGAGGAGCTCTTCGCTCCCTCCGCGGCGGAGGCGCACCCGGCCCGCGACTCCCGCGACGGTGACGGCATCCTGCACGACGTCCCCGGCGGCGGCGCGGATCCGGGCAAGGAAGACTCGGACGAGTTCGCCATCCCCAGCTGATCTTCACTCCAACCCTTTGGGCCCTTTGCCTCGCACAGAGTCACGGAGCCACAGAGGACACAGAGGGGAAAAGGGATCATGAGTGGCTGTTCGCCTGCGGGGAGCGCTTCGACTCCGGTCGGGCTGGCGCCGGCCAATTGCGAATGTGTGGCAGCCGCGCGATCACCATGCGCTCCGCCCTACTTCCAAATCCGCTCTGTGAACTCTGTGGCTCCGTGACTCTGTGCGAGGCAGAGCTGAACGCGGATCGAGTGGGTGACGCTCGGGGCTAGAGGGCGTCGAGGGCCGCGAGGAGCGCGGTGGTCTCGTCGGGGGTACCGACGGTGACGCGGGCCCACCCGTCGAGGCGCGGGTCGGAGAAGAAGCGCAGGGCGACGCCCCGCTCGAGCAGCGGCGCCTTCTTCGCGGCGGGGATCCGGGCGAGGATGAAGTTCGCCTGCGAGGGCTGCGGATCGAGCCCCCGCTCGGCCAGGGCCGCGCGGAGGCGCTCGCGCTCGCGCACGATGGCGCGGGCGGCGTCCTCGATCACCGCCGGGTGCTCGCGCAGGAGCACCTCGGCGGCGACCTGGGCGGTCGCCGAGAGGTTGAAGGGCTGCCGCACCTTCTCGATCTCGGCGGCGAGCTCCGGCCGAAGACGCACCCAGCCGACACGGAGCGCGGCGAGGCCGACCTTGGAGACGGTGCCCAGCACGCCCACGTTCGGGTACTCGGCGAGCCAGGGCGCGAGAGTGTGGGCCGGTGTCTCCGGCGTCTGGCGCTGGAAGTGCCCGTAGGCCTCGTCGAGGATGTGCAGCGTGTTCGGGTGCGCTTCGATCAGCTCCCGCAGGATGGCTTCGTCGTAGGCGTTCCCGGTGGGATTGTTCGGCGTCGCGTAGAAGGCGAGGGCCGGGTCGTGCTCGGCGAAGGCCGCCATCAGCGCGTCACGGTCGAGGGTGAAGTCCGCCCTCAGATCGACCTCGACCGGGCGGTAGCCGTGGCCGAGCCCGGTGATCCGGTACATCACGAAGCTGGGCCCGGGGAAGAGCATCGCTGGCGGGCGGCCCTCGGTCGGCGTGGCGAAGGCGTGCAGCAGCATCGCGATCACCTCGTCGCTCCCGGCGCCGAGCACCAGCTCGTCACCGCTCGCGCCGAGCCACGTCGCGAGCGCCGCCCGGAGCTTCGTGGCGCGCCCATCCGGGTAGCGATGGAAGGGCAGGGCGGCCACGGCCTCGGCGATCGCCCGGCGTGCCTCGTCCGGTAGGGGCCAGGGGGACTCGTTCGCGTCCAGCTTCACCGGCGGCGGCTCCGCCGGCACCGTGTAGGCCTTCAGCTCGCGCAGCACCGGCTTGAGCCGGGCCATCGGTCCGCTCCGCTCACTCACGGGGGGCTCCCTCCTGGAGCGACGCCGGCACCTCGAGCTCCTCGGACTCCTCGGCGATGGCCCGCGATGGACCGGCGCTCGGGGCGTCCTCGTCGGCGGAGCCGGTCTCGGTCAGATCGCTCGGGTAGATGGACAGGTACGCCTCGAGCATCGGCTCGGGGACCGCACCGCCGGCTGGGCCGCCGAGCTTGATCACTCGGTTCGCGCTCACCCACAGGACCCAGGGCGCGTCGCCCTGCAGCACCCAGACCCACTCGCCCTCGAGCTTCTGCATCTCGGCCTCGTAGGTCGCCAGATCCTCCACGCGCTCCCGAACCTCCTCGGCGAGCCCGGGAGCCTTCTCGTAGACGCTCACGAAGGCCGTCGCGAGGACCACTCGATCGCCGCGCCGAAAGTAGGTCGCGGTGTGTCCCTCCGCCGGGTTCTCCACGACCTGGAACTCGACGTCCAGCACGTGCTGGTAGCGGCGGTAGGCGAAGTCGTCGATGTCCTTCTCGACGACGTAGCGCGTGGGGATCGACGCGGCGCAGCCGAAGGCCAGCGTGAGGAGCAGGGGGATGCGCATCGGAGCGGGAGCATAGCCCAAGGGCCGCTCCCGCTCGAAGGCTCGACCGGGACGGGTGCTCAGAAGCGGAACTGGACCTCGAGGCGAACCTCGCGGGCCAGCTGCTCGTTGTCCTCGAAGAGGCCGCTGTCGGTCGCGACGCGGGCGTCGGCCTCGTGGCGCTCGTCGTAGAGGATCGAGAGCAGACCGATGTTCCGGTACCAGTACCAGTGCAGCGCGATGCGGTAGCGGAAGATGTCGTTGACCCGCGGCAGCGCGTTCGAGGGGATGTCCAACGGCGCGTTGGTGTAGGGGTCGGCCATGAACATACCGACGTCGGCCGCCAGGTAGAGGTGCTCCGGCAAGAGCAGGACGCCGGCCTGTACGTTCCAGGCGTTCTGCAGCCCGCCACCGAAGTCGATGGCCCACTTGAAGTAGTTCTCGGCGCGGAGCTGGAAGATCGAGTGGTTGAAGACCAGGAGCACGTTCGCCGCCGGATAGCGCTCGAGGGGCTGCTGGTCGTACTTGCCGCCGACGAGGAAGGCGAGGGTGGTCGGCACCCGGCTGTAGAGCATCGGCGAGTCGAAGCGGTTGTAGTGGCCGATGACGTCGATGCCGAGCTGGGCGCCCGCCGCCCAGGCGAAGTTGTTCAGCCCGCCCTCGAGGCGGCGGCCGCCGACGTTGCCGGTCCGCAGCCCCTTGCCGCCGGCGACGAAGACCCGGTAGTTGAGCCGGCCGCTCTCGATGAGCGGACCGCCTTGCTCGATCTGGGCGCCGTTGCCCTGCTCGAAGGCGTTGAGCATGTAGTAGGTGCGGTCGAGGAGCGGCAGCTTCGCCTGGCTGATGATGAAGCCGGTGCTCAGACCGCCCGAGCCGCTGTTGACCGTCAGGTAGTGGCCGCGGTCGCTGATGGGCACCTGGAAGTTGGCGAAGGTCAGCCGCGGGCTGTTCCCCTCGAGCTGCATCGAGAGCAGGAAGAAGGAGTTCGCGATGTAGGGGATGGGGCCGAGCACCCGGACCTGCAGGCGCTCGAACTCGACGTCGGCGCCGGTGCGCCAGTCGGTGTCGGCCTCGAGGTCGTAGCTGGCGGCGATACCGGCGACGACCGAGAAGCGGAAGCCCGGGCTGCCGGTGCAGACGGAGACCTGCGGGTCGAAGCGGCAGCCGAAGTCGGCGCAGTCGGTGCGGCCGTCGCCGTCGTTGTCGACGCCGTCGCTGCACATGTAGTCGTTGCGCTCGCCGTTCGCGTCGCTGCCCTGGCCGATGAGGCTCTCGACGCTCTGGTCGCCCTCGAGGCTCGGCACCGGATCGGGCGTGGTGACCCGCTCCGGGCCCTCCGCGCTCTGGGCCGAGCCGTGGCAGACGCTGATGCCGGGGCCGGTGCAGTCCGGATCCTCGCAGTCGAGGAGCCCGTCGCCGTCGTTGTCGACCCAGTCGCTGCACCGCTGATCGTTCCGCTCTTCGGCGCCGCCGAACATGCAGGCGGGGTGCTCGAAGCAGTCGGCGTCCGCGCAGTCGGTGAGGCCGTCGGCGTCGTCGTCGAGGCCGTCCTCGCACATCCGCTCGCTCTCGGCGGGGGCCGACTGGCGCACGGGCGGCGAGGGCTCAGCGGTCGCGGCCGGCTCGGTGAGCCCTTCGTCGGTCGTCTCCGGATCGCCGGCGTCGTCTTCGGCCTCGTCGAGGATCTCGACCCCCTCCCCCTGGGCGGAGGCGACCGCGCTGAGGCTCAGCAAGAGGGCCAGGATCGGTAGGGCACGCACACTCATCGTCTCGTCGTTCCTCTCAGTATCCGCGGCAGTAGAGCGGTCGGTTGCGGTCGTCGCTGGGTGCCAAGTAGGTCCATTCGGCATCCACGGGGCTGCTCACGACGTAGCGCCACCCCTGGCAGTAGCCCTCTTCGGGCGGGCGCCCGGCCGCGAGGGCGATGTCGGCGCCCGGTCGCAGGAGCGGGTTCCAGTGACAGTCCCAGTCCTCGCAATCGGTGAAGCCGTCCTGATCCTCGTCGATCCCGTTGGAGCAGCGGTCGGCGGCCTCTTGGACCTCCATGATGTCGTACTGCGCCGGAGGCAGCGGGGGATCGTCCGTGTCCCTCCGGGTGTCCGTCACCGGTGTGATGCTCTCCTGGCAGGGGTTCGCGATGATGGTCATGCCGTCGATGACTCGCTCCTGCTCCGAGGTGCGGCAGCTGAAGTCGGCGCAGTCGGGGAAGCCGTCCTCGTCATCGTCGATGCCGTTCTGGCACTGATCGAAGCTGTCTTCCTCGGGGATCGGATCCGGGTCTGGATCGGGGCCCTCACAGAGCGCCATCAGGTCCGGGTCCATCGAGCGGGAGCAGGAGAAGTCGTTGCAGTCGGTGAAGCCGTTGCCGTCGTTGTCGATGCCGTCCGAGCAGCGCTCGACGGTGTTCTCGAGGCGCTCCTCGCAGAAGGCCACGAGCGCCGGGTTGTCCATGGCGCGCGAGCAGGAGAAGTCGTCGCAGTCGGTGAAGCCGTTGCCGTCGTTGTCGATGCCG
>JABAOG010000105.1_pt2 | contig 48152 bp, 42 predicted proteins | sample 7062131 | NCBI WGS metagenome assembly JABAOG01 (sample SAMN14538629, study PRJNA623070) | marine sediment metagenome | biome: marine biome [ENVO:00000428]; feature: marine pelagic biome [ENVO:01000023]; material: deep marine sediment [ENVO:00002113] | place: India: Arabian Sea | collected... | reverse complement strand
TGCCTCGTGCCGCGTTGTGGTCGCGGGTGATGTTCAGGCCGACGACCCGCTCACCTTCGACGTCGGCGAGCCCGAGAGCGGTGAAGGGGAGCCGGAGCTCGACGACCCATGCGTCCGGTCCCTCCACCACCGCGCTCTCCCAGACCGCGTCGAGCTCCCGGCGGAAGACCCGGCCGTTGTCGATGGCGATGTAGTCGAGCTGCGCGCCGGCGGCGTTCACCGTGAACCCGACGGTGTTCCGGTGGTCGTGGCGCACGTCGACCTTCACGGTGACCGCGTCGTCGCTGAAGATGGCGAAGCTGTCTCGGGCGAGCTCGACCGCGCGGGCCTCTTCGCCCGGGCCGTTCTCCAGCCGGATGCCCACGTAGAGGGCCTCGTGGTCGAAGAGCACCCGGAAGGCGGTCCGCACCGGCGGAACGGCGCCCTGCACCGGTCGCCGCTCGACGAAGTCGTCGGCTTCCTCGGCTCGAGCCCAGACCCCCTCGTTCAGCCGTCCATCGATGGTGGGGGGCTCGCCCTCCTCGATCCGGGTCGCCCGGAGCACGCGGCTCGGCTCCGAGGGCTGTGCCTCCACCACCGATCCGACCAGCCCCAAACCGAGGAGCGCCATCACCAGCTCACGCAAGGCTGGGCCAGATAGCAGGTGAGCCCTTGACGGCACCCCGGATCTCGGGTCATACCGCCCGACCCCGGAGCCCGCGGCCGCGAGCCCCGGCTGGATCGGTGCAATTTGGCCGGTCCGTTTTGACTTTCCCTGGGTCTGCGCTAGGTGGGCCCGGTTGTTTCCGGCGGATCGACCCCCGCCACCACGGAGTCTGAAGACACATGTCGCGCTACACCGGACCGCGAGTCAAGAAGATGCGAGCCCTCGGAGTGGACCTCCCCGGGCTTTCCCGCAAGACCATGTGGGACCGGGCCTATCCGCCCGGCGAGCATGGCCCGAAGAACGCCCGTCGTCGGCGTGAGTCGGACTTCAAGAAGCAGCTGCAGGAGAAGCAGAAGCTGCGCTTGAACTACGGGCTCACCGAGCGGCAGTTCCGCCGCCTCTTCGTCGAGGCGAAGAAGGACAAGGCCCCGACGCCGGACAAGCTCATCGAGTTCCTCGAGCGTCGTCTCGACAACGTCGTGTTCCGCGCCGGCTTCGCCCGGACCATCCCGGCGGCCCGTCAGCTCGTTCGCCACCGTCACGTGCGCGTGAACGGCAAGCGCGTCGACATCCCCTCCTTCCGCGTCAGCGAGGGTGACGAGATCACCCTCCGGGACAAGAGCAAGGAGATCGCCATCGTCGTCGAGTCGCTCGAGAAGCCGGCCCTGAACCGGCCCGACTGGCTCAAGTGGGACGAGGACAAGAAGACCGCTTCCGTGACCGAGCTCCCCGGGCCGGGCTCCGTGCCCTTCCCGGTCGAGATGAACCTGGTCATCGAGTACTACTCGAAGCGCCTCTGATCGCAGGGCCCGCAGGGCTCCACTCCGAAGCGGCCGCGGCAACGCGGCCGTTTCTCGTTAAGTGGCCCCCATGAACGCCACCGACGCCCTCATCGCCGCCATCCCGAGCCACTCCGCGGACCTCGCCTACGATCTGGCCAAGGTGCTCCGGGAGAGCCGGCTCACGGCCGCGCGCCGCTGGGGGGTGGCGCTCGCGGTGGCCGTGGCGCTCCGGGATCAGCGGCTGAGCGAGGCCTTCGAGAGCGATGGTCGGGCCGCGGGCGTGCGGAGCGAGACCCTGGAGGACGCCCGGGCGGCGGCCTCGCTCATGGCGATGACCAACGTCTACTACCGCTTCGTGCACGCCGTCGGCGGCGACTACGAGCGGCTTCCCGCCGCCCTGCGCATGAAGCGGGCGGCCCGGCCGGCGGGGGCGCCGGCCGACTTCGAGCTCTTCGCGGTGGCGGTGAGCGCCCTGGGCGGCTGTGAGGCCTGCATGCGGCACCACGAGGCGAAGGCTCGGGCCGCCGGTGTCGAGGCGGCCGAGCTCAACGACGCGGTGCGCGTGGCCAGCGCCGTCAGCGGCGCGAGCGTCGCCCTCTGGCAGGGGTGAGAGTCCGCTGTGGACGTAGGAATGTCCTGTCAGCGATCTGGTTGGTACACTCCATGAGTTGGGTAGGGGGGTCCTCGTCAAAGGCAGCGCGATCACCTCTCGGGAGCGGTGGGTGCGCGAGCATCACGGCCCGGAGGGGGAAGCGAGGGTGCGGGAGGCGCTCGCGGCGGCCCATCGCGCGCAGCTCGAAGCGGGAGTCCTGCGCTCGGCCTGGGTGCCCTTCTCGCTCTTCGTGGATCTGAACGTGACCATCGACCGGACCTTCGGGACCGGCGATCTCTCCCTGTGCCGGGACATGGGCAGCTATGGCGCGCGGGTGAACCTGCCGACCCTCTACCGGATCTTCTATCGGGTCGGCTCGCTGGCCTTCATCCTCAAGCGAGCCGCCCGCATGTGGGACGTGCACTACAGCTCCGGTCGACTGAGCGTCACCAACGGCAAGGGCTGGGCGCGCCTCATGATCGAGGACTTCGCCGAGCCGCACCCCGCCCTCTGGGAGAGCGTCGCAGGCTGGGGCGAGGCGAGCGCTCGGCTCACCGGCCTGAAGGACGCCTTCGCCAAGCTCGAGCATCGGCCGGAGCCGGGCGACCACTCGCCGGCGCGGATCATCGTCCGCTGGGAACCGGATCGGTAGCGGCGTCGCGGCTCAGCCGCGCTCGGCGCGGTAGCGGATCGGAAGGCGCACCCATCGGACCGCCCACGGCGCCGGCGGCCGGGGGAGGGCGCGGCGAGTTCGGGCGAAGGTCAGCGCAGCCTCGTCCACCAGCTCGTGGCCGCTGCTCTGGTAGAGGCGTACGCCGATCACCTTGCCGTTGGCGTCGACCTGGAAGGCGACCCAGGCGATCCCTTCCTGACCCGTCCGCCGGAGCGCCAGCGTGGGTTGCGGCCGGCCCAGGGCGCGCATCGCCGAGACGCGCCAGGTCCGCAGGGCGTTCGGATCGGGACGAACCGGGGCGGGCTCGGTACGGGTCGCGCCGCGGGCGGCGCCCTCTCGCCCGGCACCGGCGGCGCGGTCGACGGCGACGCCACCCTCGGTGCTGGCGACCGTCTCGGCGGCCTCGGCGCCGTCGTGGGCGTTCGCGGCGACGCTGGCCTCGACCGCGGGCTCTTCGACCGGCGGCTCTTCGGTCGGCTCCTCGACCGGGGGCTGCTCGGTCGGCTCTTCGACCGGGGGCTGCTCGGTGGGGGGCTCGACCGGGGGCTGCTCGGTCGGCTCCTCGACCGGGGGCTTCTCGGTGGGCTCCTCGATGGGCTCGGGCTCGTCGGGGTCCGGCTCCTCGATCGGCGTCGGGAGCGCCTCCGTCTCGGGCGCCGGCTCCGGCTCGAGGTCCATGAAGACCAGATCTTCCTGTACGAACATGGTCGCCAAGGTGGGCATCGTGGGCGCCGCCGCCACCAGGGCGGCGTGACCGATCACCGAGGCCGCCACGAAGAGCAGCCATCCGCGCCCTTCGCGCGGGGGCCGCCGGGTGGGGGAGGCGCTGGCGATCGCCGGGTCCTCTCGGAGGAGAAGCACCCGACGAAGATGAAACGCGAATTCAATATCATCAAGCGAAAGTTCGGGTTGCCCCAATTGGGGGTACTGCCGCTAGATGAGGACGACGTCGCAAGGGAAGGTCGCGGAGAGCGTCACGCCGGGCGTCTCGAGCAGCTCGTTGCAGGCGTCGCCGAGCAGCTCGATGGTGTTCTCGTCGGTGGCCTCCCAGCCGTTCGGGTCGTCGCAGGGCAGCTCCCGGCCGTTGAGGATCACCGTGCCCATGCATGCCTCGGAGACGTCCTCGAGGCTGGAGTCGAGCTCGAGGGTGCAGCTCAGCTCGCCGCCGATGATCGACGTCAGCGCGTCGCGCAGCCCGGCGTCGTCCCCGGCGACCCAGAACGCGGCGTCGGTGGCCGGCTCGCCGAGGCCGGCGTTGGCGACGTCCTGCAGGTGGGCCATGGAGATGTCGTCACCGACGCTGATCACGAAGGTGCGGATCCCGTTGTCGTGGGCGCGGGTGACGGCGGCGATCGCTTCGGCCTGACCGTTCTGCGGGTTCAGCTCCTCGCAGCGGTCCGGCTCGCCGTCGGTCGCGAGGATGAAGATCGTCGGGTCCGTCGGTCGGTCGGGCATGGCGAGCCAGCCGTCGAGGATCGCGTCGATGGCGTCGCCGGTGGGCGTCTCGTCGATGGGTTCCGCGGCGGCATAGACCGCCTCGATCGCTTCGTAGTTGCTGATGGCTGCGGTGACCTCGTTGAGCATCGGACACTCGCCGATGGGCGGACCGCTGTCGTTGCCCTCGGCCTCGGCGGAGTAGAGGGCGAGGCCGAAGCGGACCTGATCCTCGAGCGCCTGGATGAGGCCGTCGTCCGGATCGAGGAGCGAATCCCGCAGCGCGTCCCAGCGGTTCGAGCCACCGAAGCTCGCGGTCATGCTGCCGGACTGGTCGACCACCAGGATCACCGTCGGGGTGACCCGCCGAGCCGAGACCATGACGCTGGGGCAGCCGTCCGGCCCGTCTCGGGCGACTCGACCATCGGTGTCGCCGCCCATGTCGGGCGCGTCCTCGCATTGGCCGTCGCCGTTGCAGATCTCCTTGCTGCCGCAGTCGTCGTCGGCGGCACAGTCGGCGGTGCAGATCCCTTCGTCGGGGTCGCAATAGAGCCCCGCTCGGCAGGAGATGGTTTCGTCGCAGGTCGCCCCACACCCGAAGATCGGCTCTTCGCGTTCGCAGGGCGGGGTGGTCTCGTTGCAGTCGCAGGCGGCGAGCAGGAGCAGGAAGAGCAGCGCTCGGGGGAGAGTGGCCTGACTCATGGGGACCTCGATGGGGGCGTGGGTGTGAGAAAAAGCATACACCCGTTCCAGCGGGAACGCCCACCTCCCATTGGAGGGGGCGGCGGGTCGGTGTAGCGTCCGGCCGCCGATGCGTGTCGTTCCCCTGCTCGTCTGTCTCTGCTGCAGCGCCGGGGTCCACGCGCAGCAGTCGCCCGTGGACGGGGAGGTGTCCTACGGCGCGAGCACGGTCCCGGATGGCGACGGGAATGGAGCGGGCGACGCGGAGGATGGCTCGTATGGGGCGACGGGCGTCGCGGATGCGGTGCCGCTGGACGAGGACGACGGCCGCGCGCGCTCGGTCGTGACCCGGCGGGAGCTGGACGAGCGCCAACCCCGGTCGGCGCCCGATGCCTTGCGGTGGGTCCCCGGAGTGGCCGTGCAACAGACCGCGCACGCGCAGGCGAGCCCCTACGTCCGTGGGCTCACCGGTCAGCGGGTGGTCCACGTCTTCGACGGGGTGCGGCTCAACACCGCCATCTACCGGCAGGGGCCCAACCAGTACTTCTTCACCATCGACGAGGCGTCGGTGAGCCGGCTCGAGGTGCTCCGGGGCTCGGCGTCGGTGGTCTACGGATCGGACGCGCTCGGGGGCGTGATCCTGGCCGAGCCGGTGCGGCCGCATTTGGGGCCCGTCGACGGGGTGGAGGCGCGGCCTCGGCTCCGGCTGCGCTACGGGAGCGTGGACCGGGAGCTCGGCGGTCGCGCCCAGCTGCAGCTGCGCTGGAACGACGGGGCGCTGCAGGTCGGCGTCGGGTACCGGGACGTGGACCTGCTCCGCGGGGGCGGGGTGGTGCGGCACCGCGTCGAGCGCGACGGGGTGGGGCGGGGAGACATCGCACCCTGGGTGCCGCGGTTCACCGAAGAAGCCGACCGACCGATCGGCGAGTGGCGTACGCAGCTCGGCACCGGCTTCCGGGAGGCCAGCTTCGACGCGCGGATCGATCAGAAGATCGCCGGCCAGCTGCGTGCCTTCGCGGCGGTCTACGGCTATCGGCAGATGGACGCGCCGCGGACGGATCAATGTCCCGCGCCGGAGGCGCCGGTCGACGAGTGCCTGGTCATCGACCGGCAGTGGCGAACGCTCGCCTACGGTGGCCTCCGTGGGCGCGCGGGGCCCCTGCGCGACCTGAGCCTGACCGTCTCCTACCAGCTCCACGACGAGCGGCGGCGGCGGCAGCGGCCGCGAGCTGGCGTGCGCTTTCGATGGAGTGACCGGGTGCACTCGCTCGGTGCGGCCTTTCGGGCGACGGCCGATCTGCGCAGGGCGATGCCGAAGGTCGCCATGCGCTTCGGGGCGGACGGCTATCGGGACGAGGTGCGCTCGAGCGGGGAGCAGGCGTTCACCGACCTCGAGCCCGAGCGCGTCTTCGAGCTCTCGCGCGGGCAATATCTGGACGGCTCCCACCAGGTGACCCTCGGCGCATTCTCCGAGCTGCAGGTGCAGCCGCATCGGATGGTCACTCTGCGGGCCGGCGGGCGGGCGCAGGTGATCGAGGTGGCGGCGCCACCCGATCGGGAGTCGGGATCGAACGCGGTGCAGCGGACCTTCGGCGCGGTCGTCGGTCGGGCGGGCGTCGCGGTGCGTCCGCGGGCCAGCTACGGCTTCTTCCTGAACCTGGACCAGGGCTTTCGGGCGCCCAACCTGGACGACCTCACCGGCAGGCAACAGGTCGGGCCTGGGTTCCAGTTCGAGAACGCCGAGCTCGAGCCGGAGCGCTCGCTGACCACCGAGCTCGGCGCGCAGGTGCGCCTCGACTGGCTTCGCTTCGAGCTCTGGGTGTTCGCGACGCGGATCACCGATGGGATCCAGCGAGTGGTTCGCGAGATCGAGGACTGCCCACCGAGCACCCCCGATTGCTTGGGGTCGCGGGATCCCTTCCAGCTGGTCAATGCGCCGGAGCCGAGCGTGCTCTTCGGGGGCGAGTCGGTGGCGACCGTGTCGTTGCCGCGGCGCGTGACCCTGCGGACGAGCGTGAGCTACGCCTGGGGTGAAGGGCCGAGCCTGGGGGATCGCTTCGCGCCCGAAGGCCGAGTACCGCTCTCCCGGGTGCCGCCGCTGCAAGGGACCGTCGAGGGGCGCTGGCGCCATCGGCCGACGGGGCTCTGGGTCGGTGCGGGGCTGCGGTGGGCGGCGGCGCAGGAGCGGCTGGCGGTCAGCGATCAGAGCGACCCGCGGATCCCGGACGGGGGCACGCCGGGCTACGCGCTGGTGGAGCTGCGGGCGGGCTGGCGCTGGAAGGACTGGCTGCACGTGGCGCTCGTGGCGCACAACCTCGGGGACGCCGCCTACAAGGTGCACGGGTCGTCGATCGTCGGGCCCGGCCGGGGCATTCGTTTGACGGTCGAGGTGGGCCGGCGATAGTGAGGGGTGAGCGCCTTGCGGTGCTCCACTTCGTTGATGCTTGCCCGCCGATGCGCGGCCGACTTGGATTCGAACGCCGAATGAGACTGCCGCTCCTGGCCCTCCTGGCCCTCTCCTTCGTCGCCTGCGGTGACGACGCCGACCCGCCGGATGCCATGGTCAGCGACGACGCGGGCCCTCCGGCCGACTTCGGCCCGGCTCTGACGTGCGCGTTGCCGGTGATGCCGGACGTGACCTGCGAGCCCTTGCCCACCGACTACTCGCCCGGAGCGGACGACATGTGGGAGCCGTGCATCTCGGACGACGGCACCTACCACCGGATCCAGGAGTCGATCTCGACCATCCAGCGGGTGCGGGCCTTCGAGGAGATCGCGACGCTGCTCTTCGATCCGACCGGATCGCCGAGCAGCGAGGACTACTTGATGGCGCGGATGCTCTACCAGGAGGACGAGGGCCTCGATTCGCGCGTGGCTCGTCGCTACGACCCGCGCTTCGAGGTGCCGGAGGGCACCGATTGCACCCAGCCAGGCACGGCGGAGGCGTACCCGGACTACTGTGTGGGTCCGTCGACGCTGCAGCCGACGATCCTGGAGGCGCTGAACGAGGGCATCGAGCGCGCTGGCGTGTTGCCGGCCGCGCGCGTCGAGGGGGCGCTCATCTGGTTCCTCTACGCCTCCACGCGCAAGGAGGCCTTCAGCTGCACCACGACGCCGAAGGACTGCGACTCGAGCTACGCCTACTACACCGGCGGAGAGACCGACCGTGGGGGGATCGGGTTTGCTCGCTACGTGGACCAGGTGAGCCCGCAAGCGCACGACCGAGCCTGGGACGCGGTGCTCGCGGTGCGCTGCTGGCGGGACCTCGATCCTGCGGAGACGGCGACCGATCTCGCGCTGCGCGACCGGGCGCGGGCGCAGCTGGACCGAGCTGTGAGCCACGGGCTGGCCCAGGTCCTGCGCGCGCGGCTGATGGCGATGTGCGACGCCACCGATGGGCTGGCCGCCGCCTACCACTGGACCTTCGTCCGCACGCTCGCGCCGGCGCTCTATGCGACCCTCGGCGATCAGCGAGCGACCGTCGAAGCCGCCGTGGCCACGGGCGACGCGAGCGTGGTGGACACCGACGCCTTCGCCGCCGCCCTCGACGCCGCCTACCCCTGCCCGTAGCTGGCGCCCCGCGGAGGCGCTCTAGAACGAGCGCGGGCCCATGGTGATGAGCTGATCGAGCTCGGCGCCGGTCAGCGCGCTCGGGAAGATCGCGACCTCGTCGATCAGGCCCACCAGGGTGTCGAGGTTCGAGAGTCCGCCGGTGAAGTTCGCCTGCCCGATGGAGAAGCCGGTGTCCGCGACCCCGCCGTTGTGCACGTGGGTGTGCTCGTCGAAGCGGTCCACCTCGTGGGTGCCGTCGTAGTCGGCGGCGTCGCCCCCGCTGGGATCCACGAAGATCCGTAGCTGGTCGGTGGCCGCCGTGAAGACCACGATCACCTGATGCCACTCGTCGTCGTCGACCACCACCCCGGTGCTGGGGTTGCCGACCCAGCCGGTGTCGAACTGCACGCTGCGGTTGCGCACGAAGAGCGCCTTGGAGCCCTGGTTCCACGCGCCGGCCAGCGGGTTGCGGGACAGGATGGCGCCGGAGCCGTCACCGGTCTTGATGAGGGCGTGCCACGTGAAGTCCGAGTTGAAGTCGAGGGTCGTTGGGTTGGCGACGTCGACGCGGTCGCCGTCGGCGAAGAGCTGTAGCGCCTCGCCGCCTCCGAATCCCTGGTCGCCGCTGGTGATGGCCGCCGACCCTTCGAGGGTGCCGTGGTGAGCACCGGTCGCGTCCGTGGCATCCACGTCGAAGCTCCAGTACGCCACGTAGGGCGGCGGCACGAAGGCGTCGACCTCGGGCTGGGCGTCGATGGTGGGCGCGGCGTCGATCGGAGGAGGGCCGCCGTCGATCGGGGGAGGGGCCGCGTCGACTCCCGGGCTCGCGTCGACACCCGGAGCGGCGTCGACGGGTCCAGCATCGCTGGCGACCTGCGCGTCGACGCCCCGGTCGCGATCGGGGACGCCAGCCGGATCGAAGGCACAACCTACGACGCAGGCGAGCGCCAGAAACGACCTCGGCAGGGTCCGCACGGGCGCAGCCTACCACGGCATGCGCGCGCTCTCTCGGCGCTCGCTCTCTACGGAGCGCACTCCACGAGAGCCGCGTGGGCGCTATCGAAATCGGTCAGGCCATCGCCGGTGGCCCCCTGCCAGGCCAGAGGAGGTCGAGGCGCCCGTCGTGCTCCCAGCTTCGGATCTCGAGGTGGCGCGCTCCTCGGCCAGCCGACGAGAAGAGCTCTCGGGGGTCCACCCGCTCGGCCCGCCCCAGTGGCTGCCATCGCAAGGTGTAGCTCTCGGGGGCTTCGCCCGCGCCCGGGTCGAATCCGTCTCCCGGATCGACCCACGCCCAGACCAGGCCCCTCGAGGTGGAGTGCAGGGGCGGGTAGCCGAGCACCTGACCCGTGGCGAGGAGAGGCTCGGGAGCCCCGACCGGGCGACCCGATCGATCGAAGGAGACCAGATGCGGTCCGACGCCCGTGTCGAGCGCGGACCGTTGCGGGCGGTAGAGCGTGTGGAGATCCCCTTCGTGCTCGAGCGTCCAAGAGTAGCCATTCACCGACTCCGCCGGGAGGAGGTCGACGGTGTCGGTGTGCGAGAAGCTCGAGCTCAGCCGCACCAGTCGTAGAGCCTGGTCTCGGCTGGCCCGTCCAAGGCCGACGGTACCCGGAGCAGCGTCGCCGCAGAACGGGTCCCCCAATCCTTCGCCACGACAGCCAGTACCCATCACCGAAGCCGACCGTCGCGCAGTTCTCGAGGGAGTCGGGGAGGGGGACCGTCTGCTCGCTCCCGTCCCGGGACAGGACTCTGAGCGAACGGCGATCCTCGCTGCACACACCGACGCGGGTGCCCGATGGGTCGAAGGCGATGCCGCTCGGGGTGGTGCTTCCACGTCCGCCGGCGAAGTCCACCACCGAGCGAGCGTCGAGGCGGTCGAAGTCGAGGTCGACCAAGGTGTACGAGTCGAACCCTCGGCTGATGAGTAGGCTCGGGCCTCCTGCACCGAGGTGGGCTCCCATGAAGGCGAGCCGCCCGTCGCCCTCGGCGTGGATCGCGATCGGACCCACGACGCGCGGGCTGCACGGGCCTGGCTCGGCAGCGTCTTCGCGTGGCTCGGCAGGACCCCCGTCCCCGACCGATGGCGCGGAGCGCGCCCCGCACCCCGCGACGACCATCGCGAGCGCGATTCTCACCAGCATCCGTTCACCCCAACAGGACGCTGAAATGGCACCGAAGGCCGCGCTTCGGCGTCCTGCCCCGTGCCCCACCCTAGTCGTCGCTCGCGTCGCCGCCCGGGCTGAGCCGGTTGCTGGTCCCGCCGGTCATCCGTTGGAGGATGCGCTGGAGCTCGGCGACCGAGAGGTCCACGTGCTCGACCACCCGCCCGTAGAGCATGGCCGTCGGCACGTTCCGGCCCTTTCGCTCCTTCTGGAGCACCGAGAGCTGCCAGAGGACCACCCGCTCGGCGCGGGTCAGTCCATCGCGCACGTCGGGGATCCGGTCTCGGGGGTCGCGGGCCATCGCGAACGCAGTCTAGCCTTTCGCTGCGACGCCCGTGCCGGCCTCGTGGCGGATGGCGAGCACGTCGCCCATCGTGCGCAGGTCCCGGACCTTGTGCTCGAGGGGGCGCCAGTCGTCGTGGGCTTCGGCGCGGCGCCAGAGCTCTTCGACCTCTTCGATGCGCATGTCCGGCGGGGACTGGCGCGCGAAGTAGCGGTGGCTCAGCCGCGCCGCGTCGACCGGCGCGTGCATGGCCAGCGCGTCACGCACCGCCGTGAAGGCGTCGTCCCGGTAGTGCCGCGCCCGGGGCGAGGCGAGCGCGCGCTCGGCCGAGGCCTCGCCGCCCCACCAATCGAAGAAGAAGGGCTGAAAGCCCAGGGGGCGGTCCTTCAGGAAGGCCAGGACCACGCCCAGGGTCGCGTCGTCCGTATCCGGGTCCCGCGAGCGCAGCCCGAGCCGCCGGAGGAACGCCAGCGCCATGCTCCGGCTCAGCGCCGGTCCATAGCCCTCGAGCGCGCCCTTCCAATCGGCATTCGGGCTCAACGGCGCGAGCGCCTCGGCCAAGCGCGACAGGTTCCACGCCACCGCCTCCGGCTGCCGCCCGTAGGCGTAGAGCCCGCCCTCGTCGAAGTAGGCGGCCGTGAAGCCGAGCTCGAGCCGCGGCAGGAAGCGCCACGGCCCGTAGTCGAAGCTCTCCCCGGTGATGTTCATGTTGTCGGTGTTGAGCACGCCATGAACGAAGCCCGCCGCCATCCACCGCGCCGCAAGCTCGGCGTAGCGCTCGATGACCACCTCGAGGAGCGCCAGCGGGAGGTCCTTCGCCCCCGCGGTCTCGTCCGGGTAGTAGACCTCGCAGACGTGCTCGAGGAGGGCGCGCAGCCGCCCGACCTGCTGCTCGTAGGCATGCCTCTGGAAGGACCCGAAGCGGATGTGCGAATGGCTCAGCCGTACCATCACCCCCGCCCGCGTGGGGCTCGGCTCGTCGTGTCGCTCGAGCGCCTCGCCGGTCTCGATCAAGCTGAAGGTCTTCGACGTGGGCACGCCGAGCGCCTCGAGCATCTCCGTCGCCAGGATCTCCCGAAAGCCACCCTTGAGAGTCAGCCGACCGTCCGCCGTCCGAGAGTAGGGCGTCTGCCCGCTGCCCTTGGTGCCCAGCTCGAGCAGGCGCCCGTCCGCCGCCCGCAGCTGCGCGAAGGTGAAGCCCCGACCGTCTCCGATGTTCGGGTTGTACGACCGAAACTGGTGCCCGTGATAGCGCTGGGCCAGCGGTCGCTCGAGGTTCTCCGGTAGGGGCTCGAAGCGGCCGAAGTGATCGATCCACTCCTCGTCGCTCAGCGTGCCCAGCCCGACCTTCGCCGCCCAGCGGTCGTTCCGAAAGCGGAGCAGGTGCTCCGGAAAGCGCGCGGGCTCGACGACATCCGCGAGCCCGTCGATCGGCGGATAGCGCGGGTCCGGTCGGTAGCTGGCCGCGACGGGCACGCTAGCCGCCACCCACGAAGCGGTCGCGGCACCAGGCGCTCAGCGGGGGCACCGACTCCCCTTCTCGCAGCGGCATCACGCACCAGCGGAGCAGCTCGAGGCCGACCGGCACGTGGACGTCGCCCGCGGACCCCCGGGTCCGCAACAGGGGCGGCGGCGCCAGCCCCTCGTCATCCGGCTCGGAGACCGCCCACTGCACCGGCACCCCGAGGCCCCGCGCCGCGTGGACGCCGGCCGCATCGCAGAGCGCCTGAAAGAGCATCGGCTCCACCCAGCGCACGCGATCCCGCACGTCCGGCACGAGCGCGGCGCCGAGGCCGTCCAGGTCCACCGGGTCCACGCCCAGGGCCGAGCTCACCTGCCGCGCCAGCGCGCCGGGGGTGGCACCGAACATCGCCTCGTCACCAACGGCTCGCAGCCCGCGCTCCAGCTCCGAAAGGCCTTCGGCCGGCTCGGTGAACACCGCCTGGAAGAGCGCCGGCTCGTCTTCCGGGGCCTTGCGCCCGGCGGCGCTGGCTTCCCCTCGAACGTGGGCGAGGGCTTCGCGCCAGGACTCGTCCGCGGCGACCGGCAACAGCCCGTAGCGGGCCAGCGCGGCCGGATCGATGGGTGCGTAGGCGACGAGCCGGAGCGAGCCGACCCGTCGGGGCCCGTCTTCGTGCAGATCGCTCGGCGCGCGGGAGAGCTCCGCCAGCAGCGTCGCCTCCACGACCCGCGCCAGCAGCCCCCGCAGCTCCGGCCCATCCTCGGCCCCCGGCCACACGACGATCACGAAGCTCGCGACATCGGGAGCGTCGCGCACCTCGAGCACCCGTGGGTGGACCGGTGCCTCCGGCAAGGCCTCGCGCTTGGCGCGGGCGCCGGGGAAGAGCTCGTCGAGGGGCCCGCGCTCGGTCACCCGCTGGCCATAGCGTCGCCGCCGGGGTGGGGCAATGGGCCACATTTGTCGCGCCCTCGGGAAGCAGGCACCCTTCGCGCGATGTATCGCGAGCGCCGCCGCCCCTGCCCCGGATGTGCCCGTCCGATGGAAGCGGGGCCGCTCCCCGGTGCGAGCGGATCGGAGTCCACGACCGTCGACCGATGCCAGCGGTGCGGCGGCGTGTTCATCGACTACTTCGACGGGGACCCCAGCGAGGTCGCGCGCCGGATGGCCCGAGCCGGCCTTCGCGACGATGCGATCGCCGTCCTCGAGCGCGACCCGGTCTGCCCCGATTGCGAGCGGCCGCTGGCGCTTCGCCTCTACCTCGACGACGGGGCGCCGATCTGGCGTTGCGAGAGCTGCGCCGCGGCCTTCCTCACCCCGGCGATGCTCGACCGGCTGGCCGCCTATCGGTGGACGGAGCCCGCGCCCCCCGGGCTCCTCTCACGGCTCCTCGAGTGGTGGCGTGGCGTTCCGCGAGACGAGGGCTGAACTCGTCACGGTTCGCGCATAGACTCGCGCGCCATGGACGCCGCCGCCCGTCATCGGGAGCTCTGCAAGACCCTCCGCAAGCACAACCACGCCTACTACGTGCTGGACGCGCCGGTCATCTCCGACGCCGAGTACGACGCGCTCTTCCGCGAGCTCCTCGCGCTGGAGGAGGCGAACCCCTCCCTCCGCACGCCTTCCTCACCGACGCAGCGCGTCGGCGCCGCGCCCCGCGAGGGGTTCGTGAAGGTCGAGCGGAAGGTGCGGATGTACTCCCTGGACAACGCCTACGACGACGAGGAGCTCCGCGAATTCGACCGGCGCATCCACGAGATGATCGGCGAGGGCTACAGCTACGTCGCCGAGCCGAAGATCGACGGCGCCAGCATCGAGGTCCGCTACGAGGAGGGACAGCTCGTGCAGGCGTCGACCCGCGGGGACGGCCGCGTCGGCGAGGACGTGACCGCGAACATCCGCACCATCCGGGCGGTGCCGCTGCGGATTGCGGACGATCGGGCGCTGACCCTGCGCGGCGAGGTCTTCATCCGCCCCGCCGATCTCGACACCGTCAACGAGCTCCGTGCGTCCCGTGGCGAGGCTGCCTTCGCGAATCCGCGCAACGCCGCGGCCGGCTCGCTCCGGCTCCTCGATCCGCGGCAGACCGCCGAACGCCCCCTCCGCGTGGCCTTCTACGATCTGGTGCAGGAGCTCTTCGATTCGCACACGGCGATGCTCGACGCGCTGGCGGAGCTCGGTCTCCCCACCCACCGGCAGCACGACCGCTGCGAGGACATCGACGCCGTCCTCGCCTACATCACCCGCTTCGACCAGCGCCGAGCGAAGCTCCCCTATGAGACCGACGGGGTCGTCATCAAGCTCGACGAGGTACGGCTGCGCGACTCGGTCGGTTTCACCACTCGCTTCCCCCGCTGGGCGATCGCCTACAAGTACCCGGCCGAGCAGGCGGCGACGCGGCTGAAGGCCATCACCTGCGATGTCGGCCGGACGGGGCAGCTCACCCCCGTGGCCAACCTCGAGCCGGTGCAGCTGGCCGGGACCACCGTCTCCCGCGCGTCGCTCCACAACCTCGATCTGATTGCGGAGAAGGACGTGCGCGTCGGCGACACGGTCTTCATCGAGAAGGCCGGCGAGATCATCCCGCAGGTGCTCTCGGTCGATCTCGCCGAGCGGCCGCCTTCCGCCGAGCCCTGGGTGCCGCCCTCGGTCTGTCCGGTCTGTGAGCAGCCGGTGGTGCGCGCGGAAGGGGAGTCGGCGCTGCGTTGCGTGAACCCCCGCTGCCGCGGGCGGCTCACCGCTGGGCTCTGGTATTTCACTCGCCGCGGCGCGATGGACATCGATGGCCTCGGCAAGTCGTTGGTCGATCAGCTCGTCGACGCGGGGCTGGTCACCGATCTCGCGGATATCTTCGCCCTGCCGCAGAAGCGCGACGCGCTCCTCGGGCTCGAGCGGATCGGCGAGAAGTCGGCGGATTCGCTCATCGCCGCCATCGAGGCCGCCCGGGTCGGTCGCCCCTTCTCCCGGCTGCTCACCGGCCTCGGGATCCCGCTCGTGGGCAGCGTGGCCGCCCGGCTGATCGCCGAGCAGCACGGAAACCTCCGCCACCTCCTCGACGCGCCGGTGGACTCCATGGTCGAGGAGCTCGCCGCCATCCATGGGATCGGCGAGAAGATCGCCCAGAGCGTGGCCGACTTCGTCAACGATCCGGACCAGCGGGCCATGCTCGAGAAGATGCTCGAGTTCGGCGTGAAGGCCGAGGAGCCGCGTCGTGTGAAGGTCGTGGGTGGACCGCTCGAAGGGCTCTCTTTCTGCGTCACCGGCTCCTTCGACCGCAAACGCGCCGCGATCCACGCGGAGATCGAGGCGCACGGCGGCCAGGTCCACAAGAGCGTGAAGAAGGGCACGACCTACCTGCTGGCAGGCGAGCGGGTCGGCAAGACCAAGCTCGAGGCCGCCCAGAAGAAGGGCGCTCGAGTCATCGACGAGGAGGCCTACCAGACGCTGCTGGCGGGCGAGTCATTGGCCGAGGAGAGCGACGAGGGCTGAGCTCAGCCCATGTCCCCTTCGGGGCCCATGTCCATTTCCTCGGGGCCCATGTCCATTTCCTCGGGGCCCATGTCCTCGTCGGGCCCGAGGTCCGGCGGGACGAACATGTCCTCTTCGACCGGGCCCGAATCCACGTCCTCGAGCTCTCCGAAGGGGTCTCGGCAGACCAGCTCGACGCAGATCAGGCCTTCGTCGCACTGGCTGTTCTCTTGGCAGTAGTCGCCCGCGGCCCCGGTCTCTTCGACGCATCCGGAGGATAGCGAGCCCCCCAGGAGGGCCAGAGCCAAGGCCGAGCTGCGGACGATCGAAGGAAGGCGCATCGGCCGTAGGATGCCACATGCGGACGTCTGAAGGCCACGGAATGATACGAGTCCGTTGAATGTCCGGGCTGGCCGAGCGATGCTCGGGATGTGCCGGTGAAGACCAAGGCGCGCGGGTCCAAGCGCAAGGGCGGCCCGAATCGACTCGTCGGCTCGACGATCCAGGGGCGCTACCACGTGGTGCGCCTGCTCGGCGACGGCGGCATGGGGGCGGTCTACAAGGCGGCCGACCAGGTCCTGCGGCGCTTCGTGGCCATCAAGCTGCTGCACTCGGAGACGGCGGCCAATCCATCCGCGGTCGAGCGTTTCGTCCGCGAGGCTCGCTCCTCGGCGGCCATCGGTCACCCGAACATCATCGATATCCTCGACTTCGGCTACGAGAACGAGAGCCCCTTCCTCGTGATGGAGTACCTCCGTGGCCGCTCGCTGAGCGAGGCGATCGCCGATGAGGGCCGGATGAGCGTCGAGCGCTCGTGCAACATCGCGACCCATGCCCTCGCCGGTCTCGCGGCCGCCCACGATCGGGGCATCCTCCACCGGGACCTGAAGCCCGCGAACCTGATGCTCATCGCCCTGCTCGGCGATCGCGACTTCGTGAAGCTCTGCGACTTCGGCTTCGCGGCCCTCGTTCAGCCCTCGGTTCGCATCGACGGCGGCAAGAGCCTCACGCCCGCCCGCACGCTCGTGGGCACGCCCGCTTACGCGGCCCCGGAGCGGCTCCGCGGCGACGACACCAAAGACCCACGGATGGACGTCTACTCCATCGGCGTCGTGCTCTTCGAGATGCTCGCCGGCCGGCGGCCCTTCGACGCGCCCACCTTCCGAGAGCTGGCTCGCAAGGTGCGCCAGGATCAGCCGCCTTCGCTCTTGGCCCTGCGCAACGACGTACCCCCCTCCCTCGACCGCGTGATCCGGCGAGCGCTCGCCAAGGATCGTGAGGGTCGCTGGGCGAGCGCGGAGGAGTTCGCCGCGGCGTTGGTGCCCTTCGGTGGCCGGATGCTGCCCATCGACGACGACCACCCCTCGGACAGCTTCACGATGGATCTGCTGCGCCTCCGGGCTCGCGAGACGCAGCAGCAGCGCGCGATGAGCAGCTCCGAGGCGGAGGCGATCATCGAGATGCGCCGGCGCAACCGCCAGGAGCGGAAGAAGCGCGTCCCATCCCAGCCGAAGCCGGAGAGCGAGTCGCCGCCGCCCGCCCTCGTGAGTGAGAGCATCCCGATCGAGATCGAGGACCCGCCGAGCATTCGGACGACGATGAATCGCGCGGCCAACGACGAGCTGCGCCAGGCCGGTGAGCACCGACCGCTCGAGCCGGCCCAGACGGACCCGGACTCGATGACCATCGCGATGGATCGGGACACGGCGCTCGAGATGCTCCGTCACGAAGGGCCGGAGGTCAGCGACCAGCGGATGGTGCTCGGCAAGCTGCCGCTGGCGGTGATCCGCTTCGTCTCCCGCCGCTTCGGAGAGCGCCCGCTGACCGACCTGCTGGCATCGCTGCCACCGGCTGCGCGAGCGATCTTTCGCGCCGGCGTCGGCGAGAGCGACTGGGTTCCCTATGCGGCCCTCGACGCGCTGGTCTCCGGCGTCGACGCCCGGCTCGGTCGCGATGATCTCCACCTGGTCGTGCAGTGCGGTCGCGCGGCCGCCGAGGGCTGCTTCGACATGATCCGCGATCTGCGCCCGCCCTCGCCGCCGCCGGAGCTGCTGCTCGCGGAGGTGCCGCGCTTGATCGGTGAGCTCACCCAGGGGGTCGAGGTCCGCGTTCCCCGCGTGGGTCGCGGCTACGGTCGCGTGGAGATGGTCGAGGAGGGCGAATCGAGCCTCAGCTTCGGCGTCTTCTTCATCGGCTTCCTCGATCGTGCCCTCGACCGCTTCGGCGCCAAGGACGTCGAGGTCAACATGATCAGCAGCCCGGCCCTCGGCGACGCCGAGTGCGTCTACGAGATCAGCTGGATCGCGTAGCTCCTGCTAGCTCGCGAAGCGCCGCTGGCCTTCGTTGACCCACCAGTCGCGGTACTTCCGCTGAGCGACCTCGCGGTCCCGCTTCGGGAGCCCGGGGTGGTAGCCGTAGTACTCCTGGGTGAGCCGCTTCAGCTCTTCCCCGGCGTCGGCTCGGAGCTTCTCATCGCTGTGGAGCAGCGCGTCGATGAGCCACTCGATGCGGTGCCGTTGACGGTTCTGCTCGACCCAGCTGGCCCACTTGGACGAGCTGTCGCCGAAGTCCTGCTTGGTCAGGGCCACCAGCGACCGGTGGGCTTCGGCCACCAGCTTCGGTTTGTCCGAGTCCAAGAGCTGCACCATCAGCTGCAGCGACCCCGGGTCCCGAAGGGCGCCGAGGGCTCGGGTCGCGGCCACACGCTTCCGGACATCGCTGCGCGGTACGCGCGCCTCGGCTCGGAGCCCCTCGATGACATCCTGCAGCTGATCGCCGAAACGCCGCTGCATGCGAAGGACGTCGACGGCCAGCGCCGCGGTGCGCTCGTCCGTGTCGAAGACCCGCTTCGCGAGCGGCTNNAGCGTCGCGTAGAAGCGCTCGTCCGCGCCCTCGTGGTCGAGGACCGGGACCAGGTAGGGAACCGCCCGGTCGCCGAAGGCGGCGATGGCGCGGGCCACCGCCGAGATGTCTCGCCCGCGGGGCAGACGGCGATGGGGGCGCGAACGGTCGAACCAGAGCAGACCGGGGAAGTCGCGGGTGAGCACCGGAAGGGCTTGCTCACCGAGGGCGACGATCTGGGCGATCTCCGCTTCCGCGCTGTCGGGTCCGACCTGACCGAGCCCGCGCACCGCGTCCTCGATGGACTCGTCCATCTCCACGATGATCGATGGGGTCTCGGACGGGATGGTGTCCGCGTGGCGGGGAACCTCTCGCCGCGTCGGGCGCTCGGAGGTCGGGGGGGCGCTCGGTCGTCGCTCGGAGGGCACGACGTCCGGCTCGACGGATCGGCGCCCGCCCGCGCTGCGGACGTCCTTGCTGGCGCCGGCTCGGGGTTTTCGGCGCGGTCTGCCACCGCCCACGACGTCGGTCTGGCCGCCGGCCTTGTAGACGCTCGGCTCCGGCGGTGGGCCGGTCTGCGGCAGCGGCGTGGCCGTGGTGACCTCCTCCGCGCCGGCGGCGGCTTCGACCTCCGCGGCGGTGGCCGCGTCCGCGTCCTCGACGACGATCTCCACGTCGTCGTCGTCCTCGGGCGCAGCCGTCCTCTTGGCGCGGCTCAGCGGGACGGGCTCGGCGTCGCCGTCGTCGGCACGGGTTGGTGCAGGGTCGGGGTCCTCGTCCTCGTCCTCGTCGCCCTTGGGCGGCGGCGGCGCCGAGCGCGGAACGCCCAGGGCATCGAAGGTCTTCGAGCGAGCCTTGGGCTTGTCGACCGGGGGCAGACTGGACTCGACCGCCCGCTCGAGAGGCGTCGGCCCGTCGGTCGCCGGTGCGGTGGTCACGTCCGAGGGGCGAAACGCTCGGCGGCGCTTGGGCGAGCCACCGCTCGCGTCGGCCCGCGGCTCGGGCGCCGGCTCGGGCTCGGGTTCGGGGGCCGGCTCGGGCTCGGGCTCGGGGGCCGGCTCACCCGTCGAAGCGAGCGGGCGGGTGCCGAGACGGACCTCTTCGACCGCCTCCTCGTCGGGCTCCTCGCTCGGCTCTTCGGCGCTCACGGCGGCCGCTGGAGCGCTCGCGAGATCGCGCGAGACCCGCTCTTCGAGCTCGGGCGAGGTCTCGAGCTTCTTCATCGGCGAGCGGGTCTGCTGGTCCTTCCAGGCGGCCTCGGCCTTGGGCGGCGCCTCCGGCAGCTGCGCGCTGCGACCCTCCGCGCGCGGGCCCTCCGCTTCGGCCGGCGGCGCCTCCGGCGCAGTGCTGGTGCGGGCATCGCCCTGGGAGTAGCCCCGGAACTTCCGGCGCAGGATCAGCTGCTGGAACGCCTCGCTCAGCTTCGGCGTGAAGGCGACGAGCTCGGGGACGTCCTCGAGGCCGAAGTCCTCACCGTTGCGGTCGCCGTAGAGAAAGAGCACGACGCGCTGACGGATCATCACCGGCGCGAGCACCGAGGGCTGGGCATCGGCGCGGCCGATGGCGTCGCGCACCCTCTCGTCGACCTCCGAGCGCTGGAGCTTGCCGACGGCGGAGACCAGCCCCTCGTGCACCAGGGCGAAGGTCGAGGGCTCGTCGAGCGGGGCGACGACCTGCCGCGCGCCGACGAGCGTATCGTCGTCCATGGGCGCGGCGTCGAGGAGCTCCGCTTCCTCGTCTTGCACGACGAAGAGCGCACAGAAATCGAAGAACTGGCGGGTGAAGGCGAAGCCCACCTCCAGGATGTCGTCCCGGTGGTCCGCCTTGGCGAGCAGCTCGATGGCTCGCGCCGCGGTGAGCGGGCCGCGGTGACTCCGGAGCAGCTCACCCTTCGCCTTCGAGATCCGTCCTCGCGCGCGCGGGGTCTCGGCGGTGGCGGCGGCCTTCTCGACCTCGGCCGGCGTGGGCGGCTCCGGCGGCCGGGAAACCGGCTGCGCGGGACCGCCCTCCTGCTCCGGCGACCGGGGGGCGATCATCTCCTGGGTGGTGCGCCGGGGAGGGCTGCTACCGGTGACGGAGACCGCGCTCTGGCGCTCGATCAGCTTCGGCTCGGAGACCACGCCGAAGCGGGAGGTCGGGCGTTTCTTCGGCTCCGCCTCGTCGACCTCGGGGCTCTCGTCTTCCTCGCGACCGTAGTCGCCGTCGGCTCGGCCCTCGGCGGTGTTCTGCTCGAGGGGCGCGACGTAGGGGACCTCCCCCGGGTCCCGATCGGCGAGCTTCTTCCCGAGTCGCCGGATCCGCGGGGAGAGCTGCACGCCGTAGTGGAGGTGAAGCGCGTTCTCCAGGCTCGCCTCGGCGACCGCTCGCTGCTCGAGCTCGACGCCGAGCAGGAACGCCAGCTGCTGCTCCGTCTCCGGCTCCAGCGGCGTGGAGACGGCGACCACCAGCGTTCGGTTCGCGTAGGCCAGGGGCACGAGGCGATGACGCTCCGCGACCGGCGCCGGGACCAGGCGGATCACCTCCGGATCGACGTTCTCGAGCTGCTCACGGGTCGCGGGCTCCAGGCCGTGGATCACCCCGCAATAGGCGGCGAGCACGTTCTCGGGCACGGCGTTCAGCTCGAGCAAGACGGTGTCGAGCGCGCCGCCGGCGATCACCTGCCGCTGGATCGCTTCTTCGATCTTCCGGACGGCCACGCGTTGATCTCGGACGAGCAGCGAAGTGAGCGCGGACATGGTGTGAGCGAAGGGTCGCCGAAGTCGGCCGAAAAAGGGTGATCCGATGGCCGATGGGGGCGTGGGAGGGGAGCGTCGCCGAGAGGCGCTCGCGGTGTCAATCCTCGTAGATCAGGGCCGCGCTCCGCTCCCGACGGAATCCTCGCAGCCCCTCGGCGCCGAAGGCGAGTATTTCGTCGAGGCTCGCACCCTCCCCGATCAGGGACAAAAGCGCGGGCTCGGCGACCATGCCGCTGGTGGCATCGAGGTCGAAGCTCTCCGGATGGGCCTGCCGGAGCGCCCTCAGCAGGGCGAAGCCGAGGGTGACGGGGGCGACCTCGGCGGGCGCTTCGACCGCGAGCCGGAGGCCATTGCAGCGCTGCCCTCGGTGGCGGCTCGCGCTCGGCGTGAAGGGCTCGGGCTGGATCGTCAGCCCCGCCCGAGCGGCGGAAGGCAATCGCTCGAGCACCGCGTCCAGATCCAACCAGGGGGCGCCGACCCGGCGGAAGGGTCGGTCGGTGCCGCGGCCCACCGACACGTTCGAGCCCTCCACGAGCGCCACGCCGGGGTAGAGCCGCACGGCCTCCAGCGACGGCAGGTTGGGGGAGGGCGCGACCCAGCGGAGCCCGGAGCGGGTCCACGGCCGGCGTTCCCAGCCGACCATCGCGACGGGGTGCAGGGGCAGCTCGAGGCCCTGCGCGCCGACCAGGAAGCGGGCCATCTCCGCGGCCGTCATGCCGTGGAGGATCGGCAACGGGTGGTGGTTCACGAAGGAGCTGGCCGCCGGGCTCGAGAGGGGACCGGCGACGGCTCCGCCGAGGGGATTGGGGCGGTCGAGGATCCACACCGGCAGATCGTGCTCCGCCGCGGCGCGGAGCAGCCGATGCATGGTCGCGAAGTAGGTGTAGAAGCGGGCGCCGACGTCCTGCACGTCGATGACGATGGCGTCGATGCCTTGGAGTGACTCCGGCGGCGGATCGCGCTGGCGCCCGAAGAGGCTGACGGTCGGGATCTCGCCGAGTCGGCCATCGCCCACGTGCCCCTCCGCAGCGCTCTCGAGGCCGTGCTCGGGGGTGAAGATGCGCACGAGGGTGAGCGCGTCGGTCTCGGCGAAGAGGTCCACCGTGCGCCGCCCGTCGCGCGCGCGCGCCGCCGCGTGGGTGAGCAGGGCGACCCGCTTGCCGGCGAGGGGCGCGTAGCCCTCGCTGCGCAGCACGTCGATGCCGACGGCGGGCGCGCCATCCGCGGGCGGCAGCGCGCGGCCGATGGCCGCAGCCGCCTGACGAGCGATCTGGCTGCGAAGGGGACCGGCGCGGCCGTCGCCGTCCGGGTGCACCCGGTGGGTGGCGACCACCACGTAGAGGTCACGTTCCGGGTCCACCCAGAGCCAGACGCCGGCGTAGCCGCCGTGACCGAAGCTCGTCCCGGAGAGGCCCGCCGGGGGGTCCATGTCGACGCCGAGGCCTCGGCGCTCCAGCCCCTCTTCCCCGAAGAGCTCCCGCGGCCGGGTCATCTCGGCGAAGGAGCGCGCGCTCATCACCCGGCCCTCGAGGAGCGCTTCGCCGAAGCGGGCCAGGTCGTCGGCGCTCGCGAAGAGGCCGGCGTGGCCGGCGACGCCGCCCAGGCGCCAAGCGCGGGGATCGATGGTCTCTCCGCGGACCATCGGCGGCGGCTCGCCCTCGGCGGCCCGGCGCGGGGCGTACTCGGTCGGCACCACCCGCGGGTTCCCCTCGATGGGCCCGTAGCCGAGGTCGACCATGCCGAGAGGCTCGGCGAGGCGCTCCACCACCAGGTCCTCGAGCGGCGCGGCGAAGACGGCGGACACCAGCTCGCCGAGAGCGAGGAAGCCGATGTCCGAGTAGTGGTAGCGACCGGCGGGCTGCAGGCGCTCGATCGCGTCCGCGAAGACCGCACGCAGCGCTTCGGGTCGCGGCTGCTCGAAGGCGCCGTTCGGCGTGACCGCCGGGAGGCCGGAGGTGTGGGTGAGCAGCTGCTCGACGGTCAGCCCCCGCAGCGCCGGCACCCAGCCGCCGACGTCGCTGTTCAGCGTGAGCTCCCCTTCGTCGATGGCCTGCATCACCAGCGCGGTGGTGAAGAGCTTGGTGACCGAGGCGAGGTCGAAGAGGGCGTCGATGCGCATCGGCTCGTGCTCGGGCTCGAGGGCCATCGCGCCGTAGGCCCGGCGAAAGACCGGCCCGCTCGCCCGCCCGACGATCACCACCGCGCCGGGCACCTGGCCGGCGCCGACGGATCGCCGCGCGATGGTGTCGAAGGCGGCCTCGTCCTCGGCCGTCACCCGAATCGGCGGAGGCAGGTCGAGCTCGGCCAGCGGGTCGGCGGGCTCGGGCTCTGCGGCGGCCTCGGCTTCGGGCGCCGGCCCCTCGTCGGGCACCTCCGGCGGCGGCTCCCCGCAACGCCCGCATCCGGCGAGCAGGGCGAGGGCGACGAAGCGGGACAGCGGGCGCACGCCCGCAGCCTAGCCCACGAGCGCCCCGGCGACCGCCCTGCCGCCTCCGAGAACCGAGAACCGACTCCGACTCCGACTGCCGACTGCCGACTGCCGACTGCCNNGAGAACCGAGCACCGAGAACCGAGCACCGATTGCCCGCTCGCCGGGCCTGCGACAGCGGGTATGCTGCGCCCGTGACTCGTGTGGTCAGCGACTCGGGGCGAGTGGTGCTCGTGGGGCCGCTCGATCGTGCGACCGAGGAGCGCCTCGAGACCGAGGCCCTGCGCATCTACGGCCGCTACCAGCGCGAGTTCGTCGAGGCGCTCGGGCTCTGCCCCTGGGCCGTTCGCGCTCGCGAGGAAGGGAAGGTCGCCGTCCAGGCGCTCCTCGAGCCCGCCGAGGGGCTGCTCGCGCCGACGCTGGCCGCCGTCGACCGCCTCGGCGCCGACGAGGGCGTCGAGGTGGGGCTGCTCGTCTTTCCGCGCTCGGCCGCCACTCGCGCCGAGCACGAGGCGTTCGTCAGCGCGGTCCGGGAGCGCGACGCCGAGCTCCATCAGGGATCCCCGCCGATGGCCATGGCCGCCTTCCACCCGGACGCCGAGGCCGACTTCTCTCACCCCAGCCGGCTGGTGCCCTTCATCCGCCGATCGCCGGACCCGGTGATCCAGCTCATCCGCCGCACCTCGCTGGAGGCGGTGCGCAAGCGCACCAGCGACCGAGGCACCGCCTTCCTCGATCCGAGCGAGATCGACTTCGGCGCCATGCTCGAGGCGCCGGCGCGCGCCCCGCTCCACGAGCGGGTGGCCGAATCGAACCGCGAGACCATCCAGTCGATGGGCGTCGAGGAGGCCGAGCGGATCCTCGCCGCCATCGTCGCCGACCGGGACGAGAGCTACCTGCGGCTGGCGGCCGAGCCCCACTCGTAGGTACAACCGCCCCGTGCACCGCGCGCTCTACGCCTATGGGCTCAGCCTGACGCTGATCGTGCTGGTCCTCTCACCGCCGCTGCGCGAGCCGCCGGAGGACTCCTTCCCCTTCAGCGACTACCCGATGTTCTCCCACGGGCGGCCCACACCGATGCTGACCATCACCCAGGTGCTCGGCGTGAAGCTCGAGGGGGTCCGGGAGCCGCTGCCGCCGACGATCACCAGCGGCAGCTACGAGGTCATGCAGGCGATGATGACCATCGCCATCGCCCATCGGGCCGACGCCCGTGGCTACTGCCAGGAGGTCGCCGAGCGCGTCGCCGAAGACGAGGACTTCGCCGAGGTCGGCTTCGTCGAGATCGCCACCAGCACCTGGGACACCGTCGCCTACTTCGAGGAGGGGCCGGAGCCGATCGAGCGCATCGTCCACCACCGCTGCCCGGTGCGCCGATGATCGAGCGCCTGGACCGTTTCTGGCGCCGGCCGATGCCGGCCACGCGGCTGGCGACGCTGCGGCTCCTGGTGGGCACCTTCGGCGCCATCTACCTGGTCGTCCGGACGCCACACCTGCTCAGCTACGCCCTGGACGACGTCGCCCGTTTCCGACCCGTCGGCGTCATCGTCTTCGGCGGCGCGCCGATCTTGCCGGCCGTCTACCAGGCGCTGGTGATCGCCACGGTGATCCTGGCCTTCCCTTTCCTCGCCGGTTGGCGCCACCGCGTCCTCGCGCCGCTCTACGCCGCGCTCCTCTGGGTGGTCCTCACGTATTCGAATTCGTGGGGCCAGATCATGCACACCGACAACCTCTTCCTGCTCCACGTGGTGGTGCTGGCGCTCACCCCGAGCGCCGACGTGCTCTCGATGGACGCCAAGCGGAAGGGGCCGCCCGAGCGGCACGTCGACAAGCGCTACGGCTGGCCGGTGCGCCTGATGGTCGCGGTCGGCGCGCTGGTCTATCTCTTGGCGGCCATCGCCAAGCTGGAGAACAGCGGTTTCGACTTCATGGCCGGCGAGACGCTGCGGAACTACGTCGGCTTCGACAACGTTCGGAAGGTCGAGCTCGGCAGCGTCCACTCGCCCCTCGGTGCCTGGCTGCTGCCCTATCCCGGCTTCTTCGCCGTCCTCGCCTGGGTCAGCTTCGTCCTCGAGCTCGGCGCGCCCATCGCGATCATCGGTCGGCGGATCGGCAAGCTCTGGGCCATCGCCGTCTGGGGCTTCCACGTCGGCGTGCTGGCGCTCATGGCCATCGGCTTCGTCTACCAGCTGACCTTCGTGGCCTTCGCCCCCTACTTCGACGTGGAGAAGCTCTGGGACCGCAAACCGCTGAAGAAGCTGCTCACCAAGCTCGGCTGGGAGCTCGAGCCCCGCTCAGCTCTTGCGGAGCCAGACGCGGCGGATGTAGCCGGACTGGAGGAAGCCCCAGAGGCCACCGACGACCAGGCCGACGGTGTGGGCGGTGTTGGCGACGGGCATGATTCCGGCGAAGCAGAGGACGAACCAGACCATCATCCACAGGACCGTCGAGCGCGGTAGGCGGACCGGGTAGGTCGGGTCGTAGCGACCGCGCATCCAGAGGTAGCCGAAGAGGGCGTAGACCACGCCGGAGAAGCCACCGAACCAGGGGTAGACCAGATACTGGCCGAAGCTGGCCAGCAGGTTGCTTACCACCACCAGGGCCAGGAGCTTCCAGGGCGACTCGGTGACCTCGATCGCCGTCCCGAGGTCCTTCAGCCACCACATGTTGAAGAGCAGGTGGAGGAAATCGAGGTGGAGCAGCATCGGCGAGAAGAGGCGCCACCACTGATTCTCCACCACGTAGCTCTGGTAGAGGCTCTCGAAGGGCACCGAGATCCCCGTCGCGGTCTGTAGCGGCGTCGCGAAGTAGAGCAGCCGGGTGACCTCCCGCTTGTCGCCGAAGTCGGCGAGGATGGTCACGATGATGCTCGCGCCGATGAAGAGGCCCGTCAGCCAGCCGATCGCGGGCTTCTTGAAGGCCTCCTTGGCCTTCATCTCCTTGTGCCGGCTCTTCTTCTCCTTCGCCTTGATCGCCCTGCGCTTCTCCTTCGCCTTCTTCTGGAGCGATTGGAAGCGGGGGTCGTCCGGGTTCGATAGGAAGATGGCCAGCGCCGCCTTGGCCGCCTCGAGATCGTCGTCTTCCTCGACCCACACCGCGTGGCCGCCCTGGCGGGTCTCCCGCACGGAGGCCGGAATTCGGTCGGCGTAGAGCGCGTCCGCCAGCCTTCGGGCGAGCGCCTCGTCCTCGAAATCGTGCAGGTGCCTCACCCGCCGAAGCATAGTGGCACTGGCGCTCCCGTCGATCCGGGCCACTGGCGTCTCCGTCGAATCGGGACAATCATGGGGCAGCAAACGAGGTGGACGGGGCTTGCCAGCTGCCGCCCGAGCCTTGGAGTCCGACCCCATGCAGAGGCAGCCGAAGCCGAGCCCGAGCCCGAGCGCGACCGCGCCGACTCGCTGGCTTTCCGTGCTCCCCCTCCTCCTCCTCGCCCTCGATTGGGCCGGGCCGCTGGCGAACGAGCCGGCGGGCCTGGCCGACGATCTGCCGGTGATGGAGGACGAGCCCTTCGTCTTCGAGCCCAGCGTGATCGCCGAGCTCGTCTTCGACACGCCGAGCTCGCCCGTCCCCTGGGGCAGCTTCGATCTGACCGCCGCCCCCGAGCACGACGAGATCCGCGTGGACCTGCTCGTCGGGCGCGCCGCCGAGCGAGCGAGCTGGCGCGACTGCGAGACGGTCGAGCTGCGCATCGACGACGAGCGCTTCGCTGCCCCGGCGGAATACGCCGGCGTCCCAATGGCCACCGGCGCGTGGGACGCGGTCACCGCCCACGTGACCATCGCGCACGTCCGTCAGATGTACGCCGCCCGCCGGGTCGAGGCGCACGTCTGCGGCGAGGTCTTCACCATCCCCGCCGCCGAGCGGGTGCGCCTCGCCGCCTTCGTCCGCGAGTTCGACGACATCGCCCTCTGGGTCGGCCCCTCCATGCCGACCCCACCGCCGGAGCTCGGCGACGAGCACGAGTGGCTGCCGCCGGAGTGGACCGACGACCCCCACCCGGCCTGAGCGGGCTCAATCGTCGCCGTAGCGCAGGGTGTAGAGGGTGTCGCAGACCGGCGGTCCGCTGACCTTGGTGATCTGCACCAGGATGTCGGCGCTGTCGTCGGTGCCGCTGCAGTTGTGGTCGATGCGGACGTTCTCGTCGGTGCTGGCGCCGTTGCGCGAGCAGCAGCCGCTGAGGCCACCCATGCTCTCCTCGACGCCGGCGGTGCAGTCCAGGCTGTCGAAGCTCGACTCGCAGCGCACGAAGAGGCAGAGGTCGTAGTTCGAGCCGCTCGGGATGTCGACGAGCTGCGCCCGCGGGAAGATGGAGCCGCCGAAGTCGTCGCTGTCGCTGTAGACGTACCAGTCGACGTCGTCCTCCGGGTAGATCGAGGCTCGGAGCGAGGCGGCGGGATAGGAGTCGGTGTCGCTCACCCCGCCGAGGCCGTGGGGGGCCGCCATGTCGTCGTTCGGCTCGAACTCGTCGATCCGAGGGTCGCCCTCGCATACACCGGAGACGCAGGTGTCACCCGTCGTGCAGGCGTCGCCGTCGTCGCAAGCGCCCTCGACCGGGGTCCAGCCGGTCATCGACTGGCTCGGATCACAGACGCGGCAGCTCCGCTCCGGGTCGACGTCGCCCTCGGAGCGGCAGACTCCGTCGGTCACGCAGGTGCCGGCGCTGGGCGTCTGCTCGCAGGTGAAGCTGGTCGGGCCGGTGGAGACGCAGCCGTCGGTGGTGCAGCTCAGCCCGTCGTCGCACGCGACCGGGTCCCCGGCGACGCACTCGCCGTCCCGGCACAGATCCTGGGTGCAGCCGTCGCCGTCGGCGTCGCAAGGGTCACCCTCGCGCGCGCACTCACCGGTGCCGCCGTCGACCGCCGCGTCGCCCGAGACCGACCCGTCCCGTCGAGCGCCATCGTCGCTGCCGCTCTTGGCGCAGCCGGCGAGCAACAGGAACCCGGCCAGGGCGCGGGCGATGGTCTCAGTCCTCATCGGGGAGCTCCTCGAGCAGCTTGTAGCCGATGCCCCACACCGTGGCGATCTGAGCGCCAGCCGTCCCCAGCTTCTTGCGGAGCCGGGAGACATGCACGTCGAGGGTCCGCTCGCTGCCCTGCTCGAGAGCGGCCTCCACCAGGGCACGCCGGGTCATCGCCGAGCCCGGTCGCCGCGCGAGGGCGAGCAGCACGTCGAGCTCGGCCTTCGTCAGCTCGATGGCCTCGTCGCCCACCTCCACCGTGCGGGCGTCGCCGTCCAGCACGATCGCGCCCACCTTCTGCCGGCCGTCCTCGCGCCGCAGCTCGGGCCGCCGCAGCCGCGCTCGTACGCGCGCCACCAGCTCCTCGGGCCAATAGGGCTTGGTCAGGTAGTCGTCGGCGCCGAGCTTCAGCGCGCGCACCTTGTCCGAGGTGTCTTGCCGTGCGCTCAGCACCAGCACCGGGGTGTCTCCCTGCTGACGGAAGATCTTCAGCAGGTCCATCCCGTAGGTCCCGGGGAGCATCAGGTCGAGCACGATCAGCGCGTATTCGGTCGAGTCCTCGCCGCGCGCCTCGTCGCCGTCCTTGATCCACTCGACGGCGCAGCCGATCTCCTCGAGCTGCTCCACGACCTGGTCCCCGAGGGCGATGTCGTCTTCGACCAGCAGGACCTTCATTCGTCGCGCAGTCCCAGCTCTTTCATCTTCGTCTGCAGGCTCTTGCGGGAGATCTTCAGTCGCCGGGCGGCGTGCGTCACGTTCCCGTCGGTCTGGTCGAGGGCCCGGACGATCATCTCCCGCTCGAGGCGGGCGGTCGCTTCCTTCACCACGTCCTTCAGGCCGGCCGCTGGATCGGTCTGGCTCTGCTCGAGCATGGCCACCGCGGAGCTGCGACCTTCGACATCGGCGCCTTCACGAAGCTCGGGCGGCAGGTGCTCTTCGGTCACCACCGGGCCGTCGGTGAAGAGGACGCAGCGCTCGACCACGTTCTCGAGCTCGCGGATGTTGCCCCGCCACTGATGCGCCTGGAGCTTCGCCAGCGCGGCCGGCGCGAAGCCCTCGATCTTCCGGTCGAGGCGCGCGTTGAGCTTCGCCACGAAGTGGTCGACCAGCAGCGGGATGTCCTCCCGGCGCTCGCGCAGCGGCGGCAGGTGGAGCTGGACCACGTTGAGGCGGTAGTAGAGGTCCTCGCGGAAGGTGCCCTCGGCGACCATCGTCTCGAGGTCCCGGTTGGTCGCGGCCACGATCCGCACGTCGACCTTGATGGGCTGGGTGCCGCCGACGCGCTCGAACTCGCGCTCCTGGAGCACGCGGAGCAGCGCCACCTGGGTCTTCGGCGAGATGTCGCCGATCTCGTCCAGGAAGAGGGTGCCGCCGTCGGCGAGCTCGAAGCGCCCCTTCTTGCGGGCGCTCGCGCCGGTGAAGGCGCCGCGCTCGTGGCCGAAGAGCTCGCTCTCGAGCAGCGTCTCGGGCAGCGCGGCGCAGTTGACCTTGACCAGCGGCTTGTCGGCGCGCTTCGAGTGGCGGTGCAGCGCGTCGGCGACCAGCTCCTTGCCGGTGCCGCTCTCCCCNNGTAGTAGAGGTCCTCGCGGAAGGTGCCCTCCTCGATCGCTCGGGCGAGGTCCCGGTTCGTCGCCGCCACCACTCGGACGTCCACCTCGGTGGTCTTCACGCCACCGACCCGCTCGAAGGACTGCTCCTGCAGCACGCGGAGCAGCTTCACCTGCATGCTCGGCGGGATCTCCCCGATCTCGTCGAGGAAGAGCGTCCCCCCGTGGGCGAGCTCGAAGCGTCCGGGCTTGCTGGTCACGGCGCCGGTGAAGGCGCCCTTCTCGTAGCCGAAGAGCTCGCTCTCGAGCAGCTCGTCGGGGATCGCCGCGCAGTTCACCCGGACGAAGGGGCTCGACTTCCGCCGGGAGTTCTCGTGCAGCGCCTCGGCGATCAGCTCCTTGCCGGTGCCGCTCTCGCCGGTGATCAGCACCGTGCTCGGCGTGTCGGCGACGCGCTCGATGATCGAATAGACCTCGTGCATCGCCGGTGAGTCGCCGATGATGCGGTAGCGCCCGCGCTCCTGCGGGTCGACGGTCGGCTCGGTGATGCGCAGCTCGCGGGTTCGAGCCGCCTTGTCGATCACGTTCTTCAGCTCGTCGCGGTCGAAGGGCTTGGTCACGTAGTCGAAGGCGCCGAGCTTGAGCGCCTCGACGGCCGTATCCACCGTGCCGTGGGCGGTGATCATGATCAGCGGCACGTCCGGAAAGTCGCGAACCATGCGCTCGAGGAGCGCCATGCCGTCGAGCCCCGGCATGCGCAGGTCGCTGATCACCACGTCGATGTGGTGGTCCTGCATCGCCCGCCAGGCGTCGTCGCCGTCCTCCGCCGTGTGCACCTCCCAGCCGTCGCGCTCGAGCTGAGCCCGGAGCACGCGGCGAAGGTTCGGCTCGTCGTCGGCGACGAGGATCTGTCCCTTCGGCTGCGCGCTCATGGGCTGTCGAGGCAGCGGTCTCGTCCCTCGGCGGCGTCGTCGCCGGCGATCCCGGTGCACCAGAAGAGGAAGAGTCGCGCATCGCCCGGGCCCGCGGCGATCACCTCGTCGCGCACCGCGCCGGTGAGCTGAGAGGGCGCCGTGGTCAGCGCCTCGCCGAGGCGCATGCCCTCCGCCGACTGGCTCAGCCCGAGCCCCTTGCCGGCGCTCGCGTCCGGACCGCCGGTACCGCCGGGGATCGTATAGACGGCGCCCGCGTCGGCGTCACCGCTCACCGTCGAGCCCGGGGCGCCGACGATCAGGTCGCCGACGCCGTCGCCGTTCACGTCACCCACGTCGACCGCGGCCCCGAAGGCACCGCAGCTCTCCACGTTGGGGGCGTCGACGGAGGCGCAGTCGATGGTGGTGGCGCCGGGATCGTCACTGGTGGCCGGGTCGGCGCAGCCCACCGCGCCCCCGAGGGAGGCGCCACTCACGATCGAGACGCGGTCGCTCGACGGGTCGCCGAGGATCAGGTCGGGCGAGCCGTCGCCATCGATGTCGCCGACGGCGAGGGCGCCGCCGGTCTCGACGTCGGCGCCCGGGGCACGGATGCGGACCGCGTCCACGCAGCCCAGCGTCTCGAGGTTCGGGTCGGCCGCGTCGGCCGGCAACCGAAAGGCGACGACCCGCGATGCGCCGGGGGCCGCCGCGGCGACCAAGGTGTCACCGGAGGGGAGCTCCGCCGCCGCCACCGCCGCACCGAGCTCGGCTCCGGGACCGATGCCCGAGTCGCTGGGGACGGTGAGCTGCTCGGCGGACACTTCGCCCGAGCGGAGCTTCCAGAGCTCGCCAGCCTCGGCCGGAGACCCCGACTCCGGGGCGCCGATCACCGCGATCCCCGCGGCGTTGGCGGGCGGGAGGGCCGCCAGCGCGGTGCCGAAGCCGGCGGTCGCCGGCACGGCCAGCCGGAGGACCATCGTGGACTCGGACTCGCACTGGACCCGCAGCGTGCGGTCGGCGGCGCTCGAGGTCATCACGCAGCCGCGCCGACCGTTCCAGAGCGGGAGCCCGATCACGTCGGTGCCGGTACCGCGCTCGCAGTCGGTCAGCTCTTCGCAGCCGGTGAAGAGCGTGTCCCGAGCGCGCGGGACCGCGCCGTCCCAGATGCCGATGACGGCGTGGCCGGAGCCCGCGCCGGCGCTGGCCACGACCCGCGAGATGGGCAGGTCGCCCGAGAGCTGGCCGCGGTAGCCATCGAGGACGATGCCGAAGTTGCCCGCCGAGGAGAAGTCGGCGGGCCGATCGATCGCCTCGATCGGGGTCGAGTCTTGGAGATCCGTCACGTCCTGGAAGACGCAGGAGAGGGCGACGAGCGGCAAGAGGGCGAGCGCCGAGCGCATCAGAAGGTCCCCCGCAGCACGCCGCCGGCCTGCCGACCGTCGAAGACCGGCGCGAAGCTCCAGTCGCGTGGCTCGAAGGCGCGACCTTCCGAGTCCGGGAGCGGGTCGCGCACGAAGAGGTAGAGAGAGATCAGGCCGAAGAGGCCGGCGAGCCCCCAGCCTCCGTAGGCCCCGGCCGCGAAGAGTTGGCCGCGCAGGAGTCGGTCGTCGTCGCTGCTGAGGGTCCCGGCGGCCCGATCCGCGTCGAGCTCGCTCTGGAGGTTGTCGGCGAGGAAGTAGAGGACGGTGCCGCCCGCGGCCGCGCCGAGACCGAGGATCAGGCTCACCCAGCCACCGGAGCGGGAGACCGCGGGATTGAGCTCCACCCGAATCGGCGTGAGCTGTCCGCGGGCGATCTCGACGTCTTCCTCCCAGTCCTTCATCCCGTCGGCGGCGATCGTGATCTCGTGGACCCCGGCTTCGACGTCGCCTTCGAAGGGGACCTGGCCGACCCGCTCGCCGTCCACGAGGACCGCTGCGCCGGCGATGTTGGCCACCACCCGGAGGCGCCCATGCGCCAGGCGCTCGAGCGTCACCTCCTCGACGGCGTCGCTGCCGATCTCGACCTCTACGTCCCGCTCCAACGCTTCGTACCCCGGCCGCTCGATCCAGACATGGTGGGTGCCCGTCGGGATCGGCGCCTGGAAGGGCGTCTCCCCCACCGGACCGGCGTCGTGGTCGTCGATGTAGACCTGCGCGCCGGACGGCGCGGAGACGATCCGCAGGTAGCCGAGGAAGGCCCCCTGGCTCATCTCGAGGATCGCCACGTACACCTTGCCCGGGCGGACCTGCATGGTGCGGCTCACCGTGCGGTAGTCGGCGTGCTCGACGGAGATCTCGTACTCGCCCTCGTCGAGGGTCTCGGCGAAGGGGGAGGGGCCCTGCGCCACGACCTCTCCGTCGCGCCGGAGCGTCACTCGTGCATCCGCGGGCTGGGTCTCGACGCTGAGCAGCGACTTCATCCCTCCCGGCTGCTCCGGTGCCGCGACGGCGGGCTCGGCGTCGGAGTCGGCGTCGGCGTCGGCGTCGGCGTCGGCGTCGGCGTCGGCGGGACGCGCCGCCGCGATGGACTCCTCGAGCCGCTGGATGCGCTCCCGGACCTCGCCGGCGTCCGCGGCGTTCGGCTCTTGCTCCAGGTAGCGCTGGTAGAGCGAGATCGCGCGCCGGAGCTGACCGTTGCGTTCGAAGGCGAGCCCGGCGTTGTAGAGGAACGCGCTGAAGGGGCGCGCGTCATAGGCGGCCAGGAAGCTGGTGGCGGCGCCGAGGTAGTCCCCCGCCATGAACTGCTCCTGGCCCGTCTCCATCGCCACGCGGGCGCGCTCGAGGGTGGTGCGCTCCGCCTCCTGGGCGAGCGCGGGAGTCGCGAAGGCCACGAGGCAAAGCACGAGGAGCGAAGAGCTGATCCGAAGGAAGGGCATGGTGCCGGCGCGCGCCGCCGGTGCCCACAAGCATGCTATGGGCAGGCCCAGGTGGACAAGGAAGACCGCAGAACGACCCCTCCGACGATGGTGGTCGATTTCGACGGAACGCTCGCCTTGCACGACGTGGGCGACGAGCTCTGCGAGACCTTCGCCGAGCCCGGATGGCGCTCGGTCGGGGCCGCTTGGCGGCGCGGAGAGCTCTCGCTCCCGGAGGCGCAGCGGCGGATGTGGGCCTCCGTGCGCGCCGACGACGCCACGCTGGTCGGCCGCGCCCGGGAGGTGGGTGAGCTCCGCGAGGGGGCCGAGCGACTCTTCGACGCCGCGCGCCGGGGAGCGCTGCGGCTGGTCCTCGCCTCCGGTGGCTTCGGCCTCTACGTGGAGGCGATCCTCGGTGAGCGCCTCTCCGTCTTCGACGCGGTCTACTACAACGGCCTGGAGCCGGGCGCCGACGGACCTCGCCTCACATTTCCCCACCTCGAGCTCGCCCGAGGTCCCTACGCGATCTGCAAGGCGGCGGTCTGCGACCGGCACCAGGCGCAGACCTTCTGCGGCGACGGCTCCTCGGACCGATCGGTCGCCGGCGCCGTGCCCACGGTCTTCGCCGTTCGCGGCAGCCTGCTCTCGTTGCACTGTAACGAGCGCGGGATACCTTGCGTACCGTTCACGACCTTCGACGAGGTGCTCGACCATCTCGGGGTCTCCGACACGCCATGACCGACTCTGCTGCCCCGAAGACGCACACCCCACCCGCCCCTCGCCGGGGCCTCGGCGCGGTCCTTCGCGCGCTCGCCCCTTGGGTGCTGGTAGCGGTCGGCGGGCTGTGGATGCTGTCCAACCACCGGGGTCGCGAGCCCATGCCCGCCGGGGAGCCGGTGCCGGCTCTGAGCGTCGCGCTGGCCGGGGGCGGCTCGTTCGACCTCGAGGCCCAGCGAGGGAAGCCCGTGCTCCTCACCTTCTGGGCGAGCTGGTGTCCGGCGTGTCGAGCGGAGGCGCCGGCGATCCAAGCCGCCCACGAGCGGCTGGAGGCGGCCGGGGGGACGGCGATCGGCCTGGCGGTCGACCGTCGCTCCATCCCCGCCGCGCAGCGACTCGGCATGCGCTTCCCGCAGGCGGTGGTGGCTCAGGAGGATCTCGACCGCTTCGGCGTCGACCTCCTCCCGACCACCGTCCTGGTGGACCCCGAAGGGCGCGTGGCGGCCAGCTTCGTCGGCGAGGTGCGCGCGAGCACGCTGGACGACGCCCTCGCGCCGCTTCTCGAGGAATGATGCTATTGATAGATAAGAGTATGCTGTCAGTAGATTGACGCGCCTGCTGCCCACGAAATCATTGATGAAATAGGTTGGCCCGGTCTTCGCAATGCTTCCTGCCGAACATGGAGGAAGCGATGACGAAGACCCAGAAAGCCGACAACAGCGTGCAGTTCGCCCTGGCCGAGCTCGAGGCGCTCGAGAGCGCTCGGGTCCAGGCCGAAGCCGAAGAGGCTGCGGCCCGTCGCGCCGCCGAAGCCGCGGCCGAGCGCCGCGCCGCCGAGGAAGCGGAGCGCGTCCGCCGCGAGGAGGAGCTCCGCCTCGAGCGCGAGGCGGCCATCGTCCGCGAGAAGGCGAAGCTGGACCTCGACGCCGAGATCGAGGCGCGCACCGCCGAGGGCGACCGGAAGCTCGCGTCGATGCGCGCGGAGCTCGAGCGAATCCGCGCCGAGCGGGCCCTGATTCACGACCGGATGTTGGCGAGCTCCATCGAGGCCCCCGAGCGTCCCGCGCGCCATTGGCCGGCGGTCGCCGGTGTGATGGGCGCCATCGCCTCGGTGCTCGGCGTGCTGCTCTTCGTGCAGGCCACGGCGCCCGCGCCCGAGCCCGAGGTCATCGTTCGCGAGGTCCACGTGCCCATCGCACCGGCGAACGCGCCGGTGGTCGAGGAGCCGGAGACGGTCGCCGTCGCCGAGTCCGAGCCGGAGGTCGAGGCCGAGCCCGCGCCGGAGCCCGAACGGCGCCCGATTCGCCGCCCCCGGCGACAGCGCGACACGCACGAGGCGGCCCTCGACCGGATGAACGACTGCGGCGACGACCCGCTCTGCGGTCTCGACTGAGCGGAGCGCGACCCACGGCTGCCGAGCGCGGCCGTGGGCTCGTGTTTCGAGGAGGCGGAAAGGTCGCCGAAAATGGTTTCGGTCGTCCCCCGCGCTGGCAAGCTCCTCGAGGCACGAGCCCACGGCCGCGCTCACGCGTCACCCCCGCGATCCAATCACCGCCTTGCCCCGCACAGAGTCACGGAGCCACAGAGGACACAGAGGAAGAAAAAAGATGGGTAGAGGCCGAGAGGCACTACGCCGGGGGACAGCATGCTGGCGGCGTCACTGATCTCGTTTCCGCCATCGTGGGCCGAGAATTCTTTCGCACCTCTGTGGACTCTGTGGCTCCGTGACTCTGTGCGAGGCAAAGAGCTCCGAGGGGTCAGGCGGGGATGGAGCGGGCGGCTTCGCGGAGGGGGATGGCGCGGAGGGCGGCTTCCACGAAGTGCAGCCGGTCTTGCCCCCAGAAGAGCTCCCCGTCGACGATGAAGGTCGGCGCCCCGAAGACGCCGGCCGCCGCCGCCTCGTCCGTTCGGCTCCGCAGCTCGTCCTTGATGGCCTGGTGGCTGGCCCGCTCGAGGCATGCCTCGCCATCGACGCCTGCATCGGTGAGCACCCTGGCCACCACTTCCGGATCGGTGACGTCCTCGCCCCGCGCCCAATAGGCGGCGAAGAGCGCGTGGGTCGCCGCGGGGCGCGCCTCCTCGCCGGCGGCGAGCAGCGCGCGTAGCGAGAGCACCGTGCGGCGCGGGTGCTCGGCGGGCATCGTCAGCGGCACCCCGAAGTGCGCCGCCCATCGCTCCATGTCGCGCCGGTTGTGCTCGGCCTTGGCCTTCGGCATCGCGGCGTTGGGATCGTCGGCCGCCCCGATCGCCCGGAAGACGCCTCCGAGCAGGAAGGGCCTCCACTCGATCGTCGCCTCGCTACGCTCCGCGAGCGCCTCGATCTGCGTCGACGCCAGGTAGGCGTAGGGACAGACGAGGTCGTAGTGGAATTCGACCGTGGTCATGGTCGAAACGGTGGCACGAAGCGCCCGGCGACCGCCACCCGACGCGACGTCGGCTCGAGAGCGCACCCGGTGCGTCCCAAATCGGGTGCCCGCGCACATTTCTCGCGCTCCGGCGCCGTCCCCGAGCGACGAGCCGCGAATGCGTGTGCGGCACACCGGATGCACCGGGGGGGACCATGGTCGAGTATCGACTCCTCTGCTCGCTATCCCTCGGGCTGATGCTGATCGCGCCGGGGTGCTACGCCACCTTGTCGTCGGACGGTTGGGGCCACCTCTACGTAGAGAGCACCCCGCCCCCGCCCTACGTGGAGGTCGTGGCTGGGCCCCCCGCGCCCGGATACGTCTGGGTCCCCGGCTACTGGTGGTGGGACGGTGCGGACTACATCTGGATTCGGGGACAGTGGGAGCTGCCGCCGCAACCGGGCTACGTCTATGTGCGGAGCGGGTGGACGCGGGTCAACGGCCACTACCGCTTCGTCCACGGGCGCTGGGTCGCGCCCCATCGACGGCCGCGGGTGGTCTACGCGAATCCCGCGCCACGGGTTCGGGTCCAGACGGGCGTGCGCTACCGAACGGTGCGTCCGAGCCGTCCGGTCCGCACGCGCCCGTCGGGCAGTCGCCCTTCGCAGGGACGTCGTCGCCGCTGAGCGCTCAGGAAGCGGTGAACTTCACGTACTCGAAGTCGAGCGGCTTGCCCTTCACACCCTTGCGGGGCGGGGCGATCCAGCCGGCCATCTTCCCGGGCTCGTAGCAGGGCTTCATCACCGACTGCACGTAGTCGCGGTCTTCCTGGGTCGGCAGCCACTCGCCCTTCTTCTTCTCGAAGGTCGCCTCGTCGATGAGGTTCCCCTCCGGATCGAAGGTGTGCTCGGCGTAGATGCCCATCTTCCGGTTGAAGCGCCGGCTCGGCAGCTTCAGCTCGAAGTCGCTGATGCCCGCCTTGGCGATCGTCTTGTTCCAGCGGCGCACGGCGCGCTCGCAGTCCGAGACGTACTCGTCACGGAGCTGCTCGTTGATCGCGTTGCGCAGCGGGATCTCCTGGCTGGTGAGCTTGCCGTTCTCGACGACGGGCATGGCGTAGATCTCGCCGAGGGCCTTGTGCTCCTCGTACTTCTTCTGCTCGTGGTGCCGCCCCTTGAGGCCGGCGGCGAAGTAGTCGGCGGCGTTCGAGGAGATCTCGCCGCCGAACAGCTCGACGGCGCTCGAGAACCAGAAGTTGATCCACTTCTGGATGGTCGGAAGATCGATGGCGCCCTGGGCGCGCGCGTCGCCGTTCGAGTCGGCGATGGTCGCTTCGGCGGCGCGCTGCACGGTGCGGTCCACGCCGTACTCACCGACCGAGAGGTGGAAGGCCTCCTCGGTGAGCATGAACTGGGTCGTGCGGGCGAGCGGGTCGAAGCCCGACTCGGCGAGCGCGGCGAGCTGGTACTTGCCGTCGCGGTCGGTGAACATCGTGAACATGAAGAAGGAGAGCCAGTCGTCGATCGGCTCGTTGAAGGTGGTCAGGATCCGCGGCTTGTCCACGTCGCCGCTGCGGCGCTCGAGCAGCTCTTCGGCCTCCTCGCGGCCGTCGCGGCCGAAGTACGCGTGCAGCAGGTAGACCATCGCCCACAGGTGCCGGCCCTCCTCGACGTTGACCTGGAACAGGTTGCGCAGGTCGTAGAGCGAGGGCGCGGTCTTGCCGAGCAGGCGCTGCTGCTCGACGCTCGCCGGCTCGGTGTCCGCCTGGGTGACGATGATGCGGCGGAGCATGCCGCGGAGCTCGCCCGGGACCTCTTCCCAGACCTTCTCCTTGGCGACGTCGCCGAAGCCGATGTTCCGCTCGCCCTCCCGCGGCGTCAGGAAGATGCCCCAGCGGTAGTCGGGCATCTTCACGTAGTCGAAGTGGGCCCAGCCGCTGGCGTCGACGCTGATCGCCGTGCGTAGCCAGATCTGATCCTCCTGGAAGCCTTCCGGCCCCATGTCACGCCACCAGCTGAGGAAGTTGGGTTGCCACTTCTGCAGAGCGCGCATGAGCTTGCGGTCCGAGCCGAGGTCGACGTTGTTGGGGATGGAGTCCTGGAGCGACATGAGGTTGCTTTCCTACTGCTGAGCTGCCGCCGAAGGGCAGCTCTCGGGGGGAGGCACGGGCGCACGCGAACGCGGCCCGGCGTGAGTCCTCAAGCTAGGTGCAGGGGGGCCGAGCGGCAGTGTGGCGGCTCACGTGAAGCCGCTCACGTGATGGGAATCACGAGCGTTTTCTCAGACCGGCTCAGCAGCGGGTCCAGTCGAAGGTCGGTCGATCGGGCTGGCCGTACTTGGTCAGCGCGCCCTGCGGACCGACCGCGTTGGGCCGCTGGAAGATCCAGTTCTGCCAGGCGCTCAGCCGGCCGAAGATCTTGGTCTCGATGGTCTCCGGCCCGGCGAAGCGCAGGCTCGCCTCCATGCCGGTCAGCGCGTCGGGCGAGAGGCTCGCGCGCTCCTCGATGGCGATGCGCACCTCGTCCTCCCAGTCGATGTCGTCGGCGGCGAAGGTGACGAGCCCGAGGTCGTCGGCGTCGGTGGTCACGATCGGCCCCTCGGTCGCCATGACCTTCTCGAGGGTGGCCGAGTCGCCGAAGTAGCGGGTCTGCAGGCGGCTCAGCCCGCTCCCCATCGGTAGCGCGCCGCCGTTGAGCGGCCCGAGCTGCACGGCGACCTTCTCGTCGTCGTCTTCGAGCATGTAGGAACGGTCCGCCGCGAGCGCGAGCTCGAAGAGCGAGCCGGCGAAGCAGGAGCCCTCGTCGATGATGGCGAAGAAGCTCCGCGAGGAGACGTCGATGCGGCGGAGCACTCGGGCCATGTGCAGCCGGATCTCCTTGGCGAGCCAGTGGTCCTGGTTTGCCTGCAGCGCCTCGTCGGAGGCGAGCACCTTGGCCGCGTCGCCGCGGGTCTCGATGAGCACCAGCCCGATGTCGAAGTGGTGCATCCGCAGCCGGAGGATCGCGTCGTCGAGCTCGCGGAAGCAGCGGAGCGACCACTGGTCGGCGCCCGCGGCCTGGATCGCCTCGGCGGTGGTGGGCGGATCCTCCGTCGGGGCGTTGACGGTCAACGTCGCCGTGCGCGCGGCGCGGTCGAGCTTCAGCGTGACGTGGCGATAGCGGATCGCGTCGTCCTCGATGGTCGGCGAGAGCGGGTCGAGCTGGATCCCCGGGCCGCGCTCCTCGCCCGCGCCTTCCTCGGCGAGGGCCTTCGCCTGCTGGTCGATGGCCGCCTCGAACTTGCTCCGGGACGCGATGGCGTCGACCAGCCCCCAGTCGACGGCACGCTTGCCGCGCACGCCCTCGCTCGTGGTGCAGAAGACGTCGGCGAGGTCGCGGCGGACCTTGCGCTTGTCGACCAGGCGGGTCAGGCCGCCGGTGCCCGGCAGCACCGCGAGCAGCGGCACCTCGGGGAGCGAGACGGCGCTCGATCCGTCGTCGACGAGCAGGATGCGATCGCAGGCGAGGGCGAGCTCGTAGCCGCCGCCGGCGCAGGTGCCCTCACAGGCGGCGAGGGTCTTGATGCCGCTGTTGGCCGAGGCGTCCTCGATGTAGAGGCGGGTCTCGTTGGTGAACTTGCAGAAGTTGACCTTGAAGGCGTGCGTCGAGGTGGCGAGCATCTGGATGTTCGCGCCGGCGCAGAAGACCCGGTCGAGGCCGCTCTGGAAGACCAGCGCCCGGACCTCCGGGTGCTCGAAGCGCAGCCGCTGGATCGCGTCGGCCAGCTCGATGTCGACGCCGAGGTCGTAGCTGTTGAGCTTGAGCTCGTAGTCGTCGCGAAGCCCCCCGTGCGGATCGACCTGCATGGTCAGCTTGGCGATCGGGCCATCGACGTCGAGCTTCCAGTGCTTGTAGCGGTCCGGGTGAGTCTCGAAGTTGGGCGCTTCGGGCGTGGAGGGAGAGTCGGCCATGGGCTTGCATATACCCGAAATCGCGCACACCCCGCGGCCGCGGGTGTGAAAACGCAAGGAGCGTGAAGTCCCCCACGTGCGGATGGCACCCTGCGCGCATGCCCCAGTGTCCCGCCTGCCAGAACCCGATGGTTCTCCGCCAGCTCCGCCACGTGGAGGTCGACCAGTGCTTCCGCTGCGAGGGCGTGTTCCTCGAGGCGGCCGAGGTCGACGCGACCGGCCTCGAGACCACCGAGCTCTTCGGCCTCGGCTCACGGCCGGCCGGGAGCTCGGACCGGGTCTGCCCCTGCGGGAGCGGGAGCCGGATGACGAGCTTCCAGGTCGGCGAGGGCGAGCGCGCGGTGATCATCGAGCGCTCCCCGTGCTGCGGGGGCGTCTTCCTCGATGCCGGCGAGCACGAGCTGCTCCGCTCCGCCCTCGGCGCCTTCGGGGCCGCCGCGCTACCGCCGGCGAGCACGCCCCAGCCGATGAAGGGCGCCGCCGAGCGGCGCTGCCCGCGCTGCCGGACGAACTACGGGCGTTTCACCGAGGGCGGCATCGAGATCGACCGCTGCGGCGAGTGCGCCTCGATCTTCCTCGACCCCGGCGAGGTGGAGCAGCGGGGGGTCGACGTCGCCGCGGTCTTCGGCGTCGGCCCGGAGGCGGCGATCGAGATCGGCCCCAGCGCGCTGTCCTGTCCCGCTCACGGCGAGCCGATGGTCACCATGCAGGTGCAGGGCTTCGCCGGCCCGATCGAGATCGAGCGCACCGCCTGTTGCGGCGGGCTCTACTTCGACGGGGGCGAGTACGATCTCTTCGCTCGCGCCGCTCGCCGGGCCACCACGCTCTGGGCCGACCGCGAGTTCGCCGACAAAGGGCAGGTCGCCGACCCCACGAGGCTCGCCCGTGCGGTCGGGGAAGGGGCCCACGCGGCCAGCATCCAGGCGATGCGGGACGCCGCCGATCGGGTGGTGGTCCGCATGGCGGACGAGGAGCGGCGGCGCCGCCGAGCCCGCCGACGTCGCGGCATGGGGATGTTCGACGACGAGTGGTGGTGAGCCTTTCGCTTGCGCTCGGGGGCCGCGCCCCCATCATCGCCGGCATGAAGCGTGCGGAGAAGGCCGAGAAGATCGGCGCCATCCTGGACGAGCTCTACCCGGAACAGCCGATCCCGCTGGACCACGTCGATCCCTACACGCTCTTGGTCGCGGTCGCCCTCAGCGCCCAGACCACCGACAAGAAGGTCAACCAGGTCACCCCGGCGCTCTTCGCCGTGGCGCCCGAGCCCGCCGCGATGGCGGCGCTGCCGGAGGAGGAGATCCTCGCGCTGATCCGGCAGGTGGGGCTCGCCCCGACCAAGGCGCGGAACCTGAAAAGGGCGGCGGCGATGCTCGTCGAGCGCCACGGCGGTGAGGTGCCCTCGGACCTGGACTCGCTCGAGGCGCTCCCGGGGGTCGGCCACAAGACGGCGCAGGTGGTGCAGGCGCAGGCCTTCGGCATCCCCGCCTTTCCGGTGGACACCCACATCCACCGCCTCGCCGGCCGCTGGGGGCTGTCGAGCGCGAAGAACGTGGTCACCACCGAGCGCGATCTCAAGAAGCTCTTCCCCGAGGACACCTGGAACGCGCGGCACCTGCAGATCATCTACTTCGGTCGCGAGCACTGCCCGGCGCGCGGTCACGACCTGGCCAGCTGCCGCATCTGTGGTTGGGCGGCGACGAAGAAGCGCATGCGCGAAGAGGCGAAGCGGTGAGCGAGCGGACGCTCGAGGTCTACTTCGACTACTCGTCGCCCTTCGCCTACCTGGGCACGACCCAGGTGCGGCGGATCGCGCGGCAGACCGGCGCGACCCTCGTCTATCGCCCCTTCCTGCTGGGGGCGCTCTTCAAGAAGATCGGCACGCCGCTGGTCCCGGTGGCCTCCTTCCCCGAGGCGAAGCGCCGTCACACCACGACCGACCTGAAGCGCTGGGCTCAGTGGTGGCGGGTGCCCTATCGCTTCAGCACCCACTTCCCGCTCCGCACCGTCGAGCCGCTGCGCCTCACGCTCCTGGCGCCCCAGGAGCGGGTGCCCGATCTGGTCGACGCGCTGATGGCCGCCTACTGGGCGCACAACCGCCCGGCGACCTCGGCGGTCCTCGCCGAGGTCGTGGAGCGGCTGGGGCTCGATCCGGGCCTCTTGGAGGCCACGGGCGAGCCCGAGGTGAAGCAGCGGCTCCGAGACGCGACCGACGCGGCCATCGACCGAGGCGTTCCCGGGGCACCGACCTTCGTCACCACGGTGGACGGCGAAGAGGAGCTCTTCTGGGGACAGGATCGGCTCCCGATGATCGAGCGCCTCCTCGCCGGCTGAGCCCCGCGCCAGCGGCTCGCGACTGGCCAACTCCCGGTCGAGGCCTCATGGTGGGCCCGACGTGGCTCTGAAATTCAGGCTCTTCGGCACGCCCATCCGGGTCCACATCCTCTTCGCGCTGACCATCCTCCTCTTCTGGTCGATGCAGCACAACGGGGACTGGCGGACCCTGCCGATCTTCGCGGCGATCGTCTTCCAGGGAGTTCTCTGTCACGAGCTCGGCCACGCCTTCGCCGGCCGCGCCTTCGGCCTCGAGCCGATGATCGATCTGACCGCCTTCGCCGGCGTGACCCGCTGGAAGCGCGGCAAGTCGCTCACGCCCGGCAAGAACCTGGCGATCAGCCTCGCGGGCCCGATCGTGGGCATCACCCTCGGCGGTCTGACGCTCGCCGCTCTCGCGGTGCTCCAGCCGCCGGAGGAGTCGTTGCTCTACTTCACCCTCCTGTGGGGCGTGCTGGTGAACCTCGGCTGGTCGCTGCTGAACCTGGCGCCGATCCTCCCGCTCGACGGCGGCAACGCGATGGCCAGCATCTTCCAGCTCTTCTCCAAGAAGCACGGGCTCCGCTACGCGCGTTACGTCTCGCTGGTGCTCATCGGCACCATCGCGGCGGTGATCGTCGCGACCGGGGTCGCCGAGCGCTTCTTCTTCATCCTGATCTTCCTGGCCCTCTTCGGCTGGCTGAACCTGCAGGCGCTGAAGCTCGAGAAGAAGCTCCGCGAGCAGGGCGCTCGCACGGTGCAGGGGCCGGAGGACGTGCTGAAGCTCGGCTACGAGGCGCTCGAGAAGGGCGACGCCAAGATGGTCCTCCACTGCGCGTCGATCCTGGTGCGCAACAGCGACGACCCGACCCTGCGCGACGAGGCCCACCACCTGGCCGCCTGGGGCTTCCTCCTCGAGGACGTGCCGAGCCGCGCACGGGAGGCCCTCGACAACCTCTCCGGCGAGCGCGAGCCGGACCCGGCGCTCGAGGGCGCGGTGCAGCTCGGCCTCGGCCGCGCGTCCGACGCGCTCGAGCTCTTCGAGACCGCGCTCCGCGACGCGCCCTCCCGCTTCGTCGAGAAACGCTACCTGCGGGCGGTCGAGGAGACGCAGGCCTTCGAGCGGGCACTGGCGCTCTTCCGGGCCCACCCGGACTCGCTCTCGCCGACGGCCGCTCACAAGCTGCAGGTCGCCGCCTTCCAGGCGGGCGACTTCGACGCCGCCTGCCAGCTCGGCGAGCTGCTCTACGAACGGGCGAGCGATCCCTTGGCCGCCTTCAACGTCGCGTGCTGTGTCGCCCGCCTCGGGCGGCCGGAGGACGCCCTCCGCTGGCTCGACCGCGCCCGGGAGGCCGGCTTCGAGGACCTCGAGGTGCTCGACGGCGACGAAGATCTCGAGGCGGTCCGAGCGCTCCCCGGCTGGGCCGAGACCCGCGCCCGCTTCGAACCTTCCTGATGAGCGCTCGGCTTCTGGACGACATCGCCGTGGAGCGCCTCGGGGACGAGGCGGCGGCCGCGCTCTATCGCGCCCAGGCGCGGCCACCGTGGAGCTTCTTCATGCCCTCCGGTGGCGTGCTCAGCAGCATCGCCCTTCGGGCGGCGCAGGTGGAGGCGGGGCTCGAGTGGCGGCCGATCAGCTCGACGACCCTCTTCCACGACGCGGTCCCGGAGGGCCCGCTCGACGTGCGGGTCCACGTGCTCCGTCGGGGCAACGTGACGGTGCAAGCGCGGGTGGCGCTCGGACCGAAGGACGAGCCTCCGCGGATGGAGCTGCTGGTCACCTTCGTGAAGGCGCGGGAGGGCCCGTCGCTGGTCGCGCGCGACTTTCCCGCCGCTCTGCCCGGCCCCGCCGAGGCGGAGCCCTATTGGCGTGGGGAGCCCAGCCTGCGTTTCTTCCAGCAGCTCGAGACGCGCCTCGCCGAGGGTCGCCGCTTCTGGGAGGCCGACTGGGACGCCGGGCCCGCGTGCTGCGCTCGCTGGTTCCGCTACCGGGAGCCCCCGCTGCGCGATGGCCGGCTGCCCTTCGAGGCCATGCCGCCGTTGGTCGACACCATGCCCGCGGCGATCTTCGAGAGCCTGGGCAGCGAGCACCCGCGCCTCTACGCGCCGAGCCTGGATCTGACCGTCCACTACCTGGCGGACACCGAGCGCGAGTGGCTCCTCTGCCACGCGAAGGGCATCTGGGCCGAGGACGGCTACGCCAGCGCCGAGCTCGAGCTCTGGGACGACCGGGGGACGCTCCTGGCGTACGGCACCCAGACCATGATGCTCCGTCGTTTTCGGCCCTCCCCGCATTGACCTGCGCCCCGCGAGTCCCCATGCACCGGCGCATGAGAAGACTCCGAGCGATCCTCCCCCTGGTTCTGGCTCTCGGCTGCGGCGGCGGCGAGGGCGACACCACCGTCGACGAAGAAGCGAGCAGCGGCGCCGAGACGGCGACCGGTTCGGTCGCGGCGGCCATCGACGGCTCCCACCGCTCCGACGAGAACCGCGCCCGCGACCCGTACCGGCACCCCGCCGAGACGCTGGCCTTCTTCGGCCTCGAGCCGACGATGACCGTGGTCGAGATGGCGCCGGGGGGCGGCTGGTACACCGAGATCCTCGCGCCGACCCTGAAGGGGCAGGGCAAGCTCTTCGCGGCGATCCCCGACCCCGCCGAGAGCGAGTACGGCGAGCGCTTCATGACCTTCCTGCAGAGCGAGCCGGAGCTCTACTCCGAGGTGGAGCCGGTGATCTTCATGCCGCCCGAGCGAGCCTCGCTCGGGCCGGATGGCTCCGCCGACATGGTGGTCACCTTCCGCAGCACGCACGGGTGGATCAACCGCGGCCAGGCGGCGGACGTCTACGCGGCGATGTTCCGGGTGCTGAAGCCCGGCGGGATCCTGGGCGTGGTCCAGCACCGCGCCGACGAGGGCGCCGACCCGGCGGTCACCGCCGAGGACGGCTACGTGCCCGAGGCCTACGTGATCGGCCTCGCCGAGGCGGCCGGCTTCGTCCTCGAGGAGAAGAGCGAGCTCAACGCCAACCCCAGGGACGACCACGACCACCCCGAGGGCGTGTGGACCCTGCCGCCCACGCTCCGCCTCGGCGACGAGGGGCGCGAGGAGTACGAGGCGATCGGCGAGAGCGATCGGATGACCCTCCGCTTTCGCAAGCCGGCGGCCTGACTTTTCATAGCGATCACAGCGGGTTGGGAGCCGCGCGCCGATTCTTGTTTGCATCTGTGCGCATTGGCGAATATAAAGTCTTCGTGCCCGCCGTGAGCGCCGTGACCGATCGCCGCTGGGAGCTCTACAAGCTCTTGGCCGAGCCCTCGCGGCTCAAGCTCCTGGCCCTCGCGGCCGAGGAGGAGCTGGCGATCGGTGAGCTCGCCGAGCTGCTCGACGAAGGGCAGCCCAACGTCTCCCGGCACCTCAAGCCGCTCCGGCAGCGGGGGCTGATCGCCGTCCGCAAGGAGGGCACCCGCGTCTTCGCGCACCTCGCCGCCGACGTCGAGGAGGATCCGGTCGTCGCGGACGCGCTCCGCTCCGGTCGCTCGCTCTGCGAGCGTGAGGGGCGCATCGCCCGCATCGCCGGCGTGGTCGCCGGCCGCGACAGCGCCGCCCGGGACTTCTTCGCCAAGGCCCGCGGGGAAGGCTCGCCCTGGCCCGCGGAGCTCGGGGTGTACCTGCAGGCGCTGGCGCCTCTGGTCGCTCACCGCGCGCTCGCCGTGGACATCGGCACCGGCGACGGCAGCCTCCTCGAGGTGATCGCGCCGATCTTCGACCGGGTGATCGCCGTCGACCGCGAGCCGGCGCAGCTCGAGGTCGCGCTGCAGCGGGTCTCGGCGCGCGCCCACGGGCACGTGGAGCTGCTCGAGGCCGCCCTCGGCGACGACGCCATCCGCGAGGCGGCGGGGGAGGGCGCCGACGCCGTCTTCGCCGCCAGGGTCCTCCACCACGCTCCGCGACCGCCGAAGGCCCTCGAAGACCTGGTCGCCCTCGCCCGCCCCGGCGGGGTGGTGGTCGTGATGGACTACCAGTCCCACGCGGACGAGCGCATGCGCACCGAGCAGGCGGATGCCTGGCTCGGCTTCGAACCGGAGGAGCTCCGCGAGTGGGCGACGAAGGCCGGCCTCGAAGCCATCTCCCTCACCCCGGTCCCCGCCGCGCGCTGCGGCGACGGAGCGGACGGCCACCTCGACTGGCAGATCCTGGCTGGGCGTCGCCCCGCCTGAACCACTTCATCCGGCAACGGATCCCCACCAACGACAGGAAATCGTTTCGATGCAAACCACCACCACCGATAGCAAGGTCGTCGACGAAGGCGGCGCCCCGAAGGTCAAGTTCAAGGTCGCCGACATCAGCCTCGCCGACTGGGGTCGCAAGGAGATCGCGATCGCCGAGACGGAGATGCCGGGCCTGATGGCGCTCCGCGAGGAGTACGGCGAGAGCAAGCCGCTGAAGGGCGCCCGCATCGCCGGCTGCCTGCACATGACCATCCAGACCGCGGTCCTGATCGAGACCCTCGTCGAGCTCGGCGCCGAGGTCCGCTGGGCCAGCTGCAACATCTTCTCCACCCAGGACCNNCGCCTGGAAGGGCGAGACCGAGGAGGAGTACGACTGGTGCATCCACCAGCAGCTCGACGCCTTCGAGGGCGGCCAGAAGCCGAACATGATCCTCGACGACGGCGGCGACCTGACCGTCATCGCCCACGACACCTACCCCGAGCTCTTCGACGGCGAGGGCGGCATCAAGGGCATCAGCGAGGAGACCACCACCGGCGTCCATCGCCTCTACCAGATGGCCGAGAAGGGCGAGCTCAAGTTCCCGGCCATCAACGTCAACGACTCGGTCACCAA
>JABAOG010002298.1_pt1 | contig 48482 bp, 42 predicted proteins | sample 7062131 | NCBI WGS metagenome assembly JABAOG01 (sample SAMN14538629, study PRJNA623070) | marine sediment metagenome | biome: marine biome [ENVO:00000428]; feature: marine pelagic biome [ENVO:01000023]; material: deep marine sediment [ENVO:00002113] | place: India: Arabian Sea | collected... | reverse complement strand
GCCGATCCGGGCAGTGTCGACTACGTCGCCTACGCCCTGACGCTTACTTTCATGGTCGGGGTTATCGAGCTGGCCATGGGGATCGCCCGATTGGGGGCACTGGTGAACTTCATTTCCCACTCCGTGGTGGTAGGTTTCACCGCCGGCGCCGCCGTGCTGATCGCGGCCAGCCAGCTGAAAAACTTCTTCGGCATGGACATGCCCGCCGGCCTGCATCTGGCGGAGAAGCTTTATTTCGTCGCTACCCATCCGGGCGATATCCACCCCTATGCGACCGTCGTCGGGCTCTCGACGATTGCCGCCGGCGTCTATTTCCGCCGCCGCTTGCCGCGCATTCCGTACATGATCAGCGCCATGGTCGCGGGCAGCGTGGTGGCACTGCTGATAAGCCGGTTTCTCTACGTTGGCGGACCGGCCCCGGGGATTCAGGTGGTGGGGGCCCTGCCGGCGACGCTGCCGCCGCTCTCGAGCCCGGACCTCGATCTCACCATGTTCAAGGAGCTGGCCCCGGCGGCCCTGGCGGTGACGCTGTTCGCGCTCACCGAGGCGGTGTCCATCTCCCGGTCGCTCGCGGCGCGCAGCGGCGACCTCGTCGATGGCAATCAGGAATTCATCGGCCAGGGCCTTTCCAATATTTTCGGCAGCTTTTTCTCCTCCTATGTGGCGACCGGCTCGTTCAACCGCAGCGGCGTGAACTACGAGGCCGGCGCGAGAACGCCGCTCGCCGCGGTGTTCGCCGGGCTGCTCCTGATGATCATCGTGCTGTTCGTAGCCCCGCTGCTCGCGCATCTGCCGAACGCAGCCATGGCGGGTATTCTCTTTCTCGTCGCCTTCGGCATCGTCGACTTTGCACACATCAAAAGCATCGTGCGCGCCAGCCGTTCGGATTCCATGGTCCTGTGGGGCACCTTTCTCGCAACCCTGTTCCTCGAGCTCGATTTCGCCATCATGCTGGGCGTCTTTCTCTCCCTGGTGATCTATCTGCACCGGGCATCGCGGCCTCGCGTGCTCGTGCGTGTTCCGGATCCTCGTCTTCCCAAGCAGCGCTTCAATACCGACCCGAGCCTGCCGGAATGTCCGCAGCTGAAGATGGTGCGTATCGACGGGCCGCTGTTTTTCGGCGCGGTGAACTACGTGGCAGAGCGCCTGCGCGTCATCGCCAAGCACAATCCTCTGCAGAAACACCTGCTCATCATGTCGCGCACCATCAGCTTCATCGACGTGGCCGGTGCGGAAATGCTCGCCCGCGAAGCCCGGCTTCGCCGCGAGGCGGGGGGACAGCTGTATTTCCACCAGCTGCAGGAGGATGCGCAAAAGCTTCTGGAGCGGGGTGGTTATCTTCAGGACGTCAGTCCGGAGGACCTGTTCCCAACCAAGGGCGAGGCTATCGCCGCAATTTTTCAGCGCCTCGATCGCGGAATCTGCGTTCGTTGCGACAAGCGGATATTCAACGAGTGCCGGGCTGTTCCCAAGGTCGAGATCGAGAACGAGGAGGTTCAGCAGGACTCGGCGATGGTTCCTGCAACATCCTAGCCCGGGACGCGCGAGAACCCCTCGCTCGCTCTACTCGTCGCCGCCGACCTCCCGATCCCGCACCGCCAGAGTCAGCGCATACTTCGAGCCGCTCAGCGTGAACTGCGTCTCGCGATAGATCCCGCTTCCCAGCCGGTAGCGGACCACCAGATTGTTGCCGTTCATAATCCGCTTCAGCTCACGATTCTGATTGAGTCCCGTTTTTCCGAGCGTGAACTCAACCTGCTTCGGCAGGATCCGGCAGCGCTGCTCCTCGAAGGTCACGCGCCTGGGATCGCGATTGTCGATGCGGTATGTGGGACAGGCGCCAGGATCCATGCTGTCGAACCCGCCACGGATAGTGAAGAGTGCGCGCACGTTCTCTGTGTCGTCGCTGTAAAAGCGCAGACGGTGACCGCTTTCGTTCTCGACTACCGCGACATCGATCCTCTGTGACGATCCGCTCGGTCTATCCTGCGCCACGCGCCACTGGGCGAGCGCCGGCCCGGCCATGAGCATGCTGCTCGCGAACAGCAGCGCCGCCGCCGCGCGCGCGCACAATGAGCTCACCACGGCAGCGCGTCCAGGTCCACGTTGCCGCCGGACAGGATGATGCCCACGCGGGCGTCCCTGACATCGACCGCACCTTCGAGGAGTGCCGCCAGGGGCACGGCTGCAGAGGCCTCGATCACGAGCTTGGTGCGCTGCCAGGTAAGCCGCATGGCCTCGACGATTGCGTCCTCGCTGACCCGCACGATATCCGCCACGTGCTTGCGGATGATCGGAAAGGTCAGCTCTCCGACGGTCGTGCGCAGGCCGTCGGCGATGGTATCGGGGACGCCGACCGGAATGATGTGACCGGCGCGGAATGAGCGGAAGGTATCATCGGCCGCGGCCGGCTCGGCGCCGATGATGCGTGTTCGAGGCGACAGGGCGGCCACGACGGTCGCCGTGCCGCTCAGTAATCCACCGCCACCCACCGGCGCCATGACGATGTCGAGATCCGGAACCTGCTCGAGGAATTCCAGCGCTGCCGTGCCCTGACCGGCGATCACCCGCACGTCGTCGAACGGGTGTACCAGCGTGCGGCCCTCCTCGGCGAGAACCCCCTCGAGCGTCTCCGTTCTGCTCTGCTCGTTCGGCTCGCAGTGAACGATGCGAGCACCGTAGTGCGCGACCGCGGCCTGCTTGACCGCTGAGGTGTTGCTCGGCATGACAACCACGCTCGAGGTTCCCCTGAGCCGGGCGGCGAGCGCGACGGCCGCGCCGTGATTGCCGGAGGAGTGAGTCGCGATACCGCTCTCTATCTGCGCATCGGTGAGCGAGAGCAGCGTGTTGCACGCGCCGCGGAACTTGAACGCTCCGACCTTCTGCAGGTTCTCGCACTTGAAATGCACGCGGGCCCCCAGCATGTCGTCGATAGCGGTGCAACGCATCACCGGGGTGAGGTGGACATGGGGTGCGATGCGCACCGCCGCCGCCCGCACATCGGCGACGCCCGGCGCCGGCGTGTCGCTCAACAGACCCGCGCTCGCGGCGTCTTCACTCACTTCGTAGAGGCTCCTCGTACATCAGATAATCGCATTTCGACATGCCCAGCGATTCGTATGCCTGCTGGGCGCCTAGGTTGTCTTTTTCCACGTACAGGCGGAAGCCGCATACGCCGCCCGCGGACTGCGCCCGCTCGCGCACGAATTGATAGAGTGCTCGATACACGCCTCTTTTTCTGTATTGTGGAATCACGTAGACGCTCTGAATCCACCAGAAGTTGGCGTCCCGCCAGTCGCTCCATTCGAAGGTCACCATCAATGCACCGACGATCTCCGCGTTGCACTCGGCAACGACGTAAAAGCCCCTGGCGGAATCCTCGAGCACCGAGCGTACGCCGGAGACGACCTTTTCCTCGGGCAGACGCTTGTTTTCCGTCTCCAGTGCCATGGCGCAATTGAAACGCACGAAGGCGTCGCCATCGGCAGCCGTCGCAACGCGCACTCGAGGCCCCTCAATGGCCGAATCACCTGCTTTCTCGCCGCTCATAGCCGTCTCTGTCGCTGCTCGGCCGCCAATACTACATACCCCGTGACCTTTGTGTTACCGTCTCCGACGGCGATTCCGTGCCGACGGAATGTCGCCATTTTAGCCAGCAAGGGGAGCTCATGACCATGCAAACGCGCGCCGCCGTGGCACACAAAGCCGGCGAGCCCTTGAGTATCGAGACCGTCGAGCTCGAGGGGCCGAGAGAGGGGGAGNNGGACCGAGAGAGGGGGAGGTTCTGGTCGAGATCAAGGCAACCGGAATATGCCACACGGATTCGTTTACGCTCTCGGGCGCGGATCCCGAGGGTCTGTTTCCCGCGATTCTCGGACACGAAGGCGCAGGTGTCGTGGTGGAAGTCGGAGCAGGCGTGCGTGGTCTCGCGCCGGGCGATCACGTCATTCCGCTCTACGTGCCCGAGTGCCGGCAGTGCGAGTACTGTCTCAGCGGCAAGACCAACCTCTGCCAGGCCGTGCGCGAGACCCAGGGACGCGGCGTGATGCCGGACGGCAGCAGCCGCTTTCGCGCCGGCGGCGAGCAGCTGTTTCACTACATGGGAACGTCGACTTTCGCCAATCACACCGTCGTTCCGGAGATCGCGCTGGCGAAGATCCGCGAAGACGCGCCGTTCGACAAGGTCTGCTACATCGGCTGCGGCGTGACCACGGGCATCGGCGCCGTCATCAACACCGCCAAGGTCACCCCCGGAGCAAACGTGGTGGTTTTCGGGCTCGGTGGAATTGGCTTGAATGTCATTCAGGGTGCGCGCCTGGTGGGCGCCGACATGATTATCGGCATCGACATCAACGAAGGCAAGGCGGAGCTCGCGAAGAAATTCGGTATGACGCACTTCGTCAATCCGCGGGAGGTCGAGGGCGATCTGGTGCCCTATCTGGTCGATCTGACGCGTGGCGGCGCTGATTTCTCTTTCGAGTGCATCGGCAACGTCGAGACCATGCGCCAGGCGCTCGAGTGCTGCCACAAGGGCTGGGGCGAGAGCGTCATCATCGGCGTCGCCGGCGCCGGCCAGGAAATCTCCACGCGGCCGTTCCAGCTCGTCACCGGGCGCGTCTGGCGCGGCACGGCCTTCGGCGGCGCAAGGGGCCGCACCGACGTGCCGAGGATCGTCGACTGGTACATGGACGGCAAGATCAACATCGACGATCTGATCACCCACACGATGCCGCTCGAAGACATCAACCGCGCCTTCGACCTCATGCACGAGGGAGAGTCGATTCGCAGTGTGGTCATCTTCTAGCGCTCTGCAGGCGGGCTCGTGACTGCAGCCCGTGGCAGGATCCCCACAAGAGCGTCACAGAAGGTTTCACTTTTCGTGAGCGGATTCATCGAGCTGCCGCTCGCGCCGGACGAGTCGAGCGCGGCGTCCTCGATTCTGTCGCAGGATTACGTGGACGAATCGAAGCTGGAGACCCGATTCGGGCCTAGAGACCGGGACGCTCCCGCGAATCTGCTCGGCCGCCTCGAGGCCTGCAGCGTTCTCGACAGGATCTGAGAAATCGCCCCGCGGCGCACGCGGGCGGCGCCGGGCGAGCGGGCGGCGTTTGCCTCAAGCGGCTTTGAGCAACCCGATGGTGCGCGCGCCGTTCTTGACGGCGTAGCCGCGCTCGTCGTTGTCGAAGAAGATAAACACCTCCTTGTTGCGACGGTTCCACGCCTGCGCCCGATCGACCCAGATGCGCAGTCGCGGCGCGCGGTAGCTGCCGGTATATGCGGCAACCGGCCCGTGCAGCCGCACGTAGACCAGATTGCCCCGGTCCACGATCGGCGCCGTGAAGCCGCCGCTGTCGAAGATGCAGAAAGCCATCGATCGGCTTTCCAGCAAGGCGTAAACGTCCTCGTTGTGCCAGCTTGGGTCACGGAACTCGAAAGCGACGCGCCTCCCGGAGGGCAAAGCGCTGATGAAGCCTTCCAGCCGGCCGAGATTGCAGCGCCATCTCGGTGGAAGCTGAAACAGCACCGGGCCCAGGTGCCTGTCGAAAGTCTCCAAACGACGAAACAATTCGCGCAGCTCCGCTTCACAGTTCTTGAGCTTTTTGAAATGCGTGATGCGCCGGGGCGCCTTCACGCTGAAAATGAACCGTGCAGGGACGTGCTCGCACCAGGCGGCTATCGTCTCGACCGTCGGCAGACCGTAGAAGCTGCTGTTAACTTCAACGCAGTCGAAATACCGGGCGTAATACTCGAGCCATTCTTTCTGTTTGAGCTTCTTCGGATAAAAAACCTCTTTCCAGTGACCGTATTGCCAGCCGGAAGTGCCGATGTGGGTTGCAGCGCGCATACCGGTGAGTCCTCAGAACAGCCGCAGCTGCGCGTCGTCGGCGGGGGGTGCACGAAAACGCGTGACGTCGAGCGCCTCGATGCCCGGAAACCCGAGCCGGCGACAGGCGAGCTGAAAGCGCCTCTCGAGCAAATCCGCGAACACTCCACGCCCACGCATGCGGGTGCCGAATTCGGATTCGTAATCCTTGCCGCCGCGTGCGTCTCTGATGCGGTTCAACACGTGCTCCGCCTTGAGCGGGTAATGCAGCTCGAGCCAGTCCTTGAACAGATCGGCCACCTCGCGTGGGAGTCGGATGAGCGTGTACCAGGCGTCGGCGGCGCCGGCGTTGCGCGCGGCTTCGAGAATGTGCTCGAGCTCACCGTCGTTGAGAGCCGGAATGACGGGAGCGACCGGCACCTCGACGGGAATACCCGCGCTGGCAAGGCGCTCGACGGTTTTCAGACGACGCGCCGGCGATGCCGCTCGCGGCTCCATCCTGCGCACCAGATCCACGTCGAAGGTGGTGATCGATACGGCGACCGCGCAAAGGCCGCGCTCGGCCATGGACCGGAGCAAGTCGATATCGCGCTCGACCAGCGACGACTTGGTGACGATGCGGACCGGATGTCCGCAGCTGTCGAGCAATTCCAGGATGGAGCGTGTAATACGCAACTTGCGCTCCACGGGCTGATACGCATCGGTGTTGGCGCCGAGCATGATCGGTGCGCACCTGTAGCCGGGCCGGGCGAGCTCGGCGCGCAGGCGCTGCGAGGCATCGGGCTTGTAGAAAATCCGGCTTTCGAAATCGAGACCCGCCGACAGCCCGAGCCACGCATGGGAAGGCCGCGCATAGCAATAGACGCATCCGTGTTCGCAGCCACGGTAGGGGTTGACGGAGCGATCGAAGGCCAGGTCGGGGCTCTTGTTGAAGCTGATGACCGTTCTGCTCTGGTCGACACCGAGGATTGTTTTGAGCCGATCGGGTTCTTCGTCGAGACACCCCCAGCCGTCGTCGATCCTCTCGCGCTCGAGCGACTCGAAGCGTCCACTGCGATTCTGGGTGGCTCCTCGGCCCTTTGTCGCGCGACTGTTCAGCTCTCTTCACCCGGCTTGCATGGTTTCGACCCCGGAGTCGCGTCCGACCAGCAGCACATCGGCCGGGCGCTGCGCGAACAGGCCGTTACACACGACGCCGACGAGCTGGTTCAGCTCGGACTCAATCCGAGCGGGCTCCAGAATATCCATGTTGTGTATGTCGAGAATGACGTTGCCATTGTCGGTGGTGAATCCTTCGCGCAGCTCTGGTTGACCTCCCATGTGTACGATCCGCCGCGCCACGTAGCTCCGCGCCATCGGGATCACCTCCACCGGCAGTGGAAATGCACCAAGGCGGTCGACGAGCTTGGAGTCGTCGACGATGCAGACGAACCGCTGTGCGACGGCAGCAACGATTTTCTCCCGGGTGAGCGCGCCGCCGCCGCCTTTCGTGAGATGAAGATGCCGGGTGCTCTCGTCCGCACCATCGACGTAGAGCGACAGATCGCTCACGCTGTTGAGATCGATGACTGGGATGCCGTGGCCCGCGAGACGCCTTGCGCTCTCCTCCGAGCTCGCCACGGTCGCGTCGATCTTGTGCTTGATTCCGGCCAGGGCCTCGATGAAATAGTTCGCCGTGCTTCCGGTGCCCACGCCGATGATGGTGCCCGGCTCCACATACTCGAGCGCGGCTCGTGCGACCGCCTGTTTTTTTTCGTCCTGGGTCATCGGAAAGCGCCTCCCTCGATGCGCGGCGGGTGGGATCGTATGGTTGGTCCGAGCACCGACACGCTATTATATACAGCTGGTCCCGGGCACGAGGGCAGTGGGACCCGATAGCCGAGCCGTGAAAGCCATGCCGAGAGATTACGTCGAGAGGATTCTGAAAGCGCGCGTCTACGACGTCGCCCGCGAATCGCCCCTGGAGCGGGCCCCGCGCCTGTCGCGTCGCCTCGGCAACGAGGTGCTTCTCAAGCGCGAGGACCTGCAGCCCGTGTTCTCGTTCAAGCTGCGCGGCGCCTACAACAAGATCTGCAGTCTCACGGCGCAGGAGCGGGCGCGGGGCGTGATTGCCTCATCGGCAGGCAACCATGCCCAGGGGGTGGCCCTTGCCGCCCAGCGGCTCGGCGTGAAGGCGCTGATCGTGATGCCAAAGACCACGCCCAGGATCAAGGTCGACGCGGTCGGCGACCTGGGCGCGGAGATCGTGCTGCACGGCAGCTCCTACGACGATGCACGGGCGCATGCCGATGAGCTCGCGGCGCAGACCGGCATGACCGTCGTGCCGCCGTTCGACGACCCCGAGATCATCGCCGGCCAAGGCACGGTGGGACTGGAGATCCTCCGCCAGCACGGCCCGGAGATTCACGCCATTTTCGTTGCCGTCGGCGGCGGTGGTCTCATCGCCGGCATCGCCGCCTACGTCAAATCGCTCTGGCCGCAGATTCGCGTCATCGGAGTCGAGCCCGAGGATGCGCCATCAATGCACGACGCGCTCGCGGCCGGAGAACGGGTGATTCTCGACCATGTGGGGATCTTCGCCGACGGCGTTGCCGTGAAGCAGGTGGGCGAGGAGCCGTTCCGTATCGCCCGCGAGTGCGTGGACGAGGTGCTGCTGGTGAGCACCGACGAGATCTGCGCGGCCATCAAGGACATCTACGAGGACACGCGCTCCATCGCCGAGCCGGCGGGCGCCCTCGGTGTGGCCGGTCTGAAGCGCTACGTCGAGCGCGAGGCAATCGAAGGCCGCACGCTGGTGGCCGTGGACTGCGGCGCCAATGTCAACTTCGACCGGCTGCGCCATATCGCCGAGCGCGCCGAGCTGGGAGAGCGGCGCGAGGCGCTGCTCGCCGTCACGATACCCGAGCGAGCCGGCAGCCTGAGAGAGTTCTGTCACGCCATCGGCGCCCGCTCCATCACCGAGTTCAACTACCGCTACGCCGACGAGCGCGATGCGCACATTTTCGTCGGCGTCGAGCTCAGGGACGTGGACAGCGACAAGGCGGCGCTCATCGAAGGCCTCATCGAACGGGGCTATCCCGTGGTCGACATGAGCGACAACGAGATGGCGAAGATTCACGTGCGCTACATGGTCGGCGGGCGCTCGGGCGGCGCCAGCGAGGAGCTGCTCTACCGGCTCAATTTCCCGGAGCGGCCCGGTGCGCTGCTGAGGTTTCTCACCCATATGGGCGAGCACTGGAACATCAGTCTGTTCCATTACCGTAATCACGGCGCGGACTACGGGCGCGTGCTGATAGGGGTGCAGGTGCCCGAGAACGAGAATGCGGCGTTTCAGACGTTTCTCGCCAACATCGGCTACGAGTACGTGGACGAGACGGGCAATCCGGCCTACGACCTGTTTCTCAGCTGAGGGTCGTCATTCCAGCCCGAGAATGTAGTTCCAGTGCTCGGCGCTGACTGGCATTACCGATAAACGATTGCCGCGCCTGAGCAGCACCATGTCTGCGAGGGCGTCGTGGCCCCTCAGCTCCCTGAGACCGATTGTGCGGCCGAGCTTGCGCACGAATTTCACGTCCACGAGAAACCAGCGCGGGTCGTCGGGGTCGCTCTTCGGGTCGTAGTGCTTGTCCTGCGGGTCGAACGCAGTCGGATCGGGATAAGCTTCGCTGGCGATTTTGACGATTCCGACGATTCCGGGCTCCTCGCAGGCAGAGTGGTAGAAAAATGCCTGATCTCCCGGCCTCATCTCGTCGCGCATCATATTTCGCGCCTGATAGTTGCGCACGCCGTCCCACGGCTCGGTGCGCGACCGGCGCGCACGCAGGTCGTCGATGCTGAATTCGCCCGGCTCGGATTTCATCAACCAGTAATTGGCCATGAGCTTTTAATTATCAGATCTGCGCGAATCGATACAAATATTTCTCGGTTGCGACCGCGTGCAGGGGCACATCCCAGGGTTGAGGGGCCAGGGACGGCAGCTTTTGAAACTCGTAGGCGATTCCGACGAGCAGCGGCTTTTTCCACACCGTGCGGCTTCGCAGGTAGGCAAATGTGCGGTCGTAGTAGCCGCCGCCCATGCCGAGGCGGTTGCCGGCGGCGTCGAACGCCACCAGCGGCATCAGCACCAGGTCCAGATCCCGGGCGCGGCATCGGCTGCCGGCGGCCACGTCCGGCTCCGGGATGCCGAAGCGGTTCGGCGTGAGCGGGGTATCGGGCTCGAAAGGCAGAAACCAGAGCGCGTCGCCGTGCAGGACGGGCAGCAGCACGCGCGTGCCGCGGCTTCTCATAAGGGCGATCATCGGTCCGAGATCCATTTCGCCGTCGTTGGCGAGGTAGCAGGCGACCGTGCGCGCGCGGCTTACCCGCAGCGAGCCGCCGAGTCGCCTGGCAAGCGATTGAGACAGCCGTGCACGCTCGGCTGCGGAAAGCGCACGGCGTCGACGGCGCATCTCGGCGCGCAGTGCCCGGCGTGACGTCATGGATGAATCAGAAGAGCGGCGAACGCTCTTACGGCGCCGGCCGTGCCAGTGAGGGGTGACACCCTCCGCATATGCCGCGGCGCGCCATGACCCTTGAACCAGTTTGGTTCAAAAGGGAGCTTTTCGTGGCGTATCAGGCTTTCCGCTGCCAGGACGGACATGCACAACAACACCGNNTTCGCGTCGACTGATTGCGTCGTTGATTTTGCCGCGCAGTCGTCTCACCGTTCCGTCGACATCGGCAGAGAGCTGCGCCTGCTCTTTTTGCAGAAGGTTGTATTCGTGAATGACATTGAGCGCCGTCATGACCGCCATGCGCTCTGTACCCAGGACCTTCCCGCCGCCGCGCACTTCTCGCAAGCGCTCGTTGAGAACCCGCGCCGATTCGAGCAGGGCCTGTTTCTCCTCTGGTGGGCAGGCGACCGTGTACTCTTTGTCGAGCACCTGTATGGTGACTGCGTCCGCCTGATTGCTCATGTGCCGATTTCCATTGCCTTGAGTCGCGCGATCATTGCCTCGACACGCGAGCGTGCGAGCTCGGATTTCTCGATGAGGTTTGCACGTTCGGCGACGAGAGTGGATTGCTGATCGCGCAGCGCGCGGTTCTCTTCGCTCAGTTGCTCACAGGTTTGGATGAGCTCATCGACCTGGGCTTCCAGCGCCTGAAGATCCATTCGATCAATCCTCGAAGAGTCCTGGTCGCGTTCCATCGAAGTCAACCGGTTGCGGCTGGCATCTGCCATGAATTCTAGCCCAAGTTTCGTCAATATAGGGGGCGAAATCTGCCCGGTCAACGCCATGCGGAAACCGCGCTGATGACGTGTTTCGAGGAACCGAGCGTCGGTGTTAGCATACGCCGGGCCGAGCGCCTGTTTGCGCAGGCCCGAGACGGTGCCGGGGGGCCGTCGTGACAGCTGTTGGAAACACCCGAGAGTGAGTGCAATGGCCACATCTTACAACCTTTGTTCGCGTGCTCTGGCGCGCGCACGAGCAGAGCTGGGCGCCGCCGAATGTCATGGATTGCTGTGCGGCTTGCTGTGCGGTGTCGACGAGCAGGCGCCGCAGCGTTGGCTCGAAGAGGTGCTCGGTCCGGCCGGACGAATTCAGCAGGACAGGGAAGCCTGCCGCAGCGAATTGTTGCGTGTGCTTACCGACACGGTGAGAACGCTGTGCTCGGGGCAGTGTAATTTCGTGCCTTTACTTCCTGGCGACGATGCCGGTCTCGGCGTGCGCAGCGAGGCGCTGGCGGATTGGTGCAGCGGGTTCCTTTACGGTATCGCGAGCGCCGTCGACCTGGAGAAGCGTCTCTCCAAGGACGCTCTGGAGGTGCTGTCGGATTTCTCCGAGGTAACCCGCCTGCGCAGCGACGCCGAGGAATCGGAGTCTTCCGAAGCTGACTACAGCGAGATCGTCGAGTACATGCGGGTCGGCGTCATGCTGATTTTCGAGGAGCTGCGGGGCAGACCGCTGCCCGGAGACGGCGTGCACCGCCTGCACTGAGGACGACTCGGAGACCGCCCCGGCTTTGGATAAAAAAGACTTCGCGCGGCGACGGCGCGCAATCATGGACGAGATGGGCGAGGGAGGCATCGCCATCCTGCCGGCGGCGCCGGTGCGCATTCGTAACCGGGACGTCGAGTACCCCTACCGCCAGGACAGTGACTTCTACTATGTGACCGGCTTCGACGAGCCCGAGGCGGTGGCGGTGCTGGTGCCGAAGCGAAAGCGCGGCGAGTTCGTCCTGTTCTGCCGAGAGCGGGATCCGGAAATGGAGCTCTGGAACGGCATACGCAGCGGCCTCGAGGGCGCCTGCAAGGACTACGGCGCAGACGATGCCTTTCCTATCGGCGATATCGACGACATTCTTCCGGGGCTGCTGGAGAATCAGCCGCGTGTCTACTACGCGATGGGCTACTACCCCGAATTCGACCAGCGCATGATCGGTTGGGTGAATCGGGTGCGCACCCGTTCACGGGCCGGGGTGAGCTCGCCCGGGGAGTTCGTCGCGCTGGACAACGTGATCCACGAGATGCGCCTGGTGAAGAGCAAAGCGGAGCTGCGTGCCATGACGCGGGCAGTGCAGATCAGCAGCGACGCGCACCTGCGCGCCATGGCCATGTGCAGGCCCGGCATGACCGAATACCAGGTCGAAGCGGAGCTGAGTTACGCGTTCAAGCGCTCTGGAAGTCGCCGCCCCGCCTATCCGTCCATCGTCGCCGGCGGTGCCAATGCCTGCGTGCTGCACTACACCGATAATAACGACACCCTGCGCGACGGTGATCTGCTGCTCATCGACGCCGGCGCCGAGTACGATTACTACGCGTCGGATATCACCCGCACGTTTCCCGTCAACGGACGTTTCTCCAAGGCGCAGCGGGCGCTCTACGAGGTCGTGCTGGAGGCGCAGCAAGCCGCTATCGAGCAGGTGAAACCCGGCAACCACTGGAATGCGCCTCACGAGGCGGCGGTCGAGGTGCTTGCCGAGGGTCTCGTCGCGCTCGGACTCATGAAAGGAAGCGCCAAGAACATCATAAAAAAGGAGCGCTACCGCAAGTTCTACATGCATCGCACCGGCCACTGGCTCGGCATGGACGTGCACGACGTGGGCGACTACAAGATCGGCGGCGAGTGGCGGGTGCTCGAGCCGGGCATGGTCATGACCGTGGAGCCGGGTCTCTACGTGGGCTCGGGCGACAAGCAGGTTGCGCGCAAGTGGTGGAACATCGGCATCCGCATCGAGGACGACGTGCTCGTCACCCGGGACGGGCACAAGGTGCTCACATCCGCCGTGCCGAAAGCCGTCGACGAGATCGAGGCTGTCGTCGGGAGCGGTTGAACCGTGGTGAGCGCCCCCGCCAATCGCGGCGCCCGCCACCCGACCTCGAGCGAGGTCACTTGCCGGATCGCCATCGCCGGCGCAGGGCCGGTCGGCTCGAGCCTTGCCCTCGCGCTCGCTCGCGCGGGCGTGCCGGTCACCCTCGTCGATGCCAGCGATGCGCAGCCTCTCGAGGCTTCCGGCCACGGCGCGCGTCCCATCGCGCTGTCCGAGGGCTCGCGTCGCATCCTCGCTGCGCTCGACGTTTGGGGGGCAATCTCGCAAAGCGTCACGCCCATCACCCGGATCCACGTCTCCGACCGGGGGCATTTCGGATTCGCACGCCTCGCCGCAGAGGACTTCGGTCTGGATGCCCTCGGCTACGTCATCGGCGCAGCCTCTCTCGAGCGCGCGCTCCATGCGCAGNNTGCGCAGCTGCAATCGCTCGATGCGGTGCACGTGCTGCGTCCGGCTCGGGTCGACGATGTGCAGAGCGAGCGTGCGAGCGGCGTGCGCCTGTCCATCACCGACGCGGCGCAGAACGTGGCGCATGCGCATGTCGAGGCCTCGCTCGTGGTGCTCTGTGACGGCGGCCGCTCGCCGCTGCGCGAGCGGCTCGGGATACCCGCGAGCGAGCGTGATTACGGACAGCGGGCCGTGGTGGCCGAAGTCGAAGCACGGTGTGCGCACCGCGGTGTTGCCTACGAGCGGTTTACCGCCGACGGTCCGCTCGCGGTTCTGCCCCTGCGCGGCAATCATTGTGCAGTGGTCTGGAGTGCGGACGCGGACCGCACCGAGCGCTTGCTGTCGCTCGGCGACGATGCCTTCCTGGGCGCGCTTACCGAGCAGTTCGGCATGCGCCTCGGCGGTTTCGTATCCGCGGGGCCACGCAGTGCGTTTGCGCTCAGCCTGGTGACCGCGTCGCGGGTGGTGGGCGAGCGCCTCGCAGTCATCGGCAACGCCGCAAATCATCTGCACCCGGTCGCCGGACAGGGCCTCAACCTGGGCCTGCGCGACGCCGCGGCGCTCGCCGAGATCGTCGCAGGCTGTGTCCGCGAGGGCGGCGATCCGGGGGACGCAGCGGTTCTCGAGCGCTACGCCGAGTGGCGCCGCCGCGATCAAAAAGTCGTCGCGCGCGCCACAGACGCACTGGTGCGCCTGTTCTCGAACCGCTTCGCGCCGCTCGTGTTGGCGCGCGACATGGGCCTGCTGGCGTTCGATCTGATGCCGCCGGTCAAGCGCTATTTCGGCGCCCATGCCATGGGGCTGGCGGGGCGCCAGAGCCGTCTCACCCGAGGCCTGGGAGCGTGAACTACGATGTCGCCGTAGCCGGAGCTGGCCTCGTCGGTGCGACCCTCGCGTGCGCGCTCGCCAAGGCCGGCCTGCGCGTGGCGGTGATCGAGGCCAGCGAGCCACTGCCGCCGATGGGCGAGGACTGGGAGCTGCGGGTGAGCGCCATTACCCCGGCTTCGGAGTTTATTCTCCGCGGCATCGACGTGTGGGACGCATTGCCGTGCGATCGCATGGGCGTATTCCGCGAGATGCACGTGTGGGACGCGACCGGGGGCGGCCGCGTGCATTTCGACGCCGCGGAGATCGGCGCCGAAGCGCTCGGCCACATCGTCGAGAACGGAGCCGTGCAACGCGCCCTGGAGCATCGCATGGCGAGCCTCGACACGCTCAAGGTGTTCCGGCCCGACACCGTCGAGGATCTGCTGATCGAGCGCGATCGCGCGACCCTGCGGCTCGCCGGCGCAAGACTGCACGCGCGCCTGGTGGTGGCTGCCGACGGCAGCCGATCGCGGCTGCGCGAGCTCGCCGGTATCGCCTGTGACGGCGGTGATTACGGCCAGGAGGCGGTGGTGGCAACGGTGCTGACCGAGCGCGGTCATGCAGAGACCGCCTGGCAGCGCTTCCTGCCCGACGGACCGCTCGCCTTCCTGCCGCTGCCCGGACGTTTCTGCTCAATCGTCTGGTCGACCCTGCCCGAGCACGCGCAGGCGCTGCTTGCGCAGTCCGACGAGGACTTCGCCGACGCCCTCGGGCAGGCCTTCGAGTGGCGGCTCGGGCGCCTCGAGACGGTCGGCGGGCGCGCGGCGTTCCCGCTTCGCCATCTGCACGCCAGAGACTACGTCGGCGAACGGATTGCGCTGGTCGGCGATGCAGCGCACACCGTCCACCCGCTCGCGGGTCAGGGCGCCAACCTCGGCCTGCAGGACGCGGCGCGCCTCGCGCAGGTTGTCGATGATGCGCTTGGCGCCGGTGAATTTNNGACGCGGCCGCCCTCGCCGAGGTTGTCCACGACACCTGCTCGCGGGGCCGGGACCCGGGACGTCGCAGCAATCTGCGGCGCTACGAGCGCTGGCGCAAGGGTCGCAATCGGCTCATGCAGGAGGGACTCAGCGGCTTCCAGTGGTTGTTCTCGAGTCGGCTCGAGCCCGTGCGCGCGGCGCGCAACCTGGGGCTCTCGACGGTCGACCGTCTGCCGCCGCTCAAACGTCTGTTCATGCGTTATGCATCGGGATTCGGCGGCGATCTGCCGCGCATGGCGCGCTCGCCGCGCTGGCCGTGAGGCTGAGACACGATGAAAGTATCGGTCGGTGCGCCGGGCAGAGTACAATGCCCGGGCTCGATCATTCACAAAAGGACCGATGAACGATGGCGGCAGTAGTCGAAACCGTGTTCGAAAGTAATCTCCAGAGTCTCAAGCTGATCAACCGCGGCAAAGTGCGCGACATTTATGCCGTCGACGAAGAGCACATGCTCATCGTCGCATCGGACAGGCTGTCCGCCTTCGATGTGGTGCTGCCGGATCCAATCCCGGGCAAGGGTGCAGTGCTCACGGAGCTCTCGAACTTCTGGTTCGCGCGCACCGCCGAACTGGTGCCCAATCACCTCTCGGGGCTGCTTCTCGAGGACGTGCTCGGCGACGCGGAGGAGCGCGCGCAGGTGGCGGCGCAGGCCGTCGTCGTGAAACGCCTCGATCCGCTGCCGGTGGAGGCCATCGTGCGCGGCTACCTGATCGGCTCGGGCTGGAAGGACTACCAGGCGACCGGCCAGGTGAGCGGGGTGCGCCTGCCCGAGGNNGGGTGCGCCTGCCCGAGGGGCTCGAACAGGCACAGCGCCTGCCGGAGACCATCTTCACCCCCTCGACCAAGGCCGCCGTGGGTGATCACGACGAGAACATCAGCTTCGACGTGATGGCCGATCTCGTGGGCGCCGAGACCGCCGCCCGGGTCCGCGACGTGAGCGTGGCGCTGTACGAGCAGGCCGTCGCCTATGCGGCCGAGCGCGGCATTATCATTGCCGATACCAAGTTCGAGTTCGGTCTCGATGCCGAGGGCGCCATCGTGCTCATCGACGAGGTGCTGACGCCGNNTTCGACAAGCAGTACGTGCGCGATTACCTGGAAAGCATCGGCTGGAACAAGAAACCCCCGGCGCCGTCGCTGCCCAACGAGGTCATCGAGCGCACGGCCGAGAAGTACCGCGAGGCCCGTGACCGTCTGATCGGCTGATCGCCGGTCGCGCGCTAGGGCAGGCGCAGCCAGCGGTAGCGGTCGCCGGCCGTGACCTCGAGCTCCTCGATGTCGGCGCCCTTGAGAATCGTCAGGGGCACCCGATCGCCGGGCTTCGCGGCGGCCCACAGCTTTCGATAAAAGTCCGCCATGGACGTCACCGGCCGGCCGGCCACGCCGATGATGACATCACCGGGTTGCACTCCGGCGTTGGCGGCCGGTCCGTCCGACGCCAGCCGGCGTACCATGACGAGCCCGTCGATCTCGCTCGCGTAGATTCCCAGCCAGGGCCTGGGAGGCTTCGAAGAGCGCCCCGAGGTGAGCAGATCGGCAAGCACCTCCTTGAGCCGATCCACCGGCACGAACATGTTTCCGGGCAGAGGCTGCTCACCTTCGTAGGCGTCGGCGACCACCAGCGAGCCGATGCCCACCAGCTCGCCCTGGCCATCGATCAGGGCGGCGCCGCCGAAAAGCGGGTAGGGCGGAGCGGTGAAGATGGCGCGCTCGAGCAGGTACTCCCAGTATCCGACGAAGTCCCGACGCGAGACCACGACCGCGCCTCTGGCCGCCAGCGGTCCGCCGAAGCCCGAGACCAGCAGCCGATCGCCCTCGCCGATATTCGCCGACGTACCGAGTCGCATGGGCGTCACGTCAACAGGTGCGCTCGCGCGCAGCAGCCCGAAGCCGGTCTCGTGATCGTAGGCGAGGATCTCGGCAGGCACGGCCCTCGCCTCGCCAACGCGCACCTCGACGCGACTGGCCTCGAGAATCAGGTACCCGATTGTGACAATCAGGCCGCTGGCGTCGATGACGATGCCGGATCCTTCGCGTTCGGTGCCGAGGGTGTCCGCCGTGCGGGCGTCCGCGGGCACGCTCGCACGGAGGCCGACGACGGCGGCGAGCAGCCGATCGGCGCTCGGTGACCGGGGCGGCTGCTGGCCGCTCGCGGCAAGCGGTGCGAGCAGAAGCAGCAACGCGAGCGCGGCGTCGATGGCGAGGCGTGAGAGCGCGCAAGCCCGCGCCATCGTGGCGGCCGCGGCCAGCGCGCCGGACCTGCGCCGCTGGCGGCTGCGAGTCCGCCCGAAGCGGGCTCGTGCGCCGCTCGAATTGGCCCTGTCAGCTATGCCCAACCGGCACCACCTTGGTTCCTAGACGCTCTGTAACCATTGTGGTAGAAACGTTCGGGCTGCCCAAGACACGACATTACAACCGATTTCGACGGCACCGCATGGCGCGGCCGCCCTCGGGTCGACAGCAGGCAGATTTCGCAACGCGCATCATTAGAACGGCTCGTCAGTGGGCACGGTCGCGGGCCCGTGCGGCGGGCACCAGGCTCGGCCAGGGGGACGCTGTGCAAACGATCATGCTTCTCAATCCGAAAGGCGGATGTGGAAAGACGACCATCGCGACCAACCTGGCGGCGTACTACGCGGGCCAGGGATTTCTGACCGCGCTCTTCGATCATGATGCCCAGGGCTCGAGCACCCGCTGGCTGGAGATGCGCCCCGAGTCCCGCGCGGCTATCCATGGCGTGGCCGCGTTTCAAAATCCGATCGGCGTGACGCGCAGCTTCCAGCTGCGCGTGCCGCTCAACGCCGAGCGCGTCATCGTCGACACGCCCGCTGGTCTCGCCGATCCGCATCTTCCCAACCTGGTGCGAACCGCAGACACCATCATCGTTCCGGTGCTGCCGTCGCCCATCGACATCGACGCGGTGCTCTCGCTGGTGGAGGCGCTGCGCCGGGTCGAGACGGTGTGCAAGTACGGGGTGCGCATCGCTGCCGTGGTCAACCGCGTGCCCGCCTATCGCAGCGGGCTCAAGCCACTCGAGATGGCGCTGGAGACGGTCGGCCTGAGCGTCGCGACGCGGCTGCGCGAGACCCGCCGCTATCCGCGTGCCAGCGCCCGCGGCATCGGGGTGAACGAGCTCGGTGGCATCGGCCGGGAGCGCTGCCTCGACGACTGGCGGCCGCTGTGGGCGTGGCTCGAGAACGGCAAGGGTCATGAGGCTTTGACACCGGAGCATCAATCGCGCCCGCGCCTGTTTCCCGATCGCGTTGCCGCGCCCGCCTGATGCGCTCGGGCTAGGCAGCCTTTTCCATGCTCTCGCTGTAGCGTCCCAGGGAGGCGGCGCTGTTCAACTTGGCGCGATGATAGAGGGCGGCCTGCGCCGCCTTGCCGTTCGCCGCGTCGCCATTCCACGTTTTCAGGGCCGGCTCCTGAAGCGCCCGCGAGTAGGAGAAGCTGAGCTTCCAGGGAAGCGTGCTGGCCATGGCATTCATGGCGTTGAGGTGCGCGGTCGCCTCCACCGGCGTCTGGCCGCCGGACAGAAACACCACCCCGGGCAGCGCAGCCGGCACGGAGTTCGTCAGGCACGCGAGGGTGCGCTCGGCCACTTCCTCGACACCGGCGCGTTTCGCGGCCCTGTTGCCCGAGAGCACCATGCTGGCCTTGAGAATGGTGCCTTCGAGCACCACGCGCTGATCGTACAGCGCGCCGAAGACCGCGCGCAGCGTCGCCTCTGTGACCTCGTAGCAACGTTCGATGCTGTGATCGCCTTCGAGCAGCACCTCGGGCTCGACCATCGGCACGATGCCCGCCTCCTGGCACAGCGCCGCATAGCGCGCGAGCGCATGGGCGTTTGCGGAGATGCAGCCGCGGCTCGGGATCCCACCGCCGATGGTGATGACGGCACGCCACTTGGCGAACGGCGCGCCGAGCTCGCGGTACTCGGCCAGCCGGTCGCGCAGTCCGTCGAGACCCTCGGTCACCTTCTCGCCGGGGTGGCCGGCCAGGTCCTTGGCGCCGCCGTCGACCTTGATGCCGGGCATGATGCCCCGCGATGCGAGCAGCTGTGGGAAAGGTGTGCCGTCGGCCGCCGATTGCCGGATGGTCTCGTCGTAGAGAATCATGCCGCTGATGAACTCGTTGATACCTTCGCCGCCGATAAGGAGTTCGCGATAGGCGCGGCGATTTTCCTCGCTGCACTCCGCACCGATGGAGTCGAAACGTTTTTTGATTGTCGGGCTGCTCTCATCGATGGCGAGTATGCCCTTGCCGTCGGCAACCATGGCGTTGGCGATTGTTTCGATTGATTCTGAACTCATGATTGCGATCCTTAGATAGTTCGTCAGTGAAAGTTCTGCAGCGGACGCCGATGTCTCAGGGCGCGTTCACCAGCGCCAGCGTCGTGTCCAGCATGCGGTTGGAGAAGCCCCACTCGTTGTCGTACCACGACACGACCTTGACCAGCTTGCCGTCGATCACCTTCGTGAGTGCCGACTCGTAGGTGGAGGAGGCCGGGTCGTGATTGAAGTCCACGGACACGAGGGGTTTCTCGTTGAAGTTCAAAATTCCCTTGAGTTCCTGCTCCGATGCCGCGCGCAGAACGGAATCGATCTCGTCCTTGTCTGTTGCCCGGGATGCCGTAAAGGTGAGATCCACCAGCGACACATTGATGGTCGGAACGCGCACGGCGAAGCCGTCGAGCTTTCCATTGAGCTCCGGCAGCACCAGTCCGACCGCCTTGGCGGCGCCGGTGGTGGTGGGGATCATCGATTGAGTCGCGGATCGCGCGCGGCGCAGGTCCGAGTGATAGACGTCGGTGAGCACCTGGTCGTTGGTGTAGGCGTGAACGGTGGTCATGAGCCCGCACTCGACGCCGATGTGATCGTGCAGCGGCTTCACCAGCGGCGCCAGGCAGTTCGTGGTGCACGATGCATTCGAGATGACCGTGTCCGAGGACTTGAGGCTGTGGTGATTGACACCGTAGACGATGGTGGCGTCGACGTCGGCGCCCCCGGGGGCTGAGATGATGACTTTCCTGGCGCCGGCCTTGAGATGCGCCCCCGCTTTCTCCTTGCTCGTGAACAGCCCGGTCGATTCGTGCACGACGTCCACATCCAGCTTCTTCCAAGGGAGATTTGCGGGATCGCGTTCGGCACATACAAGAATTCGCTGTCCGTTGACGACGAGATAATCGCCGTCGACGCTCACCTCACCGGGAAAGCGCCCGTGCACCGTGTCGTACTGGGTGAGGTGCGCGTTGGTCTCGGCGTCCCCCAGGTCGTTGACCGCTACGATCTCGAATTCGTCGCTGCGGCCGCTCTCGAACACCGCGCGCAGGATGTTCCTGCCGATGCGTCCGTATCCGTTGATCGCAAGTCTGATGGGCATCACGAGTCCTCGATGTTTTAGACGATTTTCTCTGCGGCAATGCCTGCCGCGGCGGCGCCGACATCGGCGATGGATTCCTCTACGGCCCTGACCACCGACTCGGCGGTGAGCCCGAAATATTCGTAGACCTTCTCGTACGGTGCCGACAGTCCGAACGCGTCGACGCCGACAGGGCGGCCGTGATTACCGATGTATTTGAACCAGTAATCGGTCACGCCCGCCTCGACCGAGACGCGCGCTTTGACCGAAGGCGGCAAGACCGATTCCCGGTACGACGCGCTCTCGGCATCGAAGACGTCCGTGCAAGGCATCGACACGACACGCACGGCGATACCTTTCTGCTCGAGAATCGTGCTCGCCTCGACCGCCAGCGCGACCTCCGAGCCGGTTGCGATGATCACCGCCTGCGGCGTGCCCGCGCAGTCGCGCAGGACGTAGCCGCCGCGGGCCGCGTCTGCGAGCTGCTCGCGCGTGCGTGCCTGATGCGGCAGGCTCTGGCGCGAGAACAGCAGACTGGTCGGACCTTGCCTGCGTTCGATAGCGTGACGCCAGGCGATGGCCGACTCCGCCGCATCGCAAGGCCGCCATACGCTCATGTTCGGCATCAGGCGCAGCGTTGCCACCTGCTCGACGGCCTGATGGGTGGGGCCGTCCTCGCCCAGGCCGATGGAGTCGTGGGTGTAGACGAAGATGCTCGGAACACCCATCAGCGCCGCCATGCGAAGCGCGTTGCGGGCGTACTCTGAGAAGGTGAGAAAGGTCGCCCCGTAGGGAATGAAACCGCCGTGCAGCGCGAGGCCGTTCAGAATCGCGGACATGGCGAACTCGCGCACGCCGAAGTAGAGGTAGTTGCCGTCGTCGGAGGTCGCCGAGATCGGGCGCGAGCCCGAGTGCAGCGTGAGATTCGAGCCGGTTAAATCCGCCGAGCCGCCGATCAGCTCCGGCAGCTTGGGAGCGAAACCCTCGAGCGCGTTCTGTGACGCTTTACGCGAGGCGATGTTCTCGCAGGCCTGTTGAACCTCGGCGATGAAGGTGTCCGCGTGCTCGCCCCAGCCGTCCGGCAGCTTGCCTTCGATGCGGCGGGTGAACTGCGCGGCGAGCTCCGGGTAGGCCGCGCGGTACGCCTCGAATCGCGCGGCCCATGCGTCCTCTTGTGCCTTTCCCCGGCTCCTGGCATCCCAGGCGGCGGCGATGTCGTCCGGGACGTGGAACGGCGCGTGGGACCAGCCGATGGTCTCGCGCACGAGCTGCACCTCGTCCTCGCCGAGCGCGGCGCCGTGGCAGGACTCCTTGCCCTGCTTGTTGGGCGAGCCCCAGCCGATGATGGTCTTGCAGCACAGCAGTGAGGGCCGATCGTCGGCCTCGCGGGCCGATGCGATAGCGCTGTGGATCGCGTCCGCATCGTGGCCGTCGACATCGGGCACCACGTGCCAGCCGTAGGCCTCGAAACGCGCCGGCGTGTCGTCGGTGAACCAGCCCTGCACCTCGCCGTCGATGGAGATGCCGTTGTCGTCGTAGAAGACGATGAGCTTGCCGAGCCCGAGGGTGCCGGCGAGCGAGCAGGCCTCGTGGGAGATGCCCTCCATCAGGCAGCCGTCGCCGAGGAAGACGTAGGTGTGGTGATCGACGATTGCGTGACCGTCGCGGTTGAACTGCGCGGCCAGCACCTTCTCGGCGATGGCCATGCCGACCGCGTTGGCGAGGCCCTGGCCGAGCGGTCCGGTGGTGGTCTCCACGCCGGGCGTGTCGCCGTACTCGGGGTGGCCCGGGGTCTTGGAGTGCAGCTGGCGGAAATTGACGATCTCCTCCATCGGCAGCGGGTAGCCGGTGAGGTGCAGCAGCGAGTAGAGCAGCATCGAGCCGTGACCGTTCGACAGCACGAAACGGTCGCGGTCGCACCACCGCGGGTTGCCGGGATTGTGGCGCAGAAAGTCGTTCCACAGCACCTCGGCGATGTCGGCCATGCCCATGGGCATGCCCGGGTGCCCGGAATTGGCCCGCTGGACCGCGTCCATGGAAAGCGCCCGGATGGCGTTGGCGATTTCTCGACGAGATGACATGCGGATGCCTGCAGCTCAGCGACGGCCGCACGCCGTCGGCCGTTCAGCCGGCGCGAACGTCGCTTTTCGCGCCGCCCGGGACACCGAAACGCGCCCGCTGTTGGAGACAGCCACGATCATCGGCAGTCAGCCTGTGGGAAGTCGACCTGTACGCAGGGAAAGGCGAATTTTGACGTACTGGCCCGTGTTGCGCAACGCGCCCCCATGCGTTGCGCGGGACGACTATCATTGTCACATCGACGCGAGGACCCGCGACGCCTGCGGGTGATGGCCGCTCAGTTGGCGATGATTCGAGTTCGACCGCATGCACGGGGACTGGCGCCGGTGCTCGCCGCGCTGGCGCTCGGCGCCGCCGCGGCGGTGAACGCCGGGCAGTTCAGTCTCGTCGTCCAGACCCAGGCCCAAGGCGACGATGCCTCGATGGCATTCGCGCCGCTCGCCGAGTACCTCTCGGAGGCGAGCGGGCATCGGCTGACACTCATTGTCCCCGACAGCGTGCTCTCCCATTGGCAGGCGATGGTCAGGGGCGAGGCGTATCACCTGGTTCTCGACGAAGGCCATTTCACCGACTACCGCGTGCGTCATTTCGACTACGAGGTGCTGGCAAAGGTTGCCGGCGTGTCGGGGTTCAGCGTCGTCACCGGGCCCGCGACGGTGTTCGTCGAGCTCGACGAGCTGTTCGGAGAGCCGGTGGCGACGCCGCCACCACCGAGTCTCGCGGCCCTGCGTCTGGCGGAGCTGTTCCCCGATCCAATCCGTGCTCCGGTGCTCGTGGAGGTGGGCTCGTACGAGGAGGGTATCCGCCGCGTCATCAACGGCGACGTGGCAGCGGCCGTGATTCCCTCCGACATGGTACGCAGGCACCCTCAGTTGAACGTGGTTCTGTCGATGCAGCAGGGCCCGGGCATGGCCCTGTCCGCGTCGCCCGCGGTCCCGGCCTCGGCCCGCGAGGTCATCCGCCGGGCGTTTCTCGCCGCCGCCGACATCGACGCCGGGCGCCGGGCGCTCGCCCGCGCTGGTCTGGCCGGGTTCGAGCCGGCAAGCGCTGCCCTTTACGAGGGCCACGCCAGACTGCTGCGCGGCACCTGGGGTTACTGAAGGCGCGCTCTCGGCGCGCACGGATACGCGCGGGTCGCTGCCAGACCCACGCGGGTATTGGGCGAACGCACTTCAATGGTTACACTTACCGTCTTTTTTTTGACCTTCAGACGGGCAATCCATGGCGCGCACTCAATTGATCACCTCGGAGTCGGTTTCCGAGGGCCATCCGGACAAGATGGCCGACCAGATATCGGACACGATCCTCGACGCCATCCTCGAGCAGGACCCGAACGGCCGCGTTGCCTGCGAGACGATGGTCAAGACCGGCGTCGTGATCGTCGCCGGCGAGATCACCACGTCGGCCATCATCGATACCGAGCACCTGGTGCGCGAGCGCGTCAACGCCATCGGCTACAACAACACGGCGTATGGATTCGACGGCAACACCTGCGGCGTCCTCAACGCCATCGGCAAGCAGTCACCGGACATTGCCCAGGGGGTCGACGAGAGCACGAGCCACGAGCAGGGGGCGGGCGATCAGGGAATGATGTACGGCTACGCGACCAACGAGACCGACGTGCTCATGCCGGCGCCGATCACCTTCGCGCACCGCCTGGTGAAGCGTCAGTCCGAGGTGCGTCGCAGCGGCACGATCCCGTGGCTGCGCCCTGATGCCAAGAGCCAGGTGACGTTTCGTTACGAAGCCGGCAAGCCGAGTCGCGTGGACGCGGTGGTGCTTTCCACCCAGCACGACCCGGAGGTCGATCAGAAAACCATCCACGAGGCCGTCATGGACGAGATCATCCGTCCCACCATCCCCGCCGAGTGGCTCGCCAACGACACGCGCTTCTACATCAACCCGACCGGCCGCTTCGTCATCGGCGGCCCGGTGGGCGACTGCGGGCTGACCGGCCGCAAGATCATCGTCGACACCTACGGCGGCATGGCGCGCCACGGCGGCGGCGCGTTCTCGGGCAAGGATCCCTCGAAGGTGGACCGCTCGGCGGCCTATGCCTGCCGCTACGTGGCCAAGAACATCGTCGCCGCCGGCCTCGCCGACCGCTGCGAGGTCCAGGTCTCCTACGCCATCGGCGTGGCCGAGCCCACCTCGGTGGACGTGGAGACCTTCGGCACCGGTAAGATCGATGCCGGGCGCATCAGCGAACTGGTGAATGCCCATTTCGATCTCAAGCCGCGCGGCATCATCGAGATGCTGGATCTGCTGCGGCCCATCTACACGCCGACGGCCGCCTACGGCCACTTCGGCCGCGAGGACGAGAACTTTCCCTGGGAGCGGACCGATCGCGCCGCGGCGCTGCGCGAGGCGGCGGGACTTTGACGGAATCTTCACGCACGACCCTTACACTGACGCTCGGCAAGGCGGTCGTAGACGACAGCGGAGTAATGCAATGACGAGCCAACCGGTTGAAAACATCGAGCCCGATTACAAGGTCGCCGACATCGCGCTGGCCGAGTGGGGCCGCAAGGAAATCGCCATCGCCGAGACCGAGATGCCGGGCCTGATGGCCCTGCGCGAGGAGTACCGGGCGAGCCAGCCGCTCGCGGGCGCGCGCATCGCCGGGTGCCTGCACATGACCATCCAGACCGCCGTGCTGATCGAGACGCTGATCGCGCTCGGTGCGGAGATCCGCTGGTCGTCCTGCAACATCTTCTCGACGCAGGATCATGCCGCCGCGGCCATCGCGGCCGCCGGCATTCCCGTGTTCGCCTGGAAGGGCGAGACCGAGGAGGAGTTCTGGTGGTGCATCGACCAGACCATCTTCGGTCCCGACGGCTGGCGGCCGAACATGATCCTCGACGACGGCGGCGACCTGACCGCCGTGATGCACGAGAAGTACGCCGATCTTCTCGATGACGTGCGCGGTATCTCCGAGGAGACCACCACGGGGGTGAAGCGACTGTACGAGATGGTGAGCGACGGCACCCTCAAGTGCCCGGCGATCAACGTCAACGACTCGGTCACCAAATCGAAGTTCGACAACCTCTACGGCTGCCGCGAGTCGCTGGTCGACGGCATCAAGCGCGCCACCGACGTGATGATCGCCGGCAAGATCGCCGTCGTGTGCGGCTACGGCGACGTCGGCAAGGGCTGCGCGCAGTCGCTGCGCGGCCTGGGCGCCACCGTGTGGGTCACCGAGATCGACCCGATCTGCGCGCTGCAGGCGGCCATGGAGGGCTACCGGGTCGTCACCATGGAGGAGGCGGCGCCGGAGGCCGACATCTTCGTCACCGCCACCGGCAACGTCGACGTCATCACCCACGAGCACATGCTGCGCATGAAGGACGAGGCCATCGTGTGCAACATCGGTCACTTCGACTCCGAGATCGACATCGCCTCCCTGCGCGAGTACCAGTGGGACAACATCAAGCCGCAGGTCGATCACGTGATCTTCCCCGACGGCAAGCGCCTCATCGTGCTCGCCGAGGGACGCCTGGTGAACCTCGGCTGCGCGACCGGGCACCCGAGCTTCGTCATGTCGAACTCGTTCACCAACCAGGTGCTCGCGCAGATCGAGCTGTGGCAGAACCCGAAGAACTACGACAACCAGGTCTACGTGCTGCCCAAGCACCTGGACGAGAAGGTCGCCCGGCTGCACCTGGACAAGCTCGGCGTCGAGCTCACCGAGCTCACCCCGGAGCAGGCGGCCTACATCGGCGTGCCCTCCGAAGGCCCCTACAAGCCCGATCATTACCGCTACTAGCCGGGGGCCGGTGGCTCGCGCCGCGGCGCCACCGCGCGAAGCCGGCCGCGCCCGCGGCTCGTGCACGGGCCGGCGGCGCCCACTATATTAGTAGGTCTATCAAGGGCATCCAGAGGTTTTCCTGCCCATGGCCAAGGCCACGGCGAAGCCCGACCAGAAGGCTGCGCGACACGGGCTGATTCTCATCGACGACGATCCGCTCATCGGCGAGTCGCTGGCGTTCGTGCTGCGCGATGACTTCGACGTGCACCTGGTGGCGAGCCGCGGCGAAGCCAAGCAGCTCATCATGAAGCTCGACCGGATGCCGGCGCTGGCGCTGGTGGATCTGGGCCTGCCGCCCGAGCCGCACCGCCCGGACGAGGGCTTCGCGCTCATCCGGGAGCTGCTCGCGGTCAGCCCGTCGATGAAGATCCTGGTGCTGTCGGGACAGAGCGACAAGCACAACGTGCAGCACGCGCTTTCGCTCGGCGCCGCCGACTTCATCGCCAAGCCCTGCGATCCGCAGCTGCTCAAGGCGCGCCTCGATCATCATCTGATGATCCTTGAGGCCGAGTTGCAGGGGCCGGAGGAGGCGACGAGCGGCATCGAGCTGCTCGGCGAGAGCCCGGCCATGGATGCGCTTCGCAGCCAGATCGCACGTTTCGCCGACACCCCCTTCCCGGTGCTCATCGAGGGTGAATCCGGCACCGGTAAGGAGCTGGTGGCGCAGCTTCTGCACGAGCAGAGCGAGCGTGCCGCCGCGCCGTTCGTGAGCGTGAACTGCGCGGCCTTCACGCCGGAGCTGCTGGAAGCGCAGCTGTTCGGGCATGCCAAGGGCGCGTTCACCGGCGCCACCAATGCCAAGGCCGGCTTTTTCGAGGACGCAGGCGAGGGCACGCTGCTTCTCGACGAGGTCGGCGAATTTCCGCTCGCGCTGCAGCCCAAGCTGCTGCGGGTGCTGGAGAACGGAGAGTATTATCGCGTCGGTGAGACCCGTCCACGCCAGGCGCAGGCGCGGGTCATCGCGGCAACCAATCGCGATCTTCTCGAGGAGATCCGCAACGGCAGCTTTCGCCACGATCTCTACCACCGCCTGAGCGTTCTGACCATCGATGTGCCGCCGCTCAGGGAGCGGGGCAACGACAGCCTGCTGCTGATGGAGCACTTTCGCGCGCTCTATGCCGAGAAGGTGCCGCCTTTCGTGCTCGACGATCAGGCCGCCGAGCGCTGGTCCCGTTACACCTTCCCGGGCAACGTGCGCGAGCTGAGGAACATCGTCATACGCCTCGGCGCCAAGTATCCGGGCGCGCACATCGGGCTGACCGAGCTCGAGGCCGAGTTCGACAGCCAGTCCCAGATTGACGGAGACTCCGTCAAGCAGCTCACTGCCGGCGGCTTCCGCCTCGACGAGATCCTGTCGAGCTGGGAGCAGCGCTACATCGAGGCGGCGCTGAAGCTCGCCGACGGTAACCTGAGCGAGGCCGCGCGACTGCTGGGCGTGAACCGCACGACCCTCTACAGCAAGATCCAGCGCCTCAAGGGCGGAGACGCCGCCGATGTATAACGAGCACTTCGGCCTCAAGCGCGCTCCCTTCCGAATAACGCCGGATACGAAGCTTTTCTACCCGGGCGGCAGCCGGGGCGAGGTCCTCGATGCGTTGATCTACGCGATCTCGAGCGGTGAAGGGATTATCAAAGTGGTCGGCGAGGTCGGCAGCGGCAAAACGATGCTCTGCCGGATGCTCGAGGAGCGTCTCCCCAAGAACGTGGAAATCGTCTACCTGGCGAATCCGAGCCTCAAGCNNCCCGAGCCTTTCACCCGAAGACACTCTGCACGCGATCGCGCTGGAGATGAAGCTCGACGTGGCGCCCGATGCCAACCGTCTGCAGGTCATGCACGCGCTCCAGGAGCGTCTGCTCGAGAAGCACGCGAACAACCGACAGGTAGTGGTCTTCATCGAAGAAGCCCAGAGCATGCCCCTTGCGACCCTCGAGGAGATCCGCCTGCTCAGCAATCTCGAGACCAATCGCGACAAGCTGCTGCAGATCGTGCTGTTCGGCCAGCCCGAGCTCGACAAGAATCTCGAGAAGGCGGAGATCCGACAGCTCAAGGAGCGCATCACTCACAGCTTCTACCTGCAGCCGTTCACGCCCGAGCAGATGCGCGAGTACGTCAACTTTCGCATGCGCGCGGTCGGCTATCGTGGCCCCGACATTTTTCGCGGCGCTGCTTACCGGCGTCTCGCAAAGGCCTCGGCAGGGCTCACGCGACGTATCAACATTCTCGCCGACAAGGCGCTGCTGGCGGCTTTCGCCGAGGACACCTTCGATGTCGGCAATCGCCACGTCAGGATCGCCATCAATGACAGCCAGTTCGTGGGCCGCCGCCGCTGGGGTCTGGCCGAGACTTTTCTCGTTTCCGGTGCGCTGCTGATCGTCGCAGCGCTGGTTTGGACGCTCCTTCAGCGCCCCGACGGCGTCGCCGAGCAGCTGCGCCGATGGTTGCCGGGCGGTGCCGTCGAGCACGGCGCAGGCGCTGTCGCGGGCCGCGGCGAGGCCGCCACCGGCAATGGCGCAGCGCACGCCGCCCCGGCGCAGGCGGGCGCGAGCCCCGGGGAGCCTGCGGCGAAAACGACGGAGGTGGCGGCGGGTGCCACGGCCGCTTTGTCGAATGATGCGTCGCCGGCGCCACTGGCCGCCGCGGACGATGACGGTCCCGGCGCGCCGCCGGCCTCGGCGCCGGTCGCCGCGCCTGCGGCGAGGCATGACGGCAGTCGGCTGGTGCTCTCGGAGTCGTTGAGCGTGCCGCCGAAGAGCGATAGCGGCGCGCGGGCGGAGCCGCAGGCGGTCGTCGCAGGGCCGGTCGCCGCGGCTCGCGAGGACGCCGTCGCCGGGGGCGCGACGCCGCTGCCCGATACCGCCGGCGAGCCTGTGCCGCCGGCGGGCGAGGCCGAGGACGAGCGGGTCGCGGCCGGCCGAGTGGAGGAAGCCGCCGCGCCGGTGGACAAGTCGCCGTCGGCTGCCGAGGGCAGGGCCGATGTCGGGCCGCTCACCGAGGCGCGCCTGGCGGCGACCCGCGCCTGGCTCGCGTCCGCCGACGGGCGTCACTTCAGCATCCAGCTGCTGCTCACCGACTTTGCGCGCAGGGCCAATCTCGAGCGTTTCCTGCGCGAACGCGAAGCGGCCGGCGAGGTCGACGACTACTACGTGTTCGAGACGCGCATTCGCAGCAACCTCTGGTACGGGGTCCTCTATAAGGAGTACGAGACCTTCTCGGCCGCCAAGGCCGCCCTCGAGGAGCTGCCCGAGGCGCTGCGCGATCATCGGCCCTTCATCCGCAACGTGCGCGACATCGCGCCCCTGGGCTAGCCACGCGCACCGCCCGCGGGCGCCAGTGGCCCCGGCCCGCGGATACCCCCGCAGGGCTCCCAGGGACCGCTTGGCAGCGGGCCCGCGGGAGGGGTGAAATTGAGACGCCCGACGCTTGGCCTGGGTACGCCAACTGTGCCATCCTCGACCATGTCAGGCAGCAAGCGAGCTAAGGTCGATAACTACATGTATCTGCTCTAGTCTGCGCCTGGACGGGTACCGCCCGATAGGCGGCCGGTAATAATAGATTGGTTCGCGCTGACGGCCGCGCAGAGCCAACGGTCGGATGAGGTCATCCAATTGGGGAACTGGGTCTCAGTTCTTTGCCGACGCACTATCTATATTCCCAGGGTCTCCACACATCACGAGGCTGGGGAAGTGCAGGGATTTATCCTTGGCGGGATAGGCCGGTGCCTGCGATCCGGCGCCGCGCTGGCGCTCGTGTCCGCGATCGCCGCCTGCCAGGGAATCGCCCCGGACCCGCGTCCCATCTCATCGGGGCACGTGAGCGAGGAGCCTCCTGCCGCGCCCGCCACCAGCAGCATTCCCGCCCCGGTGCGCAGAACCCCGTTCGTGCCGAAGCCGGTGCCCGAGGCGCCGGTGGAAACCTACACGGTGGTGGTCAACGAGGTGCCGGTCAAGGAGCTGCTGTTCGCCCTCGCGCGCGACGCCTCCATCAACGTCGACATCCATCCCGACGTCTCGGGGCTTGCGACCCTCAACGCGGTGGATCAGTCGCTCACTCAGATTCTCGATAGGCTCTCCCGTCAGCTGAATCTGCGCTACGAGATCAGCGGCGACAACATCAGCATCAGGCCGGACACGCCCTTCGTGCGCGTCTACCGCGTCGACTACGTGAACCTGACGCGCGAGGCCACCACCAGCAGCAGCGTATCGACCCAGATCGCGACGACCTCGACGGAGGCCGGCGGCGGTGGTGGCGGCGGTGGCGGTGGCGGCGGCGGCGGNNGACGGTCACCAGCAGCTCGGCGTACCCTTTCTGGGACACACTGTTGGAGAACGTGCGCAAGCTGGTATCGGGAAGCGGCACGTTCGAGGGCCTGGACGACGACGAAACCGTGATCGCCAACGCCTCCAACGGCGTGCTCATGGTGCGCGCCACCGGAGCCCAGCACGAGGAGGTGCAGCGCTATCTCGACGAGGTCAAGGCCGCCTCGCGGCGTCAGGTGCTCATCGAGGCGACCATCGTCGAGGTTCAGCTCAGTGACGGCTACCAGGCCGGCATCGATTGGCAGGCCCTTGCCACGGGCGCCGGTTGGTCCGTCGCCCAAAGCCTGTCCGCCGGCGTTGCCGCGCCCGTGACGACGCCGCCCAACTTCTCTCTGTCATACACCAACTCCGCCGGCGATATCGCGGGCTCGATCGAGCTGCTGCAGACGTTCGGCGACACCCGCGTGCTCTCCAGCCCCAAGGTGATGGCGCTCAACAACCAGACGGCGCTGCTCAAGGTGGTCGAGAACGTGATCTATTTCGAGGTCAAGAGCCAGCAGTCCCAGGCCGCGGTCGGCGGGTCTGTGCTGCAGAGCTCGGAGACGACGGCCAAATCGGTGTCGGTGGGTGTGGTGATGTCGGTGACGCCACAGGTGAGCGAGATCGACGAGGTGACGCTGACCATACGCCCCACTATCAGCCGCGTGATCGACTTCGTGCAGGATCCGAATCCCGCCCTTACCGACACGACAACGTCGCCGCCGACAACCATACCGAACCTGATTCCGCAGATAGCGGTGCGCGAGCTGGAATCGGTGCTGCGCATCGGCAGCGGCCAGCTGGCGGTGCTCGGCGGACTCATGACCGATGACGTCAGAAGGGAGTCCGACGCCGTGCCCTGGATTTCGGAATCGGACCTCGTCGGCGATCTGTTCACCTCGCGTAACAACGCGTTCAAGAAGACCGAGCTGGTCATCTTCCTGCGCCCGTGGGTGATCCAGACGCCCGACGTGCAGGCGGATCTCAAAGCGTTCCAGCCGTTTCTGCCGCAGAGCATCGAGCCCCAGGCCGAGCCCGCAAAATCGCGTTTCGTGAAAGATCTGCCATGAGCCTGTTGATGGATGCCCTCAAGCGGGCCGAGAAAGCCCGCCAGGCGGAAGCCTCGAGCGATGGCGCGGAGCTCGATATGGCCTCCACCCAGGGCTTCAGCCTCGACCCCATCGACGAGTCCGCCTCCGGAGAGCGGCCGTTGCCCCGCGAGCCCACGCTCGATCGGCCGGTCTCGCCGTCGGATACCAGCGATCGGCTGTCGCTCGAGGATACCCGCGAGATGCAGGGACGACTCGGCATCGAGGCGGATGACACGTCGTCGTTCGAGGATATCGGCGAAGGGTCACTGGATGACTCCATCTCCATCATCGACGACGCCAACGCCATCGACGTCGAGCACAGCATCCCGGCTGACACCTCGGCAACGCTGCCTTCGGTCAAGCAGGCGCAGCGCTCGGTGGACAGCTACTTCGACGACGACGGCTCGGTGTCCGTGACCCGCGACGATCTGCGCTCGGCGATGGCCGAGGCGACCACTGCCGGCGAGCGCGTAGGCGGCGATACCGAGACCCAGCGTCGCGTGCGCGCGGTGTTTCATGCCAAGGAGGCGAGCCGAAGCCGTGCAGGCCGCAACTGGCTGCTCGTGGGCGTGCTGCCGCTGCTGCTGGTGGTGGTCATCGGCGGGCTCGCGCTGCTCTACTGGGACAGCCTCGAGCGGCTGATCTCCGGAAGGCCGGATTTCGTGCAGGCTCCGCGGCCGGCGCCGACATCGCTGCCGCAGCCTGCCGCGCCTCAGGCGCCTGCCCAGGCGACCCAGGCGACCCAGGCGACCCAGGCGACCCAGCAGGCGACGACCCAGGCGGGTGCGGCCACGGGCGTGCCGCAGCCGGCGCCGGGAACGGCCTCCGCAGCGCCCCAGGCCGGCGCCGAGAGGGTAGCTGCAGCCACGCCGGCGGCGGCCGGCGCAGCCGCGGTGACGCCGGCGCCGGATGCGGGCGAGACGGCCACGGAGCGCCAAACGAGCATGGCGCAGCTGGCGCGCAGCGCGCCGTCGGCGGCTCAGGTGACGGCACCGCCCGCTGGCTCGCGGCAGGGTGGTGCGGTGGACGAGGGCGGCCCGCGCCTCTCGGCCGAAGAGCTGGTCGCCCAGCGTATCCAGAGCGCGGGCATGGCGCCGCCTTCGCCGACCGGGGGTGCCGCTTTCAAGATCAAGCGCCGCAGCACCCCCGATCGCTTGCACCCGCTCCTGGCCCAGGCCTATGAGGCCTGGCGCGCGGGCGATCTGGTCGCGGCCAAGCGCAGCTACCAGCGCGTGCTGAAATCGGATCCGCGCAACCGCAACGCGCATCTGGGACTCGGCGCCATCGCCGTGCGCGACGGGATGTGGGACGAGGCCTCCGAGCACTACACGACGCTTCTTCGCCTCAACCCCCGCGACAGCGTCGCCCAGGCCGGCCTCATCGCGATTCACGAGAACGTCGACCCGCTTCGCGGCGAGAGCCAGATCAAGCTGCTGCTGCGCGAGGAGCCCGACGCGCCGCACCTGCATTTCACTCTCGGAAACATGTATGCCGAGCAGGGTCGCTGGGGCGAGGCGCAGTCGGCTTATTTCGATGCCTACCGCCTCAACAGCGAAAATCCGGACTACACCTACAACCTCGCAGTGAGCCTCGACCAGCTCGGTAAGGGCAAGGCGGCCGCGGACTATTATCGGCGCGCCCTCGAGCTGGCTGGCGAGAAGCGCGCCGCCTTCGACCAACCGAGCGTGCGCGACCGGCTGCTGCGACTCGCCTTCGAGGGCTCGGCGCAGTGACCGCTGATTCGCCAACCATCAACATCGAAGCACCGGTAAGGACCCGGCGTATCGGCGAGACCCTGGTCGCCAAGGGCATCGTCAGCGAAGACCAGGTTCGCATCGCGCTCACCGAGCAGAGGTCGCGCAAGGAGCACCTTGGCAAGATTCTGGTGCGCCTCGGATTCGCCACCGAGGCCGTCATCCGCGACGTGCTCGGCGGCGCGCTCGGCTACGACAGCGTCGATCTCACCAAGGTCGTCGTCGAAAGCGAGGTCGTCAAGATCATTCCCAAGGACGTCGCGCGGCGCTATCACGTGCTGGCGCTGACGTTCTCCGCCGAACAGAACACGCTGACGGTGGCAATGGCCGATCCGTTCAACGTCATCGCGCTCGACCAGATCAAGGCGCTGCTCGACGACGAGGTGCAGATCAAGGCGCTGCTGGCCGGCGAGGCGGAGCTCGACAAGGCTATCGATCAGTTCTACGGCTTCGAGCTCTCCGTCGACGGAATTCTGCAGGAGATAGAAACCGGCGAGATCGACTACCAGAGCCTCGAGGCTGAGAGCGACGAGTACAGCCAGCCGGTGGTGCGCCTCGTGAACGCGCTGCTCTCGGATGCGGTCAAGCGCGGCGCGTCGGACATCCACTTCGAGCCGGAGCACGAGTTTCTGCGCATCCGCTACCGCATCGACGGCGTGTTGCGTCAGATCCGCAGCCTGCACAGAAATTACTGGTCCGCCATCGCCGTGCGTGTCAAGGTGATGTCGGGTATGAACATCGCGGAGATGCGATCGCCCCAGGACGGGCGCATCTCGCTCTCGGTGTCCGGCCGCCCGGTGGATTTCCGCGTCTCGACTCTGCCGACGAGCCACGGCGAGAACATCGTGCTTCGCGTGCTCGATCGACAGAAGGGCATCGTGCCGCTCGAGGGCCTGGGCCTCGATGATAAGGCGCTCACCACGCTGCGCCTGATGATGGCGAGGCCGGAGGGCATCATCCTCGTCACCGGTCCGACCGGCAGCGGTAAGACGACGACGCTTTACTCCATGTTGAGTCACCTGAACACGGAGCAGGTGAACATCATGACGCTGGAGGATCCGGTCGAATACCCCATCGAGATGATCCGCCAGACATCGGTGAACGATGCCGTGCGCCTCGACTTCGCAAACGGCGTGCGCAGCCTCATGCGTCAGGACCCCGACATCATCCTGGTCGGCGAGGTGCGCGACGAGGACACCGCCACCATGGCGTTTCGAGCCGCCATGACCGGCCACCAGGTTTTCACCACCCTGCACACGAACTCCGCCATCGGCTCCATCGCGCGTCTTCGCGATATCGGCATCCAGGCCGGCATCATGGCCGGCAATATCATCGGGGTCATCGCCCAGCGGCTGGTGCGCAAGCTCTGCGTGCAGTGCAAGCAGGTCTACGATCCCTCCAAGATCGAGCGCCAGCTGTTGCGGCTCAGCGTCGGCTCGGAGGCGCCGCCTGTCTACAAGGCGAAGGGATGCTCGAAATGTGAGCACACGGGCTACAAAGGTCGTCTCGCGCTGATGGAGCTGCTGCGCTTCGATCGCGAGATCGACGATCTGGTCGCCCGCGATGCCACCCAGCGCGAGCTCTACAAGCTGGCGTCGACGAAGGGTTTCAACACTCTCGCCGACGACGGCGTGCGACGGGTGCTGGAAGGCATCAGCAGCATGGACGAGGTGTCTCGAGTCCTGGATCTGACCGAAGGCATCACCTGATTCCGCATGCCCGTGATGCAGTACAAGGCGATGGACGAGCGCGGCAAGCTCGCGTTCGGCCGGATGGAGGCGGTCAACGAGGCGGACCTGGAAGTGCGCCTGCGGCGCATGGGCCTCGACCTTGTCAACTTCACCGCCGCTAAGACCACGGGCGGCACCGCCCGCAAGATTCCGCGTCGCGAGGTTATCGGGTTCTGCATGCAGCTCGAGCAGCTGGTTTCATCGGGAGTGCCGCTGCTCGAGGGTCTTCAGGACATCCGCGACTCGGTCGAGGACAAGAGGCTGCGCGACATCGTTGCCGGCATGGTGGAATCCATCGAGGGCGGTTCCACGCTCTCGACTGCCATGGACAGCTACCCTCAGGTGTTCGACAAGGTGTTTGTCAATCTGGTGCGCGCGGGCGAGTTCAGCGGTCGCATGAGCGAGGTTCTGAAGACGCTTACCGATAATCTAAAATGGCAGGACGAGCAGACGGCACAGATGAAAAAGCTGCTCATGTATCCCCTGTTCGTGGGCGGCGTCGTGCTGCTGGTGATTGTTTTTCTCATGGGCTATCTGGTGCCGCAGCTCACCTCTTTCATCACCATGATGGGGCAGGAACTTCCCCTTCACACCCGCGCGCTCATCGCCGTATCGAACTTCACGGTGCAGTATTGGTACGTCGTTCTGGCTGTGCCGACGATCATCTTTATTGTTTTCATGGCCGTGTTGAATTCGAGCAGCGCGCTGCAGTACACCGTCGACGCGTTCAAGCTTAGAGTCTGGATCATCGGCCCGATCTACAAGAAGATGATCCTGGCGCGCTTCGCCAACTACTTCGCGATCATGTACCGTTCCGGAATCACGGTACTCGAGTGCATACGTGTGTGCGAGGGGCTGGTGGGTAACAAGGCTATCGAAGATGCGGCGCGACGCGCTGGACGGCAGATCGGTGATGGCGCCAGCATCAGCGCCGGATTCGAGTACACCGGGCTTTTCCCGCCGCTCGTGCTTCGCATGCTGCGTGTCGGTGAGAGCACTGGAGGGCTCGACGAGGCGTTGCTGAACATCAGCTATTTTTACGACCGCGACGTATCCGAGTCCATCGAGAAGGTGCAGACGATGATTGGCCCCGCCATGACCGTCGTGCTCGGCGCGATTCTCGGCTGGGTCATCGTCTCGGTGCTTGGCCCCATTTACGACCTGATCACGAAAATCGATATCTAGACCATGTCGAGACGCGTATTTTTTCTGGCTGGCGGACGAATGGCCGTGTACCAATGGTCGGGCGGCACGCTGCTCGAACCCCTTTGGTTCGCGGCCGACGAGGACGGGCTTACCGAATTCTCGCTCTACCTCGATCACGCGCCGAAGGACCCCGTGTACCTGCTGGTGGACGTCGTCGAGGAGGAGTTCCGCGAAGAAACTATCCCGCACGTTATCGGCGGCGATCGGCGCGCCCTCATCCGTACGCGGCTGAATCGACTTTTTCGGGATCCTACCTACAGCTACGCGGCGATGCAGGGGCGGGAAGCCGAGGGCCGCCGTGACGATCGCGTGCTGTTCACTGCGCTTATTCGTCCCGATCTCCTGAGCCCTTGGGTCGGTCAAATCGCCAAGCACAAGGTACCACTCGCGGGTATCTATTCACTGCCAATCGTCAGCGAAACGCTCATCAAGCGTTTGCCGGTGGAGGCCGATCACGCGCTGCTGGTGACTCTGCAGAGCACTGGCGGGCTGCGCCAGACGTTTTTCCATCAAAAACGTGTCAAGCTCAGCCGCCTCGCCATCATGCCTCCGGGCGGAGCGCCGGGTCACGCCTCGTACGTGCTCGGTGAGATCGAGAAAATCCGCCGTTATCTGAACAGCTTGCGCCAGCTGCCCCACGACAGTCCGCTGGACGTCTATATCGTCGCCAGCCGTGGCCTGCTCACCGACGTCAGCCGGCAGTCGCCGGATTCGCTGACGACACGCCATCACCTGTTGGACGTGGCCGATGTTGCGCAGATGGTCGGCATGAAGGGCACGTACGGCTCCGATTACTCGGATCGTATCTTCGCTCACCTGCTGGCGAAGAAGCGCCTGCCGAACCAGTATGCGCCCGCGAGCCAGACGCGCCACAACACCATGTACCGGGCACGCCTCGGCCTGATCGCCGCCAGTATCGCGCTCGTGGTCGCAGCGCTTTTCGTCAGCGGCGCGAACGTCATCGACGCATTCAATGCCATCGGCGAGACGGCGTCGGCCAAACAGCGAACCGAGTTCTACAATGAGCGCGTCGAAATCTTCAAACGGCGCATGCCGAGCATCCCCGCCGAGCCCCGTGACATCAAGGCGGCGGTGGAGATGGCGCAGACGCTGCGCAACTACAAGACGACACCGCTTGCCATGGCCATGACCCTGAGCCGAAGCCTGGTGGACTTCGATACGCTAAAGGTGGACGCCATAGAGTGGCTGGCGAGCACCGATCCCGCCGCGCAGATTGGCGGGCGGCGCGACCGTTCCAACGGCAGCCGGCCGGGCAATCAGGCGCTCGCCGCATCAACGGAACCCGTGCGCCACTACCAGATCGCCGACATCAAGGGCCGGGTGGAGCCATTCGACGGCAACTACCGGCAGGCAATCGAGAAAGTGAAGCAATTCCAGGCCGCGCTGCTGGCCCTTCCACAGGTCGAGGCCGTCAACGTCGTCGAGCTACCGCTGGATACCAGCTCGGACAAGGTGCTGCAGGGCGACCTGCGGCAGGGCAATCCCGAAGCGCGCTTCAAGCTGCACGTCGTCATAGGAGAACGGGTCGATGAAGCCGGCTGATATCGAGTGGGGCATGCTGCGAGGCGCCCTCATCGGTCTCGCCATCGCCGCGGCGGTTGCCGGGGCCCTCGTCGGGTCCAGCTATCATTTCTGGGAGAGCAAGGACCTTGCGTTCAAGAGCGCGGACCGGGACCGGCGCGCGGCGGAGCTCGAGTACAGGAAGCTCGACGAGCTCGAGCAAATGGTCGTTACCTACTATCCGATGTTTCAGGAGCTCGAGCGCCTGGGCATCATCGGCGAGGAACGCCGGCTCAATTGGACCGAGGCGCTCAGGGACGCGGACGCCGTGTTCAAGCTACCGAGCCTGACCTACTCCGTCAGCACGCAAGAGCCGTATCAGGATCAGGCCGAGTTTCCGCTGGTCGAGGGTGCGTACAAGCTCTANNGCAAGCTCGAGGAGGACGCCGATGGGCTGTTCAGCGTCGACTCGTGCCGAATAGAGCGGCGCAGGGATACACCCGGTGGCTGGGAGGAAACGCACTTGGCCTCGGAATGCAGGCTGCGCTGGTACACCATCCAGAAGCCGACCGAGGTGGGGTCATAGCGGCCATGATTGATCACAGTTGCAAGGCAAGCGCGCGGGCAGCGGTGTCCCGGCTGCGAGTCACTCGCCGCGCCCTCGGCCTCGTGCAGGCGGCCGGCGTCGCGCTGCTGCTCACGCACGCGGGGGTTGCCGGCGCCGAGAGTTTCGGGCGCTGGTTCTTCAGCGCCGAGGAGCGCCGCGTGCTCGACGAGCTGCGTGATGTCGGAGAAGCGCCTAAGCCGGCGCCGGCACCATCCGGAGAAAAGCCCGTGGCGCCGGTGGTGGACGTCATATCGTTCGACGGCAAGGTCGAGCGAAGCGGCGGCAGCTCGACCATCTGGGTCAATGGTCGGCCCGTGGTCACCGGCAACACGACCGCCGAGGGCATCCGCGTGCAACCCTCGCGGGGCACCAGCGGCGAGACGCGGTTCGTGTTGCCGCCGTCGGACACGGGCGCGACGCGCTTCTCGCTCAGGGCGGGACAGAAGATCGCGGTGCAGAACGGCCGTAAATTCGATGCTTTCGAGATTCGCCCGGGCGAGGACGCCGCGAGCGTCCTCGAGCCACGCGAGCAGGTCGATTCGGGGAACCCGGCCGGTGGCGCCGAATCGCGCCGGGACGACGACACCCCTGCGCCGAGACGCACATCCCCTGGAAGCTAGCCCACCCGCCGCCTTCCCCGGGCGAGGGGCCAAATACAGCAACTTTCAGCCGGGTGTTGGCGCCCCCATGAGCGGGTCGCATCGGCGCGGCGCCCCTCAGGGGCACTCAGGGACACTCAGGGACACTCAGGGCAGCTGGCGCGCCTCTATCAGGCGATTGAACAGGACCGGCGCTGAAATCCAGATCAGCAAATCGTCATACTCGCAGAATGGCTGTCCCTCCAAGGTGTCACTACAGCCGCCGCTCTGCGGCGTATGGCGTCGCTCCACGAATATGGAAGGCGGGAACGGCACTATCGGCGGAATCGGAAAGTTCGCGGGGGTGGAGTCGACGTTGGCGAACTCATCCGTGCCGGCGACCGTGGCCGGCAGCGTTCCGCTGCCCAAGAAGGTGCCCCCTGCGCCATTGCTGCCCACCGATAGCACCACCACCGGTGTCCGGGTCGAGAGCCGAATCAGCTCCTTGGTCTCGCCACCGGAGCCCATGGCGGGATTGTCACCGCGCGTCTCGACGATGATGGCGGCGAATACGCCATCAGCCAGATCCAGCCGACTGTCGGCAGTGGGCGGCGAGGGAGGAGACCAGGGTGGAGGCAAGCCGGGCGTGGTCCGGTAGGTAAACTCGGCGCTGACCGCGTAACGGAAAACGCGCCCCCAGGCATCGGTCGCCGAGACCCCGAGATCGTCGTAGGGCAGGAAACCCTCGGCCGTTTGGTTGGAAGCCCCGCACGGAGCATTCTCCAACCCGTCTGGAGTGGCATCCCTGTCCGGACACGGCAGGCGTCCCTGGGTCATGGCGTAGCCGAGCAGCGCCTCTCGAATCTCCTCCAGCGTCTCGCGGGTTTCCCGATTCTTCTGCTGCTGCAGCTGGGTGGCGAGCGGCACCAGCAGCGCTCCCAGCAGCAGCGCGACGATGACAATCACCACTGCGAGCTCGACCAGCGTGAATCCGCGCACTGGTGTACTGGCCGATCCCGGCATTGAGCACTTGCCTTGCAAACCGTTACCTGTTCGATAGCCGTTGATGAATGTCGACCTCAGGGGGGAACCGCCCGTATCTGGTCGTTGAAGGTCGTATCGACGTCGAAGGTGTTGCCGAGGGCGCGACCGAAGACCAGATTTCTGGCCGTCGCCTCCGCGTCGCTGTTGGGCGCCTCGAAGTAGTCGCACAGGAACGGCGGCTGCCCGGCGCAGGCCGTGGGCCCCGTGGCCGTGGTGCGGTCCTGGGCGGCGAGCACGGCGCCGGGAGCGATGACGAGCGCTTCGACGTCATTGCGCACCGTGGCGGCGTTGTACTGAATGATGAGGCAGTCGTCCGCCTCGTTGCCGGGGCCGACGGGTGGCGAGGTGCAGCTGCCGTCACCGCTGGAGGTGCCGGCCAATGCCGGCACGTGGGCCCCGGCCACCGCGGCGTGCACGAACCGGTGCCAGTCGTTGTCCACGAACCAGCGCGCCAGCTCGTTCGTCACGTCGATCTCGTAGCGAATGCCGCTGAGCGTCATTCTTCCGCGCGTGTCGTGATCGATGACGACGGCGCGCTGCCCGACATTGGCCCCGTTCTCGTCGGTAATACGGACGATCCAGGTCTCGTTGTCGCCCGGGGTGGCGTCGCGATCCTGGGGCAGGAAGGGCGCCGGGTTGAGCTCCGGCGGCGTCGCCGCGCCGAACCGGGAGGGGTCGGGCATCGGCGGGCTGTTCTCGGTTCCGTCACTCTGACAGTTGTTCCACGACCTGGGCTTCGAGCAGGTGGCCCGGATCTCGACACTGCGGGTGCGCGGACTCGCCGCCGTCGGCGCGGTAATGGCGGCTGCGGTGGGCGTGGTGTCGTTCCGTCCTTCGAAGCTGAATTGCACCTCGATGGTGCGCCTGGTCACGGAGTATCCGGAAGGGACGACGAAGGGGGTGCCACCCAAATCGGTTACCTGGATACCGTAGCAGTCCACACGATCCTTGTGCGTCCACATGCAGGTGCCCTCGACGTCACTGAAGGTGACCGTCTTCTGCCTGAATTCGGAATTGTTTGCCCACAGGCTCGAATCGCCGCTCTCGTAGTAGTCATCGATGTCATCCAGATCCCAGTCCGCCGTGAAGCCGGTCGCAAACAGCTCGTTGGGGTAATGCAGCGGCAGCATGCCTTCCACGGTGCCGGGAATCCCCCGGAACTTGTCGGGTGCGTGCACCACGTAGCGATCGCCCGCGGCGAAGCTGTTGCTGGTGCCGCCGATGAGTCCCTCCAGGGTCAGCGTCGTGGCGCTCACGCTGGCCACCGGGCCGATGGAGCCGTCGGTGAGGTTGCGCACCACATGGCCGGCCAAGACGCCGGCTGCCCCGAAGTCCGTTCCCGTGTCCACGAGCGACGTCGCGCCGCCGCCGGTGGCCGGGCCCGCGGGTGAGCGCGGATCGCTGAACGGGCTCAGCCACGGATAGAAGTCGTCCGGATGGCTGCCCCGGTAACTCCTCAGCGCGATGCCCGCCTCCCCGAGCACGCGGTCTTCGACCGCGCGCATGAGCTCGTCGACGGTGATGAAGGCCAGGCGGTCGTTGAAGCCGTCCGCACCGCCGGGAACGACGATGAAATCCTCGCCCGGCGTCGCGCAGCTGCCGGCGTCGGGGCAGCCGTCGGCATCGAAGTTGCTATAGGTGCTGGCGCCGACGGTGAGCGCGTCCAGGAAGTTCAACGCCTTGGGCGCGGCGCCGCCGCGGTCCTGGGTACCGAGCACCGGCCCCGGCGCGAGGATGACCGCGGCGACGCGATCGCTGATGACCGCGCCGCTCTGATCGCGCACGGTGATCCACGGCTGCGTGGCCAGCTCGCCGATGTCCGGGTTGATAGGGCCTCCGCCGCCGNNGGCCTCCGCCTCCGTCGCGCACGAGATTGCGCGAGACCGCGTACCAGAGGCGTTCACGCGCGCTGTCGACGGTTTCCGGGAACAGCTCGATGGCGCTCGTGCAGCCGCTCTGCTCACCGCGAATGGGCAGCTTGCCGAGCAGATGCGTGGCCACGATGGCGCCCGGGCTCACGCAGTCGGCCTCGCCGTCGTAGCTCGGCGGCACGTCGTCGTCGCGATCGGGAAACGGCAGCAGACCGGGGGTGTCGGGATGGCTCGCGGCCCACGCGATGAGGGCGCTCTTGGCGCGCGCGAGGCTGCGCATGGACTCCGGATCCCGGGCCGGCGCCGGGATGGCGGCCACCTGCAGCCGCTCGAGCAGCACGGCCGCGGCGACGAGCAGCAGGATGGCGAGCACGACCAGCAGGGCAGCGCCCGCCTGATGGCGGGCTGTGAGCCCGCACGAACGAGGGGTGATCGCGCTCAAATGGGTCTCCTGCGTCGCCTGTCGACCACGTTCGTGTCGAGGCCCCGGGTGCATGCCCGAACCGGCAAGGGTGGTCGCTCCGCCCGCTCAGCATAATCTAGCCGCCCCCGAACATTCCATGTGTGACCAGTGTCACGGGATGTTCGTAACGCTCCCGGGCGCCGCCCTCGAGAGCCGCGCCGGTACCGGCCGTGAGAATATAACCCATTGAAATTATTGAATATTATCAACGAGCCAAAAGTGCCGCATGGGGACTCTCCGGGGCCTGCCCGGCGCGCCGCGCGCCTCGCACAGCACGGTCGGGGGAAACCGGCCTACGGCGGTGGCGGCGGGAATCGGCTTCGTCATTCCCGCGACGCCGGTAGGCTCCCCTCGATGCGTCTGCGAGGCAAGGGAGCATGCACGGGATTGCGCACAGGGTGGTGTCGCCTGGACACGCGGCGCTCGCAGGCGCTCGGCAGCGGGTGGCCTCGTGCCGGTTCGGTCGTGCGTGCCGCGCGCTCGCGGGCCGCCAGCGCGGCACCGTCCTACTGACGGTGTCGATCCTGCTGCTGCTCGCGGGCGCGGCCGCAGGCCTCGGCGGTTCGAAACCGGCCGCCACGCAGCGAAGCGCCGCCACAGCGAGGGCGCTTGCCCAGGCCAAGGCCGCCGTCGTGGCCCGGGCGGTGACCGTGCACGCGACGCGGGGCAAGCACGTTGCCCCCGGTCTGCTGCCGTTTCCCGACCGCAACCGCGACGGTCGCTACGATGGCGAGGGTGATTGCGTCACCTTCGGCCTCGCCGCCGCCCACCTGCTCGGCCGCTTACCCTGGGCCGGTGACGGACCCCCGTGTCCACGCCAGGCGCTCGGTCTGCGCGCCCGCGACGCCAGCGGCGAGCAACTGTGGTACGCGGTTTCCCGCAACCTGGTTGCCGGCGGAGGCGGCGGACCGGTCAATTCGGGCATGGCCGGTGCGGCAGGCGCGGCCCACGCGTGGCTGGTGGTTCGCGGCTTCGACGGCGCCGTGCTCCGCGATCCGCGCAGCGGCGCACCGCTGCCGGTGGCGGCCGTGATCATCGCGCCGGGTGCGGCCATCGGCCGCCAACAGCGCCGCGGCATGGCACCGGCGGCGGAGCAGTATCTTGACCGCATCCGCATCGGCGGCGTCACTTATGACAATGCCGACGCGGATGGGTGCGCCGACGCCGTAAGGGCGCCGTGTGACGCCCGCGAGAGCGGCGAAGAGTTCATCGTTCACCCCGGCGGCGCGGGCGCGCGAGCGTTCAACGATCGCGTCGTGTACATCACCGTGATGGAGCTCATGCGCGCGGTGGAAAAGCGCGTGCTCGGCGAGGTGGCGGTTGCTTTGAACCGTTATCGCTCAGAGCAGGGCGTGTATCCATGGCTGATGAGCCTTGGCGATCCGCGATCCACGGACTTCAAGAGCGACCTGTCGCGCCGGGGACTGTTGCCGGTGCATTTGCCCGACGAAGTCTTTACGACGCGCTTCGGTGCCGCCTGGAATCTCGAGGACGCGACGCCGACGAGCGTCACGCGGCACTCCGGCGACGCGGCGCTGGTGCCGACCCTCGAAGACGTTCTCAGGGGCCGTGTCCGGGTAACGCGCGTGAGCGGTCGCTGCCTGTGGAGCGAACCGAGCCGTGCTCAGTGCACCGGCGTCGATATCGACAGCGATTATTTTCGTGCCGATCTCGGAGTCCCCGTGAAACGCACCGTCGAGATTTCGTTCAGTCTCGAGGACGATGCTTTCGAGGTGACACCGCCGACCCCGGGCGACGTGCGCCGGCGCACGTTGTCCATGCGTGGCGCCGGGTTGGCAGGCACGCCGGCATCTCCCGACGCTGCACCATGGAACGTTCGAGTCACCGATGAGAACGCTTTCGATTGGGGACGACGGGAATTGCGCATCGACTCGGACACCGCGGGCGCGCTCACCCTCAGTGGTGTCCGCTTCGACCTTTCCGTCGTCTACGACGACCTTCACGACGCGCGCGACGAGCTTCCCGAGTGGTTCGCGGAGAACGACTGGCACCACTACATCTACGTCGCCCTGTCTGCGGACGCGGCGCCCGGAGGCGATTCCGATGGAGACGGCGACTGCCAGACGCCGGTGGATACCTGCCTGAGGCTCAGAATCGCCGGCGAAGTGGCGCGATCCGACATACGGGCCCTGGCCGTATCGGCGGGAGCAGCCCTTGCGGGTCAGAATCGCGCGCGCGGAGAGTGCGGCGGTGAAGGGCGCTCGAACGGCTTTCGCTGCGCCTTCATGGAAGGTGACAACGGCGATGACTCGACGCCGCGTTCGGCCGATACGTTCGCCCGCGACGGCCCCGGGGCGCGCTTCAACGATCAGATCCGCGTCATCGCACCGCTGCCGCCGTGAACGAGCGGGAGGCCTCTCTCGCGCTTCACGGATCGATCAAACGGGCTTGAGATCGAACGCCACGTCGTTGGGGCGATTGGTCGTCAGCTTCAGCTCGTAGCCCCACTGACGCGCGAGGCGTGCCGCCTGATAGAGGCCGATACCGAGGCCGCTGCGCGAGTTGACCGGCGACCGGAAGAGTCTTTGCGCCGTATCGGCGGCGATGGCGCTGCCATCGTCGGACACGCGCAGCTGGGCGGCACCGTTGCGCGCCTCGAGATGAACGTTTATGTGGATGTTCGGCTCGCTCAGGCGCTTGCCGCGGGCGTTCTCGAGAAGGTTCTCGGCAACGCTGTCGAAGACATCGAGCGGCACCATGGGATCGGAAGCAAGCTCCGATTCGAAGCGGATGCCGGTGTCGATGTTGCGCGCCTGCAGTGACTCCCACCACTCGCTCACCGGCCCCTTGGCCATGGCCTCCTTCTCCGGGGCCTGCAGCTTGTCGAGGGCGAGCTGCAAACGCTTGTTGACGTGCGGCAGCTGCTTCCCCAGGAGCTCACGCAGCTCGGCTTCCTCGCCCTCCTTGCTGGCCTGCATGACGGCGGTCGTCGTCTGCAGCGATTGCAGCAGATTCTTGATGTCGTGGGTGATGCGCGCGCCGGTCTCGTAGACAGCCTGCAGGCGTGCGTTGCGAGTGAGCTCCTCCTCGCGCTGCTTGCCGCGGTAGAAATGGGCGACCAGCTTGAGCAGCAGCTGTGCGTGCCAGCGAAGCGCGGCGCCGATGCGCCGATGCGCGTACACGGTAATCTTCAGATCTTCCTCAGTGAAGTGAAAGAAGTGGCGTGTCTTATTGCCACGCTCGCCCTCGGACCCGTCGCTCGACCAGGCGACGCCCGCGACCCAGGTCAGCTCGATGAGCTGCGCGACGGCCGACTCGAGAAACCCATCCGGCGTCCGCTCGCCGAGCGCGACGTCGGTGAGGCGCCCGAGCCAGCTCTCGAAGGGCGTGCCGATGTTCTGCAGATAGCGCTCCCAGAGCTGGCCGAGGCCGCTGAAGCCTGCCAGCGGCGTCCACAGCCAGCTGATGGCGAGCAGGAACAGCGCAATGGCGAGGATCGTCTGGATCACCGCCACCGGGTAGTCGGCTCCGGTGATGTACATGCTGAGCAGGCTTCCCATGGCGAGGATGCAGGTGAGCAGCGACACCGTCAGTCCGTAGAGAAAATCGACGGACTTTTCCGAATTCAGCGCTTCTTTGGAATTGGGCACGAAGAACAGAACCAGGGGCACGATCAGCAGCCCGTAACCGAGCACGTGCCAGGCTTCGCCTCGCGCGAATTGCAGGGTGATCATCGAGGGAATGCAGGTGACGAGAATCTCGGAGACGAGAAACACGAGCGCCATGAGATAGGCGTAACGGCTGCCCCTTCGCGCCGTCACGCGTCCGCCGGCGATGGCCGTGAGGATCAGCAGCCAGAAGGTCATCAGCCGCCAGTCCATCCAGATGACGAACACCAGGGTCGGGGTGATGAAGACGATGGCGCCCTTCCAGTTGAGCCGCTGCTCGCGCCGCCACAGCGGCTGCCACATGAGGAACAGGCCAAGGTGGGCGAGGATCATGCTGCGCGAAAGCGCGCTCCCGAAATCCCACCACAGCGCCAGGTGCAGGCTGGCAAGCATCAGCGCCAGAATCTGGTGCTCGAAACGCCTGTCGATCAGAAAATTGGCGCGGGCCATGGTCGTGCAATTCCGGTTGGCTGCAAGGCGTCGTTGGAAACGCTCACGTCGCCTTGTCGTATTGTATATTAGTCGTGGACGAGGCCATGCACATGCGCGAATCGAAGATTTTCACCATCGCCCGGTACACGTTCCTCGAGGCCATGCGCAACCGTCTGGTGTGGCTGATCGTAGCCTTCATCGTCATCGGCTTCGGACTGTCGCAGTTCATCGCCGAGATCGCCGTTGCCGAGAGCGCGGCGTTCCAGAGCAGCTTTCTCGCCGCCATGCTGCGATTCTTCGCCGTATTCACCATCGCGCTTTTCGTGATTACCAGCATGGTGCGCGAGTTCGATGACAAGGGGCTGGAGCTCGTGCTCTCGCTGCCCATTCCGCGATACCAGTATTTGCTCGGTAAGCTTCTCGGCTTCTCGCTGCTGGCGCTCATGACCGCGGTGCTCTGCGGGCTCGTGTTGCTCGTGCACGCACCGCCGGGGCAGGTGGCTCTATGGGTGGTTTCGCTTTCCTGCGAGCTGCTCATCATGACGGCGCTGAGCCTGCTGTGTCTTTTCACCCTGAGCCAGGTCACCCTCGCGCTCTCGGCGGTCATGGCCTTCTATCTGCTCTCGCGCAGCATCGATGCCATGCAGCTGATGGCGCACAATCCCATCGTTGATTCGGACTCGCTCTCACAGCGCGTCATCGAAGGCTTCGTCGACAGCGTCGCTTTCCTGCTGCCGGATCTGGCCCGTTTCACCTCCAGCGAGTGGCTCGTCTACCACACCGGCAGCTGGCAGCAGATGGCGCCCATCGCCGTGCAGAGCGTTGTCTACATGGTTTTGCTCGCGGGCGCGGCTCTCTTCGACCTGTATCGGAAAAATCTCTGATGGACTTGAAGGCCGTGTCGGGGCTGTGGAACCGGCGCAATCGGGCCCGCAGCGTCAAGTTCGTGCCCGCTCCCGTGCTGGTGCTGCTGGCCGCGGGCCTCGTCGCCCAGATCGTCTGGCACGGCGTCCGGCCGCCGCCCACCGCCCGCGCCATCGACCTGCCTTCGCCGCCGAGCGCGGACGCCCTGGCCATGTCCTCGCTCGGCGATCCGGTGGCGACGGCAAAGCTGCTGATGCTGTGGCTCCAGGCCCACGACAATCAGCCGGGCGTGAGCATCCCGTTCGCCAGCCTCGACTACGCCACCGTCGCCGGCTGGCTCACGCGCATCCTCGAGCTCGACCCCCGCGGCCAGTATCCGCTGCTCGCGGCAAGCCGCATCTACGCCTCGGTCAACGACGAGGCCAGGCAGCGCTACATTCTCGATTTCGTCTATCGCAAGTTCTTCGAGGATCCGGGCCAGCGCTGGCCGTGGCTCGCCCATGCGGCCATCGTCGCCAAGCACCGTCTCGCCGATCTGCCGCTCGCCCTGAAGTACGCCAGGGCGGTCTCGGAGCATGCCCGCGGCCCCGGGGTGCCCGACTGGGCCAGGGACATGCCGCTGGTGATCCTGGAGGAGATGGGCGAGCTCGAGGCCGCTCGCGTGATGGCCGGCTACCTGCTTTCCAGCGGCCGGGTCAAGGCCGAGCACGAGAAGCGCTA
>JABAOG010001236.1_pt1 | contig 48707 bp, 42 predicted proteins | sample 7062131 | NCBI WGS metagenome assembly JABAOG01 (sample SAMN14538629, study PRJNA623070) | marine sediment metagenome | biome: marine biome [ENVO:00000428]; feature: marine pelagic biome [ENVO:01000023]; material: deep marine sediment [ENVO:00002113] | place: India: Arabian Sea | collected... | reverse complement strand
GGCACGGCCTTGCTAGGCTGCGGGCCATGGGGCGGTGGTTCTGGGTCGTATTGCTGATCGGATGCGGGGAGCCCTCCGGGGGCGGGCCGGATGCGTTCACCCCGACCTTCGATCCGATGACCGTCACCCTGCGGCTCACCGGCGTCGCGCGCGAGGACGGCGAGGGGCGGATGCGGGGCGTCGACCTCGACGGGCGGGTCAGCGATGCCACCGACGAGCTCGGCTGCCTGCAGGAGGACTGGACGGACTCCATCGGCGACGAGCCCGGCGTGGACCACGGTTACTACAGCCTCGCGGTCAGCAGCGAGGTCATCGGACCGGCACCGGACCCGGACACACCGACCATCGACGAGATGATCGCCTCCGCTGCCATTACCGTGGCCGTCGCGATCGAACCCGCTCCGGGCGGCGCTCGGGTGAGGCTGGGCGACGCAGCGCCGATGGTGGTTCCGTTCCACGACGGCCACTTCCAGGCCTTGACCGAAGCGACGCTCGCCGCGGCCGTGCCGCCGTTGTCCTTCGTCCTCTACGACCTCGCGGTCGATGGCGTGCTCACCGCTGACGGTGAGCTGACCTCGGTGGTGGTCGCCGGAGCCCTCGACGTCGACGAGATCGTCGCGACCGCGGAAGCCGAGTCGCCGGAGGTCGATCCCGACTTGCTCCGAGCCAGCCTCGAGGGCGTGGCCGATCTCGAGCCCGGCGAGGACGGGCTCTGCACCCGACTGAGCGCCGTCTTCACCGCTGCCGTCGAGCCCTGAGCGCCGGCCTCAGGCCGCGTCGTCCTGCAGGAAGCCGATGCGGCGCAGGAAGCGGGCGACCTCGACCAAGTAGGCGCCGCGGTCGAGGTGGGCGAGGTGGCTGCCGGGGAACCAGTAGAGCGGCGGCTTGCCCCAGTGCTCCCAGAGCAGCCGGCTGTGCTTCGGCGGCGCGAGCCGATCGCCGACCCCGCCGACGATGAAGAGGCGCTCTCGGGGGAGCTTCGAGGGGTAGCTCAGCGGGCAGGTGACCGCGATCATCTTCCGGGCGTCGATGACGGTCTTCTTCTCCCGCTTGAGCATCGCCCGCATGGCGGTGCCGATCGGCTCCCACTCGAGCACCAGGTCGGCGAAGGTCACCACCGGCACGTTGGGGATCGCGAAGCTGAGCCGGTGCTCGGTCGCGGCGAGGATGCTCGAGGTGAAGCCGCCGAGGCTCACGCCGGTGATGCCCACCGCGGGCGAGCCGACGGTGTTCAGCAGCCAGTCGATGTAGATGCGCGTGTCCATCACCGACTGACCGACCGCCTCGTTGATCCGCGAGGGGCCGCCGGCGAAATAGCCGTGACCGCTGAAGGGCGAGAAGCGGGTCTGGCGCACCCCGTGGAAGGGCAGCGTCAGGAGCATCACGTCGAAGCCCATGCGGTAGAACCAGGGGAGGGCGAAGAACCACTCGTTGATCAGGTAGAGGTCCGCGCTGAAGCCGTGGACGGCGATGAGCGTCGGTCGCGGACCGTCGGCGTGGCGCCAGTAGCGGGCATGAGCCACCCGGTTGGCTTTGTGGCGCAGGTAGCTCTTGTGCAGCCGCGGGTTCACCGGGAGGTAGGGGCTGTCGAAGCGGATGGTCTCCGCGTAGCCATCCTCCGGCCGGAAGCGGACCATCATGTCCGAGCGCTCGCTCCGCACCCGGATCCCCTTGGGCGGCTCGGCGAAGAACTGCGTCGGGTCCCCGCTCTTCGCCATGGCCAGGTAGGGCTCGGTCTCATCGAGCGACTGCAGCAGCGAGCGGCGGTGGTAGCCGATGGGCAGCGCCAGGCCACCCACGAGACTGGCGCCGACGGTGCGGATCGCGACGTCGCTGGCGGCGGTCGCCACCACCCGCGCCTTGTCCGCGCCCACCAGCTCGAAAGGCTCCGGCCGCTTGGAGAAGTCCGCGGGGAGCGCGTTCCACCAGGGTGTCTTCCCGGACGGATCGAGCAGAGGCTGCGCGTCCGCGGACCCGTGGCGGATGCGCGAGATCACCGTCGTCATCGCTCTCAGCGTACCAGCGCGGGGCCCTTGTGGGCCTCTTTGTTGCCGACGGCGCCGGGACACACGCATGTGGGTGCCGGTCCACGAGCCGTGGGGCCCCCTTCTGAAATCATTGGGCAATTCGTTGGCTTCGGGGTCGGCACGGCCCCTGCGAGGGAGCGGAGGCATGGACCACGACACCACCAAGCCCACCCCGATGACGTTCCTCGCCCGCCGCGCCGCGGCCTTCGCCCTCGTGGCGGGGCTCGCCCTGGCGGGCTGTGGGGACGACTCCCGCCCGCACGACGAGAGCGCTTCGGCGCCCGCCGCACGACCGGCCCCGGCGACACCGGAGCCGGAGAGCGACTCCAACCTCGCCACGGTCCGGCCGAGCGCCGAGCCGAGCTCCATCCTCGACGTGCCCGAGCCCGAGCCCGCCCCCGTCGAGGCGCCCGACGAGCCCTCCGTCGACGGCCTCGACGTGCGCCGCGTCGCCGTCGCCCGCGCCATCGAAGAGCGCGAGCCGATCGACCCGGCGAGCACCTTCCTCGCCGAGGACGCGAAGCTCTTCGCCCACTTCGAGCTGACCAACCGCGAGGGCACCGAGGACCGCCACCCGATGGTCGTCTTCGTCGGCCCCGACGGGCAGGACCGCGGCCTCATCGAGCTCGACGTCCCCGCCGGCGCCCCCCGCTGGCGGACCTGGGCCTACAGCCGCAACATCCGCATGCCCGGTGAGTGGCGCGTCGAGCTCCGCGACGAGGACGGCCAGGTGCTCACCGACCACGAGTTCACCATCGAGGAGCCCCTCGGCGAGACGCTCTGAGTCAGAGTCGGCCGAGGAGGCCGTAGGCGGTCACCGCCACCACCTCGCGGAGCGCGCCTCGAGCGCGCGCCGCGGGGCGGCCCCTCGAGCCGCTGCCACGCACCTCGCGGAAGTAGCGGGCGAAGACCCGCTCGCAGCGGAAGACGTGGTAGCCGTCGCTCACCACCAGGACGCGCGCGTCGGCGCCGATCAGCTCGGCGGCGAAGCGCGCGTTCTCCGCCGTGGTGGTGCTGGTGTCCTCGAGCACCACCGCCTTCTCGGGCAGCCCCATGGCCATCGCGTAGCGGGCGGCGGCCTCCGCTTCGCTCGGCGGGTGGGTGCCGACGCCACCGGTGAAGACCACCTTCGGCGCGAGCCCGCGCTCGAAGAGCTGCACCGCATGCTTCGTCCGGTGGGCCAGCGCCGGGCTCGGCTCGCCGTCCGGCCACACGGCGCAGCCGGCCACGACGATCGCGTCGTAGCCCCCGTCACCGACGGAGCGGTGCAGACCGAAGCGCTCGAGCGACACCGCTGCGAGCGCGTAGGTCGTGGCGAGAGCCAGTGCGATCCACCCGAAGAGCACGCGGCGCCGAGCATAGCTCGATGCCAGGTTCACGCTCGTCTGTCGTCGCCGACGCACGGCGAGGAGCGTGCGTCGGCGTCATGGCGATTCCGTGGCGAGCCCGAGGAGAGACCGTGCGTCTTCGACCCGAAGAGCGTGCTGGCTCAGGCGGCGACGGGGAGCGGACCGCCGGTGGCGGCCTGTCGAATGGCCTCGAGGGCGTGGAAGCTCTGCTCGAGGGCCTGCGGGTCGATCACGCTCCCGGCCAGCACCACCGACGCCTCCATCGGCGCGAGGATCACCCGTGCGTGCGGCGGGAGGGCACCGACGCCGGGCACCATGTCCGTGAGCTCACCGGAATGCACCCCAGACGACGAACGCGATGAGGCCTCCGATGGGGAGGATGAACATGGCGGCGATGAGGAGAACGGCGACGGGCATACCGCTCAACCTACGGCAGGAGCGCTCGCTCTTCCTCTCCGGACCGTCGAGGTGCTCGAGGGTGGCGACCCCGCCGCTCAGAGCGGGCCAGGAGGGAGCCGACCGTCGAGCATCGCGGCTCGTTGGGCCACCGAGAAGGGCGACGTCAGGAGCCGAGGATCCTGCTGGCGGGAGCGGAACATCTCGAAGATGAAGCGCATCCGGTCGGAGAGCCGAGACCAGTCTTCGGCCGCCGAGCCCTGCGCTTCGGGACGGCCGAGGCCGAAATGCCCGAGCAAGGATTGGAGCCACGCTTCCGCGCGATCGGCGAGGCCGAGCCCCGCTTCGCGGGTCTCGTAGACCCCGAGCTCCACCGTCAGCGTGACGAGCTCCGGGTCGTCGAGTCGCTCGAGGGGCGCCGGCCAGAGCGGCCGGCCCGGTGGCGCGGGCAAGTCGGTGCCCAGATAGAGGAGCTGTCCCGGCAAGCGCACGGTCATCAGTACCTCCGTCGCGAGCCGTCGCACCACGGCCGCGATCGAGTCCGAGTGTGCTGGCGGGGTGCTCGGCGCCCCGGGCCGTGCGAGCTGCAGGAGCACGTCGGTCGGGGTGTCGAGCGCCTCGGCGATGTACGGCTGCAAGCGTGTCTGCTCGTGGAGCCCGCACTTCGCGTTGGCGAGTAGAATCTGCTGCGCTCGCGCGCGCGGATCGGTCTCGTGGAGGGCGGCGAAGAAGCTCGAGAAGGCCTCGCGCAACATCGTCTGGCCGCCGACCGGGTGACGCTCGATGATGCCTTCCGGCGTGACGCGGACCTCATCGGGCTCGCTGGGTCCCGGACGAAAACGGGCCGAGAAGACGTCGAGCTCGGCTTGGGTGCGCGAGGCCGGATCGGCGAAATGCTCGACGAAGGCTGCACAGGCTTCGCCGAGCTCGGCGAAGACGACGGTGTTCCCGACGATGATGAAGTGGGCGACGCCTTCACCGATCAGGTCTGCCGTCGCGAGCACACCTGCGTCGCGCCGAGGGAGCTCCTCGATGAGCTCGCGGAGCTTGCCGGCGACCCGCGAGGGATCATGCAAGGCCGGCCGCAAGCGCTCCGGGACGAGCTCCTTGCGGATGAACACGCCAGCCTGCTTGGACGCCCAGGTCGCGAAGACCGGCCAACAGAGGTCGAGCCCATCGTCATAGAGCTCGGCCATCGAGCGTGTGAGCTCGTGATAGGTCAGGGTGATGAGCAGATTGCGTAGCTCCGGTTGGTCGCCCATGGCGACGATCTCCCTGACCTGCGCAACGCTCGGCTCCACGGTGACTTCCCCCCTTCCCGAGATGGAAGCGTAACGGACGCCGCGAGCGAACCGAAGACACGGCTGCTGGCGTCGCGGTCCGCTCAGAGCGGTCCGTCGGCGCTCAACCGCAGCCGTCGCGATCGCAGATGTCGCTCCGTTCGAGAGCGACGCACCAGGGCTCGTGGCCCCGGCGGCAGGCGGCGAGAGCCACCATCCCGGGATCGCCGGTGCGTGCCGGGTCGGTCGTCCGGAGCGCCGCGTCGAGTCGGTCGCAGGCGTCGCCCCGTGATTCGTCGCAGGCGGACAGCAGCTCGCTCAGCCCGCGGTAGGGGGCGACCTCCACCAGCAGNNAGCAGCGTACAGGCCTCGAGGTGACCGAAGCGGCAGGCGTAGCCGGCGAGCCTCGTCGCGTGCGGTGGGTCTCCGTCGCCGAGGACTCGGCGGGCCCGGTCGGTGCAGCCCTCCAGCGTGCCACCGGGGCAGACGGCCCAGCCGTCGCCCACGGGGGTGTCGCCCAGGCACGAGGGGCGCGACGTCACCTCGCGGCGCCGGGGCGATTCGCCGTCGGCGATCTCTCGCAGCTCGTAGAAGGTGACGCCACAGACGCCGCTCGTCGGTTGCAGGCTGCGCACCCGGCCGTCGTTCGCCCACTCCGTGCGGTCGAGATCGGTGGCGACGATCGGCACGTAGGCACGCTCGCGCCCGCACCGGACCGGAACCCAGGTCATCGCGTCGACCCGATGGAGCACCGCCTCACGCTCGACCAGGAAGAGCTCGCCGCGCGCGACCCGGCAGCGCGGCGCTCCTTCCGGTGTCGCTCGCGCCGTCGCGCCGCTCGCGGTGATCGCGACGACCGCGCGATCGCTGGGCTCCCCCGGGTGGACGGTCATCGGGCGACCGCCCAGCCCCTGCGCCGCGCGTCGGGCGTTCGCCTCGTCGCGGTAGAGACCCGCGACGAGCGCCAGCTCGCCACCGAGCTCGAGACCGAGCTCGCCGTCGGCGACCACTCGCGGATAGCCCGCCGCGAGCGGCGGGGCCTGGCGGCGCGCCCGGGTCATCGCTGCCAGCGAGCCCGTCGCCAGGACGACCGCGAAGCGCGGGGTGGGGCAGTCGATGCAGCTGGTCTGGTGCGGGCTCTCCGCGGCCCACGATCCCGCGGGGAGGGGCGCCGGGATGGCGTCCGCCGAGGCTGTCGGTGTCTCGGTTCGCGGCGTGGCGCACGCCGCGAGCGAGAGCAGCGCGGGAAGAACGAGGGACCGCATCGCCCACATCTACGCGGCGCTCGGGCTCGCTCTTCCCTGGAGCGAGCTCGGGCGACGGTGCCCGGGGAGACCACCCATCGGCGGCCAGGCGCCCGAATGGAACCACTCTCTCTCGCTAGGGAAGAGAGAGATTCCGGAAGACGTAGAGCCCGGCTCCGAGGGCGATCGCCAGCAGGACGAACACACCGACCAGCATCGGGACCACGCTCTTGTCCTTCGCTTCGGTGTTGGACTCGGTCGGCTGGGCTGGCGTCTCGGCCGGGGCCTTCAGCGAGGCCCGGAGCGCGCTCGCCATCGCCGACGCGCTCTCGAAGCGATCCTCCGGCTTGGGGGCAATCGCCCGGTCGACGACCCGGTAGAGCGCGTCCGGCAATCCGGGGACCAGCTCCCGCAGCGGCGTCGGGCCCTCGTCGAGGAGCGTGAGCACTCGGCTGCCGACCACGCCGTCGAAGGGCGGCTTGCCACTGAGCAGGCAGTAGAGGAGCAGCCCCGCCGAATACAGATCCGTGCGTTCGTCCAGCTCGTCTCCGTGCGCCTGCTCCGGGGCCATGAAGCGGGGCGTGCCGACGATCTCGCCGGTCAGCGTCAGGTGCCGTTGCTTCACCTTGGCGATGCCGAAGTCGAGCACCTTCAGCACTCGCTCGCCCTTCTCGTCGCGGTGGAGGAAGACGTTCGGGGGCTTGAGATCCCGGTGGACGATGTCGTGGGAGTGGACCGCCGAGAGCACGTCCAGCAGGTCGCCGATCAGGGCCACCGACTCCTCCGGCGAGGCCTTCCCTCGGCGGAGCATGTCCGTCAGCGGCTCGCCCTCGAGCTTCTCCATGACCAGGTAGGGCCCGTGCTTGGGGTCCACCTCGAGGTCCATCACGTCGACGACCCCGGAGCTCTTCACCGACGCCGCCGCTCGCGCCTCTTGGAAGAAGCGGTCCAGGTGAGTCGACTCCCCCTTCATCGAGGCCCGGAGCACCTTCACCGCTACCGGTCGCTCGAGCTTCACGTGGGTCGCGGCGTAGACCGCGCCCATGCCGCCTTCGCCGAGCACCGAGTCCAGCCGATAGCGGCCGCTCAGCACCTTGCCGAGTAGCTCGGAGGGCTCCTCTTCCCGCGCCATCGCCCCGACGATACCAGTGTCCTGCGTTGACGGCGGTCCGTTGATCGTCTAAGTGGTAATACCAATTGTCGCCATGTGTCTCGGCGACTGCGAATGGGGTGTAGACGTTGCGTGTGGATCGCCATCGCGAGCACGGCTCGCGTCGTTTTCAGCTGTCGCTGATCCTCTCGGTGGCCATCGTCGCCGCGCTGCTGGGGTGCGACGGAAACATCGGGATGGTCGAGCCCGACGAGGTCGAGCCGCCGCCCTACGAGCCGGAGCCCGGGCCGCTGCGCCGGCTCTCGGCCCACGAGTATCGGCACACCATCGAAGACCTCTTCGGCGATGCCGTCGTGCCGCCCTCGAGCTTGCCGACGGACGAGCGGCGTGATGGCGAATTCGGGCTGATCGCCGTGGGCGTGGCGACCTACGCGGTGAGCAGCGCTGGCGTTCGGAAGTACGAGGACGCGGCGTACTCGATCGCCGAGCAGGTGATGGCCGCCGAGGACCGGGACGCCATCATCGGTTGCACTCCGAGTGGGGTGACCGACGACGCCTGCGTCGATCGCTTCGCCCGCACCTTCGGGCGCCGGGCCTGGCGCCGGCCGCTCTCCTCTGCCGAGCGGGAGCAGGTCGTCGCGATCGCTCACGAGGCTGCCGTTCGGCTCGACGACTTCTACGCCGGGCTGGAGTTCGCGTTGGCGTACCTGCTCCAGAGCCCGAGGTTCGTCTACCGCGCCGAGGTCGGAACCGCATCCGACGAGCACGACGGCTGGTTCGAGCTGACCGATTGGGAGCTCGCGACGCGGCTCAGCTATCTGATCTGGTCGGGCCCGCCCGACGACGCTCTCCTCGACGCGACCGCCGCGGGCGAGCTCGCCACCGCGGAGGGGATCGAGCGGCAGGTGCGCCGCATGCTCGACGACGAGAAGGCCCGGCGTGGCATCCGCGCGTTCTTCGACGACATGCTCCTCCTCGACCAACTGCTCGCGGCGGAGGATGTCGCCAAGGACCCGGAGATCTTCCTCCACTACAACGCCGACGTGCCCCCGGCCGCGCGGGAAGAGACCCTTCGCTTCGTGCAGGACATCGTCGAGCGCGACGCCGACTACGGCGAGATGTTCACCGGTCGCCGCACCTTCATCGACCGCACCCTCGCGTCGGTCTACGCGGTGCCCGCCCCGTCCCGGGATGGCTTCGGACTGCACGTCCACCCCGAGGACTCCCACCGTCGCGGTATCTTGGGTCAGCTGTCGCTGCTGATGGGTCACTCGAACAAGACGACCTCCTCGGCGACCAAGCGCGGCGCCTACCTCCGGCGGGTGTTGATGTGTCAGCCGATTCCGGATCCGCCGCCGAACATCGAGACCACCTTGCCGGAGGCGTCCGATGCGCCGACGCTCCGCGAGCGGGTGGCCAAGCACCTCGAGGAGCCGGTCTGCGCGGGTTGCCACCAGCTGATGGACCCGCTCGGTCTCTCGCTCGAGAACTTCGACGCCATCGGCCGTTTCCGCACGACCGAGAACGGCGCGACCATCGACGCCAGCGGCTACCTCGACGGCCGTGACTTCGAGGACGCCCAGGGACTCGGCGAAGCGCTCGCGGCCTCCGAGACGACGAGCCGCTGCCTCGTGCGCACCATGTACCGCTACGGCACCGGTCACGCGGAACGGCCGAACGAGACGGCCATCCTCCGCGACCTGCACGACCAGTTCCTCGAGTCCGGACGCAGCGTGCAGTCCCTCATCATCGAGCTCGCCAAGAGCGACGGCTTCCGGCTGGTGGCGCCGCCCAGCGAAGTCATCGCCACCGAGGGCGAGAGCAGCGAGGTCTCCGAATGAGCTTCATCAAGAAGAAGAAGACCATCGGTCGCCGCACCGTCCTTCGGGGCATGCTCGGCGGGGCCGCGGTGGGCGTCGCCCTGCCGACCCTCGAGATCGCCATGAACGAGAGCGGGACCGCCTACGCGGACGGGGGTGGCTTCCCCTGCCGCTACCTCACCTGGTTCTGGGGCAACGGTGTGCACCGCGAAGGTTGGACGCCGTCCGGGATGCCGCCGGTCACCGATCTGACCGACGAGGCGTACGACTGGCAGCCGCTGGCGATGCCGCTCATCGAGCACGCCGCGAAGATGGCGCTCATCACCGGCTTCAACGTGCGGACCAGCGGTCAGATCCCGCACGAGTCGGCGGCTGCCGGCATGCTCTCCGGAGCCTCGCTCCTCGTCACCGACGAGCGGAACATCTGGCAAGAGCCGTCCATCGACCAGATCATCGCCGCGGAGGTCGGCGGCGAGACCCTCTTCCCCTCCCTGCACCTGGCCGGGACCGACTTCACCAAGTCGATCTCCCACGCGGGGCCGGACTCCAGGAACCCCTCGGAGCCGTCGCCCTTCAAGATCTATCAGGAGCTCTTCGGCGACAGCTTCCGTGCGCCGGGCGAGGGAGGCGTCGTGGACCCGCGCCTCGCGCTGCGCCGGAGCGTCCTCGACGCGGTCGGCGACGACGCGCGGCGGTTGCAGAGTCGGTTGGGGCGTGGCGACCGGCTGCGCATCGAGCAGCACTTCACCGCGGTCCGCGAGATCGAGCGTCGCCTGCTCCGGCTGGAGCAGGACCCGCCCAACTACGCGGCTTGCGAGCGCCCGGAGATGCCGCCGGAGATGATCGGCCTCGACGACAATGGCCGACCGCGAGTGCAGCTCCGCAACCAGCTCATGGCCGAGCTCACGGCGATGGCCTTCGCCTGCGACCAGACTCGGGTGATCACCTACTTGTTGCACCCGCCGGTCAGCGACGTGGTCTTCCCCATCGATGAGCTCGACCTGGTCATCGACGATGGCACCCGCCTGCTCAAGGGCCACCACGACCTGACCCACAACGAGCCGGACGACGACATGCCGCGGGTTCGTGCGATCTTCCTCTACATCATGGACCGGCTCGCGGAGTTCGTGCGGACCCTCGACTCGATCCCCGAGGGGGACGCGACGCTGCTCGACAACTCGTTGGTCCTCGCGACCACCGACTCGAGCAACCCGCGGCTGCACAGCCTCGAGGACTTCCCCATCGTGCTCTTCGGCGGCGCTGGCGGGCGCGTGAAGATGGGCACCCACGTTCACAGCCCGGACGACAACGCCTCGAAGGTGCTGATGACCATCGCCCGCGCGATGGGTGTGAATCGCGCCTCGATCGGACTGGAAGACGGCAAGGCCGAAGACGGGGTCTCGGCCCTGGAGCCCTGAAGATGATGACGAAGATCCTCCCACCTCTGCTCCTCCTCTCTCTCGCCAGCTCGCTCTCCTGTGGGGGTGACCCGGCCGGCGAAACCGGCTCGGCGGTGGTGACCACCATCGGCTTCGCCGCGCGCAACGGTGAGATGGTCGACGACATCGAGGTCTCCGACGGCCTCGACCTCGACGGCAACGTCAGCGATCGCTCCGACGTCGACTCTTGCCGCAAGTCGGACTTCGTGTCGCCGGACGGCCGACCGGGCATCGACAATCAGTTCACCTACCTCTTCGAGACCGTCGAGGAGATGGCCGAGGAGGGCACCGTCGAGGGCATCATCCAGGGCTCGATCAACGGTGGCCGGTTGCTGCTGATGATCGAGGTGACCAAGGTCGACGACTGGACGAACGACGATTCGGTCAGCGTCCGGGTCTTCAACGGGGTGGGCACGCCGAACCTCGCCTCCGACGGCTACATCGTCCCCGATCAGACCTTCGACATCGATCCGGATTCGCCGATCAACGAGGGCCGCGGTCGCATCGTGGACGGCGTCCTCGAGACCGACCCCTTCGAGGTCGAGCTGCCGATGGCTTTCTTCAACGTCTTCTTCGACCTGCGCCTCGTCGGCGCCCAAATCCGCGCGAACATCGGGCCGGACGGCGTGACCGATGGCGTCATGGGCGGCGCCGTGACCATCGATCAGATCCTCGAGATCGCCGCGATGGCGGACGAGATGCAGGAGGTGCAGTACGGCGGCCTCTTGATGGGCGTGCTCCCCGGCATGGCCGACATGGAGCGAGTCGAGGGCCGGTGCACCGCGCTCTCGGCGAACCTCTACTTCGAGTCGCGGCGCGCGTTCCTCTACCCGGAGCCCGCCGACGAGTGACTGGCGCGCTCGGTCGCGCCGCCTCACCCTGGGCGCCGTGACCGACTTCGAGACCATCGGCGGCGAGCCGGCCCTGCGAGCCATCATCGACGACTTCGTCGACGGCTGCTTCGACGACCTCATGATCGGCTTCCTCTTCCAGCGAGCGAGCCGGGAGCGCATCAAGCGCTTCGAGTACGAGCACGCGGCGGAGCAGCTGGGCGCGGGGGTCGACTATGGCGGTCGGCCGCTCGACCAGGCGCACGCCCGCCACCGGATCTTCGGCGGCCAGTTCGACCGGCGGCTGGCGATTCTGCGCGAGACCCTGGACCGTCACGGTGTTCCGGAAGCCATCCGGGACCGATGGCTCGCTCACCACGAGTCCCTGCGCGAGCAGATCACCGCCGACCGCCCCGGCGAGTGCGTCGCCGAGGACTGAGCGAGGCTCAGCGGGCGTAGAAGGCGATGTCGCGACCGCCCTGGTTGGTCGCGATGCGCTTGGTGACGCCCTCGACCTGGCCGGCGAGCCGGCCCTTGGTGGCCACGAAGGCCAGCTGCCAGCGCGGGTGCTGCGCCGCCAGCTTCCCGAGGGTCTGGTAGAGCGGTCGCAGGTCGCGCCCCTTGCCGAGGCGGCCGCCCCAGGGCGGGTTGGTCACCAGCGCGCCGGTCTCCGAGTCGGGGAAGGGCGCGGCGCTGATCGCCGCCTGGCTCAGGGTGAGGTCGTCCTTCACGCCGGCCCGGTCGGCGTTGCGCCCGGTGATCTCGAGCGCGCCGGCGTTCCGGTCGGAGCCGTGGATCGGGAAGGGGAGGTCGGTCGTCGCTCGTTCGCGGGCGGCCGCTCGGAGCGCCTCCCACGGATCGCTCTCGAAGGCCGGGAAGCGTTCGAAGGCGAAGCGTCGCTCGAGCCCCGGCGCCACATCGCGCGCCATGCGCGCGGCTTCGATGGGCAGCGTCCCCGAGCCCATCATCGGATCGACCAGTGGGCTCCGGCGGTCCCAACCGCTGACTCGGATGAGCGCCTGGGCGAGGTCCTCACGCAGCGGCGCCTTGGCCGTCTCGAGCCGGTAGCCGCGTCGGTTCAGCGCCTCGCCGGAGCTGTCGAGCCAATAGGTCACCGAGTCGCCCTGGACCCGGACCTCGAGCCGGGCTTCGGCGACGCCCTCGCCGTCGCTCCGCCAGCCGCCGATCCGCTCGCCGATCGCGCGGCGGACCCGCTCGTCGACGGCGCCGCTGTGGTAGAGGCGCGAGCGCTGGCTCTTGACCCGGATCGCCAAGGGCTGGTCGGGGGCGATCCACTTCTTCCACGCGATCGAGCCGGTCTTCGATTCGAGACGGTCGAGCTTCCCCGCCTTCCGCTCCGCGACGCGGACGAGCACTCGCTGCGCGCAGCCGAGCTCGAGGTTCAGCCGCTCGACGTCGGCCAGCGCTCCTTCGGTGCTCACGCCGGCGCCGAGCTCCTCGGCGGGCAGCTCGAGCGCCCGGACCTCGTCGGCGACGAGCGCCTCGAGACCAGGGGCGCAGCGGATGTGGATGGGGAAGGCGCTCATCGGTTGGCTGTCTGCTGTTGGTGGAGCTCCGCGCGGATCTGCCGGATCCGCTCGCGAAGCGGGACGATGAAGTCCATGGAGACCGTGTGCATCTGCTGGCGGTGGGCCCGGCCGGCGTGCCACTTGGAGAGGCCGAGTCGCGCGGCTGCCCGGACGAACTCGGCGCCCTTGCGGCCCCAGCGCATGCGGGCCTGGAAGACGCCGAAGGCCTTGCAGGTCATGTCCACCTCCCACTGGGCGAGGTGGCCGAGGGCGACCTCGTCGGTGAGGTGGGCTCGGATGATGCGGCCCCGGCGTCGCACGAGCATCACGATGACGATCACGAAGGAGAGGACGAAGAGGAACCAGATCGGCACCATGCACAGGAAGAGCGCCGCCCCCTCCTCGAACTCTCCCGCGACGGTCGCGGTGCCGTTCCAGATCGCGTGGAGGAACACGGCTCCGAGGTAGCCGAAGAAGGGCGCGGTCCAGCGGACCCAGCGGCGCTCGGTCTCGCGGGCGACGCCGAAGCCGACCCCGGTCATCGCGGTGTAGACCGGGTGGCCCCAGGGGAAGAGGACGCCGCGCATCAGGAAGGTCATCCCCAGCTGTCCCTCCTGCGAGGCCTTGCCGTAGTAGATGATGTTCTCGACCATCGCGAAGCCCAGGGCGATGAAGGTCGCGTAGATGATGCCGTCGACCACCCCGTCGAACTCGCGTCGCAGGAAGTAGAACATCCCGGCGACGCCGAGGCCCTTCCAGAGCTCCTCGGTGATGGGCGCGCTGATGACCGCGGCGACGGCGTCGCCGCCGGCACCCCCGGCGATCTCGTTCACCAGGACCGAGAAGCCACAGGAAGCGATGGCCCCCCACAGAAAGCAGCCGACCAGCGCGTACCAGGGCTCGGGGTCGTAGCGGTCGAGGAGCCGGGGCACGGTCAGGTAGACGACGCCCGCGGGCAACGCGAAGGCGGCGCCGATGCACATGCCCGCCAGGGCGCCGTCCTCGGTGAGGATCCGGGCACCGAAGAGGAGCACCAGGAGCGCGCCGCCGACGAGCTGCCCCACCAGGTAGAGGCCGAAGCCGACGTTCCGCATCGTGCGGTCGTGCGCGGGCAGCGTCACGGGCCGATCCTACTCGATCCGGCCTCGGCTCTGGGGCTCACCGCGACAGCCGCTCGACCAAGAGCCGGCCGGCGTCGGTCTCGCCGAAGAGGACGACCTGCTCCTCGAGCCCCTCGAGGAGCTCGCGGCGGTCGGCGGGCGTCACGTGGCCATCGAGCTGCTCGAGCAGCCGCTGGGCGGGCGTCACGTCGTCCGCCGCGGCGAGGTGGAGGATCAGCGAGAGCTTTCGTTTCACCGAATCCGGATGGCTCTCGACGTCCGCCTGCGCCCGGAGCACGGCCTCGGCGAGGGCGTCGCTCGCGGCCTCCCCTTCGGCGCGAGCGCTGTGAATGGCTGCCCGGGCGCGCCAGAGCGCTGCGCTCTCGGGCAAACGCTCGCGAGCCGCGTCGGCCGCCGCGAGCGCCTCGTCGAGGCGACCGGCTCGGCGGAGCACGTCGATGCGGCGGTAGAGCACCTCTTCGTCGGTCCCGCGCAGATCGAGGAGGTTGTCCAGGTCGCGCAGCGCGTCGTCGTAGCGCTCGAGGGCCAGGTAGGTCGTCGCTCGTTCGTGGAGCACCCGGAGCCGCGCGGCCGGGCGCTCCTCGGCGTGCTCGAGGGCCTGGTGCAGGTCGGCGAGCGCCTCCATCGCGCGGCCGGACTCGCGGAAGGCGTTCGCTCGTAGCGTGAGCAGCTCCGGATCGCCGGCGGAGAGCTGCACGGCATCGTCGAAGGCGCCGATGGCGTCGTCGGCGCGTCCCATCGCCAGCAGCGTCGCCGCCCGCTCGCCCACGGCGGCGCGGGAGCGGGGCTCGAGCTCGAGGGCGTGGTCGATGTCGGCGAGGCTCGCCTCGAGGTCGCCACGTTCCCGGTGCGCCATCCCCCGACCGACGTAGGCCGCGGCCTCGCGCGGCTCGAAGTGGATCGCTTGGTCGTAGGCCTCGATCGCGTCGTCCAGCCGTCCGAGCTCGCGCAGGCAGTCGCCCTTGCGCATCAGGCCGACCGCGTCCGGCTCTCCTTCGGTCATGGCCTTGTCGAGAGCGACCAGCGCCTCGTCGTAGCGGCCGAGGAGGCGAAGGGCGTTGGCGCGGCCGTAGATCGTCTCGCGGTGGCCCGGGTCGTGCCACAGCGCCTTGTCGTAGTCGTCGAGCGCTTCGCTCAGCTGGTCGATGGCCACCCGCGAGTGGGCGCGCATCCGCAGCAGCCGCGCCGATTTCGGCGCGCGCTCCAGCAGCCAATCGAGGTCCTCGATCGCGCCCTGATGCTGTCCGAGTCGACCGGCGGAGCGGGAGCGGCCCTCGCGCGCCCAGGGGTAGTCGGGCTGCAGCTCGATGGCGCGGTCGAAGTCCTCGATGGCCTCCTCGTCGCGCTCGAGCATCCGGTAGGTCTCCGCACGGCTCGCGAGCGCCCAGGGGTAGTCCGGTTTCAGCTCGAGCGCGCGGTCGAAGCCCGCCAATGCCTCCTGGAAGCGGCTCATCAGCCGCAGGCAGTCGGCGCGATGGGCGATGGCCCACGTGTCGTTCGGCTCGCGCCGGAGCAGGGACTCGAAGTCGGCGAGGCCCGCCGCGAAGCGACGCAGCTCGACCAGCGCTTCCGCTCGCCGACCGAGGGCGACGTTGTTGCCCGGCTCGAGCGCGAGGGAGCGGTTCAGGTCGTCGAGCGCATCCCGCGGCCGCCCCTTGTCGAGCATGACCATCCCGCGGTTGGCCAACGCCCAGGCGTAGCGGGGGTCGACGTGCACCGCGTGGGAGAGATCCGCCCAGGCCTCGTCCAGGCGCTTGAGCACGCGGTAGGACGCGCCGCGGCTCGCCCACGCCCACGCGTTGCCCGGCTCGAGGGCGATCGCACGGCTCAGATCGGTGACCGCCTCCTCGTGCCGTCCCATGAGCCGGAGGAGCTCGCCGCGCTGGGCGAGCGCCCACGGGTAGTCTTCCTGCAGCTCGATGGCGCGGTCGAAGTCCCGCAGCGCGGCCTCGTTCTGCTCCAGCATCGCTCGGCTCTTGGCGCGGCTGGCGTAGACCCAGCTGATCTTCGGCGACTTGGCGATGGCTGCGTCGAAGTCCTCGATCGCCTTGTCGTGCTGGCCGGCGAGTCGATGGGCCTCGCCGCGGGCGGCGTGCACGCCGGGGCGGCCGGGCTCGACCTCGAGGGCCCGCGTCAGGTCGGTGATCGCGTCGTCGAAGCGGCCCTCGTCGAGGTGCAGCTCGCCCCGGCGGAAGAGCGCCCAGCCGTAGCGCGGGTCGAGGCCGATGGCGGCGTCGAGGTCGACCTTGCCGAGCGGCCGTTCGCCGATGCGGGCGTAGGCATCGCCGCGCGAGGCGAGGGCGAAGGCGTACTTCGGATCGAGGGCGATGGCCTCGTCGAGGGCGGCGATCGCCTCCGGGTGGCGACCGAGGCGGCGCAGGACCTCGCCCTTCTGACCGAGGGCCTCGAGCCGGTCGGGCTGGAGCTCGAGCACGCGTTGCAGCTGGGCCAGAGCCGCCTCGTGCCGGCCATCCTGCATGTGACGCTTGGCGCGCCGGAGCAGCTCGTCGGTGTCGTCGGCCACCGCGAGGACATACCAAATGGTGGCTCGCCTTTCGATGCGAAGTGCTAGAGCAGGGGCGTGTTCCTCGTGATCGGCCTCGATTGTGCCCCTCCGGGGTTGGTCTTCGACCGCTGGCGGGCCGATCTGCCCCACCTGACGGCGCTCGCGGATCGGGGGCGCTCGGGGCCCCTGCGCTCGACCGAGCCGCCGATCACCGTGCCCGCCTGGGCGTCGATGACCAGCGGCCACGATCCGGGCGAGCTCGGGCTCTACGGGTTCCGGAATCGCGACCGGCGGCGCGGCTACGAGCTGCGCGTCGCCAGCAGCGCCGACGTGCGGGTGAAGCGGGTCTGGGACCGCCTCGGGGAGAGCGGCCACTCGGTGGCAGCGCTCTTCGTGCCGTTGACCTCGCCGCCCACGCCGGTGCGGGGAACGATGGTCGGCGGCTTCCTCGGCGCCGGCGAGCGTTGGGCCTTCCCCCCGGCCAGGCAGCGAGCGCTCGAGGAGCGCTTCGGCCCCTATCGGCGCGATGTGCGCGACTTCCGCACCGATGAGCTCGAGCGGGTGCTCGAGGAGCTCGACGCGATGCGCGAGCAGCACTTCGCCATCGCCCGCTCGGTGGTGGAGGAGGACCGACCGGACTTCCTGATGATGGTGGAGATGGGACCGGACCGGCTGCACCACGCGATGTGGCGACACATGGATCCGGCCCACGCCGACTACGTGGCCGGCAACCCCTGGGAGGAGCGGGCGAAGGGCTACTACCAGGCGCTCGACGCGGAGGTCGGCCGCTTGGTGGCCAGCGCCGGTGCGGAGGCGACGGTGCTGGTCGTGAGCGACCACGGTGCCCGGGCGATGCACGGCGGGGTGGCCCTGAACGAGCATCTGCGCCGCGAGGGGTGGCTCGCGCTGACCGGGGAGCCGAGCGAGCCGACGCCGCTGCGCGAGGTGGTCGACTGGTCACGAACCCGCGCATGGGCGGAGGGCGGCTACTACTCCCGGGTCTTCTTGAACGTCCGTGGGCGTGAGCCGGAGGGGGTGGTCGATCCGGCGCGAGTCGACGAGACCCTCGCCGAGCTCATCGCCTGCCTCGAGGGCATCGAGGGCGTCGCGGTGGACTGCCGCAAGCCGGCCGAGGTCTATCGGGCGACCCGCGGCGAGCCGCCGGAGCTGATGGTCTACCTGGACGACCTGGGCTTGCGAGCGCTGGGCACCGTGGGCCACGGCGCCGTGCACGTGCCCGCCAACGACACCGGGCCGGACGGCTGCAATCACGACTGGAACGGCATCGCCATCCTCGCCGGGCCGGGGGTCGAGCCCGGTCCGCTCGAGGGGGCCTCCATCCTCGATGTCGCGCCGACGATCTATTGCCACTTCGGCGTGGAGCATTCGTTGGCGGGCCGGTCCTGGATCTGAGGGCGGTCATCGGAGCTCGGCGCTCGGAGCTCGGCGATCGGGGCTCGGAATTCGGACCTCGGAGTGCCCTCAGTCGACGTAGCCGAGCGCCCGGAGCCGCCGCTCGACCTCGACCTCATCGGGCCGCTCGCCCTTGGCCGGGGGCGCGACCTCGGGGAGCGCCTCGACCTGACCTGCGGAGCCGCGCAGGGCCTCGAAGAGAACCCGGCCGGCGGCGTCCTCGGGGACGGCCACGTCCATGCGCGCGAGGAAGGTCGCGGCGGCGTCGGCGATGTGGCTCTCGATCTCGCCGACGGGCGCGACGCGCGGGCCGGAGGCCACGAAGAGGCCCCGCTCGCGGTGACTGCCCTGCAGGCTTCGTCCCTTCTTGCCGAGGTGCTCGCTCGGGTCGAGGCGCCGGAAGACCGCTCCCGGTCCGCCGCTCGGCTGCACGTTGTAGCTGTAGCCATCGCGCAGGTGCAGACGCAGCAACAGATCCGGCGCCCGCTCGAGGTGCGGCCCCGCGTAGAGCTCTTCGCGACGCCAGACCGTGTCCACTACCGGCGCGCCGCTCCAGGGATCGCGCAGGGCGAGGAGCACTCGCTCGACCTCGCGTAGCGTCGACTCCCGTTCGTGCGGAGCCACCGTCCCCGACGGCTCGCGCTCCGCGAGGTTCAGCCACACCCCGGGGAAGTAGTTGAGCTCGTCGGAGAAGGCGCGGGTCTTGTCCATGGCGATCGCCCCGAAGCGCGCCCGGGACTCCAGCCAGCCGGGGAGGCGACCACCGGCCAGGCGGAAGATCCGCTCGCGCAGCCGCGGCGGCAGCTTGGTGAGCGCGAGCTGCTTCGCGCGGCCGACGAGGTCGCCGAGCGGACCGCTCCGAGTCGGGTGAAAGGTGAGCAGCCCCGCATCGGCGAGCGCACGGTTGATGTGGAGCACCACGTCGCTCGAGCCCCCGGAGCCATGGTCGCTCACGATCGTCAGCTCCACGTCCGACCCGGCCGCGGTGGTGAGCGCTCCGACGGCATCGTCGAGCGCCCGGTAGACCCGCGCGAGCCCGTCGCGCACCGAGGCGTCCGCCGGAAGGCTCGGGCTGCGGGGCGACGCCGAATCGTGGAAGGCCCAGAGGTGGTGGGCGGCCGTGTCGCTCTCGCCGAAATAGAGGGCGAAGGCGTCCCACGCTTCCCGGGCCATCAGCCACTCGGCCACCGCGACCTTTCGGCGGATCCGCGCTTCGAGCAGCCCCGGCAGTCGCTCGTGCCAGCCGGGCCGGTCGGCGTTCATCTCGTCCGCGTCGTCGAAGCGCCACGGACCGAAGCGTGCCTCCATCGCGTCGTGGAGCGACGGCGGCCAGACGAAGGAGCGATCGGCCTCGAAGGCGACCGGTGAGTCCCAGCCGCTGATGAACACGCCGTGCTCGAGGCGCGGCGGCGGGTAGGTCGCCGGAAAGGCGACGCAGGCGCAGCGGCGACCCATCGCGTCGAGGCGCTCGAAGAGGGTGGGGGCCTCCCGGACCGTGCCGCCGCTGAAGCGCACCTCGTATCCGTGACGGGTGGTGAAGTCGAAGACCCCGTGGCGCGCCGGGTCGACGCCGGTGAGGAAGGTCGTCCAGTTCGGGAGCGTGGCGGGGGGCTGCACGCTCTGCTGCGCCGAATGCACCCCAGCGCGCATGTGCCGGTGGAGGTGCGGCAGCTGCTCGGCGCCGAGCGCCCGGACCACGTCCAGGTCCGCTCCATCGAGCCCCAGCACCAGGTGTCGCGTCGGCACGGCTCGGGACTAACGAGCGAGCCGGTGCCCGTCAATCCGGACTACTGCCGATCGCCATAGAGGATGCGGGTCGATCGGCCCATGAGCCGGACGGCGAGCCGGCCGGGGAGCAGCCGCCCCATCAGCACTCGAGCGGCGCGGCTCGCCCGCCCCGGCACGAGGCTCGGTCCCGCACCGATGGCTTCGAGGGTCTCCGCCACCACCGCCTCCGATTCCATGACCGGACCGACCTCCTTGTCGGTGGAGGCCTCGTATCTCGGGGTCCGAACGGCCCCCGGACAGCTCGCCAAGACGTCCACGCCGTGGGAGCGCAGCTCGTCCCAGAGCCCCTCGGCGAAGACCCGGCCGAACGCCTTGGTGCCGGCGTAGGTGGCGACCAGCGCCGTCCCGTGAAAGCCGCTCATGCTCGACACCAGCACGATGGCTCCGCGGCCGCGGCGGGCCATCGGCGCGCCGAACGCGTGGGCGAGAGCGAGGGGCCCACGGACGTTCACGTCCACCGCCTTCAGGGCGTCGGCCAGCGGTCGCTCGAGAAAGGGACCGATGGGCGCGTAGGCCGCGTTGTAGATCAGCGCCCCCACCTCGCGCTCGCCGACGGCCGTCGTGAGGGCCTCCGTGACGTCCGGCCGGCTCAGATCCATCGGAACCGCCAGGGCGCGCACGCCGTGCGTCGCCTCGATGGCTCGGGCGCGCTCGCGGAGCTCGTCTTCGCTGCGAGCGACGAGGATCACATCGAGTCCGGCGCGAGCGACGCCTTCGGCGAACGCCGCGCCGAGGCCCTCGGAGGCACCGGCGACGAGCGCCCAGGGACCGTGGCGGTGAGGGGTCAGCATGGGCGGACCATACCTTTCTTCCCTCGCTCACCGCGTCGGCTCCGGCTATCCTCTGCCCATGCACACGGCTTGCGGCAGCGCCGCGGCTCGGGGGGAACGCACCGATGAGGCCTTGGGGGAGGCGCTCCGCGGCGCCCGCGCCGCGCTGGATGGGCGAGCGCCCGACCTGACGCTCGTCTTCGCGTCGCCGGCGCATCCGCTCCAGAACGTGCTCGCCGCCGCCGAAGCGGAGCTCTCGTCCACCGTGCTCGGCTGCAGCACGGCGGGCGAGGTCACCGGCGACGGAAGGCAGGAGGGCATCTCCGTCTTCATGATCGCTTGGGGTGACGCGCAGCACCGGGCGGAGGTCCTCACGTCGCTCGCCGACGACGACAAGGCCGCCGGGTCCCTCACCGCCTCGCACGCCAGCCTCACCGGGGCCGCCACCGCCGAAGGGCAGGGGGAAGGCATCAGCATCGTCCTCGGCGATGGGCTGCACCCGGGTTTCGAGGCATTGGTCGCCAAGATGCGCACGCGGCTCCCGCTGCAGCACGCGATCGTCGGTGGCGGCGCCGGGGACGGTGGTCGCCTCGAGCGGACCTTCGTGGGGCAGGACGGGGTCGTCGCCTCCGCCTCCGCCGTGGCGGTGCACGTCGCGAGCGCGGCGCCTTGGGGCGTCGGGGTCGGCCGGGGGGCGACTCCCCTCGGCGATCGGATGACCGTCACCAGCGCGGACGGCAACGTGGTCCACGAGCTCGATGGCGAGCCGGCGCTCGAGCGCTACCGTCAGCTCGCTCGGGACCAGGGGGTGGCCCTCCCCGATGACGCCAGCGTGGGCCAGTTCCTGGTCGAGTACGAGCTGGGCATCCACCTCTTCGAAGACGTCGCCAGCGTGCGCGCGGGCATCGCGACGACGGATGACGGCGGCGTCGCCTTCGCCGGCGAGGTGCCGGAGGGCGCGTCCGTGTCCTTCGTCCACGGCAGCCCGGAGAGCTACGTCCAGGCCGCAGAGGAGGCGGCGGAGCTCGCCCGCGAAGGGCTCGGCGACGCCGAGGCCGCCGGCGTGCTCCTCTTCAGCTGCGTCACCCGAGGCATCGTCCTCGGTGACCGCTACGGCGAGGAGCTCGATGCCGTGAAGCGGGTCTTCGGCGATGCGCCGGTCGGTGGCTTTCTCAGCTACGGCGAGGTCGCTCGGGTGCCCGGCAAGGCCGAGGGCTACCACAACAACACGCTGGTCGTCGTGGCCATCCCCCGCTGAAGTCAGCCGCTCCGCTCAGGGCTGCGGCGAGTCTTCTTTCATGGCGGCCGACTCATCTTCTCTTCCAAGAGGCGGATCAGGTCGGCGTCGTCCGGGTTCGCCGGGCGTGTCCGGCGCGCTCAGTCGAAGCTCAGCACGGCGTCTTCACCGGCGACGTCGATCAGAGCGCCGATCCAGCTGAGCGCGGTCGCGGCGCGCTCGAGGACACCGGCGCGCTGCGTCTCGTTGAGCAGGTAGGCGTCCGGCGCCTGCGGATCCTCGACTCGCTCGTCGCGGAGGGCGGTCATCAGCGACGCCTCGTCCAGTCGGCGAAGCCGCTCGACGGTGCCGCGGGAGAAGCGCTCGACCTTCTCCAGCTCCACTCGGAGCCGTTCCTTGATCGGATCGGGGAGCGGCGCCGCGAAGGCGGCGTCGTTGTCACGGATGACCACTCGTGGCGAGTCTTCGGGGCCGATGACCCGGAGGTTTCCGCCGCTGTATCGGTCCCAGTTGGCGACCAGATAGTCGAAGAGAATCACGTTGCTGAGGTCGCGAGCGAGCGCGCGTTGCCCTTCCGGTGCCTCGCCCCCTCGACCGATCCAGCCGGCCCACTCCGACCGCCGCTCCGGTTCGTCGAGGCCGATGTCCCGCATGTCCGGCACCCAGTAGATGGCCGCCCCCACGGCGTCACGCCCACTCCATCGGATGGACTCTTCGAGGTCGAGCCAGGTCTGCTCGTCGGAGTAGCGACGGTGCATCCGATTGCGGATCGCCGGTCGAGGGATCGCCCGGAGGGTCGCCGGGAGCACGTTGTCGTAGCCGAGCAGACGCCCGAGCCGATAGGCCGCGACCTCCGCGGATGGCGCGCGGCTCCGGCCGCGCGAGGGCGGCTTGAAGGCAAAGGTGTGCTCACCGACGGTGTAGACCCGAAAGACCACCGACGAGGTGCCCACCGGCTTGAACTGGGTGGGGCGCGAGTCGGCCATGCCGGCGAGGATCGTGTCGTGGTCGTGGGAGGGGTCCCCCGGCAGCATGACCTGCTCGGGCATGGTCAGCGGCTCGGGCTCTGGCTCGGGCTCGGGCTCGGGCGTGGGTTCGGGCGTCGCCGGTTCCGGAGTCGGGGCTGCCTCCGCCACCGGCGGCTCCGGCGTCTCGCGCTCTTCGGCGTCGCCGCCGCGGGTTCCGCAAGCGACCAACACACAGAGCCCGATCAGCCCACGAACGGTCACGGCGGCCGAGTCTATCATCGGACCCTCATGGGGTGGAGTTCGCCCCATGAGGGACCCGCTGCTCCGAAAAAACCGGGTCCTCAGCGGTTGCCCGCGAGGATGTTCTTGGCGATGACCATCCGCTGGATCTGCGAGGTGCCCTCGTAGATCTGGAGGATCTTCGCGTCGCGCATGAGCTTCTCGACCGGGTACTCCTTCATGTAGCCGTAGCCGCCGAAGACCTGCACGGCGTCGGTGGCGACCTCCATCGCGCTGTCGGCGCCGAAGGCCTTGGAGTAGCTGGCGACGACGCTGTTGCGCGAGCCCTGGTCGATCATCCAGGCGGCCTTGTGCACGAGGAGGCGGGTGGCCTCGAGCTTGATGGCCATCTCCGCGAGCATGGCCTGGACCATCTGGTGCTGAGCGATGGGCACGCCGAAGGTCTTCCGCTCCTGGGCGTAGGCGAGCGACTCGTCGAGCGCGCGACGCATCAGGCCGCAGGCGCCGGCGCCGATGTCCGGGCGGGTGCGGTCGAAGGTCTGCATCGCGAGCTTGNNGGTGTCGCTCGCGCGCTGGCCGAGCTTGTCCTCCTTCTTGCCGACGCTGACGCCCTCGGCGTCACGGTCGACGATGAAGGCCATGATCCCGCCGTGGCGCTTCGTCGGGTCGACGGTGGCGAAGACGATGTACCACTTCGCCCACGAGCCGTTGGTGATGAAGCACTTCTCGCCGTTGATGACCCAGTCGTCACCCTTCTTCTCGGCCTTGGTCTGGATACCCGCGGCGTCGCTGCCGGCGCCCGGCTCGGTGATGGCGTAGGCGGCGAAGACCGGCTCCTCGGTCAGCATGCCGAGGTACTTCTTCTTCTGCTCGTCGTTGCCCGCCACGATGATGGGCGTCGCGGCGAGCGCGTTGGCGGTCATCGAGGTCTGGATGCCGGTGCAGCCGTAGGCGAGCTCTTCGGTGATCAGCACGTGCTCCATCTCGTGCATCCCGAGGCCGCCGGCCTCTTCCGGGATGATCGGCGCGACGAGGCCGAGCTCCCAGGCTTCGTCGAAGACGTCCTTCGGGAACTTCGAGGTCTGGTCCGCCTCGGCCGCGACCGGGACGATCTTCTCTTTGACGAAACGACGAGTGTTCTCGACGAGGGACTTTTGCTCGGGGGAGAGGGCGAAATCCATGATGCTGTCTTTGTTCGAAAAAGGCTGTGCCGAAAAGGGCTTCGGCTGTTGTTGGGGGCCAGACGGGGTCTGGGTGAAGGTCACTCCATGCGTTCGCGTCGGCGCTTCTCGAGCTCCTCGCGCGCGGCCTTGGCCCCCAATCGGAAGNNCGGCCTTGGCTCCGAGCCGGAAGCCGAAGGCGATCCCGACCAGGAGGATGCCGGGAATGTAGAAGAGGTGTTCGACCGTGGGCCAGTCCACTCAGTCCTTCTCCTCGGTCGCGTTTCGCACCGCGTGGCTGAGCGCGTCGACATCGGCGGCGGTGCGGCGGCTGAGGCCCGCCAGCCGCCAGAGGTAGGCGACGACCAGGAACCAGGCCACGCCATAGGCGCCGATCAGGAGGGCGCCGCCGGGGACGTCCTCGACCTGCGGGCCGGTGACGTTCTGGAAGGAGGTCTCCCGATCTTCCGGGGATGCCTCCTCGGCGCTCTCGTCGCCCTGCGCCTGCTGGGCGAAGACGGAGCCCGTCAGGGCGAAGGCGAGCGCGAAGGCGGCGATGAGCTGCTTCATGAATCTCTCCCGAGGAGCCCTTTGGTGGCGGCGTCGATGGTCGCCCGCTCGATCTCCTGCCGGGAGCGCTCGATGCCCACCCGGACGACGATCAGCAGCAACGCCAGCAGCGAGATCACCACGAAGCCGGTGATGAAGGCGGGCTTCATGTCGTCGTGGATGCCGCCCCCACCGCCGGAGACCACGACGGGGTGCTGACCGCTCCACCGCTGGACGCTGTACTTGATGACGAAGAGCAGCGGGAAGCCCACCACGGCGAGGGCCGCGGCGAAGCGCTTTTCGGTCTCGCCCACTTGGCCGAACCCGCGCAGGGCCAGGAAAGAGACGTAGATCAGCCCGGTGAGCAGCGTGCTGGTGAGCCGCGGGTCCCACACCCAGAACGTGCCCCACGCCTTGCGGCCCCAGAGCGGTCCGGTGATGAGCACGATCAGCACGAAGAGGGTCCCGATCTCCGCGCCGGCGACCGACCAGGCGTCGGCGGTGTCGCTGCGCTTCCACAGATAGAGCAGGCCGGCGACGGCGGCGATGGTGTAGCCGAAGTACATGCCGTAGGCGCTCGGCACGTGGATGTAGAAGATCTTCTGCGCGATCCCCATCTGCACCTCGGTGGGTGCGTGGAAGAAGACCAGGTAGAGGAAGACCGCGATCGCGAGGGCGGTGGCGGCCGCCAGCAGGTGGATGGCGAGCGGCACCGGCGTCGGGCCCGCGGGCGCGAGCTGGACTTCGGGAGCCTTCGATTCGATTGCACCCTCGGCCATCGACCCGTTACGCCTACCACGGAGGCCGCGCGCGCGCACGGAACCCCCGTCCATGGACCCTTTCGACACGACACCGCTGGATCTGGAGGCATGGGCCCGTGCGGCCCATGGCGCGGCCGACCGCGCGCTCGGCCCCCTTCGTGGGTCCCTCGCCCAGGCGGTGGCCCGGACCAGCCAGGTCTACACCCGCGAGCGCGAGGCCCTCGGCGCCGCGAGCGGCCGCGAAGCGCTGCAGGCGCGGATGCGCTTCTATCTGGTCCGCGACCTGCCGAAGCTGCAGGGCCCGATCGGGGAGCTCGCCTGGATCGGTGGCTTGCCGGCCCGTCCCGAATGGCGGGTGCTCGATCTGGGCGCGGGCCTCGGGACGACCACGTTCTCCACCCTCGCGGCGGCGGCGAGCCTCGGTGCGGGCCCCGAGCGGGTGATCGTCGACGCGGTCGACGCGAGCGGTGACGCCCTGAAGGGCTTCGCCGCGCTGGCCGAAGAGGCGCCCGGGCTCGGAGCCATCGAGGTGCGCCCGCACGTCGGCGACGCGCGGGCGGCGCTGGCCCGCGCGGAGGGGCCCTGGGATCTGGTGTTGATGGGGCTCTTCCTCAACGAGCTCCCCTTCGAGGAGCGGACGGCGTTGCTCGAGGCGCTCGAGACCCGCCTCGCCGACGGGGGCACCGTGCTGATCCTCGAGCCGGCGCTGCGGGAGACGACCCGGGCGCTCCACCGGCTCCGGGACGGACTCGAGGGCTGGACCATCGCCGCTCCCTGCATCCGCACCGGGCCCTGCCCGATGCTCGAGGGCGAGCGCGACTGGTGCCACGAGGAGGAGAAGGTGAGCCTCCCGCCGGCGCTCGTCTCGGTGGCGAAGGAGGCGGGGCTCCGGGGCGACCGTCTCCGCTACAGCTACCTCACGCTCCGCCGTGACGACAAACGCTTGGCCGACCGCGCCGGCGAGGACGGCTGGCGGGTCGTGAGCCAGGCGCTCAAGAGCAAGGGAAAGCTGGAGGTCTTCGGCTGCGGCCACGACGGCCGGGTGCGGTTCACGCGCCTCGACCGCCACGCGGCTTCGCCCAACGAGCCCTTTGGCGAGGCCCGCCGCGGGCAGGTGATCGCCCTCGACGGGGCGTCGCCGCGCAAGAACGGTCTGCGCATCGAGAGCGAGACCGAGGTCGAGCGCCGCCGGTGAGCGCCGACGTGCGAGACGCACTGGCCGAAGCGCTGGCCATCCTCCGGCCGGCCATGGACGTCGTGGCCGAGCGTCCGTTCGCGGCGAGCGCTCCGGAGTGGGCCGCGCGCCGTGGGTGGGTGGACTTCCTCGCTTCGCTCGACGACGCCGCCCTCGCCGAAGCCGAACGCGCCCCCGCCCGCTGGCTCGCCGCCCATGCCCCGGGCTCCCTTGGGCTCCTCGCCGCGAACGCCGCGGCCCTCGTCGAACGTTACCGCTTCGACCCCGACTCCGCCTCCGCCTCCGCTTCCGACTCCGCCAAGCGCCCGCGCCACGTGAAGGCGCGCAAGCACCGGCAGATCGAGGCGTTCGTCGCCGCGGCTCGCGCGCTCGACGCGGAGCGCGTGGTCGACCTGGGCTCCGGCCACGGCCACCTGACCCGAGCTCTCGGCGAGCGTGTGGACTCCGTCGGCATCGAGCGGGACTCGGCGCGTGTGGCCCGAGCGCGAGCGCTCGGCGGGCGCTTCGTCGCCGGGGAGGGCGCGCAGGCGGAGCTGCGCGCGGGCGATCTCGCCGTCGGTCTCCATCCCTGTGGGGTGCTCGGCGACGACCTGGTCCGCGGCGCCCGGCGGGCGGGTGCTCACGTGCTGATGGTCAGCTGCTGCCACCAGAAGACCGACCCGCCCGAGCGGCGCTGGTTGGCCGAGCACGCCGAGGGCTTCGCCGTGCCGCAGCACGCGCTGGGGCTCGCCAACCTGGCGCCGGTCTCCTTCCGCGGGAGCGGCTCGCTGGACGCCAAGCGTGGCTGGCGCCGCACTCGCCTGGCGGTGCGGCTCGCCCTCGAGGCACGGGGCGTCCGCCTGGATGCCGGCGACGAAGCGCGGGGCGTGACCAAGGAGCGCTTCCGTCGGGGCCTGCGCGTGGCGGCCGACCGGGCCTTCGAGCGGCGATCGCTGACCCCGGCCACCGACGACGAGCTCGCCGCGGCCGCCGCCGAGGCCGCGCGGATCCACGGCCGGGTCGCTCGCTTCGCGCTTCCGCGCCACGCCCTCGCTCGGGTCCTGGAGCTGGCGGTCGTCCTCGACCGGGCGACCTATCTGGCCGAGGGGAGCTATCGGGCGAGCGTTCGGCCGCTCTTCGACCTGGAGACCAGCCCGCGCAACCTCGCCGTCGTCGCCGTCCCCGATTAGCGCCCGTGCGGGGGGCTGCTATGGTCCGCGCGCTTTGGCCTCCGCGCCCACCAACCTCCTCGATCACGAGTTCCTCTTCGTTTGCGGAAAGGGCGGCGTCGGGAAGACCACCGTCAGCGCGGCCCTCGGCCTGGCCGCGGCGTCGAAGGGCAAGAAGACGCTGGTGGCGATGGCCAACGCCAAGGAGCGGCTGAGCACGCTCCTCGACGTGCCGCCGATCGGTGAGGAGGTCGTCACCGTCGCTCCGAACCTGGATGCGGTGAACATGACCCCGACCGCCGCGCTGCGGGAATACGGGATGATGATCCTGAAGATCCGCGCGCTCTACGAGGCGATCTTCGAGAACCGACTCGTGCGGGCCTTCCTCCGGGGCACCCCGGGCGTCGAGGCCTGGGCCATGCTCGGCAAGGCCTACTTCCACGCCGTCGGCCATGGACCGAGCGGGACGGGCGACTACGATCTGGTGATCCTCGACGCGCCCGCGACGGGCCATGGGCTCGACATGCTCCGGGTGCCGCAGGTGATCGTCGACGTCGCGCCGCCGGGCCTCCTGCGCCGGGAGGCGGAGCGGGCGCTGCAGCTGCTGCGCGACGCGAAGCGCTCCGGCGTGGTGGTGGTCACCCTGCTCGAGGAGATGCCGGTCAGCGAGACCCTCGAGCTGCACGACGCGCTCTCCACGGAGCTCGAGATGCCGGTGCCCGCCGTGGTGCTCAACCAGGTGTTGCCGCGGCTCTTCGGCGGCAGCGAGCGGGAGGCCTTCCGCACCCTGCACGAGAAGATCGACGAGGACTCGCCGCTGACGAACCTCGCCGAGGCGGCCCGCATTCGCACCGGTCGCGAGACCGTGCAGGAGCAGAGCCTCGCGCGGCTGGTGCGGGAGCTTCCGGACATCCCCCGGGTGAGCCTGCCGCACCTCTTCGCGCCCGAGTTCGGCCGCGAGCACGTGGACGCGCTGAGCAAAGCGCTCGTTCAGTAGCTCACTGCGGCAGGCAGATCTTGCTGCCGTCGCCGCCGGTGGTCTCCGTGCAGGCGTGCCCCTCGAAGCAGTCCATCGAGGTCTCGCAGGGGGCGAAGCAGAGGAAGGTCCCGCTGGGGTCGCCGGCCAAGGCCAGGCAGCGGCCGCCGCTCGGACAGCTGGCGTCGCGCCCGCAGCTCACGGTGCAGGTGCGCCCGGTGACGTCGGTCCCATCCGAGCGTGCGTAGCGCAGCTCGTAGCAGCCATCGGCGGGGTCGGCGCAGTCGCTGGCGCTCTCGCAAGGCCCGTAGAGCGGATCGTCCGCGCAGCCGATCAGCAGCGCCGTCAGCGCGAGGGCCCAGCGCACGTCAGGGGCAGCCGCTGCTCGCACAGGGCAGGCAGATCGCGTCGCCGGTCGGGTTGCCGGCCTCGTCGAGGGTGTCGGCGCAGGTGAAGCGGATCGGGCAGTCCTCGATGAACTCGCAGCGTTCGTAGCAGACCCGCTGGCCCACCATGGGATCGCCCACCAGCTCGTAGCAGGCGCCGTTGCCCGGGCAGTCCCGATCGTCGACGCACTCGCCGGTGCACATGGCGCCATCGGCGCCCGGCTCGAAGGCGACCGTGAAGCACTGCAGGTCCGAGTCGCAGTCGTCGCCCGAATCGCAGCGATCGTAGTAGTCGCCGGCGCTACAGGCGGCGAGGGCGAGGGCGGCGAAGAGAAGGAGCGACTTGGGCATGGCTTTCCGACGGTGAGAGGGCCGCGAGGCTTCAATCGCGGGGCGCCCGCACGATAGCAGGCGAAGGGCTCAGCGGCGCATCGAGCCGCGGGCGCCGGTGGTCACGTAGCGGCCGTGGGGCCAATGGCGGTACCAGTCGGCCTCGATCACCGGGCCGCCGGTCTCCGGGTCGAGCTCACCGGTGGGCGAGCCGACGACCCGCAGGAGCGTGCCCTGCCAGACGCGGTCGGGCCCCTCCCGGTGCTCGGGGGCGATGTCCACCTTCACGGTGAAGGGGCCGCCGGCCCGCTCGGAGACGGTGACCCGGCAGGAGCTGGCGGATTCGGAGTCGCAGAGGTTCCGGGGCGCCAGCGTGCGGTAGGTGAGCTCGAGCTGGCCCTCGCCCATCTTGTCGACGATCCCGAACCAGGCGATCGTCTCCGAGCGATACTCGGCTGGGTCCCGGCGGAGATCCTCGTAGTTGACCTCGGTCGTCCCTTCGACGACCTCGTCCTCGTCGCCGTAGGTCTCGTACTCGCGGGCGTAGCCCCATTGGCCCCCACCACACGCGGTCAACAACGCCAGCCCCATCCACGCAGCTCTCATGGGGAGCGTGTTTCCCACACTGGTGGCGAGGCGGCAAGAGCGTGCGCTTCCGCGCGCCGTGGCGATCGAGGTGCTTGCACCCTCAGCCGGGTGTTCCTAGCCTCCGCGCACCTCGGAGGTCACACGTGGACGGCAGCACCAGCACCGCGCAGCAGCACGACGATCGGCCCGGCACCACCGGCGCCGGCACCTCGGGCCTCGAGCTCGAGACCCCCCTGATCTTCGACCAAGGGGTCGCCGGTCGCCACGGGGCCTCGCTGCCTTCGCGCGAGGGCTTCCCCGAGGTCGACGCCGAGGCCCGCTTCGGCAAGGCCAGCCGCGCGAAGGCGCCGCTGCTGCCGGAGGTGAGCGAGCCGGAAGCCTTCCGCCACTACGTGCGGCTGAGCCGGCAGAACTTCGCCATCGACCNNTCGTGCACGATGAAGTACAACCCGAAGGTCAACGAGTGGGCCGCGCGGCTGCCCGGCTTCGCCCGGCTGCATCCCTTCGCGCCCGACTCGCGGCTGCAGGGAGCGCTCGAGCTCGTCTGGCGCCTGGAGAACGCGCTCTCGGAGATCTGCGGCATGGACCGGGTGTCGCTGCAGCCGGCGGCCGGCGCCCAGGGCGAGCTCGCGGGTCTGATGATGATCCGCGCCTACCACGAGGCGCAGGGCCGGAGCCCGAAGAAGGTGCTCATCCCCGACACCGCCCACGGGACCAACCCGGCGTCCTGCGCGCTCAACGGTCTGAAGGCCGTGCCCTTCCCGGTGGACGAGTCGGGCATCGTGCTGCCCGACAAGTTCGCGGAGTTCGTCGACGACGACGTCGCCGCGGTGATGATCACCAACCCGAACACCGTCGGCCTCTTCGAGACGCACATCAAGGAGATCGCCGACATGGTCCACGAGAAGGGTGGGCTGGTGTACGGCGACGGCGCGAACCTCAACGCGCTGATGGGCCGCGGGCGCCCGGGGGACTTCGGCATCGACGTGATGCAGCTGAACCTCCACAAGACCTTCACCACGCCGCACGGTGGCGGGGGGCCCGGCTGCGGGCCGGTGGCCTACAAGGCGCTGCTCGACCCGCACGCCCCGGTGCCGGTGGTGGAGAAGACCGAGGATGGCCACTTCCAGCTCGACTACGACTCGCGGCCGAAGACCATCGGCCGAATGCGCTCCTTCCACATGAACTTCGGCATGGTGGTGCGCGCCTACACCTACATTCGCGAGCTCGGCGCGCAGGGGCTGACCGAGGCCAGCGAGCGGGCGGTGCTCAACGCGAACTACCTGAGGGCGCGCCTCGCCGACGCCTGGCACATCGCCTACGACCGCATCTGCATGCACGAGGTCGTGATGAACGACAAGCGGCTGCGGGAGACCGGCGTGAGCACCATGGACATCGCCAAGCGGCTGATGGACTTCGGCTTCCACCCGCCGACCGTCTACTTCCCGCTGGTCGTGAAGGGCGCGCTGATGATCGAGCCGACCGAGACCGAGACCCGCGAGTCGCTGGACGAGTTCGTGGAGGCGATGAACCAGATCGCCCGCGAGGCCCACGAGAGCCCGGAGACGGTCAAGAACGCGCCGCACCACACGCGGCTGGGGCGCCTCGACGAGGCCCGCGCGGCCCGCAAGCCCGTTCTCCGCTGGCAGCCGGCCGAATAGGCGCGCAAAAGAGGGGGGTAGCCCCCCTGTTTCCGGTGAGTTTCATCGCACGCCACTGGCGTGACAGCGCCCGGGGGATCGATTAGCTTGCGCGCGTTGGGGGCCATCGGTCCCAATCCCGGCGGGTTGGTCGGGAGACGTTTCTCTCATCGAGGAGGGCTTTCGCGATGTCGCGATGCCACTTGCTTTCGCTTCTTTCTCTGATTCTCGTCGCACTCATCGGTTGCGGTGACGACGATCGCGTCGGCCCCGGTCGGGACATGGGTCCCGGACCGGACGGCGCGGTGGACATGGGCACGACCGGCTGCACGCCGGGCATGACCGCCTGTGCCGGGAACACCTTCTACACCTGCGGCGACGACGGGATGAGTCAGATCGACCCGATGGAATGCCCGGGTGCTTGTGACGCGGCCAGGGGCTGCGTGGCGTGCACCCCGGGGCAGCGTCGCTGCGAAGGCTCGGTCTCGATGGTCTGCGCGGCGGACGCGAGCGGCTACGTGACCGCCCGCGACTGTTCCGAGAACGGCGTGGCCTGCAGCCCGAACGGCTACTGCGCCGATGACTGCGGCGCCGCCGAGGCGAACAAGTCGAACATCGGTTGCGAGTATTGGGCCGTGCCGCTGGCCAACCTCGGTCAGTTCACCGCCGACCGCTACGACTTCCGAGTCGTCGTCGCCAACCCCGACGACCAGCCGGCCAGCGTCCGGGTCTTCCGTGGGGCGGGCACGACCGTGGTCGCCGAGACCACGGTCTCGCCGGGCGGCCTCGATGACATCGTCCTGCCCTGGATCAGCGGCATGAGCGACGGCATCGGCGTGGACGACACCGACAGCATCGCGACGCCGAACGGCGCCTACCGGGTCGTCTCGGACCGGCCCGTGACCGTCGCTCAGTTCAACCCCTTCGAGTACGACAACGGCATGGTGGACGACTACTCGTTCACCAACGATGCGTCGCTGCTGCTCCCCTCCCACTCGTTCACCGGCGAGTACATCGCTTCGAGCTTCGTGCCGCTCTCGGTGACCCAGGTGGATCCGGGGCTGCCGCCCATCCTCCCGATGACGCGCGAGGCGCGGCACTGGCCCGGGTACGTGACGGTGACCGGCATCACGCCGGAGCCCACCACGGTCAACGTGGCGCTGACCGCGCCGATCGAGGCGGAGCCGGGTGGCAAGTTCGGTGCTTCGAATGCGGGGACCACGGTCTCCTTCACCCTCGAGCGGGGCGAGGTCGTGCACCTCGTCGCGGCGGCGCCGCCGGAGTGCAGCTCCAGCCGGCCGGGCTACAGCACCGAGTCGCTCTGCCCGGACACCGACCCCGGCTGTGGGGCCGTGCTCGAGTTCTGCGACGAGTCGCAGTACGACCTCACCGGCTCGCGCGTGCAGGCGAACCACCCCGTCGAGGTCTTCGGCGGTCACACCTGCGCCTACGTGCCCTACAACGCGCAGGCCTGCGACCACCTGGAGAACCAGATGCCCCCGCTTCAGACGTGGGGCACCGAGTACTTCACCGCGCCGATGGGTGACCCCTCGTCGCCGGAGGTTCGCAACGTGGTCCGCGTGACCGCGGCCTTCGACGGCACCGACGTCACCGTCGAGCCCTCGCAGGACGGGATCGGCTCGGTCACCCTCGGGGCCGGCGAGTGGGTCGAGTTCGACAGCACCTCTCCCTTCCGCGTGAACGGCTCGCGCGGAATCATGGTGACGCAGTACCTGGTCGGTCAGTTCGCCAGCGAGCCGGAGGCCGACCGCGGCGACCCGGCGATGGTCGTGCTGCCGCCCGGTGAGCAGTACCGAAGCGACTACACCTTCGTGACGCCGACCAGCTACAACGCCTCGACCGAGGGGCAGTCCTTCCTGCTGGTCATCCGCCCGCCCGGCCTCGACATCACCCTCGACGGAGGCTCGCTCGGCGGCAGCTTCAACGCGGTGGGTGGTCGCGAGGTCGCCATCGTCCCGGTGGAGGGCGGCACGCACCAGATGAACGCCAGCGACACCTTCGGCGTCATCGTCTTCGGCATGGGTCAGTTCACCAGCTACGCCTACCCGGCGGGCCTGAACCTCGAGGAAATCCTCCTCATCTGAGCGACCCCACCACGCCCGTCGAAGAGCCCATCCTCCCGGATGGGCTCTTCGCGTTAAACCCCTCCCGCCGCCAGGAGGGAGATCCGACCGCGCCAGGANNAAAAACTCCGACGAGCCGCTGGTTTCCGGCTGGTCCGCTCCTTGCTGTGTCTCGAGACATGACTCGGCGGCGCATCGTGGAAGCAGGTCGGACGACGGGAGACAGTCGCCGGGCCACGCGGCGCCACCATCTGTTCACGCCGGACGAGGCGGGGAAGATGGAGCAGATCTTCTGGTACTGCCTCGGACTTGCCGCGCAAGAGCACAACGTTTCGATACACGTGGGGATGCTCTTCTCGACCCACCAGCATACGGTGGTCACCGACAATGAGGGCAACAAGCCCGACTTCCGCCGCCGCTTCCATCGACTCCTGGCCTTGTGCACGAAGGACTTCCGCGGATGGCCAGAAGAGGTCTTCAACAAGTCGCCGGGTGGCGAGCACGAGCTGCTCACTCCGCAGGCACTGGTCGAGCACATTGCCTATGTGATTGCCAACCCGGTGGATGGTCGCGCGGTGCGATATGCGAAGGACTGGCCGGGCGCGAAGACACTGCCGCGAGACATCGGCCGGCGAGTCATTCGCGTCCCCTTTCCCGACTTCTACTTCGAGGCGACCAACCCGCAGTGGCCCGAGTACGTCGAGTTCCGGCTCGAGATGCCGCAGATGCTGATCGATCACTATGGCAGTCTCGAGAAGGCGCAGAAGGCGATCGAAGCCGAGGTGAAGAAGCTCGAGCGCGAAGCGTTGCGAAAGGCGAAGCGAGAGGGCCGGTCGTTCTCTGGTGCACGTCGCGTACTGCGCACCAAGCACACCACGCGGGCACGCGGCCACGAGGACTTCGGTTCCCGAAACCCGCAGTTCGCGGCGGCGGGGGATGCCGAGGCGGCGGCCGCGGCGATTCGGCGCATTCGCGCGTTCAATGCAGCCTACGACGAGGCTCTGGCTCGGTGGACCGCCGGTGACCGCGACGTCTGCTTTCCCCACGGCACCTGGTGGATGCGTGTCCACCATGGCGTGCGCTGCCATCCGCCTCCCTGACCCGACCCAAATCGGCTGCTGGCCCCTGCCCGCCTCGCGCGGGTGGGGACGAGTGCGTTTGTGGAGAGCGGTTCGTCCGAGCAGGGAGTGCGTTTGAGCTCTCGATGGGTAGGTTTCGCTGGTCGAGGCCCGTGTCAGAGCATTTGTCACCGACAGCCCGATGCGTCGGAACGACTCACGGGTGCGTGCCGGCCGGAACCGAGCGTGCCCGCCGACGCCAACCTGGGTCGGATCTTCTTGAGACGTGGGTCGGATCTGAGACGCCAACCTGGGTCGGATCTGATCTGTGGGTCGGATCTTTCTCTTGGGTCGGATCTTTGATCTGGGGTCGGATCTGATTTGGCCACGCGACCCGGGGCGCCCACCGGCGGTCTGAGTGGGCTGCGGAACGCGCCGCTGGGCCGTCAGGCGTTCATGAAGCGGGGGCCGCCGAGCCAGGGGCGGCTGACGCCCAGGGTGCCGCAGACGGCGTCGGTCCAGCGGGACCCGAGCGGGCGGTCGAAGACCAGGGCCGGGTCCACCGGGGTGCGCAGCCACTGGCCGCTGGCGATCTCGCCTTCCAGCGCTCCGGGCTCCCAGGTCAGGTGGCCGAAGAGGAAGAGCAGGCGCAGCCGCTGCTCGAGCATCTGCACCACGGCGTCCGGTGAGGCGGTGACGCCGACATCGGGCGACAAGAGGCAGCTGTCCTCCGGGAGGTCCTCGGTCTTTCGCGCATCGAAGAGCAACCAGGCCACGTCGGGGCGCACGCCGCCGCCGCGTCCCACGACCGGCTCCGGCGCCAGCGCAGGCATCCCGGTGCCCCGGGTCTCGATGCCGAAGCGGTCCAGCGCGGACACCAGGCTCCGGTCCGTCGGCCGGTTCAGTAGGAACCCGAGCGACCCCTCCTCGCCATGGACGGCGACCAGCACCAGCGCCTCGCGGTGAGCAGCGGGGCTCTCCGAAGTGGCCGCGAGCAGGAACGCGCCGGAGGGTTGCATCGACCTCCATGGTGCCATGGACCGGCGACAAAAGGGAACGCCCCCCAGAAGACGCCTCGTCAGCGGAGCTGGTCGAGCAGCCGCTTCAGCCGGGCGTCCGCGTCCGCCCGGTGCTCCTCGAACGCCTCGCTCTGCACGACCGAACGCCGCAGATCCCCCGGGGTCCCCACCACCTGGCCAGCGACGATCATCGCGTGCAGCGCCTGCTCCGCGTCGCTGTACACCAACGCCGCCAGCGGATCGTGCGCCGGCCAGGTCGCCGCGTCGGCCAGGTCCCACACCGCCAGGTTCGCCAGCGCCCCCGCCTCGATCACTCCCGCCCGCAGACGCGGATGCAGCGACCCGGCGAAGCCCCACACCCGATGCAGCAGCGCCGGCGGCGTCGCCTCTTCCTCGAGCACGTGCCGCGCCCTCGTCCGCGCCCGCCACACCCCGCGGGCGTCGCCGGTCTGGTGCAGGAAGGACGCGTACGCATCCGAGAACGACGCCGGCGCGGTCGCGAAGCCCGCCGCGTAGCGCAGCTCTTCCCGGAGCGAGCAGGAGTCGTTGCTCGCCGCGGCATCCGTCGCCACGGTCCAGCGCACGCCCGCCCGCTGCCAGAGATCGATCCGCGCCGGGAAGCCGAAGTGCAGCTGCGCGTGCGGGCAGGCCACCAAGGTGTGCCGCTCGTCGAAGGCCTCGAGCTCTTCGTTGTTCACGAAGAGCGCGTGCGCGAAGACGCCCCGAGCCTCCAGCACCCCCAGGTCGCGCAGCCAGCCGACGCAGCTGCGGTTGTGCCGGTCCCGCGCGCGCTCCGCCTCCTCGACCGACTGCGCCAGATGCGCATGGATCGGCACGCCGAGCGCGTCGTGCTCGTCGAGCACTCGCAGCCAGAGCGACTCGCTCACCGTGTCGGTCGCGTGGGGCCCGAGCGCGGCCACGATGCCGCGCTCGGCCAACCCCCCGTCCCGGTGGATCGCCAACGTCCCCTCGAGCTCCTGCTCCCAGCGCTCCATGCCCGGGCCGCTCACGTCCTGCAGCGTCGGCGCGATGACCGCCGCCATCGGCAGCTCGGCGAGCGCTCGCGCGATCGCCTCGCCGTGGAAGTAGTGGTCCCACACCAGCCCCACGCCGCTGAGCAAGCGGTCGTAGGCGCCCATCCGGGCGAAGGCCGCGATGTCCTCCGCGCTCAGCAGTCGCTCGAAGCGGTAGAAGAGGTCCTCCACCACGTTGCCCGTGGTCTGGGCGAAGCCGATGCCCCGCAACGCGTGCAGCGCGACGTGCGTGTGCGGGTCGACGAAGGCCGGGCTGAGCAGCTTGTCGCCCAGATCCAGGTCGACCTCGCCCGCGACCGGCCCCTCGTCGACCTCGGCGATCCGGCTCCCTTCGATCGTCACCGTGGCCGGACCGATCCGGTAGGGGTGGTCGCCCAGGACCGTCCGTCGAGAGAAGACACGCATGGCCGTCAGATCTATCACGGTCCCCCAGGCTCCCCCTCAGCTCACGCCAGGCTGCTACGCTCTGCCCATATGGGCTCCCCCGAACGGGCTCCGCTGCAGGAACAGGCCACGCTGGACGACCCGCTGGTGGGCAGCACGCTCGCCGACACCTATCGGATCGAAGCCATCCTGGCCGACGGCGGCATGAGTCGCCTCTACCGGGCGACGCACATCCGCTTGAACCTCACCGTGGCCATCAAGGTCGGTCACATGTCCCGCAGCCACCGCCCGGGGTCCGCCGAGCGGGCCGAGCGCGAGGCCCGCGCCCTCGCGAGGCTCCACTGCGATCACGTGCTGCGCGTGATGGATCTCTGCGTGACCTCCGACCAGCGCCCCTGCGTCGTGACCGAGCTCCTCGAGGGCGAGGACCTCGCCGGGCACCTCGCGTCTCGCGGTCGGGGCGGTCGCCTCGATGTGGACCGGGCGATCGCGCTCGCGCTCGACATNNTGATCCACCGCGACCTCAAACCGTCGAACGTCTTCCTCGCCCAGGTGGAGGGAGAGGAGGTGGTGAAGGTCCTCGACTTCGGTGTCGTGAAGCTCGAGGGCGCCGAGACGTTGACCCACGAGGGCGCCTTCGTCGGCACCCCCAGCTACATGGCGCCCGAGCAGGCGGAGGCGGCGTCGGACGTCGACGAGCGCGCCGACGTCTATGCGGTCGGCGCGATCCTCTACCGCATGCTCAGCGGCGAGTCGCCCTATGGTGAGCTCGACGCCCCGAAGACGCTGGCGAAGCTGCTGACGGAAGCGCCACCCCCACTCGCCGAGCGGGCACCCAATCTCCCGGAAGACATCGTGAGCATCGTCGACGATGCGATGCGTCGCGATCCCGCGGCTCGCATCCCGACCATCCGCGAGCTCCGGCGGCGGCTCGAAGCGCTGGTTCCGGAGGCGCCGAGCCCCCGGGGCTGGGTGCGGACTCGCGCGCTGGGAGCGGCTCTCTTCGCCGGGCTGTCCTCGGCGCTCTGGCTGCTCGCCGCGGGCGCGGCCTTCGTGGCCGAGGTCGAGCTGGGCGGCGACTGGAGCCCGCCGAGCCCCGAGACCATCGCGGTCGCCGCGGCGGTGCTCGGCACGCTGGTGAGCGGGGCCGTGCTCCGCCGCTTGGTCCGCGCCTGGCGCAGCCCACGTGCCCTCGAAGCGGAGACCGGCCGCACGCGCGCGGCGATGGTCGGCGCCCTCGCCGCCTTCGCGGTGGTGTCCTTGCTCGCAGCCGCCGCTCACTGGGGCCTCGCGCACGTCGAGGCCTTCGTGCCCTACGAGCGCATGGCCATCCTCTCGCTCGCGGCCCTGGTCTTCATCGCTCGCCTGACCGCCCCGGCGCGGAGCTGAGAGTCGGCCGTCAGCCGTCGCTCTCGGCGAGGGTCGCGCGCAACGCCCGCAGGTGCTCGGCGCCAGCGCCTTCCTCTTCTTCGGCCAAACGCTCGTCCACCACGGGGAGGGCGTCGGCACCGTAGTGCTCGGTGATGAGCGCAGCCGCGGTCTCCGCGATCGTGTCGTCCCGGCTCGCGGCGAGGACGACGAGGTCCTCGAGCATCTCCGGGAGCGCGAGCGCGTCGGGGGCGCTTTGCGCCAGATCGGCGTAGCCGTCGAGCGCCTCGGAGAACCAGCGGTGGTTCAGGTGGTCTCGGTAGCGGAGCACCAGCGGTCGGGGGTCGTCCGGCCGGGCCTCGAGGGCGGCGCGGATCGCCCGCTTCTCCGCGTCGGAGAGCGTCGCGCCCTCCGCGAGCTGCGCCCGGAGCGGGTCGAGGGTCTCGTCGGCGGGCCAGCCATCCCAGGGCTCGCCGACGCTCGGCTGCACCGGGACTGGCTCCGCGGGCGCCGGGGGCTCCGGCTCCACCACGGGCTCCGGCTCCGGCTCCGGCTCGGCCGCCGGCGCTTCCGGTTCGGCCTCGGTCTCCGGCGGGGTCTCGTCGGCGCCGCTCAGCACCACGGCCGCCACGACGGCCCCCGCCACGGCGAGCGCGATGACGAAGAGCAGGGCCTTCGAGCCGCTCGAACGCGAGGGGGTCCTCTCGGGCTCCGGCGCTGCATCCGTCTCCGCCTTTGCCTCCGGCGCCGCCGAGGGCTCGACCGGCGCGGGCTCTTCGTCGAGCGCGTGCAGCGCCGAGACTCCGAGCTCCTGGGTGTGTCCCTCGCTCGGCCCCTCCACCGGGCGCGCGTGCAGCGGCTCGTCCCCGACCGCCTCGCGCGGCAAGAGCACCACGGCGCTCGCGAGCTCCGATGCGCGCTGGAACCGATCGGCGGGATCCTTGGCGAGCGCCTTCGCGACCAGGTCGCCCCACGCCGAGTGCAGCCTCGGGATCAGCGAATCCACCCGCGGCGGCACCGTCCGCAGGTGATCCCGGAGCACGTGCGCGGGGTCCCCTTCGAAGGGTCGCTTCCCGGTCAGCATCTGGAAGAGCAGGATGCCGGTCGCATAGATGTCGGTCCGCGCGTCCACGGCCCCGCCACCGGCTTGCTCCGGCGACATGTAGGCCGGGGTCCCGAGCACCACCCCCTCCTCCGTCAGGCTGTCACCACGGCCGTCGACGAATTTCGCGAAGCCGAAATCGAGCAGCCGGACATGGAAACGGCCGGTCTCCTTGCGCTCGATCCAGACGTTGCCGGGCTTGAGGTCCCGGTGGACCAGCCCTTCCGCGTGCGCGTGCTCGAGCGCGTTGAGGAGCTGTAGCGCGATGTCGGCCACCTGACGCGGCGAGAGCACCTCGTCCCGGAGCAGCTCGTAGAGGTTCATCCCCTGGAGCTTCTCCATCACGAGGTAGGGCATCTCGTTCCAGGTGCCGAAGTCGGTGACGTCGACGATGTTGGGGTGCGAGACCGCGGCGAGCGTGCGGGCTTCCCGTTCGAAGCGTTGGTGCATCGACTCGTCCGTGAGCCGTTGCGCGAGCAGCACCTTGATGGCGACCCGTCGCTGTAGGCCCAGGTGCTCCGCTTCGTACACCGCCCCCATGCCGCCTTCGCCCAGGATCGCCTTCACCGCGTAGCGGTCGTCGATGGTGGTGCCGATCGCGATCGCCCGCGTTTCTTCCTGCTTGGTCTCGGACACGGCTGGGATCCGTCGGCGTCCCCGGTCGGAGATGGGGAGCGCTCGGCGGAGCGTACGATAGCCCAAGGGGTCGGGCGCACGGTACCCTCGCGTGCATGCGCTTCCTCTTCGGTGATTCGGTCCCCTTCGAGGACGGCTTCGACGTGCTCGAAGCGTTGCGGCTCTGGGTCGAGGCGTCGGCGTATCTTTTGCAGACGGTCTGCGCCATCGAGGACAGCGAGCGCAGCATGGGCAAGCGGACCCAGGAGCAGCTGCACGAGATCACGGCGGTGGAGGGCTTCTTCGACGCGGTGGTCCAGCGAGTCGCCGAGGAAGCCGCGCGTGCCGACGAGCCGGATCTGATGGCGCCGCACGCGCGCGAGCTCGCCGCCCACATCCAGGCGATGGCCGCGACCGTCCGGGAGCAGAGCGCGGCGAGCCTCGACGGCGATCAGCAGGCGGTCGCCGGTCAGGTCGAAGCCCTGGTCGACACGCTGGCGGTTCGGCTCGGGGAGTACCTGGTGACCGGTCCGCTGCCGATCGACGGCTGGGAGCTCACCCTCTCCTACGCGGACGGGCCCGCCAGCGGGGTCGTGTCGCTCCACTATCCGGAAACGATCGATGCGCGCTTTCGGCTCGACCTCGCTGGCGACGCGCGCTGGGCTCAGCCTCGCCGGGTCGCCGACATCTGCCCCGACGTCGTGCTCGAGGTCGGCGTGAAGAAGGCGTTCCTCCGGAGCACTCTGAACCCCGAGGTCGCCCCGCTCGACGAGCTCTTCCTGACCCACCTCGAGCTCGGCGGAGACTCGATGAGCCTCCGCCTGAGTCGCCGCCCGGAGCAGGGCGAGACCTTCCTCATCGTCGACGCGGACTTCGCCGGCGGCTCGGTGACCGGCAAGGTGCGGCGTCCGGGTGACGGATCGGAGACCCCGCACCCCTCGCCCCACGAGGATCACTCCACGTTGAAGAAGCTCCACGCGGCGCTCCGGGAGCACGCGCGTCCGCTCACCAAGCACGACGGAGAGCTCAAGGCGGTGCGTCTCGATGGCGAGGAGCGTCCGGTTCGCGGGGAGCTCGTGCGCTCGGTGCTCGGCCGCATCGGTGGGCGCCTCGCGCCGACGGTTCTCGAGGTCTTCGACCATTCGCCCAATCCGGTCGAGCTCTCGCTCAAGCGTGAGCACGACGACGGCCGGCGCGAGGAGCTCTACCTCAACAACGACGAGCTTCGGCAACGGCTGGCGCCCGTGCCCGACCGCGAGCTCGGGCTCTACGCGGCGATCCCGTTTCTCATCGAGGGCCGCTCGGTCCCGGGGTCGGAAGAAGAGCCGGAAGCGAAGGCGGAGAAGCCGCGGCTCGAGCTCGCGTCGGTCGAGGTCGACCTGGATGCGGAGCCGGAGTCGGAGTCGGAGTCGGAGTCGGAGTCGGAGTCGGAGTCGGAGTCGGAGTCGGCGTCGGCGTCGGCGCCACGCCGCCCGAGCAAGCCCGCGGTTCCTCGGCGCCCGAGCAAACCTGCTCCTCGGCGCCCGAGCAAACCGGCGCCTCGGCGTCCGAGCAAGCCGGCGCCTCGTCGCCCGAGCCGGCCACCCGGCCAACGATCGAGCGAAGCCCCCAAGCGCCCGAGCCAGGCCCCACCGGCCGCGGCGACCAAGAAGAAGCCCGCGAGCGACGACTGAGTCCGACCCGACACGCGACGACCGCGGCGCTCGAGAGCGGCCGCGGTCGTGGCGCGAAGGATCGCGGGCGTTCGGCCCCCGCTCCGGTCAGCGGCAGCGCGCACCCGGAGGGCAGCGGAGCCAGTGGCGCCGGAGGCGCCGCCAGTCGGTCGGGCGCACCCGGTCCCCGCGGGGCACCACGAGCGAGCCGACGAACTCCCCGTTCTCGTAGATGGCTTCGATCTGCCGGTGCGCGTCCTGCAGGTCCTGGTCGCTGATGACGCCGTTGCTGGTCGCCTTGTAGAGCTGCACGGTCACCCGCACGGGGAAACGCGGATCCCGCTGCAGCCGCAGGTTGCCCATCTCGCGGAAGGGACCGAGGTCGTCGCCGTGACCGATGACCGCCTGCTCCACGTCGCTGCGACCGCGGGTGCTTCGTCGCGCGGTCGGCGCCGCGCTCTGCGGGACCATCGCGCCCGAGCCCATCGCGTCCATCATCACGCCGCCGGGGCCGCCCTGGAAGCGCCGCGAGCGATGACGCAGCGGCACCTGGATGACCATCATCATGTCCGCGCCTTCCTCGAGCGCGCCTTCGTCCTGGTCGGTGGCCTCGCCCGCCTCGATGCGCGCCTGCACCGCGCTGCGGCGCTCGGCGGTGAAGACGGTGCGCTGACCGGCGTTGTTGTGGAAGAGTTGCTGGCCCCAGCCCTGGTAGCTCTGGTCGCCGGAGCGGTTCTCGATGATCGTCGCGCTCATGCCCTGCCGGGTCACCAGCAAGACCATCACGGCCGGGCTCTCCGGCTGGCTCTGGTAGTTGTAGAGCACCGGGTTGAACTCGGCGGTGCCCCGGGCGCTCAGCGGCACGAAGACGTGCTGTGCGCTCACCAGGTAGTGGGTGTCGCGGGGCGCGGTGAAGTCGTCCTCGCCGACCAGGCTGGTCGGGTCGCTGAGATACGCCTTCAGGTTCTTCAGCACCTCACGCAGCGGCACCGGGTGCAGCCCGCCGCCCTCGCGGTGATTGCCCACGCGAATCCACATGTCCCGTGCGCGGATGTCGGCGGTGCGGTCGCTGAAGTTCGGGTGACGGATCACCGGCAGCAGATGGGTCCGATGCCGTCCGTTCGGCAGCGGCTCGCGCACCTGGAGGGTCAGGTCGCTGATGTTCGGCCCGACCGACGAGCCCTGGAAGCGGCCGGTGTCCTCCCACATCACGTTCACGACGTTGAGTCCGAGCGCCTGCGTGCGGCGCTGCAGGTCCGCGTCGCCGGGCATCCCGACCACGCGCTGGATCGTCTCGCGGAAGGAGACCTGGCTCGGCCTTATGCCCCAGCCCTGCGCCTCGGCGGGCTCGGCGCTGGCCAGGCCCACGCCCAGGGCGAGGGCGGCGAGCAGGCCGAGCGCCAACAGGCTCCGGCCGCGGCTGGGGATGGGGCGCGTTCGCATCAGGTGTCGCTTCATGACTTCCTCCATGCTCGGTCCTGACGCGCTGGATCCGCGTTCGATCTCGACGAATTCGCGGTTCAGAAAGTCGCCAAGGACTCGCTCGGTCGCCGTGTCTCAGCCCGCTGCGGCCGCCTTCGTCCCGCTTGGAGATGCCTCGCGCAAAGCCGCAAAGCCGCGAAGAACGCCAAGGAGAAGAGAGGGAAGGGGCTGATCGGACGACGTCGCCGCGGGGGTGACGGGGCGGTTTTCGCGTGCGAGAAGGGTGGGGTGCGGTGGCTGGCGATCGTTCTGCTCGCGGGGTGCGTCTTCGAGCCGGTGGGGCAGCGGAGTGACCCGGTCATCTATGGGAGCGACGACCGGGCGGCGCTCGATCCGGCCGTTCAGCCCGAGATCGCCGAGGCGCTCGCGGCGCTGGTGCCCGCCGAGCGGCTGACCGTCGCGGGGGACCGAGTCTCGCTCGCCGCCACCACGCTGGCCGAGCGGCTCGGCGGGCCGCTCTGCGCGGACGAGCGCTTCGCGAGCGAGCTCAGCCTCGCCGACTGCAGCGCGGTTCTCGTCGAGCCCGACGCGGTGCTCACCGCCGCCCACTGCGTTCCGGACGACGCGGCTTGCTCGGACCTGCGGGTCGTCTTTGGCTATCGGCGCGAGGCGGGCGTGCTCGCACCGATCGCGCCCGCCGACGTGCATCGTTGCATCGCCCGCGAGGACGAGCGGCCGGCCCTCGACCGGGTCCGGCTGCGCCTCGAGCGCGTGACCGGCCGTGTGCCGCTGCCGCTCGGCCGCGCCGAAGCGGGCGACTCGGTCACCGTCGCGGGTCATCCCGCCGGCGCGCCGGCCCTGATCGAATCACTGGCCGTCGACCGGCGCGAAGGGCAGGGCTTCGTCCTCTACGCCGACGTGGAGGACGGGAGCTCCGGCTCGCCCGTGGTACGCGCCGGTGCGCTCGTGGGGATCGTCGCCGCCGGCGAGACCGACTACGAGTGGACCGGCGACTGCTTCGCTTCCCGCCGGCTGGCCGACGGCGAGGGGGAGGGCGCCTGGGCTTCGGATGTGTCGAGCGCCGGCGGCTGCCAGGCGGCGCCGGGCACCGCGCCGCTCACTCCGCTGCTCGCGCTCGCTCTCGTCGCCATGCGTCGAGGGCGGCGGCGATCTCCGAGGCGTGGTGCTTCTGCGGGTTGTGGCCGCCATCGGGGAACGCATGGGCGACGCCGCCCAGCGACCGAGCAGTGTCGCGCATGATGGCCGCATCGATCATCGGATCGTCCTCGCTCCACGCGTGAAGCGTCGGGACGCCGAGCCTCCGCACGGTCGCCAGCGCGGTCACGTGCTCGGCCATCGAGGTCGCCGCCAGGATCCGCAGCGTGCGGCTGAGCTCGTCGTCGCTCCCGTGACGGAAGCCGGCGGCGGCGAACATGTCGCGCATGGGCTTGCGCAGCGCGCGGCGGGCCAGCGGTGACTCGAGCAGCTTGCCGATGGTGCGGAAGGGACCGCGGCGGAGGGCCCGGTGCACCCGCAGGCCCGGGGAGGCGATCAGCCCGAGCCCGGCGAACGCCTCGGGCTCGCTCGCGACCGCCTGGGTGGCGACCACGCCACCCATCGAGTGGCCCGCCACGATGGGCGCATGGAGATCGAGGGCGCGACTCGCCTCGAGGACGAAGCGGGCGCGCGCCGGTACGTCCAGCCCCGGCTCCGTCTCGGCCGGGGTGTCTCCGAATCCCGGCATGTCGAGGCGGACGACCCGGCTGGTTTTCGCCAGGGCGGGAGCCAGCCAGCGGAAGTCGCGGCCGCTCCCCGGGAGGCCATGAACGAGCAGAACGGCCGGCCCTTCACCCTCGTCGCTGTAGGCGAAGGGGCGACCCGGGCCGAGCGCGGNNCGGTCGTGTCACGGCCCGCCGAGGATGGCGGCCCCCCCGTTCGCGCGCAATCCGCTCGGGTGAGCCGCGTTCATGTCGCGCGAGCTTGCAGCGAACCTCGCCGACCCCAATTCTGGAGGTCGATGTCGTTGACCAACACCAGTGGCCAGGAGCTCTTCCAGGTTCCCTTCGTGGCCGGGGCGAGCCCGTTCAAGGTCAAGGGCATCGCCTACAAGGGGCACCTCGAGTACACGGAGCGGTACGTCCCCGGTGGGGTGCGGGCCATGATCGCCGAGCTCGACGACACCGCCCAGACCCGTTTCTTCGAGCAGCCCTTCCTCGCGGCGAGCCTGTACGACGTCTTCCCGCTCGCTCAGGCGGGGGTCGCCTGCAGCCACCTCACCCGACTGAGCTTCCCGCAGTTCATCCGCATTCGCTCGCGCGTGCAGGCGGAGGCCGACATCAAGGGCGTCTACAAGTTCATGATGAACCTGGTCTCCGCCGAGGCCATCGCCCAGCGCATCCCCAAGATCATCGGCCAGTACCTCGACTTCGTGGAGACCGAGATCGTCACGGTCGAGAAGCGCCAGGTGGTCAACGTCCAGCACGGCATTCCGAAGCCACTCGTCGGCTGGCTCGCGCTGGTCTGCTGCGCCTACCTCGACACGAGCCTCAAGCTCGCCGGCACCACGGCGCCGCGCACGAGCGCGGAGCTCGTCGGCGACGAGGGCCTCTCCGCGGGCGTCTCGCTGAGCGCGATCCGCTTCACCACGACCTGGCGTTGAGCCGCTACTTGTTCATGTCCGGCCAGTTCTTGGCCGCGCGGTTGTAGAGCCAGAGGGCGGCGATGGAGACGACGCCGATCGCCGCGAACCAGTACCAGACCTGGTAGGGCTGGTAGGTGGTCCAGAGCAGGTCGGTCGCCTCCTGGCCGGTCAGCTCCTGCACTTCCATCAGCTTGGCGAAGGCGTCCTCACGGGCCACGCCCACGGCGTCGGCGAGGGTGTCCACTTCGCCATTCCAGCTCGCGCCCTCGGCGAAGTCGGTGTGCTCGAGCAAGTACTTCTGCGCGAGCACCGCCTTCTCGCCGTAGGTGCCGTAGAGCGAGCCGGCCATCAGGCTGCCGATGAAGCCACCGATGCCCACCGGGATGTTCACGTAGCCGAGGTACAGACCCTTCTTGCCCGGCGGCGCGATCAGGCCGAGGTACTCGTTCTTCTTCGGCCCGGTGAGCATCTCACCGAGGGAGAAGAGCGCCACGCCGCAGAGGAAGAACCAGCCGTTCTGTGTGATGCCCGCGACGATGATGCCGCCGGTGGCGACGATCATTCCGCCGAGCATCGCGCTCAACGTACGCATGCGCGAGACGGCGATGCTGATCGGGACGACGAGCAGCACGATGAGCGCCGCGTTCAGGTTCAGCAGGTTCTCCTGCTTCACCAAGAGACCGCGCTCCCGGGTCTCGGTCCACACCTCCGGAATCGAGAAGGTCCGCGCGATGTCGCCGCTGTAGACCCAGTCGGTGAGGAAGTTCGGATGCAGATCCCAGAGCTGATACATCATCAGCCAGAAGCCGCTGAGGATGAGCAGGAAGGCCAGGAGTCGTGGCTGGAAGAAGTTGACCAGCGTCTCCCCGAAGACCTTGAGGAAGGGGCGCTCGTCCTTCCGGTCCGGCTTCTTCTCTTCGTAGGTGAAGAGCATCAGGTAGTTGAGGCTCACGATCGCGGCGCAGCCGTAGAAGACCCAGCCCCAGCCCCAACCGCGGAGCAGCCCGGCCAGCGGTGGCCCGATCATCGCGCCCACGTTCACCAGCCAGTAGAAGATGCCCCAGCCCTTGCTCGCGTTCTGGTCGTCGAGGTGCTGGGCGAGGGAGCCCTGGATGCCCGGTTTGAATTGGGCCGTGCCGCTGGCGAGAATCATGGTGCCCACGAAGAAGCCGAAGAAGGATCGCTGGGTCGCCATCAGGACGTAGCCCAGCACCTTCAACGTGATCGAGAAGGCGATCGTCTCCTTGTAGCCGTAGCGGTCGGCGAAACCGCCGGTGAAGGTCGGCAGGATCGACTGGAAGACGAACCACCAGGCGTAGATGATGCCCTTGTCTTCCGAGGTGAAGTGCAGGCCGCCCGGCTCGTCCGCCTGCATGATGTAGATGGGCACGACGACCCGCATGCCGTAGTAGGCGAGCCGCTCCCACATCTCCATGGAGCAGAGCATCCAGAAGGCTCGTCCGAGCCGGTTGGAGGGCGGGAGCGCGGCGCTGGCTTCGTCGGTCACGGCGAGCCGACATACCAGCGCTTGGCCTCGGGCCGCAACGCGCCGTACGACTTTCATCGGTGCTTTGTCGCTCCGCGCCGATGGCGTACCGTTGACCGGATGGCGGAGACGACGCGCCTGATGGCCTCCTTTCCGTGCCACTCCTGTGAGGCCACGCTCCTCATCGCCGACCCCGAGAAGCGGGAGTTCGCCTGTCCGCGGTGCGGCGAGCCGGCCAAGGCGCCGAAGCGCTTGGTCGATGACCTCGAGCTCGGCAAGAAGCTCCCCTTCGACGCGCCCGCGGAGGCGCAGCGGGCCATCGACCACTATGTCGAGTCGGCTCACGTCGGCCCGGAGGCGCCCGGGTGGGTGATTCTGCTGCTGGCCGTCGTCAGCGCGGGCCTCGGCGCCTACGCCTACGGTCACAGCGTCTTGCGGCCGACCAACGGAGACTGGGCCCTCGGCGCCGGCCTGGGCCTGGTGATGGTCATGCTCCCCTTCGGCTTCACCCTGCAGTGGCTGGCGACCAGCGAGCTGGCGCGAAAGGTCGCGCGGGCCACGGCGCTCATCGCCAAGCAGGATCCGCGCTGTCCTCGCTGCGACCACGAGCTGATGCGTCCACCGGTCCCCGGCACCTTCGAGTGCACCGCGTGCAAGGGATCGCTCGTGGCCGCAGGGGGGCTGATCGTGGTCGACGAGTCACCGCGCTCGAACCGATGGACCGAGGCGGTCTCGAGCGCTCTCCGGGGCGAGGGCTTCGTCGACGAGGGGGGCATCCGGGCGCCCCAGAAGTGGATGATGGTCGCCGTGACCNNGCCGTCTGGTTCGTCCTCGGCGCGACCTAGTCTGGTCGTTCACCACCGCAGCAGCGGACCTCTGCGGTCGCTGTGTCGACGCGCCGTCCCCCAACCTCGATCGTCGGGGCCGTGCACGAGCGCCACGTTCTCGGGTCGCCGTGCATTTCGCTCGTAGGTCTCGGGTTCCGGCTCACCGTTGACGCAGCGGCGGTCGAGCGCGCGCTTGGGGGACTCGGGTCCCTCG
>JABAOG010000084.1_pt1 | contig 48785 bp, 51 predicted proteins | sample 7062131 | NCBI WGS metagenome assembly JABAOG01 (sample SAMN14538629, study PRJNA623070) | marine sediment metagenome | biome: marine biome [ENVO:00000428]; feature: marine pelagic biome [ENVO:01000023]; material: deep marine sediment [ENVO:00002113] | place: India: Arabian Sea | collected... | reverse complement strand
GGTCCTAGGTTCGAATCCTAGCCCCGCTACCTAGAAAAAGAGGCGAAAGCCTCTTTTTTTTCTTTAACTGTGTCTGCACCGAACTATTCTTTGCGAGTATTCCAGTGTTCTTGGGGAAAATTACTATTGTTCTTCATAGTTTACCCCAACTTCTTCCAACCAGCTGTCCAGCAACTTGATGTTCACCAATGAATTCTTCCCAGGTCATAATAGCAGACTCCCAGTTTTCGATATGTTCCGCCGTGCTGTCTGCTTCATAGGCAAATAAGTCATAGAACCGGCGGTAAATATGGATCGTGAACACTTCCACCTCCCTTAACATCAACCGGCTCAATCATTGATTTTCCATCAGCAGCACCTGCAAGCAGCAGAGACATGGATGTCATGCAGCAGCCTACATCAAGGATCGCACCTTCACCTAATTCCTTGGTGAACAAACGCGAATCCGGATCAAAGTGGGTGCGGTAGCTAAATGTCGCCCGCAGCATCTGTACACGGCCAATATTCCCATCTTGAATTATTTTGACGATCATCATCGTTCGTGGATGCGGACGGTAGGAGAAAGCTTAAATCCGATTGGTTTTTCGACAAAAATGAGGTTACCAGCCTGTGTCAATATGATTTTCCACTCAGTATGGGCAGGATGGGTATTGCGGATATTTGATCCTTACTTGAAATAATGAAACAAGGTGATCTTAGCCGTATGTTGTTGTAGTCTCTATAAGTTTATTGAGGGTACCGAAAGCATTTTTCTAATTAGCTCGCTATACAAAGTTTATTAATTGGCTGATTTCTCCAGATTTGATTGTGAGGACATATTAGTTATTTGATTGCCATTTGGTTCATAAATTAAAAAATCGGATGAATTTCCACATACTAACAGGGTCATTCCCCATAATTAGTGGGGATATCCCCAATAACATCATGGACTTACTCATCCTATGATGTATGACAGAATGAGTTAGGTAGTGCTGAGTCTGGGTTAGTTGAATCGTTTCAATGGCTCAGGATAGGCAACCTCAGGTTGTCTGTAATGCACACTCTATAAAAAAAATACAAGAAAGGAGTTTCTAAATGCATAATTATCCAAATCCGATCTCTGCAACGACTGCAATTGGAGATGATGTAAAAAATTCAATGGGCGAAGACTTGGGTGAAATAAAGGAAATCATGCTTGATACTGATTCCGGACGAATTGCTTATGCCGTGCTTTCCTTTGGCGGGCTATTCGGTCTGGGAGATAAACTGTTCGCAATTCCCTGGGAAGCGCTTACCCTGGATGCAGAAAACCACACTTTTATTCTTGATGTTAAAAAAGAAAAACTAGAACAAGCTCCCGGATTCGATAAAGACAACTGGCCAAGTACTGAGCAATACGAAACCGGTTGGCTGCTCGAAGTTTACGAATACTACGATTATCCTCCGTATTGGAGCTAATTATCACAAAATATATCAAATTCTATAAAATGACTTACCAGGAATCAAATTGGGTAAAGTTATTTGGGTTACTGCGTAAGTCCCACAAATATAAGGAGTGAAAAATGACTAACATCTTACTTTGGATTCTTTTTGGAGGTATTGCGGGATGGCTGGCCAGCTTGATCATGAAGAAGGATGCTCAGATGGGCCCAATTGCTAATGTTGTAGTCGGGATTGTTGGTGCAGTACTGGGCGGTTTTATTATGAGAGAGCTCGGCGGTGCCGGGGTCTCCGGTTTCAATCTCTACAGTCTCATCGTAGCTATTTTTGGAGCGATCATATTAGTTTTCTTGATCGGCTTTTTGCAGCGAGCTTGAGTCGAAGCATTAATTGTGATCCCCGGATAACTTTACCCAAAAACTGGGTGGGAAAGTATGTTCCCGCCCAATTTTAATTGGAGGCATTATGACAATTGATATTGCTGAAGCTAAGGTTGAACAAAGTGAAGGAAAGTTGTGGTTAGGATGGGTGATTACGACGGGATTAGGCCTCCTGATTGGGTTTTTGCCCTCTGGCGCTTTAGCTGAGATTTTTGGGCTTGGAATCGCCCGTGTTCTCTCCCCCCTTATTGCTGGAGCCTTGATAGGGGTGGGTCAGTGGCTTGTCTTACGCCAATACATCACTGAATGTTCTGATTGGATCCTGGTTACGGGGGCAGGATGGGGGATCGGATACGCAGTAGGGATTTACATCCTGCAAATGCTGCCCCCAGGTTGGTGGTATGGGCTGCTTGGGATCAGCCTTTTCGGCCTGATCGTTGCATTAACTCAATGGCCTATTCTCCGACGAGAAATCCCTAATATTTTCCCCTGGATACTCGGGAATATTTTTGGTTGGGGAGTTGGCTTTATGTTAAGTCAATTCATTGCTAAATTAATTTACAACAACTTCGAAGTGTCAGAGCTTATCATCTCAACAGCTATTTTGACTGTAAATGGATTAATTTCCGGCGCAATAATTGGAGTAATTTTAATCTGGATCGTGCGAAAACCAGAAAAACAGACCGCAAACTCGATTTAATGTACATTAAACGACTACACTGAGTGAAAAGACTGCGTGCCTGAGAAGAAACCAGCAAGGGATCAATACGATGGATGTTTGGACTTCATTACAATTATCAATATTCGGCGAAATTTTACTGGCGATTCTACTAGGGGGCATGGTCGGCATCGAGCGAGAATACGCCAATAAATCAGCGGGATTGCGGACACATATTTTGGTAGCCATATCCGCATCGCTCATAACTGCACTCGGGAATTTCATCGTCAATGAATCTAATTTTCCAAGGGCGGTTTCCACCGATCCCGTGCGCATCATCCAGGCAATCGTGGTAGGGATAAGTAGTTTCCTCGGTGCAGGGACGATCTTACAAAGGGAATACAAGGGCAGTGTCGAGGGGTTGACGACCTCCGCATCGATCCTGGCCACGGCTGCAATCGGTATTGCCGTTTCACTGGATTTAGTTCTTTTAGCTTCCTTGACAACCGTAACAATCTTGATCGTCAATCGCTTGTTGAATCCGTTAGAAAGATGGATAGTGAATAGAATTACCGATATTAATTCAGACCTGGTGAAACCAATCGATAATGAGTGAAATGCTGGAATATCAAGACCAGACACATAATTCTGAAAGAGATCCCATTGCAATGGGAGGCAGGCAGAGCATTATTATAGTCATCCTGATCTGGATTGATTATCCAGCATAAATATTGTTTTTTGCGCAGGGTTAACGCAAGTTGATAGTATACATTTCGGTTCGAAAATTCTACCTGATAATGGAACTGAAAAAGATAAAGAAATAGAAATCATCAAATCAAACCAAATTAAGATTAGTCGATTGACACCATAGAGAGGAGTAATATGTTGAGAAGAACTTCAAGCCGAAGGCGTGGACTACCAGTTGGACGGATATTGATTGCCCTGATCGTAGCAATTGTCTCTCTGATATCCTATTTTGGTGCACAACAAGATAATCCGGTGACAGGTGAAACCCAACATGTCAATATGACCTATGAACAAGAGATTGCTCTGGGTTTGCAAGCTGCGCCTGAAATGGCCGCACAATTCGGAGGCTTGGATCCTAATGAAGAGGTGCAGAACTTGGTTGACCGGATTGGCAACTACATTGTGGATCAATCACCGGCTGAAGACTCACCGTACGAGTTTGAGTTTCATGTCCTGGAAGATGAACAAACCATAAACGCCTTTGCGTTGCCTGGTGGACAGATATTCATTACTCGAGCTTTGTTGGATCGATTAAAAACCGAAGGCGAGGTAGCAGGTGTCCTGGGGCATGAGATCGGCCATGTCGTCGCCCGTCATTCTGCTGAGCATATCGCAAAAGCCAAGCTAACAGAGGGACTGACTGGCGCGGTTGTGATCGCATCTTACGACCCTGATAACCCCAGAAGCCGGCAGACGGCGCAAGTTGCCATGTTGATTGGGCAGCTCGTCAATATGAAGTTCGGTCGAGAAGATGAACTGGAATCCGATTATCTGGGCGTCTGTTTCCTCAACGATGCTGGTTACGACCCCAGCGAACTTGTTTCTGTGATGAAAGTTTTAGCTGAATCCCGGGAGGGACAAGCGCCTCCAGAATTCTTTAGCACCCATCCAAACCCTGAGAACCGAATATCACAAATCCAAGAAGCCATCCAACAAATACACACCTGTCCCTAAAATTGAATACTTGTTCCCCTGATTCAGCGGGACTTGTATGTGTTCGTGCTGCATTTACAGGAGTAGACTATCCAACAAATTTTGCTGGTCAGTCACTTTCATACAATGACATGGATGTCGTTCGATCTTATGAGGGGATGCTTCGTGAATTGCAGCACCTCATAACTGTCGAGTCAGCATACGTATCGGTAACCTTTACCGTGTTTTTCACCCAATCAGATTTCTGTTTCTGGTCCTGTTTGCATTGAATCATTGGAATCTGTGAAACTATTGGAAGGTCACTATCCGATCAAATAAAAATATATATCCTATCCCACATCGTAGTTAACCCCAACGTCCTCCAGCCAACGATCCAGAATTTTCATATTCACCATTGAATCCTCCCAGGTCATCACAGGAGACTGCCTGTTTTCAATATATTCCGCCGTGCTGTCTGCTTCGTAGACAAACAAGCCGCGGTCAACCTGGATCTGGATCTCTTCCTCTTTCAGAGGTTTGTACTGGCGAAGGAAAATGCTGCTCGATGGAAAAACTGTATCGAGTGGTAATGGGTTCTCTGCATATCTGGTCGGTGCGGACAGCAACCAGGGATCCGGGACATGCAGCATGCCATCAGTTCCGTAGATGGTTAATTCGCTCGGGACCTGACTGCTCATCCCGCAGATGAGTTCAGCAATAACGTCATTCTCAAACTTTACCGTTGCTGCAGCGTAATGGTCTATCCCGGTTGGACCGATTTTTCCACTACCCTTGACTTCAACTGGCTCCATGATGGGTTTTCCAGAAGCAGCACCAGCTAGTAGAAGAGACATGGATGTTGTGTAGCAGCCCACATCCAGAATTGCACCGCCACCCAATTCCTTGGCGAATAATCTCGAATCTGGATCAAAATCTGATCTGTAGCTAAATACCGCCCGCAGCATCTGTACACGGCCGATTCTGCCTTCCTGGATGATTTCAACCAGCTTTTTCGTTTGCGGATGAGGGCGGTAAGAAAAGGCTTCCATCAGGAAGATATCATTTTGTTGAGCTGCTTCGATCATTGACTCCGCTTCGGTGGAATTCATACCGATTGGTTTTTCTACCAGAATGTGCTTCCCAGCCTGTGCTGCTTTTATCGTCCACTCCGCGTGAGCTGGATGAATATTGCTGATATAAACCACGTCGATCTGATCATCTGCCAGCAGCGACTCATAATCAGAGTAGTGTTTCGGAATTGAAAATTTGTTGGCAAGTTCTTTCGCTCGTACACCGCTGCGGCTGGCAACCGCAGAGATCCGGCCTGTTTTTGAGAACCGCATGGCATTACAAAATACGCTGGCAATTCCGCCCGCACTAATGACACCCCAGTTCAACATCGCGCATCAACTCCTTTCAAATAGAATAAGCTAATCTATCGTTGGTTGTAAATTTTCCACAACCGCTCCAAGTTCTGTTCGAGCTTCTTTTCTAAAGCTTCCCCTCCTTGTGTGGTCACATCGTCTGCGTTATCAAATACAACATAAGGTACTTGCTTCCCCTGGATGGTTAAGAACTGAGGATCATCCTGGCTGACTTCATTCCAATCGACTTCTTTATAGAGCCGTTCCAGTTTTTCATCCGGCAGAGCATGTTCCAGGATGCTGTCGGGTCTGTCAGGGTTGAAGCGCTTGCGATTTTTGCGCAGGGATTCTTCCCAGGTGACATCTACATACATTACTGCCAATTTGCCTAAAATTTTTGTGGACAGATGCTCAAAAGCGGATTGATATCCGCCATGTTCTTTCCCACGGGAGAACTCGATCAGGGTTGTATATGTATCAGTCAAATCTGGCACATCCCGCAGTCGTTTTTCATACTCCAAGCTGATGCGCTCGATCAGCAAATCCCACAGGTGCTGCTCGAGGAAGTATCCTTCCTTATCTGTGTGAAGCCTCGGATGTCCCATATTTTCCAGCAGTGCGTCTTCCTCGAACCATGTCCACAGCATCGGGAAGTCATCAATTTCCTCGATTTTCCCGATATGAAAACGCTCGATACGCTCATCGATGGGTGTCTTTTTTAGATAGTCGATGATCTCGCTTTTGCCAGCGGCAGGCCTGGCAATTAATAATAGTATTTCGAAAATCGGTTTACTGCTCATGTCCATTTCCTTTTTTGGCATCTTAATGAAAAAAGTTTTATCCTGTGCAGCAATCATGTAAAATTAAGAACCAGCACGGTGGAACAACACCATTCTATCAAAAGGAAACCCTTTAAGGGAAATCATGAATACCAGTAGTTCATCAATCATAGACCGGGTATCGCATCCTCACACAATTTTGATTAATCGCAGTACTTATGGAGAATTTTATGAAATCGTTGACGCAGGCAAATAAAATCGGATGGGATGGTCTGGCAGAGTCCCACTACAAGAAATATCACATCGATCGATTGATGGCTGGGATCCCGCTGATAAATGATCTGATTGTCAGCGAGGTCGGTGATGTGCGGAATAAATCTCTGATACATTTGCTATGTCATATTGGTACCGACACCCTATCATGGGCTCTCCATGGCGCCAAAGTGACCGGGATTGATATTTCCCCGGAATCATTGAAATATGCCCGTGTACTGGCAGATCGTATGCAGATCGATGCCCGTTTTATCGAAGCGGATATCATGGAAGTAAAGGATAAAGTCAACGATCAATACGACATTGTTTTCGCATCTACGGGTGTTCTGTGCTGGCTGCCGGACATCCGGAGTTTCGCCCAAACCGTGAGACATCTGTTACGTAATGATGGTTTCTTTTACATTTTTGATGGGCATCCTTTTCGGAGCGTCCTCCTGGATGAAAGGGGTGAGTTTGGTGGCAATACGATCCAGGGAGACTATTTCCGTAAAGAAGTTTTTAAATACGATCATATGGGCGATTACACTGATCCGGATCTGGTGGTTCCAGGTAATTCGTATGAGTGGCACTGGACGATGGGAGATATTATTACTGCATTTTGCGATGTCGGATTGAAGATTGAGTTCCTGCATGAATTTCCGCATTATTTTTACAGCGGGTACACACCGCATGATGTGGAAAATGAGAAGGCAGAATTGTATCCGTGTACTTTTAGTTTAAAGGCAACTGCTCGATAATGAAAGATATCCCAATCGACTTTGTAATAGGATTATTGCTGCATTTTTTTCAGGGATGAAGTATCATAATCATATTGGTTGAAATAATCGATTATCAACTCTACTGCATCGTTGGTTGAACTTACACGATCACAATCACCAACGTGTCCTTGGATCAACTTTTCCCTTATTGAGTGATTCTCCAAATCAACACTGTACCAGGTATCGCATAAAACCATATTGGCGAAGGCGAACTGGAAAAATGGAGGTTCAAGTGCCTCAATTTGAATCGAACCGTCCTCAGCAAGGTTGCTGCTTGTGCTGAAGGAGTAAATTGCCCTTTCCTGGGGAACACCGTTGATCATAGAGACACCATTGATCCATTGAGGAATATCCAATCCCAGATAATCCAGAATTGTTGGGACAACATCCATATTTTGAGTATTGGCGATTAGATTGGATTGATGCTCACCATAAGGAAATCTGATGATAAGGGGCAACCGGTACTCGGTTGTCCATTGCTGGCCGTGATCCGATGTAATGATCAATATCGATTGGTCAGCAATGCCTCTGTTTTCTAGTTCGGCGTAAAACTTTCCCATTGCCTGATCAAATTCTAAGATGCTGTCATCATAAAAATCTGTATCCCAAACGCCCTGCGAATCGGTGTTTCTGCCTGCTGAAAAGACCTGGGTTTCAGGATAGAATTGGAGCCCATGAGTTCCCATCCAATGAATGTGAGCGAACACCGGTTGATCTCTGCTGTCCAATAAGTTGAGTACTGAATTTATTTTAGACATATCTTCATATTCTTCCGGGGAATTCACATCCGAATACGGATCGGACATCTGTCGGATGAAGAAGATATGTTGTAGACGGTCGATCATCCGGTATCCCATGTCATAAATGAAATAACTGATATTCGCAGGTAGCCAATTATTCAGGCGCTGAAAGAAAAAACCTTGGGCGGACCTGCCATTGGCCTCATCAAAGCCATTGCGAATATTCAGCTGGTATGCGTCTACGTAATGGTCCAAACTGAATTGAGCAGTATAGTATCCATTGGATCGAAGAATCCCGGGCAGATGTTGGAATGCGTCATCTCCCTGGAGGATATCCGGCGGATATAATACACGCGTTTCAATGGGAGATTTGCTGGTGAGAATCGAGATGATAGACCCTGATGTATTACCCGAATTTGTGAATGCATTCTGAGCTACCAGCGAGGAGGCGGACAATGTATCTAAAAACGGAGTGGTCTTCCGGTCATAGCCATATAATGACATGTTCTCGGCATTGATCCCCTCAGCAGTGATCAAAAAGATGTGGGGTTTATCTGATCCAGAATCTTTAAGATTCACTGCCGATGCTGCAGGAGAATTGATCAGCAAGGGGAATATTCCAACCGCCAATAGGATTACCCCCAGAATACTGAAAATAAAGGTCACATTTCGATTATTTCTCTTGGACAGCAGTTGGTCTACTTTTTGAGAAAGCCGACCGATCTCATTAAACACTAAATAGGAGATGACGATCAGGAGGAGTACATACATCGCTCGAGTAATTCTCTCAGAATGGACTATGCCAAAACCTAATACAGTGTATGTGAAATTATCGATTAAAAGCAGTGCCAGGATAGACAAAATGAGGGTGGGAAAAAGCAAGCTAAAAAATTTTAGCCAGTGCTGAATTATCTTGGGCAAGGTTAGGCTTAACAGCAATACAATACCTATTAAGACAAGATATACCACTGAAATAAAGGAAGCTGTTATTAAGAATATCGAAACACGTTCCACAGCCGGCAATGTGTTCATGAAAGATGGCTTTGTGACCATGAATAACCATTCCATGAAAACATAAAGGAAGATTGAGATGATGGTCATCACTGTGATGCTCAACCAACCCGGGGAATATCGATCTTTGAGATTCTTTATCAATTTCATGAAATTGTCATAGTGTAAAAAGGATAACTACAAATTCCTTTTCAACAAATATATCTCCCGGCCAGTCCCCATAATCGGGATGTGTTCCTCGATTGAGTAAACTTCATTCATTGCCTGGACAAATCCATCTGCTGTGTACTCATCAAAAATGTCTTCCCGTGTAGTCAACAGCCGCTGCACTTGCGAATCTTCCTTTGGGACGAATTCTACGATGGCGTACTCACCCATCGAAGCCAACGTCTGAGCGATACTGCTGAGCGGGAGATTGTTTGAGATCGCCAGATGGTGGACCAATGCCAACGCCATGACGACATCTGCGTGTGCTCGGGAGAGGAATGAATCCCGTTCCTGGTTGCGCCAACCGATGGCAGGGGATGGATTGGTCAGGTCGATGACGAGCGGAAGGATGTTCTTCTCCCGAGCGTCTCGTACCTCCAGGTAGTTCTGTTCCACAGCCCCTGGATCGACATCCGTTGAGACGATATAGCACCCTTCGATTTCTTTGGCCAGCCGGCTGAATTCACCGTTGTTTGCCCCCAAATCGAGTAAAGTCTTTGGCTGCAGCTCTACCAACAGATCCCGAACAATGCGTTTCTTTTCCATGAATGCGGACTCGGAGTAATTGGTACCTTCGTAGTACTCGGACCAATCCGTACCCTGAGGAACCCAACGCAAATTTCGCACAGTCTTTTCCAGGTTCTCGATCAATCCGACCAATGCGGATTTTGTTGTGTTTCTTTGGCGTTGGTTTCCACCCGTAACTGCCTGGTCACTGGAAATATTCCGCTGAGCCATAGCATGCAGGTGTATGTGGGAGAGTAAACCGAATTTCAGCCAGGTGGATCGGGGAAGCAGCCTGCTCGCCAGATCGAGTGGGATGCCGTCGATGTGGCTCTTCAGCAGCCCATTCAAGCGGATATCTGTTTTACTCATCAGCGCGAGCGGAGCAAGAAAATGCTGGCAGAACTGTTTATAGGCGATCCAGGCTTCTCCCTCCTGATAGGCGGCGAAACTCAAGGTATCGATCAGGATCGGGTGCCCGTCCTGGAACTGGATGTTATAAGCGCTCGCATCCTTCAGAGTCATCCCGGAGAGCAGCGCTTCTTTCTGTATGTTCAATGTCAGCAGCGCCGCATCCTTGAGCTGTGTGAAACTCCATTCATAGGGATATGACAGGAATCTGATCTGTTCAGGTTTGATGACCTTGTAAGCCAGACCTGGTTCCGGCGCGGGAAGATCCACTTCCTCGTGGAACACCAGTTTCCTCTTCTGGGTTAATCGCTCGTATAACCCCGAAGAGGTCAAGTTTCTGGTAATCTTCCCGGTAAATCTGGTTGATCTGGCGGTAGATTTCACCGTTATACCAAAAGATGAATCCGCTTGGATCTCGAAAAGAGGACGTTTCCCTATTATTCGTCTGCGTCGCTGTAATCGATGTCATCTTTGATTTCTGAAGTTTCACTTTGATTTTTCCGGAATAGAGCGGTGATCCTTTTCCAAAAGAGACGGAGAAAAACACCGATACCCAATAATCCTGCCAGAACAATTTGCAGGATCATGCTTCCAAATCCTGGATCTAGATACATTTAAATTACCTTCCAATGATTACTTTTTTCCTAATTGTCTTTATCACTGTAGATATCAATCATACGGATCTCCTTGTCAGTTTAAACAGTAATAGAAAATTATAACCTTAACCAGCTTTTCTGAAATATCGTACGTCAATGGTTTTTTACAAAGTACAATTTTACCTTTTGAAAAAATACATAGAACTTGTTTCACAAATCATGATCATCAATCATTAAGATCAGCTATGCTATCTCGCATGAATAAGAATCCAGAAACTGTAAGTTGACTTTTGATAATGGATAAAATAGACCAAACAACTTGCATTTAAAAACATTACAGGGTAGAATTTTTCATTATTGCTTCACCGGACTAATTTTTGAGAATGGGGAGATTACTGATGCAGGTCTATTTATGGGTAAAAACATCCAAGTGAAGCGAAAAAAAGAAACTTGATGACAGGAGGTTATTTTTATCGATAGTACTGAAGTAGTTTCTGAGGGTCAAATATCAACATAAACAAATTTCACAGGAGAAAAAATGCATAAGAAGACAATTATTGCTCTTGTCGCAGCTCTGGTCCTACTATTGGTTGCAGTATTTCCAGCTGGAGCAGTTCAGTTTGGTGAACGGGATGCAGATGATCATCCCTATGTTGGTTTATTAGTATTCGATGTTGAAGGAACTCCCGCCTGGAGATGTTCCGGTACGCTGTTGTCACCTACCGTGATGCTTACTGCAGGACATTGCACTTTCGGGACTTCTGGTGGGCGAGTTTGGTTTGAGCCAGATGTTCAGGCAGGAAGACCAGACAATGGTTATCCATTTGGTGGTGGATCCAGTATCGAATTCAGTGAGATATATACACATCCAGATTATATCGATGGGGCATTCTTCCTGTACGATGTTGGTATTGCCATCCTGAGTGAACCTGTAAATCTGGGCACTTATGCTACCCTTGCAGATGTGGGCTTGCTGGACGAACTATCAACGAAACGGGGTCTTAAGGATCTGTCCTTCACTGTTGTCGGTTATGGACTTCAAAGTGTTGTCCCCACGTTACAGGCAGATCTCGTTCGTTACCGTGCAGATGTACAGCTCATCGATGTGAATGGTACAGCAGGTATCCCTTCTGGGACTTCTGCTTCATTTACAAATAATCCTGGTGGCGGCAATGGTTCAGGAGGAACTTGTTCTGGGGATTCTGGCGGTCCGGTTTTCCAAGGCGATTCTAATGTAATTGCTGCAGTTACTTCGTACGGCTTGAATTTCAATTGCGCTGGCATCGGTGGAGGCTACAGGGTCGACACAGTCGATGATCAGGCATTTATTAATTCATTCCTACCATAAATGACTACTTTGTTCAGTAAATAGAATATCTGCATTGAATATCTTTGCAAGAAATTAATAAAAAAGACCTCTGGTAATTATCTGCCAGAGGTCTTTTTATATATTCCAGAAAAAATATTGAGGGAAAATGAACGAAATGAACTGCTTATCCTGCATACCTGAAAAATTAGCCCTTCTCCATCTTCTCTTAATCTGGCATCCCCGTCTGTTTATTAAATTGATCCCAGGCTAATTTATGTAGCCAACCTCGACGACCTTCGATCGGTTGATCTTTAACGGTATGGTACCACTGATCTTCAACCTGCCAGGCTTGCTGGAAACAGTTAGCTGAAAAACTCTTCCGCTTATCGATTGATGCCTGAACGAGTGAAAGTGCCTGGTCGAAAAATCCACCCTCCATCTCGTCTCGTTGTTTTCTGTAAGAGGCCAATCTTGTTGGGTAGTCCTCCAGCACTGACCTGTGGAGCCGTTCATGCCGCCAGAATAATGTCTCAGGATCGAAGCTGCCGCTGGGGTCAGGTCTCAAGTTGGTGGGATGTGCGTCCAGCCATACAGGCTTGAAAATGCTTGTGCATGGTGCTGCAGTTCCGGTAACGAAGTGGGTAGGATGCTCCGGATGCAGGTGGCTTACCAACGAGCCGGTCGTCTGGCTGATACGTATCGGTCCGTAGCCAGCGTGCATGCAGATGTCAGCACCCATCAAACCCCGGTCCGGGCGCCATCCATCAGTTGCAGCCTCTCCATGATCTCGCAGAGCTGCAATTATTGCACGAGGAGTAATTTGCCCTCGCTTGTGATAAAGCTGTGCACTTGTTCGCGAACAGCGGTTGCGGGCATCGGAAAAAGTGGTATAGAGGAAGTCAGAATAGCAGCGGGAGAAATCGAAATCATCACGCTCTTTGCACCAACCTTTTTCAACTGCATTCTTGACCAGGTCAGGAGAAGCCAGATCGAATTCCGATCCGATCGTCAGTACGTTTGATATCGTATATACACCTTTTACTTTTTTTGCCGCCCAATGATTGCCAACTGTTTCCAGCACCCAGGCATCCAATGGGTCTGCGATCAAGAAACTGTTGTGGTAGAAACTCTTGTTTTGAAATCCACAGTTGCCTCCCTGGCCATGGGCTACCAGCAACTCGGTTATCACTTTCACTGCCTCCTCCGCTGTGGAGGCGCGCTCCAATGCAAGTCTTAGAAGGTCCATTCCCAATAACGCTTGCTTTTTTGACGCTGGTACTTTGGAGAAAATCGCTTCATTTCCGATTGCAACATTTTGATCGTTGATCCCCATCTCCGCACCCCAGATCCAGAATGGTTTGGACAGAAGGACACCGTGGGTATGCGGTACTTGCGGGATGGTGATATAGGTGCATTGGAGAGTTTCTCCGACAGCATGATCCGCCGCTGGAAAGTACTTAATCATCTGGGCTTCGTTTGGATCCCGATCAGAATTCTTTCCGAATAGCATTACGCCGTCAGCTGTCACATCCGGGGTGGCAATCAGTGTGTCGCACATGATTTGTCTCCCAATTTATAGAGATAAGTGGTTATGATCGTTAAACTATAGTCGAAAAATCCCTCAAATTCAAGTTTGTGATTGTTATTGCCACTTACATTCTATCCAGCGTATACTAGAATATCACGGTAGGAGGAGTTGCTTTCCATGAATAATAACTACAAGCTTTATGGATACCGCTGGGTTGTGCTGGCGGTTTTCATGTTCATCAATCTAACGATCCAGATGCTTTGGATCACCTACGCGCCGATCACCGGTCCAGCCGCAGAATACTATGGGGTTACCGATTTGCAGATAGGGTTCCTGGCGATGACGTTCATGATCGCCTTCATCCCACTGTCAATCCCGGTTTCCTGGCTGATCGATACTTACGGCTTCCGCCTGGCTGTTGGTGTGGGCTGTGTACTCATGGGGGTATTTGGACTATTGCGTGGATTTGCCGGCCAAAATTACACCCTGGTGCTGTGGAGCACAATTGGGATTGCTGTTGCTCAGCCTTTTTTGCTGAATGCCTGGACGACTGTACCGGCAAAATGGTTTCCCATGGAGAGCCGGGCAACCGCCGTCGGTCTGGTAACCCTGGCGAACCTGGTTGGCACAGCTCTGGGAATGGTATTGACTCCAGTCTTGGCGGAGGGAATGTCGATCGCTTCAGTGCAGTTGGTTTACGGTAGTATCACTGCTTTCTCTGCTGTTTTGTTCCTGCTGCTGGCGCGGGAGGCACCTCCAACTCCTCCATGTGAACCAGGTCAGGAAACCCGCGCGCTGATGCTTGATGGTCTGAAACATGCTTTTAAGGTCAGACCTTTCCTTTTATATCTGGTGGCAGCGTTTATCGGATTGGGGATCTTCAACGGCATCAACACGTGGGTGGAGAACATTGTCCGACCACGCGGTTTCACCCCGACCGATGCCGGCACATTGGGCGCTTTGATGATCGCGGGTGGTCTGGCTGGGGCGATCATTCTTCCAGCGTTTTCCGATAAACAGCGCAAACGTCAGCGCTACCTGATGCTGGCATTCGTTGGCGCCATTCCCGGATTGCTGGGTTTGACTTTCGCAACGAACACAGCCATCCTGTTCATCTCAGCAGTGATATTTGGCTTTTTCCTGGTGAGTGCTATGCCGATAGGAATGCAGTATGCCGCTGAAATCACATACCCCACACCTGAAGGAACATCGAATGGTTTGATTCAGTTATTTGGACAGGGGGCAGTGGTCTTTGTCTGGATTATGGAGGTTATGCGGAGCAGTGACGGCTCATTTACACCTTCACTGCTGCTAGCCCTGGCACTGCTGGTGGTCAGCGCCGGCTTGGTGACCCAGATGAAAGATCCGGTTGCTGCTATCTGAAGTAACGTTTGTTACTTGATTTTGGAGCAATTCATCTGTAAACTGTGATTGTGGCTGGTGGTTTTACCAGAGAAGAATATCATGACAATACAAATCGAACCGATCGAAAAGACAAGCTTGAAAGAAGCCTGCATTCAACAACTCGAATCCCTCCTCCTGGCGGGCGAGTTCTTTCCTGGTGAGAGATTACCATCCGAGCGTGATCTGGCTTCCCAATTGGGTGTCAGCCGACCAGTGCTTCACCAGGCCATCGTGGCGCTGGATGCCAAAGGCTTGGTGCAGATCGCACCTCGTCGGGGGGTGTTCGTGTGCGATTTCCGAAAAGATGGATCCATTCCCCTGCTGACTACACTGATGAACCACAAAGAGGCAAAATACCAGCCAGACCTGCTGGCGAGCCTGATGGCTGCCCGCATCTTGATCGAGGTTGAAACAGCTCGCTTAGCCGCGGAAAATCGAAGTGCATCCGACATTATTGAATTCGAGAAACTGCTGTTAGAGGGACGAGCGCTTTCTAGCGATGATATACATGGTCTGGTAAATTATGATTTTGCAATCCACCAGCTGGTCGCGATTGCTTCAAACAATTTGATGTATCCAATGATCATCAATTCACTCAAGAGTGTGCACACCAATCTGGCAGGGGAGTTTTACCGGGCATACCGCGGCAGCAAAGTGATTGATCAGGTTAAAGTAGACCATACGAAGCTGGTCACGGCGATTCGGGATCAGAATTCCGATATGGCTGGAGAGACCATGCGCAGATTGCTTAAAGATGGTGAAGATCATCTAATGCGTTCACTTTCCAGGGATGATCCCCGGTGAGATTATTTTTCAGGAGATGGTTATGGTAACTGTAGAACACAAACCCCCTGCTTATGCGATCAAGGAGGCTAAGAACCTTTCCCCACGGATTCAATGGTTGAGGGATTATTATTTCCGGGGGGTCGAACGGGCATGGAATAACGAGTTTACATCATGGACAACTGGCACCCCTTGGGATTTTCAGTATGAAGAGGTAAGCTTCCATATCGTGCCGGAGACCTATAGTTTCCTGCAGACTTTTCGATCTTCCTATAAGCAAACAGCACAGCCGGTGCAACTGGATAAAGATTTTTGGAATTTGAGTCTGCCGGAGAGGCGCGCCTGGTTCAACAAAGAAGTATTAGTTAATTACCTACCGCAGGAGATGCTCCCGGGCGACCTGCTGGCTGGGGCACGTTTCAACGTGATGACGTCCTCATGCTTGGATGAAAAGCAGGCAAAAGAGTATATTCACAGAATCGAGGGGAAAAACGGAGCTCGCGAAGCGATGCTTTGGTTCCATAATCACGGCTATGGCAACGCTGGAGCGACCAGCGGTCACCTGATCCCCGGCTATGAACGCGCTCTGGCAATCGGCTGGAAAGGTATCTTCGAAGAGATCCAGTCTTATTATGATGCCTTTTCGGATGTGGACAAACGCGGTCCAAAAGGTGATCAACTGCGGGCAATGCTGACCGCGGCGACCATGCCGCGTGACCTGGCGGCAAAATACCGGCAGTTATGCATCCAATTGGCTGAGCAGGAAACCGACTCTACAAGGAAAGCTGAACTAACCCGGATGTCAGATAATCTCCAACGGGTCCCCTGGGAACCACCACAGGATTTCTGGCAGGCAGTCCAGGCATTATGGCTGACGCACATGCTGGTGATGAGCGATGAGAACTATCCCGGTCCTGGTGTCTCTTTCGGACGAATTGACCAGTACTTGTTTCCATACTGGCAAATTTCAATCGAACAGGGTATGGATCGTGAATTCGGTAAAGAAATCCTCAAATGTTTCTGGATCCATGCCAACACCGCTTACGACGGTATGATCCGCACCGGCGGCAACCAGGGTATCACTGCTGGATTTGGCCAGCTGTTGACCCTTTCGGGAATGGGAGCGGACGGCGAAGACCTGACCAATGATCTGACCTACGCCATCCTGGAGGTCATCGACGAGATGACACCCATCCTGGAACCCAAACCCAATGTGCGTCTGCACCGAGGTTCCCCGGATGAGCTGCTCGATAAAATCATCGAGATGATCGCAGACAGCCAGGGGTCTCCTTTCTTGCTGAACTTCGACGAGCGTTCCATGGCAGGCTTGATGCTGCAGGCTCGTAAAGCCGGGGTTGAGCATCTGATCAACGCAGCTAACGTATATGATTATGCTCCAGTTGGGTGCTTGGAGAATACCATGGTTGGCAACGATCGCTCCGGTACCGTTGACGCCAACCTAAATTTGTTCAAGGCAGTTGAACTGGCACTGACCGGTGGATATGACCTGGTTCCCTTCACCGATCCAATGACCGGGAAAACTGAGAATCCCAAACGATGGGGTGCCGATACTGGTGATCCAACTGCATTCACTTCCTGGGAACAATTCTGGCAAGCGTATGTCGCTCAGACAAAGATCATCGTCCAAAAGATCGTTGATCTTTATGAGAAAAGTGAAGCNNGTCTCCTGCCTTGTTAAAGGCTGTGCAGAGCAGGGGAAGGATGTCACTCAAGGAGGAGCAGAGCTGAATTTTGTCACCATCGAGGCGGTCACCTATGCCACATCCGTGGATTCATTGCTGGCGATCAAGTACCTGGTATTCGATGAGAAATTCTGCACAATGGCTGAACTCGTTCAGGCGTTGCGGGATAACTGGCAAGGTCACGAGATCCTGCAGACCCGAGCCAAATTCAAAGCACCGAAATATGGCAGGGATGACAATCATGCTGATGCGATGGGAAAAGCGGTCATGGATGTTTGGACCGATGAAACATGGAAGCACAAAACCCGGTCTACCAACCGCCAGTTCCGGCCCGGGATGCTCAGCTGGAATTACTGGGTGGCGGATTCCTTCGTTCTGCCCGCCAGCGCGGATGGGAGGCCGAGAGGTAAATTCCTCAGCAATGCTCTCTGTCCCTCCACGGGCGCAGATATCAATGGACCAACAGCAAATGTCAATTCCGTCGGCAAAGTCCTGGGAGGGAAAGCAGATGACGGCGATGGGGATTGGGGTGAATATCTCAACCTGCTGCCCAACGGCGGAAGCCATACCATGTCTTTCAATCCATCCCTGATCCGTGATTCTGAACATAAAAATAAGTTCAAAGGATTCCTGCGGGGTTACATTGAGAATGGGGGCACCGCCTTGCAGATTAACATGATCAACGCCGATATCTTGCGGGATGCTCAGCAGAATCCCGAAAATTATCGTCATCTGCTGGTCCGGGTGACTGGTTATAACGCCTATTTCACCAGCATCGGTAAAGAACTGCAGGACGAAATCATCGCACGCGAGAGCCACGGGATGTAGTCGAGGATGGAATCGATCAGCGGAACGTATCTGCACCTGCAGCGTCTCTCAACGGAGGACGGACCGGGGATCCGGACGACAGTTTTCCTGAAAGGCTGTCTGCTGCGCTGTAAGTGGTGCCACAATCCTGAGAGCTTACAGCTTGCACCGCAGATTCAACGTGTAGAAACAAATTGCATCCAATGCGGAACCTGCATCCAGGTTTGTCCCCAGGAGTGTATTCAGCCAGGAGCTGATTTTGTTGAAATCAACCGCGATCTTTGTGATCATTGCGGGATTTGTGTGTACGAATGTCCTGCCGGAGCACTCGAGAACCTGGGGACAGGAATTCGCGCAGACGATTTATTCGAAGAATTGATCAAAGATCGCTCCTATTACGAAAAATCCGGTGGTGGGGTGACATTCTCCGGGGGTGAGCCGGCTCTGCAGGCGGATTTCTGTGCTGCTGTGATGAAACGATTGCAGGACAGCGACATCCAGACCGCCCTGGATACCTGTGGAATGACATCTCAGTCAAACCTTGAGAAAATCCTTCCATATGCAGACCTGGTGTTGTACGATCTCAAAGAGATTGACCCGGAAAAACACCGCACATTTACCGGGCAGACGAATGATGTCATCCTCAATAACCTTCTCGCAGTCTCGGAATACATTCGCCAATACGCACCGGATACCCGGGTGTGGATACGTACTCCACTGATCCCCGGGGCGACCGATACGCGAGAGAATCTGACCGGAATAGGTAATTATTTAGGAAAACGATATGGGGATGTCATCGAACGCTGGGAACTGTGCGCATTTAACAACCTCTGTCGGGATAAGTATTCTCGCCTGGGGATGTCATGGGATTACATGACAATCCCACTACTGACCAGGGAAAGATTATCCCAGCTGGAAAATTGGGCGAAAGAGTCAGGATTCCCCCCGGAAAGGATCCTCGCTACCGGCGCCACTCAGGTATCGGTTTAGGGAAAGGATACATGATGAGCTTTAAATCGATCCACACAGAATTTACACCAGAAGACATCCAGACTTTGGATGTGGAATTGAAGGTCGGGATTTTGGGAACGGTCAATGATGATGGTCTGCCGCACCTGACGATGATTTCCTCGCTGAGACCTTATGCAGTCGATGGATTGGTGTGGGGGCAGTTCACTGAGGGATTGAGCAAGCAAATTATTCGAAAGAATCCCAGGACGGGTTTCCTGATCATGTCGCTCGATAAAAATATGTGGCGGGGTAAGGCAGATTTCACTCATACAGCTAACAGCGGCCCGGAGTATGAAAATTTCAATAACCTGCCGATGTTCCGTTACAATGCCTACTTTGGCATCCACACGGTTTATTATATGGACCTGGTTGAGCAGCATGGTGTCGAACCTCTACCGATGGGGCAGGTGGTAGTTGCTGCGGTTCAGACGATCCTCGCCCGAATCTTGGGGAAATCCCAGCAGGGTCCGCAGGTGCTGAATCCCTGGGTGCGGGGATTATTCAATAAACTCGACAATCTAAAGTTTCTGGGGTATGTTGGCGAGGATGGTTACCCGGTCATTCTTCCGGTCATTCAATCGCAGGCTCTGGATGGTAAACGAGTGATCTTCTCCCGGGGAGCGTACAGGAACGAATTGGAGGCGATCCCACCTGGGGTCCCGATGGCAGTTTTTGGGATGTCCTTCAGCATGGAAGATGTACTGCTGCGCGGTACATATGAAGGTATTCGCAGGATTGGCGGAGTAAAATGTGGTGTTGTCGATATCAACTGGGTTTACAATTCGATGCCCCCGGTGCCGAAGCAGATCTATCCTCCATTGAAGATCGAAGCGGTGACGGAGTTTTGACATCCAATCATGCTGTCTCCTGGTGCGAAATCGACCAGGGCAACGAAATTATTTTTCCTTTGTCCATTTAAACGCCGATCTTTGAAAATAAAAACACAGCACGTGGAATATTTTCGTGCTGTGTTTCATTTAATGATCCAATCGTTTGGGATTATTCCAAATTGCTCTCCACCAGGCTGGCAATTTCTTCAGGCGGTACATACATCACACCGCCGTTTTCAGGCGCTCCATAGTCCCGTATCCAGGTTATTATCCCCCGTTCATCAACGAGAATGAATGTGTGACCCGGTTCACCGCTGGCGACTGCCCACTGGAGTACACCATAGTCCTGTGAAACCTGGTGCTCCGTATCTGATAACATGGGCACATCACCAATGCCATATTCAGTTTTAACTTCAGCCTGTACGGAGGGTGGGTCGAAAGCGATGCTCACCAGGGCGACATCTAATGATTGAAACTCAGGACTGTTTTGCAGATCAACGATCTGCTGAAGGCAGGGTGGTCAACCATCCGCCATATGAAAATACAGCAAAACGGGCTGCTGACCAATAAAATCATCCAGCGACACTTCCTCTCCGCTGGAGGTGGGTAATGTAAATTCTGGTGCCGGGCTGCCGACAGATAAATCTGCTGTAGAGGAAGTTCCACATGCCTGTAAGAGCAGCATAATCGCGATCAGCGGTAATAGTATGCTGATTTTTGTAAAATTATTCCTCTTTGGATCAAGTCTAGACCAATTTTTCTTCATGGTACCTCCTTAGTTTTGTTGATGAAATTGATGACCATTAATGACACCATCAGCTGAATTTTGTAATGATTGTGAGAGGATTAATGTTAGCAAATCTTCATAAATCCCACATGAGCGAATTTTAAAGTTTTGGTAAAGCTGGATTGCTGTACCTCGTTTGAGTAATAATCTATGATATTATTCGAAAACAGGAATTTCTGGAATTATTACATTGTGACTGAGGCAGGTCTGGGCATTCTCTCTGCATGAATTATTTTTTCATACCTCAGGTCAAGAACGATCAGCAAGAGAAATTGCATAAATATGACAAAACAAAAGATTTTAATCATTGATGATGAACAGGGTATCCTCGACCTGGTAACGGCTTACCTCCGTCCAGAAGGTTACGAAATCTATACAGCTGACGATGGACCTTCGGGTCTTAAGGCTGCTCGCGCCTATCGACCTGACCTGATCGTGCTGGATATCATGCTTCCTGGGATGGATGGGATTGAACTATTATCTCGTCTGCGGAGGGAATCCGATGTGTACGTCATCATGCTGACAGCCAAAACAGAAGAGACTGATAAAATCGTTGGCCTCTCCGTAGGAGCAGATGATTATGTCACCAAGCCTTTCAGTCCACGCGAGCTGGTTGCCAGAATAAAAGCTGCTCTCCGCCGAATTCAGAGCGAAGGGTCCATCGGCCTGGATGGAAATGTGCTTACCTTCGAGCATATTCGAATCAACACAGGCAGTCGGCAGGTATGGGTTGACAATGAGGAGATCGATCTGACCGCCACTGANNTGACGATGAGGAGATCGATCTGACCGCCACTGAATTTGATTTGCTGAAAACTCTGGCTGAACATCATGGGATGGTCCTTTCCCGGGAGCAGCTTTTGGAAAAAGTTTGGGGACATAACTATTTCGGGGAAATCCGCGTGGTGGACGTTCATATCGGACATGTGAGACAAAAACTGGGCGATAATGATTTCATCTCAACAGTGCGAGGTGTTGGGTACCGGTTTGAAGATGAGGTGTTACCCGTATGATCAAATTTATTCGCCGACATTTTGGCATTAAAATATTCCTTTCTTACCTGGTTGTCGTCCTGGTGGGGGTGATCATTCTGGCCAGTGCCGCAGAATTGATTGTGCCATCTGCTTTCGATCGCCATATGGCATCGATGGAACAGATGATGGGATCGATGATGGGCGGTTCACAGCCTACCATGCAATCGGATCTATTTATTAATTTTCAAGCAGCGTTTACAGAAGTTCTCACTCTGGCAGCGTTAACGGCGGTTCTGGCTGCAGGTCTCGTCAGTGTGCTGATCAGCCGGCAGGTTGTTGCCCCGGTACAGGCTATGACTGCCGCCAGCCAGCGCATCGCCGAGGGACATTATGAAGAGCGTGTTCGTGTTGCCGGGGATATCGAAAATAAGGAACAGGATGAACTCGGAATGTTAGCGGTCAGCTTCAACCAGATGGCCGATCGTCTGGAAAGAACTGAAGCCATGCGCCGTCAATTGATCGGCGATATAACACATGAACTGCGCACACCCCTGACAACCATCAAAGGATCTTTGGAGGGTTTGATCGACGGCGTGCTGCCTACAGAAGAAGAAACCTTCATGCGTATCTACCAGGAAGCGGATCGCCTTCAGCACCTGGTGAATGATCTGCAGGAACTCAGCCGGGTTGAAGCAGGTGCCTACGAACTCGACATCCGGACCGTCCCGGTAGATAACCTAATTGATGATGTAGCCAATCGTTTGGAACGCCAATTTGAGGAAAAGAATGTATCATTGATCAAGAGTTCACCTCAGGAAATTACTCAGGTCAAAGCCGATGCAGATCGGATCGGGCAGGTATTGTTGAACCTGGTCGGTAATGCGCTGCAGTACACGCCTCCTGGTGGTCGGGTAACCATCCAGGCGAAAATTCATCGGGATGAAGTGCATGTATCTATTACGGATACGGGAATTGGAATTCCTGCAGAGCACCTGTCTCATATCTTCACTCGCTTTTACCGGGTGGATAAATCCCGCTCCCGGGCGGGTGGTGGCAGTGGGATTGGCCTGACGATCGCCAAATATCTGGTTGAAGCCCATGGTGGCAGAATTTGGGTTCACTCTGAAGGTGAAGCGAAGGGCAGTACTTTTACGTTTTCTTTACCCGCTGCTGGCTGAGTTCTATCAATAAGTCAACAGGTATATATTTCACGTTCATTAAACATGATTCAGGGGGTTTCTTTACGAAATCTTTAAAATCAGCATAACAAATCTTCAAAATCAATTGCTACCATTTGATTGGTAAGTAATTGAATTGTTCAATAAGAAAATATAAATAATTTGGAGGTAAAAGATAATGCATGGCTTTGGAGGTTGCTGCGGCTGGGGTAGTTTTGGTGCTTTTGGATCCTTTGGTTGGATCTTAAATCTGGTAATTACGATTGGTTTAATCGTTGGTGTGATCATTCTTATTGTTTGGATGGTGCGCCGACTATCATCAGGTTCCCAGGGAAGCAGTTCGTATAGTTTATCCCAGGGGAACACGGCCCGGGAAATTTTGCAAAATCGGTATGCCCGGGGAGAGATCAGCCGGGATGAGTACCAGCAGATGTTATCAGATCTTAGCAGTTAGGTTTTACTTCGTATGGATATTTTTACCCAGACGAGGAAATTAGAAAGGAGCGACGGATATTATGGGCTTTGTAGGAGTGTTCCTGATGCTTATTTTTTGGGGAGGTTTAATTGTCCTGGCTGTTGGGCTGACAAGAGGCCTGTTTCAGCAAAACAGGACATCGATTGATCATACTGGACCAGCTGAATCAGCAAAGTATATTCTTGATCAGCGTTATGCGCGGGGAGAGATCACCCGGGAACAGTATGACATCATGAAGCAGGATATCGCTTGAAGTAAATTATTGGATCTCGCACTCAACAGAATATCTAATGTCTGATCAAAAGGACCGCCCAATGATGGCTTAGGGCGGTCTTTTTTTATTGCCTATCAATCGAGAATGCCGTGCTGCTCCAGCATTTCCAATAGCTGATCATAGTTGATGCCGTGCTGACGGGCGATGTGTTCGACGTAGCTTCGTCCCATGGGTGGGCTGATCTGCACAGTGTAACTGCGCAAATCACCTTCCTGTGGGTCACTTTCACTGAGAGATGCCACCCTTGGGGCTGATACTGGCAAACCCCCCGGATCATAAAAATTAACGATCTGCGTGAGGATGTGTCCCAGATCGATAGCCTCATGGAGAAGGTCTTTATTGAGATCGGTGTGCAGTGCTAGACTGATTTGGTTCGATTGCCGGAAAATATAATGCTTACGGTCCTGCTGGATGAATTTATTTAGCCCAGCGGGCGGACTCGGGCAATTTCTTCACGAATCTCCGCATGGCTTTCACGGGTTAATGGATATACCAGTGCGAAGATGATCCCGGCGAAAAAACAAAGTGCTGGAACCGGACCCGATCATCATCTGGATCGCCCGGATTGCACTGGTAGGCTGTACTGGTGCGTTGGAGACATACCCACTCCACTCCAGAACTAGCAATGTCATTGGTAGAGCAATCGATGAAGCGATTTTTCGCATTAATAAGACCAGACTGTAATACATACCTTCGTGGCGTTCCCCGGTAGCCAATTCATCGACTTCCACCGCATCAGGGATGATCGACCAGGGGAGCACATGCACGGCTNNATACCGGCTAAGGCAGCCAGGAAAATCACAACACGAAATCCCCATGAAGGACTGATGACGATCAAGGTGAGCATCACGATGGAAAGAAATATCATCCCAATAATGTAAGCCATGCGCTTATCCCACCGCCGTGAGGCCCACTCCCAGATGGGTAAGGTCAAGAAGGCGACTACAAAGACAGTCCCGGCGACCAGGTCGCTTTCTGCCTCCAGGTTCAAGCGGTATTTTAAGAAGTACAGCAGCATCGTCTGGACGATGTTCAACCCCGTCCATGTAAACAGGAAGAGACCGGCAGCAAAGATGAATGGGCGGTTCTTCAGGGCTGATTTGAGAGACGTTCTTAATTTCGGTTGACTTCGGGTCTGGAACTCAGGGCGTTCACGCGTACCGATGAAAGTAAGTAAAACTGGAAGTGCTGATACTGTTCCAAACAAGACACCCATCATCATCACTCTGTTTGCGTTTTCCGGTCTCATCGAGCCGATCAGAATCAGGGGCACAGTAAAAGCTATCAGTCCTCCCAGTATGGAAAACGCCATGCGGTAGCTGGTCAGTGATGTGCGTTCATCATAGTCAGGGGTCAATTCTGGTGTCAATGCAAAATAAGGCATGGAAACAACGGTAACGGCAGCATCAAAAATCAGGTAAGCCAGGGCATAATAAAACATCAGGCCAACCTGCGTATTAATCGGGGGAATCCACCACATGAGCATAAAGGCAATGCCGAAGGGGATGAACCCGAACAGCAGAAAAGGTCTTCTGCGTCCCCAGCGAGTTCGTGTTCGGTCGGATAAATGCCCAATCAGGGGATCGTTGATATAGTCCCAGCTCCTCCCGATGAAAATTGCCGCCGCCGCATAACCTGGCTGCAAACCTGCCACGTCTGTAAGAAAGATAGCAAAAATGACTCCGATGATCGTATCCGTCAGGCTGAAGCCAAAATCTCCAGCACCATACAAAATCTTTGTCTTGCGGGTTAACGCATCCGGGTTTTTCTCATTCATTGGTTATTTCCTCCATCATCAGTGCAGATAAAAGGGTGAAGGAGATAGTTTTTGTGGGAGAGATGTCATTGATACTGACCTTTAAATATCCAGCAGGTAGGAGCGGTGGCGTTTGTACCACTGTACGCCCATGGTCTCCATGTCCGAGCGGCTTTCAAAATTGACTGCATTGACCATGACGATATCAACATGTTTGAATCCGAATTCCTTGACGCTTTTATCAATCTCTGTGTAAAGGATGGCATTGGCGCCCATGCCCTGGTACGCCGGCAGTACACCGACTCCATTGATATTAACCCACTCGGTGCGGTTTCGTTCTCTCAATAAATGGAACCATCCAAACGGCCAGAGACGCCCTTTTGCCTTTTGGATGCCAGCTGTGATGTCATGGTAGGCGAAGATAAATCCGATCAGCTTGTCGTCTTTCATGATCAGCTTGATCAGTCGTGGGTCTGCAATACTGATAATGGTATTGGCAATCTCCGCCATTTCATCTTCTGTTGGCGGGTAAAATGTGTGGGAGCCTTCGAACGCTTCCCGATGGACAGACTTTACCATCGGCACCCAGGATCGCATCTCATCTTTTGATGTAAAAGTCTTGACCCAGAACCCACGGCGTTCTTTAATTCGATCTGCAATCCTGAACAGCTTTTCCGGAAGGATATGGTCACCCGGCAGGTATCCAGACAGATGATCGGTGTGTTTTTTGAAACCGGCACTCTGAATTAAGTCATCGTAATACGGATAATTGAATGGGACCCCCATGGCTGCCCGGTTATTAAAACCTTCAACCAGCACACCGCTGCTGTCGGACCCGATCATGCCGCGCGGCCCGATGATCCTGTTGAGCTTGTGCGAACGAGACCAATTGATAGCGGCATCAAAAAGAACTTCCACAGCCTCTTCATTATCTACAACATCAAAAAATCCAAAGAAGGCGGTATTTTCTCCACTGTATTCGTTAAAACGACGGTTCTCCATCACAGCTATACGACCGACTGTGCTGCCATTATCTTCCGCGATGAACAGCTCAGCCGTCGAGTGCTGAAAAAACGGGTGCACTTCGGGATTGAAAGTATTATAGGCATCCGTTATGAGTGGGGGAACCCAATATGGAGAGTTTTTATACAGTTGAAAGGGAAATTCGATGAACTTCTTTAACTCATTCTTGTTTGTGATATCGATCCTGGAAATATGAAGCATGTAGACAACCTCGCTGAGTTGTAAGAGGTAGTGACTGGGCGAGCCTATAAATATTGTATACGCGATTTGGATGTTTATTGGAATAAATTCTGAGTTCTGCAGAGTAAGTTGGTAGGAAATCAAGCGTTATAAATAATTTTACCCATCGCAAGATCTTCCCTGTTGTTATCTGAATTCATTCAGTCCCCTAAAACGAATATGAGATTTCAGGACAATAAATCCATCTCTAGTTCGATGATATCCCGTAACGGGATTCCGTCCATGCCTGTTTGTGGAACTTTCGGTTTGAGGCGTCGGATATCATCCATGGCATCTCGGTGAATGGTGGAGAGGCGAAAACCTCTCTTTTGATAGAAACGCAGGGCATTCAGGTTGTCGTTGGTCGTTACCAGCCATAATCGCTTGCACCCCTGCTTTCTGGCAAGCTGTATGATTTCATCAATTAAACTCGTTCCGATTCCACACCGTGGTTGGCTGCTCGCCAGGGTGATAATTTCGCACTCACCCTGGCTGATCACATAGTTCAACAACCCTACACTACACTCTTTACGTATTGCGATGAACCCGGGGATGTCAGCAGGGTCATATATCCCGCTGGGAGAAATAACGGGCACACCTCCCAGCAGGTCACAGACGGTATTAAACACCCAGTTTCGATCGCCATAGGTACAGGGTCTGATCTTAATCTGGGATCCTTCCTGTTCATGAGATGGCATAAACTTTTATCCTTTATTAATTGCCGCGATGCTTATTTTAAAACAGCCTTTCATTATTTGACNNTTCGCGACCTCATAAACGACCTGGAAGATTGCGCCAGTGCCGATACCAAGGAAGAGTACTGAGAATGTCGGTGATGGAGAGAATCCACCCATCCAGGACCCGAGGATCGCAGGCACACCGGCGATCAAGCCCATGATTGCCAGGTGGTAGATCTTTGGTTTATCACGCAGTACCGGTGCGATGATCCCCAACCCTTCTGTTATATTTTGAATGATGAATCCGACCACCAGGAAACCTCCAAGGGCAATCTCGCCTACGTTGTACGCTGCGCCAATCGCCAGTCCTTCACCCAGGTTGTGAAGACCGATCCCGACAGCGATCAAGTATGCCAGGGATAACCGTTTCGATGACTCACTGCGCCCGACGATCTGCTGCCGCCTGGATATGGCATCCAGCAAGAAGAATGTGCCTACAGTTCCAATCCCGATCAATCCGATCCCCTGGAATGGTCCCGGGATGACAGCAGATTGCTCAATAGCTTCAGCCAGCGTATCCAGTCCCAGGAAGACAAGCAACCCCGCTGTCAGCGCCAGTAAAAAAGTCATCCAGCGTCTGCCAAGCTGGACCAGAGCGGGATACCAGAACAATCCAAGATATACCGGGATAACACCCACGTAAATTCCAATCAGGGTGAAGCTCAAAAATGTGCGCTCGTCTGGCTGCGGAGTTGTAAATGCAACCGGGATTTCCGTGTTGAATGCGATCGAATTATTCGAAAGCAAGGTTAATTCGTACGCCTCCCCTCGGGTCCACATGTAATCCAGATGGATGGTTGCAGCACTTAAGCGGGGGATTGGGTTCGGCGTGATACTTACCGGCCAGACAGCATCATTGATGATCACCTGGGATATGGTCAGCGCTTCTGGACTCCCGTTGCGCACATGGATATCGATATTCCCCGGACTGAGCACGGTTCGTTCCACCGTGAGGGATTCAACCGGGGCGGCGGGGCGCAGGTCCAAACCCCCTCCCGTGGTCAGAAACAGGGCGATCACACCACCTAAGGCGATCATCGGCAGCAGTAACAGGACGATGGTGGTTGGGGAAAATTCCTTATTCTTTGATTCAGTCATAGTTGGATTTGCCATCAGGATGCTCCTTACTCTGAGACTTCGAAATTTCCGGTCCATCCCAGCTCAGCGAACTCCGTATTGTGGGCATGGAACATATACAGACCAGGGTATTTATAGGAGAACTCGATGATGCCGCGCTGTGCCTGGGTCTGCATGATCGTATCTGTATACTCATTAGGAGACAGGCTTGTACCGGTTGGATAGTAATCGAAGAAATTGGCGTGCAGGTGGAAAGAATTCAGCAGGTCGAACTCCAGGATGTTGACCAGGTAAATGCGGATCTTTTCACCAACTTTGATCTGGATCGGGTGTTTTTGATAGTGAAAAGCAACGGTATTGACAGCATAAAAATCGTTCTCGTTATCGAAATCTACATCAAATCCATTCATCACCATCACGAACTCCTGGTCGACTTCCGGGCGTCCATCTTTGGGATCGACGATGAAAGCACCATATAAGCCCTTGCTGATGTGGCGAGCTAACGGAAAGGTATGGCAGTGGTAAAGATGGATGCCGAACGGTTCTGCATCGAACTCGTACGTAAAGGTCTCACCGGGATCAATCGCACCAGGTGTTCCCGGGACTCCATCCATCTCGTAGGTATGGATGCCGTGGAAATGGATCGTGTGAGGGTGAGTGCTGACATTCCTGAAGTGGATCCTGATTCGATCCCCCTCCGTTGCCCGGATTGTAGGACCGGGAATACGCCCGTTGTAAGTCCATGCTGGAAACTCAATCCCGGGTGCAATTTCGATGTTTTGATTCATCGCCATGAATTCATATTCGCGCAAGGTTTGACCATTCTCCAGGGTGGAAACCTCACCGTAATCGAAATCTGTAAGTACGTCGGTAGGATTGAAACCGTTCCGCTCATGATCTACTTCCCCGATCGTGGTCGGCATGGCGTCCTTGCCGGAATGCTCCGTGTGCATCACCTGGGCAGCCTGAACCTTGCCCGCATTCTTCCCCAGGACAGCAGCGCCGGAGCCCCCCAGGAGGGTTAGTACACCCGATTTGATGAACTCCCTCCTTGATATTTTTTTGCTCATTCTTTGGCCTCCAGTATTTTTGATTTGATTGCAATCTTAAATTATTCAACCTATAAATTTAGGATAAGCTAAAATCTATTTTAGTTAAACGTTTTGGGTTTGTCAAGATGAATTCTATCAAAATTATCCGATTATCTTAACTGAATACTTAAATTAATCTTTATTGACAATCGAAAATAAGAAGCGTAATATTTTAATATTCGAGGGGGTTAATCTCAAAATGTGAAAATAGGAAAAAATGAGATGATGAAAACATATATATTGATACTATTATGGTTTCTTGGTGCTATTCTGGTTGGCTGCTCAAGGGCGGACGGAGGATTGCTTGAGACCGGGATCCCAACGGTTGAACCTGAAGTCACAGTAACAATCGAAGAGCAAATTCCCTCGCCTCGGTTAACTGCATCCGAACTAGTCGATCAAGCAACGGAGACGCCTGCAGGGGAGGACTCAGTGGAAGTTATTTTGCCAGACAAGGATCAGGTCATCTTCACAATCCCGAATGATATGTCCTGGTCAGGCAGAGAAGGCGACCCACGACCAGACTGGAAAGGATGGGGCGCGGGTACTTTTATTGCTGGCGAAGATGGTTCTTTCTGGATCGCTGATACAGCAGTCGTACCGATCAGGTTGCTGAACTACAATGCTAGTGGTGAACTGCTGCAAGATGTTCCGGTACCGGTAGAAATTGTTTATGTCAACGACTTTGTATTTATCGAGAACAGCTTTTGGATTCTGGACGCGGCATCAATGCCAGCGCAGATTGCCCAGCTCGATTTGAACGGGAAGTTCCTTACCAGTTTTGAAGTCGCTCAGGAAACATTCGATCTGCTCACAGGTGCAAATAATGAGTTGCTGGCACTTGGTTTGGATGGGTATACGATGCTCGTCGATGCCAAAGGAGATATTCTCCAGGAGCCTATGGACAGTTTGACCTTTTATGGTAATGAATTCACATTTGGTCCCTTTGAACCCGTTCCTGGGAGGTTGCCGGTATTCCTGAATGGCGAACCGATTGAATCGGCTCAGCAGCTGTTTCCTGATGTGCCTCCGTTCCTCGGGTTTTCCCTGGATGGGGGTTTCGCCTTGGCTGGATATCAGAAGAATGGAGATACCCTCATAGATAAACAGGTCTGGTTTTTCGGTTCTTCCGGCAATCTAATAGGAAAAGCGCGCCAATATCCACAGACGATCTACCATGACTGGAACCACCACCTGGCATTCCGATCGGATGGAGCTGTATTTCAACTGCTTTCCAACCCGGATCACTCGGTGCAGATCGTTCGCCTGGGCTTCGCCGATGAACTTCCACCAGTCACACCGGTGCCGATCAAAACTGAAGAACCACTTTTCCCCATGGCTCTAATCGATTCTCCTGCGACCAACGAAGAACAGGCACTCAATGCCTTAATCCAGTTTTTCACATACATAAGTGAAGGTAACTATTCTCAGGCTGAGCCGTTGTTTCATGGGAATCCTGAAGAACTATCAGCATTTTTAGATCTTGGCGAAAATGAATCGGTTGAGCTGAACTGGGAAGAAATCTGTAGAATCCTCTGGTGCATTCCAGTAGCTCAAATCACTGATGTTGAGAAAGTCTCCGAGGATGAGTTGGTATTCTACACAGTCTTTGTTTATGAAAACACCCGGCGTTTCGAGATCGGCGCTTGTTGTGGGGCGGACCCTGCATCCAATCTGCCGGTATGGCAGTTTGCTTTTCCTGTTAGTCGTGTTGATGGTGAATGGAAAGTGATGCGACTACCACTTTACACTCCTTGATGAGATGTAAGCTTATAGTGGGTTTTCATCATACCAGTCCGATTCCATGATCGTGTAAATTAATGGTGAGGTGGTGTAAAAGCAATCTATTCTGTTCGCTAATTGTTCTGGTGTGGATTTACGAACGTTGAAATAAAAAATTCGTATATAATTATTAAATTGGATATCAACCATTTCACAAGAAGGATTACACCGTGACTGACAACGTGATTGAAACAAAAGATTTGACGGTTTACTATGGCCGTCACCGGGGGATTGTGGATGTGAATCTACAGGTGGAAAAAGGTGAAATCTATGGATTTCTTGGACCCAATGGAGCCGGGAAGACGACGACTCAGCGTGTATTGATGGGGGTGATCCATCCCACTGCGGGACAGGCGACGATGTTCGGCAAAGATTGTCAGAAAGATGGCGTGTCTACCAGAGGGAGGGTTGGATATTTACCTGGTGAATTGAGTTTATTTGATGACATGAAAGCCAGTGATTTTCTTGGAATGTACTTCAGCTTGCAGGCAAATCATTCCGATCCTCAGTATTTACATACTCTCGCCGACCGGCTCGAACTGGATACCAGCCGCAAGATCCGCCAATTCTCTCAAGGTAATAAACAAAAAGTGGGGGTAGTGATGGCATTTATGAACAAGCCTGACCTGCTGATCCTGGATGAACCCACCACCGGTTTAGATCCTCTGATGAAACAGACGGTCTTGGAATTGGTCAGAGAAACAAAACAGGCTGGAGCAACAGTATTTTTCTCTTCCCATATACTCTCTGAAGTTCAGGATGTTTGCGACAGGGTCGGTATCATCCGGGAGGGAAGGTTAGTTGCAACGGAACGCGTGGACGATCTGATTCACCAGCAGTTCACACGGGTGAGGTTCATTTTTGCAGACAAACCCCCCTCAGATGCTTTCACCCAGTATGGTGCCAAGGAATTGTCCAGGGATGATCACTCCGTTACCCTGGAAATCAGCGAGAACCTGGATAAGATCATGGTTGAGGCAGCATCACATGGTATCACCGACATCGAAACTATCCCTGTCAACCTGGAGGAGATCTTCCTGGCGTATTACGGGAAAAGGAAGGAGAACAATCATGGGTAAGCTATTACTTCAAGAACTTCGTTTTCGACGAAATTCCGTGATTATCTGGGGACTTGCCCTGTGTTTTTTCCCAATAGTCTATGTCGGTTTATATCCATCGTTCGCTGATCAGATGGCTGCTTTCCAGGAGATGATGGATCTGGCGATTTACCAGGCGCTGGGGATCAGCATGTCATCATTCGAGAGTTATATGGCCTCCACTGTCACCAACCTGGTTCCCCTGATCCTGAGTATTTTTGCACTCACCAACGCGACGGGTACACTGGCGGGTGAAGAAGACGACGGCAGACTGGAATTGATTGTTGCGCTGCCGATCCCTCGCTGGCAGATTGTGACAGTCAAAGCACTGGCTGTGGGGATTTCCTTGGTTGTCATTCTGGCGATAGTCGGCGCTGGGGGCGCGCTTACCTTGTTGGGGATTGAAAATCAAATTGAGACATCCGTGACTGCATGGGATGTGTTTCTAAGTCTGTTGGCATCCTGGCCGCTGGTGATGGCTTTTGGGATGATCAGTTTACTGCTGGGAACGGTCACACCCAACCGACGGATCGCATCGATGACGGCTACTTTCCTGGTGATCGCCACGTATCTGGGAAATAATTTGGCGGGTATGGTGGAATCTTTGGAGTCTATCGAGTTCATTTTTCCGTTCCACTACTATGATGCCACAGCGCAAGGCATTACCCAGGGGCAGCAAACAGGTGATGTACTTGTACTGCTGGGTATAGCACTGGCAGCATTTATCCTGGCGGTGATCGCCTTTGGGCGCCGGGATATCACTGTTGGTGCCTGGCCCTGGCAGCGAGGCAGGGCTCCTTCCAATTAACTTTCGAATGTAATTAGCGCAAATTTAGATGTTACCCAAACAGCCCTCCTTAATACTCAGAGGGCTGTTTTGAAATTTCCTGTGGTTTGTATTCACCTCAACACGACGCTGTTATCATCCTCGGAGAAAGGTGTTTAGTCCCCGAAATCCTAACCATCATAAAACAATTCATACGGGCGATAGATGCTGCATTCGATTCCTTCTGACGTGAAAGATGAGGTCAAATAGCCAACGATATGTTCATCTGTTATCAGTTGCCAATAATATTGAATCTGGATTGGCACACCCTGTTCCACTCCATCAAAGACACCAGAGTAGCGTCCATTGATCTGATCGTTTGCGGTCATAGTGATTGATGCACCTTCAGTGTTGGACATACCTGTCCCAATTATCGTCTGACCGCCATCCAGTACATCCAAAACACCGCTCTCGGGAGGGCTCTCGGGAATTGCCATAGACATTAAACCACAATCCATTTGTCCCGCATAATTAGTGACAGTCCAGGGTCCAGCTTTTGGAACTGCATATGTTCCCGCATCCGCAGACAGTTCTTCCGGTAATGGAAAATTCTCGAATTGTTCGTCTGGTTCTTCAAATGGGTTGGTACCATCAACAGGGGTTTGGCCTCCTGGATCTGTACCTGTCCCGCCTCCAGTGCCTCCGGCAGTTATGGTAGGCGTGAGGACTACTCCAGGGACCGCATTGGTGAAGACACATGTGACTGTTTCACCGGGGTCCAGATTGTAAATTGCGGTCCGCGTAGATGGATCTCCGCTGCTTGCAAGTGAACTATCACCATCATCACATTCGACGGAAACCAGTTCGAACTCGGGCTCTGGATCTCGCTCTGTTGAGGAATATACCCCGGGTTCCAGGTTGGACACAACCAATGTGCCGTTAATTGGAATAGTTCCACTTGGTACTCCCGTGAATTGGATAGTTCCCTCTTCCCCGTCCGGAATGCTCTGAGATGCCGCCACTATGGTTCCGCGTCTTGTGAATGAATATATACAAGTCACCATTTCACCAGGGTCTACCTGGAAATTTGTTGAGCGTGATCCAGCATCACCAGAACTGACTGTAGGGCTTGCTCCATCATTACATTCGATATTTGTTACATCAAATTCAGGTGCTGGATCAACTACTGTGGATGTATATGTCCCAGGTTTTAGATCTGCTACAACTAATGTTCCATCCATAGGAATCGTTCCGCTGGGAACGCCGGTGAATAATATCGAACCACCCAAATTCTCTGGTATTGTTTCAGCACCGATCACCACACTTCCCTGCTGTGTATTGGTAAAGGTGCAGTCGACGGTTTCTCCCGGATCAAGGTTGATCACCGCAGTGCGCGTACCAGCATCGCCTGAGCTTTGGGTCTCGCTAGTGCTATCATTGCATTCAACATCTGTAACATCAAAATCAGGCGCTGGATCGATTTGGGTCGTGGTGTACGTACCGGGATCCAGATCGGATACAACCAGGGGACTTTCTATCGTCAATGTCCCTGTGGGAACTCCTGTGTATGTGAATGAACCAGCCTGACCAGGGGGTACTGTTACTGCGTTAATAATGATAGTACCCGAGTCGTTGGCTGTGGTATTCTCAGGTAAATCATCCACACCATCCCCAATATCTCCTGAACTATTTTGTGAGATGCATCCTGCAAATATTAGAATCAAAAATATTGAAAAGACAAACCAATAACGTTGTTTTTCAGGCATAAAAGCTCTCTTAAGTTTTAGTTTTGAATTGTGAAATGTCGGATTTAATAGGACAAAATTGATTATATCACACCGGATTAGATGGAATAACCTCATTTTATTGAGTTCAATTACACAGGGTTTCCTTTGATATAGGGATATCAGCGATCGAAATCCATTCATGGAAACCTGGAATGAAGAGGTTCATAATTCGCTGAAAGATGCAAATAAATCATGTTTATTAATTTTCTCCGATTATCGGTTTTATTATTTTTTGTGGAATCAGTAGCCAATGGAGAGAATCTTTCAGGAAAATTATTTGTAAAAGATAGGTTATTCAAACCAGGTCCCTCTATAATTATTTTGAAGGTTTATGAACGAATAAATTTCATACGATCGATGATCTTAATGGATGTTCATTTCGAAATTACTCGTTTGAATAACCAATCCATTGATAACTAACCAGGTAATCCTGGGTTAATCATCTTTATAGAGGCAATAATTGGTTATTGGGGGCGTTGTGGGACTCTTTGGGTCTTGACACAGTGATCATGCTTCTGTATTCTCATCAAAACTGACATGTTTTGTAGTGATTAATTGTTCCAATGCAACACCTTCGAATCTTTGGTATGTAAGAAGTTTTATTGGACAAATATTAGTTAGAACGAATTGTGGAGGCAGCAATGAATGTACTATTGGTCTATCCTGAATTCCCGGATACATTTTGGAGTTTCAAACATGCACTCAAGTTTATCCGTAAGCGGGCTGTTTTGCCTCCTCTGGGATTGTTAACGGTTGCGTCGATGCTGCCTGAAGATTGGGACAAACGTCTTGTCGATGTCAATGTGGGGAAATTGAAGAATAAAGATCTGGACTGGGCAGACATGATATTCATCAGCGCCATGGTCGTCCAGCGTTCTTCAGCGCAACAGATTATCTCTCGCAGTAAACAGGCAGGACTAAAAGTTGTCGCTGGTGGACCGCTTTTCACTGCGGAGATGGATCAGTTTGAAGAAGTAGATCACTTTGTCCTCAATGAAGCGGAACTCACGCTCCCCCCATTCATTGAGGATCTGGAAAATAGGTGCGCTGATCGGATTTATGAGTCGACTGAATTCCCCGGAATTGAAACGACACCAGTCCCCTTATGGAAATTGGCAAAATTCAGACATTACGCCACCATGGCGATCCAGTATTCGCGTGGATGCCCATATGATTGTGAATTCTGCAATATCACCGCCCTTTTTGGACACAGGCCTCGCGTCAAATCGGAGGAGCAGATCATCAAGGAGCTCGATGAGCTTTATAACCAGGGGTGGCGGTCGAGCGTTTTCTTTGTTGATGATAATTTCATTGGAAATAAAAAACATCTTAAACAAAATCTGCTGCCGGCACTGATCGAATGGCAAAAAGGTAAAACCGGGATAACCTTCCACACCGAGGCTTCCATCAACCTGGCTGACGACGAGGAACTGATGGACATGATGGTTGAAGCGGGATTCAATCAGGTGTTCATCGGTGTCGAGACTCCAGATAACACGAGCCTGGCAGAGTGCAACAAAAAACAAAATCTGCACAGAGATCTAGTCGAAGACATTAAACGAATACAGCGCAAGGGAATGGAAGTCCAGGGTGGATTTATTATTGGTTTTGACAGCGATACACCGTCAATATTCCAGCGACAGATAGAATTCATACAGCAGAGCGGGATTGTCACCGCCATGGTAGGCCTGCTTCAGGCTCCCAAAGGCACCCGGCTCTATAAACGCCTTGCTGGGGAGGAACGTTTGTTAGGAATTTTCTCAGGAGATAATGTTGATGGCGGTACGAATATAATCCCTAAAATGAATCTGGATGTATTACACCAGGGATACAAAACCGTCGTCGGGTACCTGTATGATGCACCGAATTATGTTGAACGGGTCAAGACATTCTTGATGGAATATGAGATGCCAAAGATCAAAAAACCGATCCGATTCCAGGAGATTATGGCTTTCTTTCGATCCATTGTAAAGCTGGGGATCATTGACAGAGATCGACTTCACTACTGGGAATTATTCTTCTGGGCATTATTCCGAAAGCCAAAACTGTTCCCCTCTGCGATTACCTTTGCGATTTATGGCTACCACTTCAGACAGGTGCGCGACCAGCATATTACATAAGAAGAACGAGTCTTAAAGATCGATGATACGCTGATCAATAAACCGCCCTCCTGTGAGACAACTGCAGGAGAGCGTTTTATTGATTTCTAATCAGGGCTGGAATTGAAGGCTGAAGATAATATCATCGAGTGGTTCTAATGTATCCGTATCATGAATATCCATTACAATCAAATNNGAAAGAAACACCACCACCAATACTTGTCTTCAACGCAGGTATACCGCCGAGGGTGATCTCTTCGAATGGGTTGAGCGGGCAGGTGCTGCATTGTGAAATTCTCCAGTTTCCACAGGTTCCTGAGTGTCTCCGACAGGATCAGCTGTGGCATCACCTTGAACTTCGGTAGCCAGGACTGCGGTTGCTTGCTCTTTTGCAGGAAAATCTGACTTTTCAGTCATCCCAGGTTCGATCGTTTGACCTGTTCTCCAGGTCACCCAGGCACATGCGGATATTGCCAGTAAAGACAGTATAAAAAAAACAAAAATGAATGTTTATATTCTTTTATAATTTACCTGGTTATTGCTATTTTCAGAAAGCTCTTCCACCTCATCTGGATGTTCAAGATGAAATGGAAGAGCCTTGATTAATCCGTCGTCAACTAGAAAACTACACTTTGGTTGAGATGTAGTAATCGTTCATGATGTCATGCGGCAGTTTGGTTACCTGAGTGCTGCTGAATCCCGCCATTTTCAACATATCCAGTGCCTTCTCCTGTCCCCACATCGTTCCGAGTCCCGCACCGCCATATGCAAGCGATACAGTCATGCAGTGCATCGCAGAGATCGTGTACAGGAATGGCGCAAGTGGATTATCCAGATTATTATGCACATGACTGGAGGCAGAAATATCTTGCATCAGGTAGACACCATCAGGTTTTAGAGCACGAGCGATATTGTGAAGCACCCTGTCTGGTTGTGCCTGGTCGTGCACTGCATCGAAAGTAGTGATCAGGTCATATTGATTTGACTCATCGAACCTGGCTGCATCCTGCACTTTGAACTTCAGGTTTGTCAGACCCAATTTCCGAGCGTCCTCTTTCGCTACATTGATCGCTTCTTCGGAGAAATCGATCCCCGTGAATACACTGTTGGGGAAAGCCTGTGCCATCCGTTTTAATGCATTTCCACGACCGCACCCAACATCCAGAACATCGATTCCGTCTTCCAGTTTTTCTACCAGACCCGGGACCAACGGCAGGATATCTTCCAGCAGCGGTTCTACGATATTGACACCGCTGTCTTCCGCCATCACCTCATGGAAGCGTGTGAATTCACTGTAGGGCACACCACCGCCATCAAAAAAGCAGTTGACAATCTGGTCCTCTACGGAACCCAGCACACCCATATATTGTGTGTAAAGACCGATATTATCCGCGCCCACTGATCGTGTGAGCAGGGCAGCGTGTTCTGGAGCCAGCGTGTAGTAGCCTGGGAGCGGATCATAATCGATCACCTGGCTGACAACCATCGCGTCCAGCCATTCACGTACATAGCGTTCGTGCAATCCTGCAGCTTTAGCAATCTGCTGGCTGGTAGAAGGCGGCAGTTCAGCCATGGTATCAAACAACCCGGTGCGATGACCGAGGGAACACATCAGGGCAAGGGCTCCGTCGTTTAATACACCAACCATTCTTTCTTCAAAAGCTTCAATTNNGTTTAAAACTCCAACCATTCTTTCTTCAAAAGCTTCAATTTTTTTCGTGTCAATCGTCCTAGTATCCATTTCTGGTTCCTCCAATAATTTCCTTTTTCACTTATAAAATGCTTGACTTCTTATGATTCTATTGCCAATTATCTGGGTAGTTTTCAATGTGATTTGTCTACGAAACCATTTGATCACATCCTATTAATCCACCTGGATTTTCAGGGTCGGTCATTTATAATTTGTCTATCCCGATGTACCTGCTGGATCAAGAAGACATGATTGATATCCCGTTTAAACCTGATCCAAATGGCTTGGTAAATAAGCATCCTTTTTGCTCGCGGATTATCCTGACTGGATTGATCCCTGACTTGATTGTTTATTGACCGTTGCCAATCTTTGATCTGTTCCTGCCGGACATTCAACGACATTTCCAGTAATTTCATATGCAGCCTCTCCTTTCTAAATTATTCATGAATGCAAATTCCATTGAATGCTGGATGCGACGGATGCTCTCATGTTCGATTGAAAGGATAACAATCTCCTCATCCAGTGTCATCTAACCTTAGTTAACAACCAGGGGTTATATTCCTGGATATAACCGGTTAAATCAACAAGAACTCGAAGACTCGAGCTCTTGTTGCACAACCCTAAGAAAGGAAATCCTAATTATTTGTAACGGAGGAATAACAGAAGTAGGAAAATACTTGCAAAAGTGTAGAAAGAATGCAGAAGCCAGATTGGACCCGGCGGCAGACTTGCCACGTAAAACCAATAGACTGCGTTACCAACATTGGAAAGTATGATGTTGGATTGGCTGTAAGAGTGCATATCCTTCGTCCGGACTGCTTTCAACAGCATGGGTACGTTGCTGATGATGAATAAAATTGTAGAAAATGAACCGGCTAAAGTTGCCATAGTCTCCATGATGAAATCCTCCAATTACGGATTTCCTTCATCATAGGAGTAACCCGGTTAACTCGTCATCTGGCGAAAGTTAGATTTGGGGATATAAATGGAGGGGTTAGGCCAGATCAATTTGATACTGGCTGATGACATAATCAAAATCAGTCAATCAACCCTAGTTCCCGCCCCCTGGTAATGGCTGTAACCCTGTTGCTAACCCCCAATTTACCGTAAATATTATTGTTATGTGCTTTAACCGTTCCGATTACTACATGCAGTTGGGAGGCGATCTCCCGGTTGGTCATCCCCTGGGCGATTAAATCAAGTACTTCCAGCTCACGTTCTGTCAAAGGTTCCACCAATGACGTCGATGATCGAGATGTGTCAGGTTTGTGGTGTGATGTTGCGGGGATAACAGCACTCAGTTCAGTCCGGGCTTTCACAACTATGTCCAATAAATCACCTGTGAGATGGCGATCATTGCTTTTGGACAGTGGAAATTCAGACTGTGCCTTGTTTACATAGGTTTGTACCAGGTTTCTGGTCGTTATTTCCACTGCCGGATGCTTTTCAACAAAGCTGAGCAGTGAGATTCCCAGGTCAGGACGATCGGTTTGCAGCATGAATTGACCAACTTCCGCTAGCACGGAAAGCAGCAGGGGAGTAAACTGAATTTCGGCTGCGATCACCAGTGCCTGTAGTAATGATCTCTCCCGGTTTTTAGATCACCATCAAGGACTGCGGTTTGTCCTAAACCAAGATGCGCGGATGCCAGCCCACCTTTATCGAAAATTTTCTGATATAGAGAGGCGCTGTGTTGAAACAATTTTCTGGCATCTTCACTTCGGTCCTGTTCGAGAGCGATCTTACCCAGGTGCAGTTGAGCCAAAGCCATTCCTTCCGGGTCATTGAACATTTCTCTCAATTGATAGCTGGTTTCGAAATGAACCTGCGCCTGTGAATATTCACCGAGAGCCTGGGCTGCTTTGCCTAATTCATTCAAACTGTACGCCATAAACCACTCGTCACCGGTACGCATACAGGCATCATATGCAGATTGGGCATACTTGTGAGCGTCTTCATAGTTTCCACGAGAATAAGCGATGCTGGCAAGCTGGAAAAACTCTGCTTCTTGATTATTAAGGTCTCCTTCGCTGATGGCTCGCTGCAGTGCCNNCAAGCATGCTCAAACCTAAGACAGGATCTGTTCCTGTCCCGGATCTTGGAGGAATCCCAAGTCCTTCATATATATGTTGAGACTGTTCGAAGAATTCTTCAGCTTTTTGAAATCTGCCGAAACGGATCTCTATCCAACCACATTCAGCCGTAATGGCTGCCAGCACTTCCATTTCTTCCCGGGTTTCGAAATCAGTTTTATCTCTGACCTCTTCCAACAAATTAAATGCTTCCAGGTATTTGCCCTTGATCTGGAAATACATAGCCAGTGTGTCAACAGCAATTCCTATATCTTCGATCATCTGTTGGTTTGCTGCCCAAATCCATGCAGAGCGGATGTTCTCAAGGTCTTCGGTAATTTCTTTCGCAGCCTGTACCTGGCCAGCTCCAAAGATCGCATTTTTTCTCCGGTTAACAAATACCATGAAGTATTTGGCATGCCGGCTGTGGATTTGGAATGCTGCCTCAGCATCATTATTTAATTTGCTGTCCGCGAATCGCCGGAGTATCTCTACCATCGAGTAGCGTCCGTTTGGATCCCACCGCAGAAGTGATTTATCTACCAGCGAGGACAGGGTTTCAAGGGATGCGTCAGCAATTTCATCTGCTGCTTCACGGCAAAATCCGCCCTTGAAGACAGCTAATTTCATATAAACCTCTTTCTCTTCAGAGTCGAGGAGCTGCCAGGCGTGATTGAAAACCGCCTGCATGCTACGGTGCCGCTGAGAGACGTTGCGTAGAGTAGTGCTTAAAAATGTAAGATTGCGTTCAATCTCGGCTGCAATTGTTGCACAATCCATACTTCGTGCCCATGTGGCAGCCAGTTCTAATGCCAGGGGCATTCCTTCCACCAGGCGACATACCTGGATCAAGTCCGCGCCCTCATTTTTTATTGTGAGATTTGGACGTACCTGTCGGACACGTTTCTCGAACAATTTAACTGCATCGAATTTTTCACCTTCTTCCCAACCTAAATCACCTTGGGCGCGGGGAGGATAGGGTAGCCCAGCCAGAGGATATAACCATTCTTCCTGAAGCTGCAGCCCAGCCTGCGAAGTGACCAGCAGTTTGGTGTCTGGAGCATACCGGATGATTTTACTCAGGAGGTCAGCACCTTCTGTAAGCTGCTCGAAATTATCTAAAACCAGAAAAACTTGTTTATCCTCGAGATAGTCCAGAACTTTCTGTTCCAGGTTATCCTGACCGGGAAGTGACAATGTCTCCGCGATCGTGCTGGCAAGCAGGTCTGACGAATCCACGAGATTGAGATCCACCCAAAAGACTCCATCCGAATATTCATCGACTTTTTGATGAGCGATTTCAATTGCGAGGCGGGTCTTCCCGATACCACCGGGACCGATCAGCGTTAATAAGCGGCAGGATGCATCATTCAGCATCCGGTTGATTTCATTGATTTCTACAGTGCGGCCGATAAAAGTGGAGATAACTTGAGGGAGGTTGTTCGGATTGCGTATACCATCTTGATTAATTGACATATCCGGTTCCCTTTGTCGACAATTTGAATGAGGATACTATATAAATAGAATCAGGACAAGGAAATTGGCATCCAATCTATCATATAAAGTTTGCCTTATGCATATATTGCCCGCATAAACTCTTTGAGATTAGCCTGGCGATCCAGTTTATAGGTTCATCACCAGTTCAAATTCTGTGTATCTATACCGTCAATTCAGTGTAGAATCACTGATGATTCGTTGATTATCGTACATCGAAATCGGTTACAAACCTGTAACAGGTTATCACAAGAACATCACACCACAGCAACATCGCTGAAATATTCCCTGATTACAATCAGAGCATCAAATTTAACATAAGGAGTTTATTTGTGATGATTATTAAACGCAGTACCCAATTATTAGCAGCCCTTTTGCTGATCATGATGGTTAGCCTGGCTTGTGGAACTTTCCAGGTCGGTATCATCTCTTCTGATGAGAACCCACCTCAGGAAGCAGCAACAGAGGATCCATCCTTTGGTGATGTTTTTTCATCCGATTCTGAGCAGCCCTCAGATGTGCAGACAATTGAAGATATAACAACCGAACCATCCATCGATAACGGTGAGACAGAAGTACCCCCTGATGAAATGGAAAATGTCGATAGCGTTCTCCATAAAATCGTCTACGTTGGAAATCAAGGAAATTTATGGGTATTAAGTCTGCCGGATGGAGAAAGCATTCAGCTTACTACGGATGCGACAACACCTGAGGGTGATGGAACTGTACCTGATTTGATGATTACCTACTCGCTGCCTAAGATATCCTCCGATGGGAGATATGTCGCCGTCCGCAGGGATGAAGGGCATGCAGTTGAATATGGTTTGGATTTTTCCTTCAGCCTGATGGTTTATGATGTTGAAACTACTGAAGCCGTACAGGTTTATGATCAACATTCGATTGGCTATGATTGGAAACCCGGATCAAATTTATTGGCATTTGCTCCAGCTTTCTCGGAGGAATATTTTGCTACCCGTGGTCAGCCTGATGCTTCGTTCGCCGAAAGCATCCTCGGATTTGATATGGAAACCAGAACTGCTGGTGAACTGGTGCCTCCGGAGGGAGGCTACGCACTGAGTTCACCTGTATGGTCACCGGATGGACGGTACCTCGCCTTCCAGGAAGTACTGGGATACGAGGGCAGTGGTTATTTCGCTTACTATGACTTTGAATCCAGCACATACCAGAGCTGGGAGGAAGCGATCGGGTTGTTCGACTGGTCCCCGGATGGAACCAAAATCATCTATGATCGGCTGACCTACACAGCCACTGGCGATGAACGCATTTTTATCCGTGACCTGATTGGCGGCGCTGAACAGATGATCACGACCGACATCACTTCTGGATATGGATTTGCCCCTGCCTTTTCACCTCATGGTGATCGGATTGCTTACTTTGCTCATGACGGAGTGAGAGATTTCGAGGTTTATTCTCTCTACATTCGGATCCTGTCTGGAGGGGACACTGTAAAAATTGGAGAATTCAGCAACATTGATCAACCCGAATGGTCTACGGATGGAAGCCTTTTGATCTTCAGTTCCGGAACATATGGGTCTCAGCAAATTATCAAAGTATCGGTTGAGGATAGTTCCTACTCCGTTGTGGCTGAAGGTTCCTTCCCGACGATTGCAACACTCAGCGATTAATTTTCCATACCCACATGACGAAAAAAAATACCCCAGCTCCTCAACAGCGAGCTTGGGGTATTGTTATTCTTCAATCTGCAAGTCGTATCTATCGAGAGCTTTAGTTCTTCTGGAAAACGATTATGATTTATGCTGCTGTCATTAATCGTCCGCAGATTGTGTGTGATGGACGACCTTTATGTATACTCAGAATATCTATCTGGTTCAATCAAGTGCTATGAGACTCGCGTGAGGAGGTAAGAAGAAAATTGAAATTATTCACCAAGATAAGTCGCGTATACTTATGTTTTTNNTATTCTGTTAATCGGATGTAGATCCCGATTGTACGATGGTTTTGCTATTTACCTGATCGAAGATGGTATTCAGGGGGTGGATATATTACAGGAGGATTGGACTGATTTTAACCTTGAGGAAACTCCCATTCTTTCCGAAGAGGATATCATCAGTTATACATGGGAAACTCACGAAATCGAACTGACAACAGATGCCTACGAACGAATACAAGAGCTGTTCACTCCACCGGTGCCCGTAACCGGAGTCCCGTTTGTCGTCATGGTGGATGGGATAAAAATCTACGCCGGAGCATTCTGGACTCCACTGTCTTCTCTGTCATTCGATGGAGTGACCATCATGCATCCAATGGATCCTGAAGGGCAGAGTATCCGTGTAAACCTTGGGTATCCCGGGGATGATTTTTTTGCGGGACGTGATCCTCGTTCAGACGAGAGAATCAGGCGTGCACTTGAATCAGCCGGTAAGCTGAAATAGTAGAGGGAGGTTTGGATGATCAATCTAGAAATTGCATCAGTAGATGATGTGGACGAATTGGTCTCTACCCAGGTTTGGGCGTTCACCTATGGACTCTGGGTACACCGTTATGGGCAGAACGTAATCAGCATTTCTATGGGAAATTAGGCTTCATCAAAATCCGGGAGACTGAGGTGGATCCTCACCTTGGATGGCCCGGTATTGAATATGAGCAAATCCATTGAAAGATATCTCGACCTTGCAATCTCCGGCAGGTGTCATGACCGCAGGTAAATGGTTTTCTCGGGAAGACCTGAAAGAATTATCCAGGTTAGCCCCTCAAACGCCCTGAGAACGTTAAAGGCACATAATCAATTGAGAACGATAAAAAAACAGGAGAGTTTCAAAATGGAAAACAAAAAAAGCAGCTCATTCCCACGGTGGATTTTCGCAATTATCGCTATCGGTGCCTTGATCGCCTCGGGCATTTTCATTGGGATCATGTCGATTGAAGGTACGAGCGGTTTACGCCTGGCTCAAGCGATTGGCTTCAGCATCGTTGGTCTGCTGATGTTATGGGGTGCGATACAAAGCAGATAAACTCTGTAAGAACTTCAGCTAACCAGCAGGGTTGATCAATCTGATCCCAGGAATTCGTTAGAAATCATGTTTTAACGGTTCCTGGATCTGCTTTTACACTTTGCGTGAAACGGATTGGTCTATCTCTCAGGTGTTGGATATTCCAGGAGACCGTCGCTTTTGGAGCAGCTGTCTGAATAGAAAAGACTTTCAACACACAATATTTTTCACTGATCTAGATTGCCCGGTGGATTATTCCGCGAATTTAATTCAAAATTCCCTGTAATTATTATGTTTTATATAGTAAAATTATTAATAATAGGCTTGATTGGATGTCGTCTTGTTTGAAATTATACTATACAGACCAGATAAATCCTTATTCAAGCAGAAAAAAATATTACTATATGGAGATTGTTGAATGATTGCTAGTTTCTTTTTATCGGTACGTGAGGGTCTTGAGGCAGCGTTAATTATTGGTGTTTTATTAGGTGCGTTAAGTAAATTAGATCGCTCGGAGTTAAAACCATATATCTGGTATGGGACCAGCATTGCGATTGCTCTCAGTATCACAGTTGGGATAATACTTAATCTGATTGGGTCATCCTTTGAAGGTCGTGCAGAAGAGATTTTTGAGGGTGTCGTCATGCTGCTGGCAGCAGGCATACTCACATGGGTGATTTTGTGGATGCAGTCTCAATCTCGGGCGATCAGTAATGAATTAGAAGCAGGTGTTAAGAGCGCAGTCATCCGGGGCAGTAAAACGGCACTGTTTTTACTCGCATTTTTTGCGGTGATCAGAGAGGGGATTGAACTTGCCTTTTTCCTGACCGCGGCATCAATAGCAACAGATGGAGGAAATATACTCCTTGGGGCGTTGATCGGTTTATTGACCGTGGTTGTATTCGCTGTTCTTTTTTTCCGCAGTTTGATTCATTTGGATATTTCAAAATTTTTCCGAGTGACAAGTATTATTCTGATCTTGTTTGCTGCCGGATTGGTCGCCCATGGTGTACATGAATTCAATGAAGCAGGAATCATCCCATCCGTCATCGAACATGTCTGGAATCTCAATCCTATTTTGGATGAAACATCCGTGGTGGGGCAGTTATTAGCAACCCTGGTCGGTTACAATGCCAATCCCTCCTTGACAGAGGTGGGTGCATATTTGATGTACTTTGGCATTCTATGGTTGAGCAACAAAGGCCTGGTCATTCGGGAACAGCGCCAGATCCAGTTGACCGCAGAATGAACTAATTTTGATGGTTCAATTGATTTTGAATTGTGTAATGTTCATTCTTTTTATTGAACAAATGTGATCGTACCATCATAACTGCTAGCCTGGATGAGTTGGCTTGATACGTGCGAGATTAGAAGATTAGCGCATTCTCAGCACTCGAGAAGGTACAAAATTTTCTCAAGACTCAAAAATTAACGAAGTAAAAAAATCGCCAAGATTGGCGATTTTTTCTATTAGCGGTTAATAGCCAATTCACCTTGAACCATGAATTCTTGGGTGTATAATCTGGTTTCGAATAAGTAATTGGGAAAACAGCAATGAAACGGTTATACAACAAAGTATCCATCCCTGCGAATGTTAGCTTCATCGTCATCGCACTCGTCGTAGGAGTTGCCACCGGAATTGGGGCGGTCCTGTTCCGATATTTAATCTCCGGCGTGGAGTGGATCGGATACACTTGGTTCCCGAAAACTTTCCCTTCACTCGGAAATTTTTATGTGATTATCATCCCCGCTCTCGGTGGATTGATCGTCGGTCCCTTGATTTATTTTTTCGCCCGGGAGGCAAAAGGTCATGGTGTACCGGAGGTGATGGAAGCCGTTGCCCTCAAGGGTGGTCGGATCAGACCCGTTTTGGCGGTGATCAAATCACTGGCGTCCTCGATCTCGATTGGAAGTGGTGGATCGGTCGGTCGTGAAGGACCGATCGTGCAGATCGGTTCAGCACTGGGATCAACCCTGGGGCAGAAGCTCAATTTCTCCGAGGACCGCATACGTATACTGGTTGCCTGCGGAGCAGCCGGAGGTATCGCTGCGACATTCAACGCCCCCATCGCCGGTGTGCTGTTCGCCCTGGAAATCATCCTCGGGGAGTTCAGCGTCAGGCACTTCAGCAGTGTTGTCGTTTCAGCTGTAGCCGCCAGTGTGATCGGACGGATTGTCTTTGGTGATCTTCCGGCATTCGCTATCCCGGTTGAATACGGTATCAACAGCCTGTGGGAATTTGCTCTCTACCCGATCCTGGGTGTGTTTGCAGCCTTATGGGGCGTGGTCTTTGTGCGTACGCTGTACTGGTCGGAGGATGTTTTCGCCAAATGGAAGAGCGTTCCGGAATGGGTCCAGCCGATGATTGGTGGTGCGCTNNCACCCGCTGGTTACCAATGTGACCTGGGAAGGGATGCCGCAGATCTTCAATGTTGGCTATGATGTCATCGAGAGCGCTCTTGCTAACCAGATGACCATTCGCATCGCCCTTACGCTCCTGGTCTTAAAGCTGGTTGCGACCAGCCTGACACTTGGTTCGGGCGGCTCAGGCGGGGTCTTTGCACCCTCGCTGTTCATGGGCGCGATGCTTGGTGTGGTTTTCGATCTGCTCGTCAGGATGGTCTTCCCTGAGCTGACGGCACCTCCCGGTGCATATGCGCTGGTTGGNNGGTTGGGATGGCAGCAACTTTCGCCGCGACCGCTCACGCGCCGATCACCGCAGTGCTGATCCTCTTCGAGCTGACAGGTGATTACCGAATTATCTTGCCTTTGATGCTGACTGTAGTGATCACGACGATCCTTGCCCAGCAAATGCTCAAGGGTGAATCAATTTACACGTTGAAGTTAACCCGACGTGGGATCCGTATCCAACGCGGTAAAGATGTCGATGTGATGGAGGGGGTGCTGGTCGATGAGGTCATGTCGCATGATTTCAACATTATGTCGGTCAACGATAATATCTCCAGTTTGTATGATGTGCTTAACCGGACTCACAGTCATGGTGCAGTGATCCTGGACGAACACGGCAAGCTGTGGGGGGTGGCTACGATCACTGACCTGGAGAAGGCGATCAGCAAGAATTTGGATATGGAAAAAACGAAGGTGAGNNCCGGATGAGACGATCGGCAAGGCGCTCAACCGGATGAGCCGGCGCGGCTTCGGGCGTATGCCGGTGGTCTCGCGCGATGATCCACACCAGCTGCTCGGGCTGATCCGCAGGCAATCGATCATCCGAGCATACCAGCTGGCGCTGACACGACGCTCGCACATCTCACACCGCGCCCGCCAGCTAACCTTTGAT
>JABAOG010001454.1_pt1 | contig 49742 bp, 44 predicted proteins | sample 7062131 | NCBI WGS metagenome assembly JABAOG01 (sample SAMN14538629, study PRJNA623070) | marine sediment metagenome | biome: marine biome [ENVO:00000428]; feature: marine pelagic biome [ENVO:01000023]; material: deep marine sediment [ENVO:00002113] | place: India: Arabian Sea | collected... | reverse complement strand
CCGAGGTCTTCGTCGCCGTGGGTCTGGTCGAGCCAGTGGCGCTCGAGGCGGCGCACGGTCCGCCGGTGGCGACCGCGGGCCAGGCGGTCGAAGAGCGCGCGCGGCTCGGCGACGCCGAAGCGGTGGGCGCGCACGTAGGCGCGCAGCCCCTGGAAGAAGGCGCGGTCGCCCATCGCCTCGCGGAGCGCCGGGTAGAGGTAGGGGCCCTTGCCATAGACCAGCCCGGCGTAGGCCATCGAGTCGCCGAAGGCGGCGACCGGTCGATCGACGGCGGCGTCGTCGATGCCCTGCAGGCGCATGAAGTGGTAGTTGGCCGCGACCTGCCGCTTGCCTTCGCGTTCGGCGCGCTCGGCGCCGTGGCGATCCTCCACGTAGAGCATCGCGCTGAACTGGGCGAGGGACTCGTCGACGAAGGGGTGGGCCCGGGCGTCCGAGCCGACCAGCCCGTGCCACCACTGGTGAGCGACCTCGTGGGCGACGACGAAGTCGAGCATCGCCGCCTGCATGCCGCTCACCGGGCTCTGCGCGCCGCCCTGCTGGGTGGGGCTCTGACCGAGCAACCTCTGGAGCATGGCCATCGGATTGGCGGCGCTGCCGTAGAACATCTGCGCGACGGTCACCAGTCCGCTGAACTCGACACCGCCGGCGCCGCCGACGAGCGGCGCCTCCACCACCTCCAGATCGCTGTAGGGATAGGGACCGAAGCGGCGGTGGAAGGTGTTCAGCGCGACCTTCGCCGTCTCGAGCGCCGCCTCCCCGGCNNTCGAAGCTCCGCGAGAGCACGATGGCGAAGTTGCGCGTGAGGCCGGCCACGGCGCTCAGCTCGGTGTGGCCAGGCTGGCCGTTCTGGCCCAGCACGGTCTGCTCGTGGGTGACCTCGCCGGTCACCGCGATCCGTGAGCCCTGCGGCGCCTTCACCTTCGCGCGGAAGTGGACGATGCCGTCGCTGCCCAGGTCACCGAGCGTCGAGTCGTCGCCTCGCACCCACTCGCCGTCCTTGCGCGGGGCGATCACCGCGTAGAAGTTGCCGAGGCTCGCCACGCCGCTGCCGTGGGCCAGCAAGCCATAGTCGCCGTGCTCCATCCCCGGCTCGCCGAGGCGGGTGAGCCCCTCCATCGCCTGACCCATCAGGCTGGCCCGCTCCGGGGCGATCTCCTTCAGCGTCCCGGCGAGCTCGAGGTGGATGCGCAGCCGACCGTCGCTGGGCACCGGCTCGGCAGGGCGGACCTCGATCACCGAGCGGCCATCGAAGGCGATCTGACAGCGCGCCCCCACGCAGCCGCTGCCGGTCAGCCGCACCTGCGGGGAGTCGCCGACGGCGTTGCCGTAGATCCGCAGCACCACCGTCGAGAGCCCCTCGCCGGTCGTGTTGGTGAAGTAGAGCTCTTCGATCGCGGTGAAGGAGCCGAGGTCCTCGGCGACCTCCACCTCGAGGTCGTGGAGGGTCAGCTCGTCGAGCTCGCGTGGGGCGACGTACCGACCGCCCCGGCGTCGGTCTTCGGAGCGGAGGTTCACGAGCAGCTCCCCCGCCTCGAACCAGGCCGGCCCCTCGGTCTGCGCGGCCGCGGTGTCGTCGTCCCCGCAGGCGAGGGCGAGCGCGGCGATCATCGCGAGGATCGTCGAGCGGCGCATGGGCGGAGGCTAGCATCGCCCCCCGCGGGACGCTCAGGCGCCGCCGGTGGGCCGACCGATGTGCCGAGGGGGCTGGGTCGAATGCCGCCGGTCGGTCGCGCGCGCGAGGTGCTCGATGTTGTCGAGCGATGGCTTGCGGGTGCCGGCGGCGAGCTCGTGCACCATCTGGGTGGCCACGCGATTGACCGGCATGTCCAGCCCGTGGCGCTCCCCGCGGTCCACGACCTCGCCGTTGATGAAGTCGACCGGCGGCGTCCGCCCGCGCTCGAGGGCGGCGAGCATCGACGAGCGCAGCCTGCGGTAGCGAGCACCGACCGCGAGCAGGAGCGTGTGCTTGGCGACCAGCCCGACGCTGCCCCGGTGCCGGCGCTCCTCGTCGCTGAGCGCGATCCAGTCGAGATCGAGGGTGCCCGAGACCTTCTCCAGGGCGACGCCCTCCAGCGACGCGACGGCGACCGCCTCGGTCATGATCTCGAGGGCCAGCCGCCGGGCCAGCTTGATGCGGAGCACGCGGCCGAGCCGTTCGCCGGCCAGGGTGCCGAGGGTGGAGATGGCACAGTTGATCGCCAGCTTGCTCCAGCGGGCACCGGCGAAGTTCTTCGCCAGCTCGCTCTCGCCGAGCGGCGCGAGGAGCTCGGCCAGGGCCGTCAGCCGAGGGTCCAGGGCGCCGTCCATCCGGCCGAGGGTGAAGCCGCCCTCGCTGGTGCGCTCGAAGAGGCCGGGCTCGGGCATGCTCGCGCCGAAGCCGACGACCGCCCCGAGGACCGAGTCGGCGCCGGGCAGGCCGGCCTCGCCGAGCGCCGCGGCCACCCGGTCCTCGCAGAGGCCGTTCTGCATGACCACGAACGCGCCGTCGTCCTTCAGCCGGGGTGCGGTGGCGGTGGCGGCCTCGACGACCGCGTCCGGCGGGGTGGCCAGCACGATCCAATCGAACGCGCCCTCGAGGGCGGCCGGATCGGTGACGATCGGCGCGTGGGTCACCTCGTCGTCGTCGCGGAAACGGCGGCGATAGCCCTGCGCGGCGACCGCCCGAGCGATGGCGGTATTGGAGCTGAGGCCTACGACCGACTCGCCGGCTCCCGCGAGACCGCCGGCGATCGTTCCGCCGATGGCGCCCGTACCGACGACCAAGACTCGTGAAGCCATGGCGAGGGCCTAGGCGCTCGGGGCCCGAAAGACAAATGACAAATCCCCGATTGGGGGGCACGGCGCAGCCGGCGCGAGGAAGAAATCTCCCGGAAACAGAGCTAGACTGTCCCCGATGGGGAACCTAGCTCACCGTTGGAGGGGAGCGGCTGCGCCGCGGAGCGGGGTGCGCCGCTGACGGCCGCGGACCGATCCTCATCGGTGCCGCCGGAGAGCGACATCGATCCGGAGGACGCCCCCACGCTGGCGGCGCGCCCGCGGGCCCGGTCGATCCCGGCGCCCGCGCCCGAGCGGTCGGCGCCGGAGTTCGACGACTTCACCCTCGACGCGGAGTCCCTCGACGAGGAGCTCGAGACGACCGACGCCCCCTCCACGGGCAACCGGTCGATGCCGACCGCGAGCCGCGTCACCTTCGGTGGCACCCGGAGCGGAACCAGCGTGGTCCGCAGCTCGCGCGAGTTCCTGAAGCAGGACGAGGCGAGCCGGTATCACACCTTCTCGACGGCGATGCTCCTGGTCGTGGCCGGGGGGTGGGTCTGCGTCGCCGTCCTACCGACCCACGAGCTCGCCCGGCAGATCGCCGCCGGGGCGATGATCCTCCTCGGTGCGGGCTTCTTCGCGCTCTGGGTACACACCCGGGACGTCACGAAGTTCGACCGTCGCTTCGTCGGCACCGTGGCGCCCTTCCTCGGCGCCGGCTCGATCCCGATGGCCTACTTCTTCGGGGTCTTCTCGCCCTTCCCCTCCATCGTCGCGCTCTCGCTGCTGGTCTACGCGCTGAGCGCGCCGGTGATCTTCGTTCTTCCTGCGACGGCGATCTGCGCCGTCGGCCACCTCTTGCTGACGGTGGCGATCGTCTTCGGATGGATCCCCGATCTCGGCCTGGTGACCGCCGACGACGCCCCCTTCTCGGTGAAGGTGGTCGGCCAGGGTCAGGTGCAGCTGGTCTACTGGACCGCCTTCTTCGTCGGTCGTGCCTCCAACCGCCGTACCCGTGAACGGGTCCGGGACATGGAGGCCGCCGTGCGGCAGGTCGCCGCCCGCGAAGCGCTGCTCCGCGAGGCGCGGCAGGAGCTCGAGCGGGCGGCGGGCATCGGCGAGGCCGGCCGCTTCACCGAGCAGCGCCTCGGCCCCTGGGTGCTCGGACCGATCCTCGGCCGCGGCGGCATGGGGGAGATCTACGAGGCGCGCCACAGCGAGACCGAGCGCAGCGCGGCGGTGAAGCTCCTGCAGCGCGGCGCCTACGCCGACTCCGACCCGTTCGAGCGCTTCGCCCGCGAGGCGAAGATCGCCGCCTCGCTCGAGTCGCCCCACGTGGTCGAGATCCTCGACATCGGCGGCGCCGAGGCGCCGCTGCCCTACATCGCCATGGAGCACCTGCGCGGCGAGGACCTCTCGTCGATGCTCCGCTCCCGTCGCCGGCTGCGGCCGCCGGAGATCGAGCGCCTCGCCACGCAGGTCGCCCGGGCCCTCGAAGAGGCCGCGGCCGCCAACATCGTCCATCGGGACCTGAAGCCCTCGAACGTCTTCTACACCACCAAGGGCCAGTGGAAGGTGCTCGACTTCGGCGTCTCGAAGCTGATCGGCGAAGCCGGCACCCTCACCGCCGGCAACGTCGTGGGGACCCCGGCCTACATGGCGCCCGAACAAGCGCGGGGCGACGAGGTCGACGCGCGTGCCGACGTGTACTCGCTCGGGGTGATCCTCTACCGCGCGATGACCGGCCGCCCCGCCTTCACCGGCAAGGACTTCGGCAAGATGCTGCGCGCGGTGGAGACCGAGCTACCACCCCGCCCTTCCTCGCTGAGCCGACGGATCCCCGAGTCGGTCGACCACGTGCTGCGGGTGGCGATGGCCAAGGATCCGTCCGACCGCTTCGACGGGGCCGCCGAGCTCGCCGACGCCCTCGCCGCGGCCTTCGCGGAGACGATCGACGAGACCCTCGTCGATCGGTCGGAGGCGCTCTGCGAGCAGCTCGACTGGGCCCGGCGCTGAGCCACCGCGCTACGCGCGGATCGGCCACTCGAGGGTGGAGAGCCCTCGCCGCAGTCGCTCGAGCGCCCCGCGAACGGAACGGATGTTCTCGCGATCGTCCGGGTTGCGCCGGATGGAGCGCCGGATCACCTCGGCGAGCCCCTGCGTGCGTGGGTCGGTGGTGAGCCGACCGACCTTCTCCGGCCACCCGTCGTGCTGCAGGTGGGAGTGGAGGGTCGCCATGTCGTTGTTCTCTTCGAAGAGCGTCCGGCCCGTCAGCAGCTCGTAGGTCAGGCAGCCGAAGGCGTAGACGTCCGCCGGCTCGGCCCGTGCCTTCCCGGATTCGTCGTGGCCCCAGACCTCCGGGGCGCCGTAGCTCGCCGTGCCGCAGCCGGGCCGCAGGTGGCGCCCCGCGAGGCCGAAGTCCACCAGCACCGGCTCGTCGGGCGGCTTGGGGCCGAGGATCCCGTCCGGATCGCGCACGATCACGTTCGAGGGCTTCACGTCCAGATGCGCCACGCCCGCCGCGTGCATCGCCTCGAGGCCCGCGGCGATGCCGTCGAGCAACTCGAGAGCGCGGGGCATGTCGAGGGTCCGGCCGTCCAGGTACCGCTCGAGACTCGGCCCGTCGACCAGCTCCATCACCAAGATCGGCTTCGGGCGCGCCCCGGCGTCGAAGGTGACGAAGCGCGCGATGTTCCTGTGCTGGGGAAGCGCGAGCAGCGCCCCGGCCTCGTCGCGGAAGAGGTTCATGAACTCGTCCTCCGAGAGCGTGCGCGCGGCGGCGCCACTGTACTCCGGGACCTTGAGCGCGAAGCGCTCCGCCGTCGGGTCGTGCTTCGCGTCGACACGGCGGGCGACGAAGACCGAGCCGACGGCGCCGTTGCCGATGGCGCGGCTGACGTAGAAGCCACCGAGCACTCGGCTCGGCGGCATCCAGTTGGGGAGCGGCGCCTCCTTGGGGGCCGCGGGAAGGAAGCTGGTGCGGGGGGTCTCCGACCCCTCGAGCGGCAAGCCGGCCAGGTTCGCGAGAGAGAGCGAAGCGACGCGCGCCAGCGCCTCGGGCAGCTCCTCGCCGAACGACTGCACCGCGGACTCGAGCGCTTCGGTCACGTCGCGCTCCTCGCTGATGCGCAGCGATCGCTCCAGGTAGAGGTCGATCATCCGCACCGCCGGCCCGGCGCTCGGCTTCTCGAAGGCCACGTTCTCACCGAGTCGACGACGGGCGCCCATCACCAGCGTCGCCAGGGTCTGGACCGCGGACTCGAGCTCCGAGAGCGGCGTGTCGCCCCGGCTGAGCTCGGCCAGACCGTGGAGCGAGCTGGCGCCCGCGACCGGCTCGAGGGACGCAGCCAGGTCGAGCAACCCGTGGCGAAGCGCGTCCACCCGAGGGGAGCTGGCGATCGGCAGGTCGTGCGCCAGCTGCGCGAGCCCGTCGAGGGCCGTGCGCACCGTCCGCCCCGATGGCTGCTTCTCCTCGAGGGTCTTGAGCAGCTTGGCCAAGGCGAGGAAGGCGCTGACGAGGTCCGGCATCATCGATGCCTCGCTCATCGTGTAGAGGTCCCCCGGGTCGCTGGACGCGCGACCGGCCACGAGGACGACGTCCGAGACCTCGGCGACCTCCTCGCGCACGATCGCGTCGCAGGCGCGGGCCGCCGCGGCGAGGGTCGCGCGCCGCAACCGCGAGGTCTCGTCTTCCTTCACCCGGCGCAACAACGTCCGGGCCGCCAGCACGCGACGCTGGTCCCGGAGCTGCGCCCGATCGTCCACTCGCCGCCCGTCGGCGTCGACCAGGTGGAGGAAGGCGCGGATCCGGCGAATGCGGAAGGTGAAGTGATCCTCCACCTCGCTGGCGCTCCGGATCGGACGTCCCTCGTGGATGACCAGCCAGTTGGTCATCCGCTGGAAGAGATCGCCGAGGGGCCTCAGCTCCGCGCCCGGCTCCTCACCCCGGGAGCCGAGGGCGAGCAGGTTGGCCATGGTGTCGGACTCGAGGAGCGCCACGTCGAGCTCACGGAGCGCACGGAAGCTGGTCGCCCGCTCCATCGAATCCGCTTCGCCGACGCAACGCTCGAGGAGCGCGACCTTCTTCTCCGCCGCCTCGAGGGTGGCCTGCGCCTCGGCGCTGGCCGCCATCGCGCCGCCCTCGACGAAGGCGTCCAGGGCCGCGTCCACCTGCTGCCGGAGACTCGGCGCGTCCGCCGAAGGGAAGAGCTCCTCGCGGACGGCCATCGCGAGCGCGGTCTCGCCGTCGTCGGTGGGGCGATGGGACGAGAGCAGATCCTTGAGCTGAGCGGCGGCGGTGCGAGCCGCCCACTCGCCGAAGCCTTCGCCGAGTCGCTCCCGGCGAAGCTCGACCAACGCCTCGGCCGCGGGCAGACCGCCGCTCCGCACCAGCTGCTCGAGCAGCTCCTCGACCGCTTGCGGATCCTGCTCGGCCGCGCGCGGCAATCCGTGGATCATCGCCGCCGGCAGGCCGCGGTCCTTCTTCGCCAGCTCCGAGGAGAGGAGCTCGCGGCAGCGCTCCAGCGCGTAGTCCCCTTGCGAGCCGATGCTGGCGGCGAGGGAGGCCGCAGCCCGGCGCCATTCGGTCACGCCGAGCCCTGGGCTCAGATGCCGCTCGATCTCCTCCTCGAACTCCGGCCGCGCATAGGCGAGCAGCCCGCGCGCCGCCGCAACGTGCCGCCAGACGAGCGTCTCGCGATCGGCCAGCAGTCGCTCCCACGCCCCGCGCACGAGCGGCACGTCGAAGACGCGAGTCGCGCCATCATCGCCCTCCGCTGCGCGGTGGGCTGCCTCGCGGGCGGCGCGTTCCAGGAGCCGGGCCGCCAGTCGACGGGCGGGAAGCGAGCCCGTGGAGGGCTGGGCCAGCCACTCGCGGCTCAGGTCCCGACGAGAGATGAGCGCCAGCGCCAGCCCGTCCGCCCGCGCACCCGCGCCGATCGGCAAATCGAGAGCGAGGGCGACCCGAGCGCGCATGGCCGCGCCGCCGAGCGCCCGCCGCGAGCCCTCGGCCAGCTGGGTCGCGAGCGCGACGAAGGTCGCCGCGTCGCCGGTCTGCAAGCGCCGAAGGACCTTTCGGCCGATCGCTCGCTTGAGCTCACCGGCGGGGAGCGCCGAGGCCAGCTCGTAGATCGCCGCGGCCGCCGCGGGACCGGAGAGCCAGTCGATGTCGTCGAGCCAGCCTGCATCGCGAGCGAGGGTCAGCGAACGTTCCAGCTCCTCGGGGTCGAAGCCCTCGAGCGGGAGAGCGCGCCGATGGTCCGAGACGAGCGCCGCGAGGGTGGCGAAGGCCTGACGCCATTCGGCGTGGCGTTCGCCAGGGTCGGGGATTCGATGCAGCTGAACGAAGCCATCGAGGTAGTCACGGACGGCCATCGGGCCCCCGAGCATACGGGTGTGGGTTCCCCGGGGAAAGCCGACGGCGATCGCCGACGGCTTTCGCCGCCATCGGGGGACTCCTTGTGCGACGCCGCGCCCTACCGGTATCAACCTCGGCGTGGCCTCCTCGGCTCCACCACCTCCCGCTCTCGACCGAATCGGGCCGTGGCACGTCGAGCGGGTGCTGGGCCGCGGTGGCGCCGGGACCGTCTTCGCGGGGAGGGCACGGGAGGGAGCCCGCGTCGCGATCAAGGTGCCGGACGAAGGCGGCGTTCGCGCCCAGTGGGTGCTCCACGAGGCCCGGTTCGCCGCGCGGCTGCGTCACCCGAACATCGTCTCGCTCGAGGGGCGCGGAGCCCTGCCGGACGGTCGCCCCTACCTCGTGTACGAGCTCGTCGAGGGGCGGGCCCTCGACCAGTGCGCCGACACCCTCGCCACCCGGGACGTCGTTCGGATCGGGGCCGAGCTGCTCGCCGCGCTGACCTACGCCCACGACGTGGGCGTGCTGCACCTCGATCTCTCACCGGCGAACGTGCTCCTCGACCGCGAGGGGCGCGCGCTCCTCACCGACTTCGGTTTGGCGATGAGCGACGACCGCCGCAGCCGCGACGCCACGCGGCGCGCGCTGGTGGCAGGCACCCCGGGTTACCTCAGCCCCGAGCAGGCCATCGGCTCCGGCGGGGTCGGGCCACGCGCGGACATCTACGGCGCCGGCGCCCTCCTCTATCGGCTCATCGCGGGCTTTCCGCCACACTTCGGGACGAACAGCACGGAGATCATCCGCCGGACGCTCCACGGAGAGCCGCTGCCGCTCACCCCGCGCGCGGGGCTCATCCTGAGCGACGACGCGTGCGGGCTGGTGGAGCGGATGCTGGCGCGGGACCCGGAGGACCGGCCGGCGAGCGCCGCCCGAGCGCGCCGCCGCTGGCTCGAGGCCACGGACGCCCTCTTGGTGCTGCGCGACGGGCCACCCTCCAGCCCCACGCCGGCGGTGCCCCTGCGGCGACCGGCGTCGTTCATGGCGACGGAGGTCGGTGCCGCCGGGGACGCCCCGACCGCGGACGTACGCGCGACCCGGACCTCCCGGCGACGGACGCGAACGACCGGCGAGGGGCCGACCACCACCGTCCCGCCCTTGGTCGGCCGAGACGCCACGCTCGAGGCCATGGCCGCCCATCGTCCGGAAGACGGGCCGCTGTGGGTGCTCGGCGAGCGCGGGGTCGGCGTGTCGCGCGTGCTGGACGAGCACGTACACCACCTGCATCGAGCCGACGCCCTCGTCGTTCGCACGAGCGGCCGTCGGGCCGTGGCCGGCCTCCCCATGGAGGTGCTCGCGGCGTTGCTCCTGGATCTGGTCGACGGCTACGGGCTGCCGCCCTGGGCCGGCGCGGAGCGGCTCGTCGCGCGCATCGACGCGCAGGCTGACGCCCCGCTGAAGGCGGCTTCGGTCGCGCTCTCCGGCGCGCTCCTCGGAGCCGGACGCGCGACGACCGCCGCGACCGTGATGGAGTGCTTCCGAGCGGCGCTCCTGCTCGTGCCGGTGGGGCGCACCTTGGCGATGGTCGTGGACGACGCCGACCAGATGGACGCCGCGAGCGAGGTGGTCCTGCGCCGTCTCGCCGCCGAGGGGGTGCACGTGACCCTGGGCGGCCGCGAGGGGCGGCCGAGCGATCGGGCGTTGGCCCTCGAGCCGCTGAGCACGGAGGAGGCGCGGCGACTCGCGGCCTCGGTCGGGGCGCCCGATCCCGATGCCGCAGTGGCTGCGCTCGGCGGCTCGCCGGCGGCGATCGTCGCCTGCGCGCCCTTCGGTGGCCCGGACCCGCGAGCCACCGCCCTGAGCGCGCTGAGCGACGAAGCCCGCGCCATGCTCCAGGCAGCGGCGCTCTTCGAGGACGCGGACGTGCCGCTGCGGGCCCTGTCCGACATCGCCACCGCCGCCTGCAAGCCGAGCGACCTGCCCGAGCTCGACCCTTTCCTGATCCCGGTCGCCCAATCGGCCGCACGGTTGGAGCCCTGGGCTCAGCTCATGGACTACGGGCTCGCCGAGCGCCTAGAGCCCGACGACGCGATGCGGGAACGAGCGATTCGTTGGCTCTCGCGCGAGTGCCGCGACCAGAGCTTCGGTGTCCAGGCGCTCACCGCCCGCCTCGCCGCGGAAGCGGGACAGGTGGCGAAAGCCGCTTTCGCGGCGGCGGAGGCGGGCCGCCGCGCCGCCGCCTGCGACGCACCCGACGCGCGGGAGCTCCTGGCCCGCGCCCTCGACCTCGGCCGTGTCGTGCCGGAGGCGGTGGACGGCCCGGCGCTCGAAGCCGCGCTGGCCCAGCTCGAGCTCGACAGCGATCCGGCCTCCGCCTTCGCCCGCGCCGGTCGGGCGATGGACGAGGCGCTGCCGGAGCGACGAGTGCTCCGGGCGCGGATGCGACGGATCCAGGCGCAGGTGAAGATCGACGAGCGGGACTCGGCCGCGGCGATCGCGCTCCTGGACGAAGGCATGGCGCTGCTCGGCGAGCCACCGGACCCGGAGGAGCTGGCCGAGCAGCTCTCGAGCAAGGGGTGGGTCCTGGGCTACCTGATGGGAGAGAACGAAGAGGGCATCGCCCTCGGTACCCGGGCGCTGGCGATCGCCGCGAAGGTCGACACGCCCGCATTCCAGGCGCGGCTCTGCGGGAGGCTCGGCGCGAACCAACTGCGCGCCGGCGACTGGGACGGACAGCTCGCGACCAACCTCCGCGACCTCGGCCTCAGCGGCATCGCGAACGACGTCTTCGGGGTGATGCGAGCGCACATCAACCTGGGGGTCTGCTACACGAACCGCGGCCTGCTGGCGCTGGCCCGCGCACACACCGCCGAGGCGGCGCGCCTCGCCGACGTCCACGGCACCCTCCGCGCCGCGCAGATCGCCTGGAACAACCTCGCGTTGGTCGCCGCGGACGACGCGCGGTGGGACGACGCCCGCGAAGCCGCGCAGACCTCACGGGCGCGATGCAGCAGCGACGCGATGGAGATCGCCGAGACCTGGGAGGTGATCCTCCGGTGCCGGCTGGCGGCCGGGGACGAAGCCGGCGCCCGCGAGGCGCTCGGCACCCTCGAGGCGAAGGCCACCGGCGCCGAGCGAGCGCTCGCCGTGCGTGCCGCGGCGCGCTTCATGGATCCGGCGCAGGGCGCCCGAACCCTCGAAGCGATCCTCGCCGAGGGCATCGGCGACCCCTATGACCGGGCCAAGACCCAGCTGGCCCTCGCAGCGACGCGGCGGGCGACCGGCGACGACGAGGGCGCGGACGCCCTCGAGCGGGAAGCCGACGAGGTCTTCACCTCCCTCGGCGCCGATCCGGCGCTCGAGCGCCGCCGGGTGGCGCCGGTCCGCGGGTGACTCAGAGCTCGCGGCCGATGGCGCGCAGGTCGAAGAGCTCGGCGATCAGGCGGTCGCGCAATCGGGCGGGCACCCAGCGGACCGCGCGGGCGGCGAGCTCCGCCGACCAGGGAGTGGCGTAGCGCGGCTCGGGCTCCGCAGCGCGGGCCGCCGTGAAGATCGCCTCCGCGACGTCCTCCGCCTCACCCCCGACCGCGTCGAGGCGACCGATGAGCCGCTCCATCCGATCGAAGGCCGGCCGCCAGGCGGCGCCGTCGTCGCGCTCGCGATAGGGCTCGACCGTTCGCCGCGCCGCCTCGGCGAAGCCGGTGCGGATGAACGCCGGCTCCACCAGGATCACGTCCACGCCGAAGGAGCCGAGCTCCTGTCGGAGCGCGTCCGAGAGCGCCTCGAGGGCGAACTTGCTCGCGTGGTAGATGCCCATGAAGGGGAAGGCGACGAGACCGGCGACGCTGGAGACCTGGACGATGCGACCGGCGCCCCGGTCGCACATCTGCGGCCCGAAGGCGCGCACCATCCGCATCGGTCCGAGGACGTTCACGTCGAGCTGCCGGCGGAGCGCGTCGAGGTCGACCACGTCCACCGGACCGAGCTCGGCGTAGCCCGCGTTGTTCACGAGCAGGTCGAGGTCGCCATACTTCTCGTGGACGACACGCGCGACCCGGACCGCGTCCCGCCGACTGGTGACGTCGAGGATCTCCGTATCGACGCTCAGCTGCTCGGCGATCATGGCCCCCGACAGCCGCTCGAGGGCCTCCTCGTCGCGGTCGGTNNGCGGGTCGGGAGCAACCGTTTGGCGACCAGCTGGGAGGCCGTCCCCACCGAGGGCGTGACTGCCCGCAGCGGCGCGCGCCGGCGCGACAGTGCGCGGACGACGCTCTGCGCGACTCGCTCCGGTGGCGCGCCGAAGCCGGCCACGGCTCGCTCCAGGCTCTGCAACCGATCGATGACGCCATTCCAGCGCGAGCCGCTCCTGCGCTTGGCGTCGAGGCCACCGAAGGCGTCGCGGACGAAGCCGGTCTGACGCACGGTGCCGGGCTCGACGAGCGTCAGCTCGATGCCGAAGAGCGCGAGCTCCAGCCGCCAGGCCTCGCAGAGCCCGCGGAGCGCGTGCATCGACGATCCGTAGGCGCCATGGGTCGCGAGCGTGACCCGGTCGAGCACGCTGGCGACCGCCACGATGCGCCCGCCGCCGCGGGCCTTCATCGGTTCGAGGAGCGCGCGGGTGACCGCGAGGAAGCCGACCACGTTCACCTCGAAGTGCCGGTGCAGGGCGGCCTCGGTGACCGTGAGGAGCGGCCCGAGCTCGGCGATGCCCGCGGCGTGCACGATGGCGTCGACGCCCTCTCCTCCGGTCGCCTGGAGGATCTCGCGCTGGGCGGCCTCGATGGAGCGATCGGAGGTGACGTCGAGCTCGAGGGCCTGGATGTCGCTGCGGCCGCGGGAGAGAGCGAGGAGCGCCTCCACGTTGCGGCCGGAGGCGAAGACCTCGCAGCCCTCGGCGGTGAGCGCATCGACCACCGCGCGGCCGACGCCACCGGTGGCGCCCGTGACCAGGACCCGCTTCACGTCATGCATGCCCTACCCTAGCCGGTTCCGCGTCGGCCGAAAGCCGGCGTGCGCTCGCAGCGACCAAGGCGGGCGGCTGGTGGTCCGAGTGAGCAACCACAGCGTGTCCGCCGCGAAGGCGATTAGCCTGACCCTCCCATGATCGACGCCATCACCCAGGTCCCGACCCCCGACAACGAGCCCATCAAGGACTACGTCCCCGGCTCTCCCGAGCGACAGGCCCTCGACGCCGCCTGCGAGGCGATCGCGGGCGAGAAGCTCGAGATCCCCGCATTCGTGGACGGCAAGGCGGTGAAGGGGGAGAAGACCACCGCGGTCTCGATGCCGCACGACCACGGCCACGTCCTCGCCGAGGTCCATCACGCGAGCGCCGGCACCGTGCAGCAGGCCATCGACGGCGCGATGAAGGCGGCACCGGCGTGGCAGGCGATGAGCTTCGACGATCGGGCCGCCGTCTTCCTGCGCGCCGCGGAGATGCTCGCGGGTCCCTGGCGGATGCGCATCAACGCCGCCACCATGCTCGGCCAGTCGAAGACCGCCCACCAGGCCGAGATCGACTCGGCCTGCGAGCTGATCGACTTCTTGCGCTTCAACGTCCACTTCGCGCGCCAGCTGCACCAGATCCAGCCGCGCTCCGCGGGCACCAGCTGGAACCGGACCGACTACCGGCCCCTCGAGGGCTTCGTGCTCGCCGTCACGCCGTTCAACTTCCTGGCCATCGCCGTGAACCTGCCGACCGCCCCGGCGCTCATGGGCAACGTGGTGCTCTGGAAGCCCGCGATGACCTCGATGGTCGGCGCCTGGCACATGCTCGAGCTGCTCCGTGAAGCCGGTCTGCCCGACGGTGTCATCCAGCTCATCCCCGGCGACGGGCCGACGCAGGGCGAGGCGTGCCTCGCCAGCGAGCACCTGGCGGGCATCCACTTCACTGGCTCGACCGGGACCTTCAAGACCCTCTGGAAGGGCGTCGCGAGCAACCTGGACCGCTACCGAGCGTTCCCGCGCATCGTCGGCGAGACCGGCGGCAAGGACTTCATCGTCGCCCACCCGAGCGCCGACGCGGCCGAGCTCGCCACGGCCATCGTCCGCGGCGGCTACGAGTTCCAGGGACAGAAGTGCTCGGCGGCGTCGCGCCTCTACCTGCCGAAGTCGCTCTTCGCGGAGGTGCGCGACCGGGTCTGCGCCGAGCTCGAGCACGTCGTGGTCGGTGACGTCCGTGATCCGAGGAGCTTCCTCGGGGCGGTCATCGACGAGAAGGCCTACGAGAAGATCACCGGCTACCAGCAGCTCGCCAAGGAGAGCGCGACGGTGCTCCACGGTGGCACCGCCGACCGCAGCGAGGGCTGGTTCGTTCACCCGACGCTGGTGCAGGTGGACGACCCGAAGCACCGCCTGATGGCCGAGGAGATCTTCGGTCCGGTGGTCACCGCCTACGTCTACGAGGACGACGCCTTCGCGGACACCCTGGCGCTGGTGGACTCGACCAGCCCCTACGCGCTGACGGGCGCCATCTTCGCACGGGACCGGCAGGCGGTGGACCTCGCGCGCGACACGCTCCGGCACGCCGCCGGCAACTTCTACATCAACGACAAGCCCACCGGCGCGGTGGTCGGCCAGCAGCCCTTCGGCGGCGCCCGCGCCAGCGGCACCAACGACAAGGCCGGCTCCGCCTGGAACCTGCTGCGCTGGATCTCGCCGCGGTCGATCAAGGAGAACCTCGTGCCTCCGACCGATTGGCGCTACCCCTTCCTCCAGCGGTGAGTCCAAGAGGCGATATTCCAGCACCGGCGTCGCCAGGGGGCCGGCCCCCTGAGCAGAGAGCCCGCCGTGTGCAGCGCTGAGGATGCGGAGCGGGGAGCGCTGGAGCGGCTCGCCGCGACCGTGGACGACATCCTCTTCGTGCTGCGGATGGGCCCCCCATTGGTGGTCGAGTATCTCAGCCCCTCGGTCGGGTGGCTGACCGGGTATGGCCCCGAGGAGCTCGTCGAACGCCCAGCCCGCATCCTCCGTGCGATTCACCCCCATGATCGCGACCGGTTCCGGTCGTTCGTGGAGCGTTGGCTCGACGCCGATCGACGAGGACAGGCCCAAGTGAGGGTGCAGCTCCGACCGGCGACCGGGGAGGTGCGCCACGTGCGCATTCGAACCCGGCCCTCGAGCGAGCCCCACGGCGGGCCGCGGCGGATCGTCGGAATCGCCGCGATCGTTCCCGGGCGGTCGTCCGACCGCGGGGGCTCCAGCGACGGCGAGGCGTTCCGCCTCCGCGAGCTGAACCATCACCTGAAGAACAGCATGCAGCTGGTCTCGAGCCTCATCTATCTCCAGAGCACCGACGCGCGGGCCGAGCACGAGCGGAAGGCGCTCGAGTCCGCTCGCGCCCGCGTCCGCTCGGTGGGCCTCCTCTACGAGACCTTGCTCCAGGAGCCCGACCAGGCCGGCATCGCGATGGACCGCTACCTCGCGCACCTCGTATCCCCGGCCAGCCACCCGCTCGCCGCCCATCGACCGGACATCCGAGTCGATGCCGAGATCGAGCGGGTCGTGCTCGACGTGGACCGTGCGATCGCCTGCGGGCTGCTGGTCAACGAGCTCGTCGCGAACGCGTTGAAGCATGCGTTTCCCGACGAGGAGGGTCTCATCGTGATTCGATTGGACCAGCACGAAGACACCATCGAGCTGATCGTTCGTGACCAGGGCATCGGGCTCCCGCTCGTTCTCCCGGACGAGATCCCGAAACTCGGTCTGCGGCTGGTCCATCGGCTGGTCGCGCAGCTCGACGGGACGCTCCACGTGGATCGACACCGTGGAACCACGGTCTCCATCCGCTTCAAGGCGCGCTCCCCCCACCCCGAGGGGTAACGGGGGCCCAGTTTGGCTAGTGCGGGTCACTCAATTGCTGACTTCTGGTCATTGAGGACCATGGGCCCGCCTTGCGAGTCTGTTTGCACGTTGGAGGTGACTCCCGAGGCCGAGCAGCGGCCTCGGAGGACGTCACCCGTACGCCCCGACGCCGATGCCTGCAGCGAGCGAAGCCGAGACGATCCATGCGCGACTGATCGAAGTCGTGCGCCGGGCTCGTTCCGTCGACGTCCGCGAGCACGAGACCGGCACGGCGGAAGCGGCGATGGCCACGCTCCTGCCCCACGCCCGAGAGCTGGTGGAGGAAGCGATCGACGTCGCTCGCTCCATTCTCCAGACCTACGAGCCGGAGGAGTCCGCCGACGATCTCGATGCGTTCGACGCGGCCTTCACGCCGACGGCGGACAAGGAGCCCAACGACTTCTACCGGGGCATCGATGAGCTGGTCGAAGGCGGGGGTGCCGAGCGGGTCTCGGACATCGCCTTCCTGGCGAGCACCGAGCTCCGGCAGAAGCAAGCGCTCCTCGAGAATCTGAAACCGAACCAGGACGGGTGGGAGATCGTCGCCTCCTGTGGGAGCGCGCTGCGGCGCATCGCGAAATCGTTCACCGCCCTCGAGCTGGTCCTGTGCGAGGTCGAGGAGCTCCCGCGGGAGCTGGCCTTCGCCTCCGAGCTGAGCACCTCACTGGAGGTGCGCCGTCAGTACGCGCGTTTGCGCCGAGTGATCCATGGACCCGAGCCGACGGAAGCGTCCCTCCGGACGCGGCTGCGCTCGATCGGGACGCGCATCGCGATGATGGTCGGCCGGGACATCTACACCGATCTCCGGGTCCACGATCGGATCCAGCTGCGGAAGCTGCAGCAACGCATCCTCGACTGGCTCCGCGACGCCGACGGCAGCACGGCAGCCTGGAAGGTCGGGATGCGGCTCTGGCAGGACCTCGACGGCTTCGCCGGGCTCCTCCAGCAGGTGAACCGGCGCCAAGAGCTCGTCGAGCACGACGCGACGCGGGTGCGAGAGCTGCTCGCCGTCTGCCGCTACGATCACGAAGGCGCGCTCTTGGCCGCCATCGCCGAGCACGGCAAGGCGCTCGAAGGCCTCGATGACGAGCTGGACCAGCAGCTCACGTCACGCACCCCGGATCCGCGCTCGGTCGGAGAGGTCCTCGCCCGTCTGGCGCGGAACTTCTCACCGGAGAGCCACGGCTTCGGGCCGAGCGGCGGTGGGGGCGAAGCGCTCCGGGGGCCGATGTGGTGACCAGCGGCCATCGCCGACCACCGCTCGCCATGCTCCGTGAGCTCTCCGCCGCCCAGGCCACCGGCGAGCTCATCTGCGCGACCGCGGAGCTGGAGGCGCACATCTATCTGCAGCAGGGCCGGGTCGCCTGGGCCACCAGCTCCGCGTCCCGCTACGCCTTCGGCCGTGACCTGATCCGGCGGGTCGGGATCGATCAGAACGAGTTCCGTGAGGTGGTCGAGTCCTGCCGGCGAGAACGCCGCCCCCTCGGCGAGACTCTGGTCGAGTGGGGGCTGACGACCACCGACGAGGTCCGGGCCTCCCTCGAAGCTCAAATCCGGGAGGTCATGGGGGCGCTCACGTCACTGCGCGACGCGCAGACCATGTTCCTCGAACGGGGCGAGGGCTTTCGAACCTACGCGACCGAGCTCACCTTCCCGTTGGAAGAGCTGGTGGACGAGCCCGTGGTGGACGAACGGGCGCAGGAGCTCCTCGAGCGGACCCTGGAAGCGCTACCGGAGGCCCGCTGGATCGAGGTGGTCCACCACGGCGCCTCGGTGCTCGAGCACTCGGCATCCGGTGACTCGCCCACGACCTCCGCCACGTCGCTCGCCGAGCTCGCCTTCGGCGATGGCGTCCGGATGATGACCATCCGCTCCGGTCTCGGGACGGTGGTCGGCTTCACGAACGAGGAGTCGGACCATCGCGTGATCATCGGCCTCGGGAGCGACTCGCGACTCGGAACCATCAGCGCTGCGCTGGCCCGCTTCACGCCGGAGCCGCTGCGCAAACGGCCGCCCACGACGGACCGGTCGCCGGTCGCGGTGGGCGAGGAGTGCGAGCCCTGCGCCGACTCCCTCTGGAATCTCGTGCGCCGCTCGGACGACATCGCGGTGGCGTCGATGCATCAACGGGACGGTCGGTCCTTCACCGTCCATCGCGCTCCGGCGGTGGCCGACCACGCTGCGTCCATCGCCGCGCGCGGCCAGCCCATCCTCCACTCGAAGGACCTCGACGACCTGCCCATCGATCCCCGGGACACCCAGGTCGAGATGCTCGGCTTCCACTTCCGCTCGGTGGTTCTCGGCACGGCCGAGCACTGGCACTTCGGCGGGATGATTCCCGACTCCTCGGGACGCACCATCTGGCTCACCATCCCCCGCGCGGTCTCTCAGGGGCTGGGATGGGCGCTGCTGACAGCCACCAATCGCCACCTGGCCGAGGTTCCCTGCCAGCTCGCGGAGAACGGGTGAGCGATGGCCTCCAGCTCCGCCGCTTCGGCGTCGCGTTCGGTGACCGCGTAGTGCTCTCTTCGGTCCACCTCGATGCCCCACGGCCGGGCATGGTCGTGCTGCTGGGTCCCGCCGGGGGCGGCAAGTCGACCCTCCTCCGAACCGTCGCCGGCCTCAACGCGGCGCAGCCGGCGCTCCGCACCTGGGGGTCCGTCTCCCTCGACGGCCAGCCGATGGCGGATGAGGCACGGCCGGCGCTCGTGATGCAGAACGCCCGGCTGCTGGTCAGCAGCATTCGCGAGAACCTGGTCTCGGCGCTCCCCAACCGCTCGCAACTGGAGAAGCGAGCGCAGGACGAGCTCATCCGCGAGCTCCTGCTCGAATACGGGCTCGGCGAGCTGGTGGACCGACTGAGCGAAGACGTCTTCGGCCTCCCGCTACAGCTGCAGCGGCGACTCGCCATCGTGCGCGCGGTGGCGAGCGGTGCGTCCGTCNNCGGTGGCGAGCGGTGCGTCCGTCGTCTTGGTGGACGAGCCCACCGCGGGACTCTCGGCGAAGGACGGCGAGCCCGTGCTCGAGCTCCTCGAGCGGCTGGCCGACCGCCATGGGGTGGTCGTGGTGACCCACCACATGGGCCATGCGCGCCGGCTCGGTGGGCGTGCCGCGCTGCTGGCGGGTGGGCGCATCGTCGAACAGGGCCCGGCGGTGGAGCTCCTCGAGGCGCCCCAAACCCGGGAGGCGCGAGAGTTCGTCAGCCGGGGGACCTGCAGCGTCCCGGGCCCCTCGGCCCGAAGCGCGGACCTCGCCGAGGGGGTCCCCGCTCCGACCCCGATTCCGAGGCGCTACATGGCCGGAGCAGCGGGCCCGCGCGAGTTCTTCTGGATCGAAAAGGGCCGACTCGGTGGCCTGCCCCGGCCCGGCGTGGTCGCCGAGATGGACCACGATCTCGACGCGCTTCAGCATCTCGGCGTGACCGTGCTGGTCACTCTCGAGGAGCACCAGACCGTGCCTGCCGAGGCGCTCGCCGCCCGGGGGATCCGCAGCATCTTCTTTCCGATCGTCGACATGGAGGCGCCGGGGAGCGACGCGATGCGCGAGCTCTGCGAGCGGATCGAGACCCTGCTCGATGCCGGGGACGTGGTGGCCGTGCACTGCCTGGCCGGGCTCGGCCGTACCGGCACGGTGCTCGCGGCGATGCTCATCCATCGTGGCGCGACCGCGCTCGAGGCCATCGAGACGGTCCGCCACGCCAAGGCACGCGCGATCCAGTCGGACGCGCAGGTGGAGTTCCTCGCGGCCTTCGCCGGGGGGGACACCGAAGAGGACGGCGCGCGCTCTGCGCGCCCAGCAACGAGAAACAGCGGCGCACAGCGCCGAGAAAGAGGTTCGTGATGTCACTAGATGCAGCCCTTGCAAAGGCTCAAACCAACGTCCCTGAGTGCGTAGCCGCGGGATACGTCGACATGAGCACGGGGATGCTCCTCGGCGTGAAGACCGTGGATTCGCACCCGCAGGAGGTGCTCGACCTCGTCGCCGCGGCGACCGCCGATCTCTTCCAGGGACAGAGCGTCACCTCGATCGAGCGACTCTTCCGCAAGGCGCGGGGTCACGACGAAGACGGCGCGCACTACTTCAACGAGATCGTCGTGTTCAGCGACAACCTCCTGCACGTCTTCCTGCGCTCGAAGAAGTACCCGGACCAGGCCTCGGTCTTCGTGTGCCGCGGAACGGTGAACATCGGCATGGCTCTCACCAAGAGCCGGCAGATGCGAACGGAGATCGACGCGGCCGTCTGAGGTCGTGCTGCCCACGGGAATCGAAAGGAGAAATTAGATGGGATCGACACAAGAGCACTGCGCCGCAGTCGTGGAGGACGTGAGTGATTGTCTGGCGTGCGGGGTCGTGGACCTCAACACCGGCATGATCATGGGCGTCCATCACACCGTGCCCTACTTCACTCAGGCCTACCTCGACGCGGTGGCCGCTGCGGCGGTGGACATGTTTCGAGGGAAGAACGTCCGGCGCGTGGAAGAGATGCTCTCCAAGCAGCGCGGCACGGAGGTGAAGGACTCCTTCGAGGAGATCTTCATCTCCTCGTTGCAGGTCTTCCACTTCATGTCGCTGATTCGAGAGAAAGAGGCGGTCGTCGTCATGGTTACCCGCAAGACGACCAATCAGGGAATGGGCTGGGCTGCGCTCCGCTCCGCGCTGGGCGACATCAAGGCGTCCCTTCCCTGAGGTCCGAGATGTGGTTCCCGCGGCCGTCCAGCCTTGCCGATCTCGCCCTGCACGGGGCGCGCGGGCTGACGGCGCGGGAGCTCTTCGCCCTGCTGCGCGACCCGGCCGCGAACGAGTGGAAGCACAAGGCGGGCGTCGCCGGAGCGACCGATGGCTCCGCCCGAGCGACCACGCGGTTGCTCGAATCGGCGGGACTGATCTTCAAGGTCGACCTCGAGCAGGGGCGAAAAGACCAGCGCGCCGCCATGGACTGGATCGACGCGCAACGCGCGCTCGCCGGCCAGCTGGACGTCTGGCATCCAGACAAGCGCTACTTCCTCCTCCGCTGGGGAGGCCTCTGGCATCCGGCGAGCGTCTGCCCGTGCATGCAGACGCTCCGCAGCGAGTCGAGCACCGATGCCCGGCTCGCGACCTACACGCGGATGGTCGCCATGGCCTGGCGCACCAGCCGAGACCATGGGGTCGGCCTCGACGTGAACCCCTCCAACTTCGGCACCGTGGAGCGCGGCGGCCGCCTCTTCTACCTCGACGACGAGGTCTATGCGCCGAACGGAACACTCGAGCTCGGCGAAGCCGTCGCCGCACGGCTGACCGAAGCCGACATGGAGCCCTCCGACCTCGAGGTGTGGGGCGCGGGGCTCGAACGCATGCTCCGCGAGCTGGGGCTGGACCCGGTCGAGCGCCGCGGCGTGGTGGCCGGCATCGAAGGCTATCCCCTCACCGAGCGCTGGGGCGCGCGCAGGCGAAGGCTGCTGGAGGCCATGACCGAGAGCGCGCGTCGCGCTCGCACGCGTGTACGACGTCGGGGCCGGCTCACGTGCATCTTCGCCGACGTTCACGCGAACCTGCCGGCGCTCGAAGCGATGCTCGCGAGCGCGGCCGAGGCGGGCGCGGACGACTATCTCTTCCTCGGCGACGTGGTCGGCTATGGCCCGCACCCGGCCGAGTGCGTCGATCGGATCGCCGCCCTCCCGGACACGACCCTCATCCGCGGCAACCACGACGACGCCATCGGTCGTGGGCGGCCCCACAAAGGCATGAATCGCTTGGCTCGAGAGGCCGCGGAGTGGACACGGAACATGTTGACCGAGGAGCAACGGGACTGGCTCGCCGAGCTGCCCACCGAGCACCGGGAGCAGGACTGGCTGGCGGTGCATGGTGCGCCTCGCGACCCGCGCCGTTTCCTGGCCTATGTCTACGAGCTGACCTTCCGGGAGAATCTCGACGCCCTCGACCAGTGGGGTGCTCGGGTCTGCTTCTACGGCCACACCCACGTCCAGTTCGTCCATCGGCGACGGCTGGACGGGACGAAGGAGAAGCTCGGTGCACGTGACATCGATCTCGACGAGCATGGCGACGTGCTCCTGATCAACCCNNATCAACCCGGGGTCGGTCGGCCAGCCCCGGGACGGTGATCCGCGCGCCGCGTTCGCGCTCTGGGACCAGGGGACGGGCCGCGTCGTCTTCCGCCGCGCCGCGTACTCCGTCGACTCGACGGTGCGCGACATCCGCCGCGAGGGATTGCCCAACGACCTGACCTTCCGGCTGGAGACCGGTCGCTGATGCCTCGCTACGACAAACGCAGCGGTGACATCATCATCCGGGTCGTCTACGACGGGGCGCCGGAAGCCGGCAAGACCACCAACATCCACGCGTTGCAGCAGTCCCTCTCCCTCTCGCGGAAGGGCCGCATCGCGTCGCCGGGAACGACCAGTCGCCGGACCGAGTTCTTCGACTGGCTCGACTTCCAAGGGGGCTACGTCGAAGGACGGCGCGTTCGCTGCCAGCTGGTCAGCGTCCCGGGCCAGTCCAGCCTGCTCCGCCGACGGCGCTACCTCTTGCAGACGGCGGACGCCGTGGTCTTCGTCGCGGACTCGCACCGGCTGCTCGTCGCCGAGAACCGCGCGACCTTCGAGCAGCTGCGCGCCTCCATCGAGCGTCTTCGCGAAGACGTGCCGGTGGGCGTGATCCTCCAGGCGAACAAGCAGGACCGCCCGGGCGCGCTCGACGCGCGAGCGCTCGCCGAGCGGATGGGCGTGGACCCCACGATCCCGAGCTTCGACGCGCAGGCGAACATCGGGGAAGGGGTGAAGGACACCTTCTTGTTCGCGGTTCGTCTGGCCGTCGAGCGGGTCAAGGCGCTAGCGCTCTCCGATCGCATCGAGACGGCGGGCTCCGGCTACGAATCGCCGGAGCTGCTCTTCGAGCTGATGCAAGAAGACGAGGCACGGGCGCCGGTGACCGAGGAGGACGACGCGTCGGCCCCCGCGACGACGCCACCGGACGCACCGCTGACGGAGCCGGCGCCCGCCCCTGCTGAGGGCTCCGCGACGGCGGACGCGCAAGCGTCCACGCCCACGTCGGAGGGCGGCGCTCCACCGGCGACGAACGAGACGACGCCGCCGCAGCCCGTCGCCGAGGAGACGGTGGACGGCGCTCCACCGGCGACGGACGAGACGGCGCCGCCGCAGCCCGTCGCCGAGGAGACGGTGGACGCCGATCCCGACGCATGGATCGAGCGGCTCCGCTTCCCCACCGCCTCGGAGATTCCCGCCGGCTGCTCCTGGCCCCCCGTGACCGGACGGAGCGCCGTGGCGGCCCTCGAGGGAGCACCGGTGACGCTCAGCGAGGCCCCCCGTTCCTGGGCCCCGCCCGGCGTCGTGGAGCTGCACGTTGGGAACACGACCGCCCACACTCACGCCGAGTGGTGTTTCGACCGCCTCGAGGACGCCCGCCGCGAGCTCGTGCTCGCCGTCCGCCGCTGCCTCGAAGGGCCCGGGCGCATGCCCACGGGGCGGGCCCTGCTCCTCGCCCCCGAAGGCGAGGCCCACCGCATGTGGGTCGTGACACACCGGCTTCCCACCCTGGCCGAGGAGCTCGACGAACACCTCGAGCGAGGCGACGTCGAAGGGCTCGCGGCCCTCCTCGGCGAGCTCGCCACCGTCGCGCGAACGCCGAATGGAGCCCTTCCCCTGGAGCACCTCGCGCATGAGGCGCGACATCTCGTCGCCCTTCCGATGGCCGGCCTCGGCGAGCCCAGCGCCTCTCGACCGTTGCTGGCGGACCTGGAGGACACGCTGTCGCGCGTGGCCGACCGTGGCGGCGACGAGCGAGCGTTGCTCTCGGCCGCGCTCGTTCACTCGCTCTCACGGTTCCGGGGCGAGAATGGTCGCGAGTCCCTCGAGTCCTTGGCGGAGAGGATCGGAGCGCCATGAGCGAGCTCGCCCGAACGCCGCTCTCGACCAACCTCGGGCTCGAGCAGGCCGGAGCCCCGGTCGCCATCCTCGCCATCCCGCCGGGTACGGATCTACGATCGGAGGGCGCGGGCGCGGCCAAGCTGGTGAGCACCAACCGCGCCCTCCGCGAGCTGTCGGACGACACCGGGTTGAACTTGCTGGCCTCGTTGGTCGACGCGCCCGCCCTCGCTCGGGCCATCGCCGATTCGGTGGACACGCCGGGCCTCCCTCAACGGATCGTGGTCGAAAACGAGTGCCCGGCGGGATGCCTCCGGGAGCTCGCCGTGGAGGCGGTCGCGGCGGAGCGCGAGGACGAGGACGAGGATCAGCTGGTGGTGATCACCCTCCTGGACCTCTCGGAGCAGAAGCGAATCGAGCGGGAGCTCCGCGCCGCGGTCGCAGACCGGGACCGATGGATCCACGAGCTCCGCTCGAGGGTGAAGACCAACTTCCAGATCGTCTCGAGCCTCGTCTACCTCGGCTCGCAGTCGGCGGACGGGGACGTGGGCCAGCTCGTCACGCGGACCCAGCGGCGAATCCGCTCGTTGGCCCTGATCCACGAGAGTCTGCTGCGCTCGCCCGGGCCGCTCGAGGCCGACTTCTCCCACTATCTGCGGGAGCTGGTCGGTGAGCTGCCGGAGGCACGCCAGGTCGCTGACGAAACCGGTGGCGTGCGCGTGGAGATCGACTGCCGCGACATCCGTCTCCCGGTCGACGTGGCGGTGCCCTGCGCGCTCATCTTCGAGGAGCTGCTCCACAACGCGATGGCCCACGCCTTTCCCGCCGACCGGGCTACCAGCCCGGAGGCGCCGACGGTGTGGCTCTCGCTCGTCGAGAGCCCGCGCTGCGTTCGCCTCGAAGTGAGAGACAACGGGGTCGGGCTACCGACGGCCATCGACCCACGATCACCGAAGACGCTCGGCCTGCGGCTCGTTCGGACGCTCGCGGGTCAGGTCGGTGGCCGGCTGCGGCTCGTGCGCACCCGGCCCGCGCACCTGTGGCTGGAGATCCCCAAAACACGGATTCGACACCGCGGGGAGACCGGTGACTCAGCCGAGGACCTTGCGTAGCAACTCGACCTGACTGTGGACGTCGAGCTTCGAGTAGATGGCTCGGATGTGATTGCGGACCGTGTGCTGGGAGATGAAGAGCAGCTCGGCGACCTCCTGCGGTCGCTTGCCCTCCGCGAGCTTGGCCAGCACTTCCGTCTCCCGATTGGAGAGCGACTCCCGCTCGGCGTCGGACAGGCCCGCGAGCGGGTCCGAGGACGGCTCCGAGGGCTGTAGGATCGAGTCGAGGGCCAGATTCTGACCGGGCAGGTCGAGGACCTCGCGGATCGACGAGAGGACCTGCGCGACCTCCTGAGCCCGGCGTTGCGCGGAGTCGACCACCCGGAGCGCGGAGCCCTTCTCGACGCCGCGACGGGCGCGCTCGATGAGCTGCTCGGGATCGATCGGCTTGATGAGGTAGTCGATCGCCGAGAGTCGGAGGGCGGCGACCGACGTCGCGACGCTCGGCTGACCGGTGATCAGGATGACCGGCGGCTCGAACTCGAGCTCCTGCTTGGACTCGAGCAACTCGAGGTTCTGGTTCCCCGGCATGTGGATGTCCGTGATCAGCAGGTCGTAGGCGGTGTCTCGCATGCGACTGAGGGCGTCGGACGCGTTGGTCACGCAATCGACGTCGAAGTCGAACGCAAGCAAGACGCGAGCGGTCGAGTCGAGCACGGCCGGATCATCGTCGGCCAGGAGAATTCGGTGTTTGGCGTTCATCGCGTCAGCTCTGCAACCGTGAAACGAAGGGAGTGGATGTTGAAAGGCTTCTGGAGGATGGGGCCCATCGCCGCCTCCGCCATCTGGGCGAGCTCGGCGGACTCGGGGTGCCCGCTGATGTAGAGGATCGGGAGGTCGGCGATCCGCTCGCGGAGTTGGATGGCGAGCTCGGGGCCGGACGTACCCGGCATGATCAGGTCGATGATGACGAGGTCGTAGGACCGGCCACGAGACACGAGCTCCAACGCTTCGGCGGGGCTCGAGACGCTCTCGACCTCGCACCCGCTCTTGGTCAGCACGCGCACGATGGCCGGTCGCAGCGAGTCGTCATCGTCGATGACGAGGATCGACCCGCCGAGCTCCATGGGCGCCGGAGTGAGCCGCTCGGTCGGGATCTCCGGGAGCGCCGCCGCACTCTCGGGGAGAAAGAGATGGAAGGTCGAGCCTTCGCCTTTGACGCTCTCCACGTCCACACCGCCGTCGCATTCGGTGGCCACGTCGAGCACGGTCGAGAGTCCGAGCCCCGTGCCCCGGCCCGGGGCTTTCGTGCTGAAGAAGGGCTCGAAGATCTGATCGAGGAGCTCCGCGTCCATGCCGGTCCCCGAATCCGCCACGCTCAGGCGCACGTAGCGCCCCGCGGCCAGCTTGCCCGAACGCACGCGCCAGGGTCGCTCGCTCATGTGGGTGGCGACCTCGAAGCGCAGCTCCCCGCCGGTGTGCATCGCGTCGCGAGCGTTCACGACCAGGTTCATGAGCGCCTGCTCGAGACGCGATGGGTCGATCTCGACCACCCCGGCGCCGACCTCGATGTCCATGGTGAGCTCGGCGTCCGCCCCCGCGAGCACGCGGAAGAGATTCTCGAGCGACGCCACCGTCTCGCCGAGCTCGATCGGTCTCGGGGTGCCCGGGGTGCGGCGAGCGAAGCCGAGCAGCTGGCGGGTGAGGCTCGAGCCGCGGCGAACGGAGTCGGTGATCGCGCGGACCTCGTCGCGGAGCTGTTCCGGCTGGTCCGCGCAGCTGCCGGCGAGGAAGGCATTGCACTGGATCGCCGAGAGCAGGTTGTTGAAGTCGTGAGCGACCCCCGCAGCCAAGCGGCCGACGGCCTCGAGCTTCTGGGCGTGCAGGAACTTCTCTTGGAGCCGCTGACGCTCGCTGACGTCCCGGACGATGGCCGTGACGAGGGTCGCTCCATCGACCACCGCACGGGAGAGGGAGAGCTCGGCGGGGAAGCGACTCCCGTCGCTGCGAAGCCCATCCAGCTCTCGGCGGAGCACCGGCTCCGCCTCTTCCTGTGCGCGATCCGCGAGGGCCGCGAAGATGTCGGTATCCGACGCAGGAAAGAGCGCCTCGATGGCCATCCCTCGCGCCTGGGCGGCGGCGTAGCCGAACGTGCGCTCCGCGCCACGGTTGAACACCGTGATGCGCCCACCAGCGTCGGCGCTGATGATGGCGTCGGGCGAGTGGTCCAGCACCGACGCGAGCCGAGCCTCGACGGCGCGACGCTCGCGCTCCTCCTGCAAGCGCTCCTGGGTCACGCGGTGCTTGTACAGAGCCGTGTCCAGCGTGATCTGGAGCATCCGCTCGTCGAAGGGCTTGAGCAGGTATGCCGCGGGCTCGACCTGCTGCATCCGTGCGAGCGTCGCGTCGTCGGCGTAGGCCGAGAGGAAGACCACCGGCACGCGACGCTCGCGAAGGATCGTCTCCGCGGCGGAGATCCCGTCCGGGCTTCCGTCGAGACGGATGTCGAAGAGGAGCAGATCGGGCTTCATCTCCCGCGCGAGCGCGATGGCGCGCTCGGCAGAGGACGCGATCCCCGCCACCTGGTAGCCAAGACGCATCAGGCGATCCTCGATCTCCATCGCCACGACCGCCTGATCCTCGGCGATGAGAATGCGGGAGCCGTTCATCGAAGGCCTCGCTGCTCAGCGAGAGATCCTTCGTGTGCCATCAGACGGTACACAGTCCTCACCTAGAATCGTGACATCGATTCGGACGGCCCACACCACGATATCGAGTGCTCCCTCACGGTAGCTGAGGCGCGATTCCCGGCGACTCCCCCCGTTGGGCGAGGGGTTGACGAGCGACGGCAGAGAGCGCGGCGAGCCATTGGCAGACTCCGATGAGGGCGAAGAGCGCGGGGTAGACGACGGATGGCTCGCCACCAGCGGCGCGCCACACCGTGGTGAGAATGCCTGCACCGGCCGTGCCCACGAGCATACCCACACCGCCGGCGGCGTTGAGCGACGCCATCGCCCGTGAGCGCTGCTCCGGCGCCACGGCGTGGACGGCCGCACGAAGGCTCGCTCCGTAGACGAAGGCCGAAGCGACGCCACAGACCAGCATCGCCAACGGCAGGAGCGCCACGTCGAGGACGCCGAGCGATGCCAAGCTCAGGCCATAGACCGCGAGACCGCCGACCACCACCAACGTCCGGCGATGCTCGTGAGCGAGGCGGGTGGCTGGATAGACCACCCCCACGAAGGGGACCATGAACCAGGCGAAGGCCCGCCCCGTCCAGGCATCGGAGAGGCCGTGGACCTGGCGCGCGTAGAGCGCGAAGGACACGACCAGGGCGCCGACACCGAAGCGTTCCACCGCGACCCAGAGGGCCGGTCGCCAGTGACCGGGGGCGCCACCGGTCGGCTCGACCGGTCGCTGCGTCCATCCGGCGAGGCGCAGCGTCCCGACGGCGACCAAGAGCTGGATGAACCCACCCACGAGCGCCGGCCCCCAGGGCCCCAGACCCAGCGCGAGGGTCCCGAGGGGAGCGCCAGCGGCCACGCCCACCATCACCGCCGCCCCGACGCCGCCGACCGAGCGGCCACCGTCGGCGGGGCCCCGCGTCGCGGCCCCCATGATCAGCGAGAGCCCGCCCAGGTTCGCGGCGCCTTGAACGCTTCGCACGCCGAGCAGAAGCGAGACCGGCATGGGCGCGATGCACGCCAAGAGGAGGAGGCCGTCGAGCACGCAGAGAATGGTCAGTAGCCGGCCAGGGTGCTGGAGCCGCTCGGCCCAGCGCGCCAGGATCGGTGCCCCGATGGCGCCCCCCACGAGATTGACGGTCATGAAGGCGTGGAAGGCCGCCTCCGGTGCGCCGTGGTGGTCGCCCATGAAGGGTCGCACGGCCGGAATGAGTACCGTGCTGGAGAGCACGGTGCCGGCGGCGAGGAGGGCATGAACCAGCGACGATCGACCGTGAGACAAGGGATTTTCATGGTCCGGGCCGGAGCCTTCGATCGCAATGACCAGAACTGACCACTTCGCTGGTCGGATCGAACGACTACTCGACGGGACCCGCGGACCCGAGAGCGAGCCCGAAGCGGACGGCGAAGCGCGTCGGGCGCGACGGATTCACCAGCACCTCGCCGCCGATCTGCCCCGCGAGCCGGCGGACCAAGCGGAGCCCCAGCGTGTCGTGGTCTTCCCAGTCGAAGTCGGCCGAGAGGCCCTCGCCGTCGTCTTGCACCCAGAGCTCCACTCGGCCGTCCACCAAGCGTGCAGCGCCTACCTCGACGGTGCCGGGGGCGCCGCGGGGGAAGGCGTGCGAGAGCGCATTGGAGACCAGCTCGTTGAGGATGAGCATCACCGGCGTGGTCTGAGAGGGGGGGAGCTCGATGGTCGATTCGACCGCGAACCTGAGCTCCGGCGCCCCCCGCCAAGCGAAAGCCTCGACCAAGTCGCGGACCAGGCTCCTGCAGAAGTCGGCGAGAGGAACCCTGGACACGCCTTGCGCCGAGTTCAGCCGATCGTGAACCAGTCCGATGGCACGAACCCGGCGACGGCTGTCACGGAGGGCCTCCCGAGAAGCCTCGTCCGAGACCCGGCACTCCTGCAGCGAGAGCAGGCTGGCCACCACCTGCAGGTTGTTCTTCACCCGGTGGTGNNAACGCCGCCATCGACGAGCGGCACCAGGGTCCAGTCCCAGTAGGAGATGCCGCGCTCCGGTGCGTGGGCGTACTGGAAAGGCTTCGCCCGCTCGAAATGTGGCTCGCCGGTCTCGAGGACGCGGCGGAAGACTTGCTCGTTCTGGATGTGGGGGTAGAGCTCGAAGTGCCCCTTGCCGACGAAGTACTCGGGCTCGTGTCCGTCGGCGGCCGCATACGTCTCGTTCACGCGAACGAAGCGGAGCTGGCGGTCGAGGTAGGCGACGAGGAGATGCGAGTGGTCGAAGATGGCCCGGAAGAGCGAGGAGTCCTCGTCCACCAGGGGCGCGGCCGCCCCCTTGGCGATCACGACGCCGGTCCCCTGCTCCGCGGAGCGGAAGATCGTCGTGCGCCACGACTCGACCCCACTCCCCGACACACCGGCGTAGGTCGAATCGCACAGATTGGATCCCGAGTCGTCGAAGAGCTCGTGGGGAAGAAGAGACCTCGGGTCACCGTCTCCCACCATGCGATCGAAGGCAGCATTCGAGCAAACCAGATCGCCGACCAGCGTCAGCACGACCGCCGGCTCGTCGGACGTCTCGACGAGCGCCCGCGCCGAGCCGAATGACATGGACGAGGAGTGCTCGAGGGACATCGGTGAACCGAGGGGGAATTGATGGGGTCGGAGCCAGCCCGTGACAAGAGTCCCCATATGGGGCGAGCGCCGGTCGTCCTCGTGTCGCCCATCGATCTGAGCTATGGCGGAAGGGTGACCGAGACCGACGCCGAGGCCGACGAAGACGGGCCGCCCCAGAGCGACGAGCTCGCGCACCGAGTGAAGGGCGAGACGCACCAGGGCCCGATTCCGGCCAAGGACATCTTGCGCATCGTCGTCATCGGCATCCCGGTCATGATCGCCGCCTGGTACTTCCTGCTCTGGATGAAGGGCGGCTTCCGCTGAGCGACGCCTTCAGCCCGTAGCCTTCGCGCCGGGCTCCTTCCGCAGCGCCGGAGCGAGACCGAGCACCAGGATGGCGGCGACCACGAGACCGGCCCCGACGAGCTGCTGAGCGCTCGGGAAGGGGCCGTCGAGGAGCGACGCGAGGGCGACGCTGGCGACGACGCCACTGAGGATCGACGAGCAACGGTTCACCGGCACGCTGAACGTGTTCTCGCGGCGGTCGAGGAAGATCAGCGTGCCGAAGATACCCACGAGCTGAGAGAAGAGGCCGATGAGCAGGGTCTCCGGGACCAACCCCGAGCTCAGGTGAGTGGTGAAGCCGGCGCGAATCTGAAGCATGAAGTCGCCTTGGCCGATCAGCGCGAGCACCGCGAGGAGCACGACGGTGAAGGGCACGGTCATCAGCTGCTCCTCGACGAAGTAGCGCTTCATCACGGCGGGGTCGTCGCTCTTGGCGAGGCGGGACATGAAGCGCAGACGAACGAAGTACGCGAGGAGATAGAGGCCGATGTCGACGAGGGCGAGGGTGGTCAGCGCGTAGCCGCCGTCCTCGGCGAAGGCGACGACCAGCGCGCCGAGGCTGAGGGCGAGGCCGACCCAAGAGAACCAACGGGTCTCACGACCGGTGAGCGCGTCGACGACGGGTGCGAGGATGAGGACGCCCCCGCGCATCAGCAGCATCACGAAGACGATGGAGACGCCGGAGAAGGTGTAGGCGAGCGTGGCCGTCGTCAGGATCATCGAGGAGCAGATGCCGCTCAGCGCCGTCCAGCGGGTCGGGAAGGGGATGGAGCGTCCGAGCACGCGGCGGTGGCTCGCGTGGCGCCACCAGCCGGTCGCCGTGAGGAACGTGAGCACGACGATGAGGCTGGCGATGTTCGAGAGCGGCAGGAGCGTCGCACCGGGGACGCCCTCTGCCGGCGGCGTGGCCGGCCCGACGGGCGGGTAGAGACCGACGGCGAGGGCCTTGGTCATCCCCGTGAAGGGGACGTAGGAACAGAAGTAGAAGGCCGCGAAGAACCAGATCGCGTTCGGAGACGCGACGATTCGCTCGAAACGGTTCGGCGACGACGCGGCGTTCATGGAGCGGCGTTAGCAGCCCTGGTGGAGGGGCGCGAACCCGACGACCAACGTTCCTCAGCCTTTCGCGGGCGTGGCGAGCGCGAGGTCCGGCTCGTCCATGGTGCGGGCTTCGCCCATCACCGAGCGGCGCAGCGGCTCGTACTCGGGGAGGAAGCCCTTGTGGCGCTTCGCGCGGAGGTTGTCCTCGAGCGCCTCGTACTCCTTCGGCGTCGTCGAGAGGATGGCGTCCTCGTCGACCTCGTCGATGAGTGAGTCGGGCAGGTACTTCTCGGCGTACTGCTGATAGACGCCGCTGGTGACGAAGAGGTCGAGCAGGTCCGGGTCGAGGTGGTTGTCCCGCTTCATGAAACCGAGGATGCGCATCGACTCGCTGAGGGTCTTGCCCTTCTTGTACGGGCGGTCCTGGGCGGTCAGCGCCTCGAAGACGTCGGCGATGGCCATGATCCGCGCGGGCACCGACATGTCGCCGGCGTGGACGCCCCGCGGATAACCCTTGGCATCCATCTTCTCGTGGTGGCCACCGGCGTATTCCGGCACGCGGCGGAGGTTCCGCGGGAAGGGCAGCGCCTCGAGCATCTGGATCGTCTGGACCATGTGCCCATTGATGATCAGCCGCTCCTCCTCGGAGAGCGTGCCGCGAGAGATGCACAGGTTCTCGATCTCGTCCTCGGCGAGGAGGCCCCGCTTGAGCGTGCCCTGCACGTACTGCCGCGCGCCGATGGCCCGAATGCGCTCCTTCGCCTCGTCGGAGAGGAACTCGCTGCCGACGTTGGCCTTCACGATGAAGTCGAGATCCTCCTCGAGGGACGCGACCTCGCGCTGATAGCGCGCCTTGGCCTCCGGGTCGCCTTCGGCCTGCGCCTCGAGCATGCGGATCTTGGCGTCGCGCTTCAGCACCTCGAAGCGCGCCCGCACGATCTCGATGCGGTCGAAGATGGTCTCGAGCTTCGTCGCCTTGTCCATCACGTGGACCGGGGTCGTCACCTTCCCGCAGTCGTGGAGCCAGGCCGCGATCTTGAGCTCGTACCACTCCTCCTCGGAGAGGGTGAAGTCGGCGAAGGGTCCCTCCTGGGCGGCGACCGCCGCCTGCGCGAGCATCAGGGTGAGGATGGGGACCCGCTCGCAGTGGGCGCCGGTGTACGGCGACTTCGAGTCGATCGCCGCGGCGATCATCTGGATGAAGGCCTCGAGCAGCTCCTTCTGCCCCTCGAGCAGGAGCTGGTTGTCGAGGGCGACGGCCGCCTGGCTGGCGAGCGCCTCGACGATGCGCTGCTCCTCTTCGGTGAAGGGGACCACCTCGCCGGTCTCCTCGTTCTTGGCGTTGAGGAGCTGCAGCACGCCGATGACCCGGTCCTGATGGTTGAGCATCGGGATGGTCAGGAACGACTTCGAGCGATAGCCCGCGCGCTCGTCGAACTTCTTGGTACCGCTGAAGTCGAAGCCGGTCGCGTCGTAGGCGTCCGGGATGTTGAAGGACTCCTTCCGGATCGCCGCGCAGGTGGCGATGTTCGCCTCGTTCGGCTCGCCATCGGCGTCGACCATCGGCAGCGGCGGGAGATCGATGGGCTTACCGGTCGTCCCGCCGAGGGCGATGCCCAGCGAGTCGGTGCGCATGATGGCGAAGCGCAGCTCGTTCTCCTCGGTGCGCAGGTAGAGGGTCCCCCCATCGGCGTTGCAGAGGTCCTTGGCCTCGAGGAGGATCCGCTCGACCAGCCGGTCCTTGTCGTCCTCGGCCGAGAGCGCGATGCCCACCTCGTAGAGCAGCTCCAGCCGCTCCAATCGCCGTTCAAGCGTCTCACTCATCATTGTCCCCTGGATGCTGCAGCACGAGAGGCCAGAGCTTTAGCACGAGCCCGCCCGTGGTGCGCCCCCCCCCGCCCGCGCGAGGCCGGCCGACACCGGCCGATTGGCCGGTCGACTTTGACACCGGGTGCCCCTAAGATCCGCGCTCCATGGCCGCTCCCCACCACTACGATTGGATCGTCGTCGGCTCCGGCTTCGGAGGCAGCGTCTCGGCGCTCCGCCTCTCGGAGAAGGGCTACTCGGTCTGTGTGCTCGAAAAGGGCAAGCGCTTCGAGCCGAAGGACTTCCCCAAGACCAACTGGGACCTGAAGAAGTGGCTCTGGATGCCGGCGGCCGGATTGAAGGGGATCTTCCAGATGTCCTTCATGGAGCACGTGACCATCTTCCACGGCGTCGGTGTGGGCGGCGGGTCGCTGGTCTACGCGAACACGCTACCGACGCCGAAGCTCGGCTTCTTCCGCGCCAAGAGCTGGTCCCACCTGGCCGACTGGCAGAAGGAGCTGAAGCCCTTCTACGAGAAGGCGCGCTTCATGCTCGGCTCCGCGGAGAACCCGCTGCGAACCCGCGGCGACGAGATCCTCGAGGAGATCGCCGAGGACATGGGCCGCAAGGAGCACTTCCACCCGACGGAGGTCGCGGTCTACTTCGGCAAGCCGGGCGTGAAGGTGCCCGATCCCTACTTCGAGGGCGAGGGCCCGGACCGGGTCGGCTGCACCCACTGCGGCGCGTGCATGACCGGCTGCCGCGTCGGGGCGAAGAACACCCTCGACCGCAACTACCTCTACCTGGCCGAGCGCCTCGGCTGTCGCATCGAGGCGGAGACCGAGGTCACCCACGTGACCGAGCGACCCGAGGGCGGCTACCGCATCGACACGAAGGGAAGCTTCGGCCGCGGCGGCGAGCGAACCTTCACCGCCGACCGGGTGGTCTTCAGCGGCGGGGTGATGGGCACCCTCCCCTTGCTGCTGAAGATGAAGGAAGACCCGAAGGGGTTGCCCAAGCTCTCCGAGCGCCTCGGCCAGATGGTCCGCACGAACAGCGAGGCCCTCTTCGGGGTCATCAGCCCGGAGGAGGGCGAGGACTTCACCAGGGGCGTGGCCATCACCTCGATCCTGCACACCGACGAGCACAGCCACATCGAGCCGGTGCGCTACGGCGACGGCTCCGGCTTCTTCCGCATGCTGTCGCTGCCCCACGCCCCGGGCGACAACCTGGTCGCGNNACGGCAAGGGCAGCGGCTTCTTCCGGCTGCTCACCCTCCCCCACGCGCCGGGAAGCACCGTCGCCAGCCGCCTCGCCGGCGCGCTCCGCGGTTTCGTGCGCCACCCGGTGCGCTGGGCGAAGGCCATGACGGTGAAGGACTACGCGCGCGCCAGTCAGATCCTCCTCTACATGCGCACCCTCGAGGGGACGCTGACGATGAAGCTCGGCCGCAACGCCTTCACCGGCTTCCGCAAGGGGCTGGTCACCGAGCTCGACGAGGGGACCGAGGCCCCGCAGGCCTTCATCCCCGAGGCGACCGACTTGGCCCGGCGCTTCGCCAAGAAGGTGAAGGGCGTGGCGGCGACCATGTTCACCGAAACCCTCCTCGGCGTTCCGTCGACCGCCCACATCCTCGGCGGCTGCTGCATGGGCGCCGACGAGAGCGAGGGCGTCATCGACAGGGACCACCAGGTCTTCGGCTACGAAGGCATGTACGTGATCGACGGCTCGGCGATGAGCGCCAACCCCGGCGTGAACCCCTCGCTGACCATCACCGCGCTCGCCGAGCGCGCCATGGACCGCATCCCCGCCAAGGACGCCACCGCCGCCGCCTGAGGGGATTCGCGCTTGGTGCCGGGCTCGGCTACCTTGCGCCCGTGCGCTCGGTGACCCTTCGAATCACGCTCGCCCTCGGCCTGCTGCTCGCGCTCGGCTGCGGAGCGAAGACCGGCCTGCTCGTGCCCGAGATCGACGAGGACGCGAGCGTGGACATGTCGGTCCTGCCCGACATGCCGCGGGTCGACGGGTGCATGGACGTGCCCTTCGTGCTCGCGCCGCGGCCGGCGGAGGTGATGTTCACCATCGACCGCTCGACGTCGATGGCCCTCGGCCTGGACGGGCTGCCGCCGGACGATCCTTCGCGATCCCGCTGGCGGGTGCTGGGCGACGTGCTCCTCGAGGCGCTGCGCGGCGAGCCGTTGATCGACGCTGGCGGCAAGTTCTTCCCGGAGATCGTCGACCCCGGACCGGAACTGGGCCCGGAGGACGTCTGCCAGGTGAGCACCATGGTGGAGGTCGAGCCGGGGCCGGGCTCCGAGAACCGAGTGGTCCGGGTCTTCGCCGACACCGAGCCCTTCGGCGGCACCCCGACGGTGGACGCGGTGCGCGTCACCGCCGACTTCCTGCTCGAACGCACGCGGCCGGAGATTCCCCAGTTCATCGTCCTGGCCACCGACGGCGGGCCGAACTGCAACCCGCCGCCCGGGCCGCTCGGCTCCTGTGACTGCGCCGGGCTCCCGGAGAGCTGCCTCGACCCGACCTTCGGGCGGGTGAACTGCCTGGACGACGAACGGGCCATCCGAGTGATCGGCGAGATCGCAGACAGCGGCATCCCGATCTTCCTGATCGGCTTCGACGACCCGACGCGGCCGGATCTGGCGGCGATCCTCGACGACATGGCCATCGCCGGCGGCCGCCCCCGACCGGTCGGCTCGAGCCGCCGCTTCTACGACGTGCGGGACCGCTCCGATCTCGAGGGGGCGCTCGGCGAGATCACCGCCTCGGTCGGTCGCTGCCTACTCGTCACCGACTTCCGCCCGGACCCGGCGCTGCAGGTGTCGGTCCGCGTCGACGGGCTGCCGGTCCCCGAGGATCCGATGGACGGCTGGCAGTGGCGGGACCGCGACGCCGGCGAGATCGAGCTGCTCGGCGAAGCCTGCCGGCGGGCGACCGAGAACCCGGACGTCATCGTCGACGGCGTCCAGACCTGCTTCGCCAGCGAGTAGCCCGAGCTCGAAAAGACGAAAAAGACGAACCCCGTCCCCGAGCTACCGGGGACGGGGTTCGTCTTTTTCGTCTTTTCATTCGCGGACGCTCGCGCGCGCCGCGTCGATGGCGCGCAGGATCGACCGAGCGTGGGTGAGGAAGCGTTCGCCCGCGGGGAGCAAGCGCATGCCCCGCGGCGTGCGCTCGAAGAGCGGCGTGCCCAGCTCGTCCTCGAGGGCGCGGATCTGTCGACTGAGCGGCGGCTGCGAGATGTGAACCCGCTGCGCCGCGCGGCCCACGTGCCCTTCCTCGGCGACGGCGACGAAGTACTCGAGCTGCGACAGGCTCATCCCCGAGCAGAATGCCACCGATCGACCACCGCTCCCAGCGATCCGGGGCCTCCATACCGAGAAGGTATTGGACCGCCGGCCGGGCCCGTCGAACCATGAGCGCGTGGAGCTGCTCTCCCGTCGACAGATGGACGCGATGCGGCGCGCCGGCGCCGTCGCCGCCGCGACCCTGGACCGGGTGGGTCGCGCGCTCGGGGCGGGGATGCGCGCCCGGGACATCGACCGGCTGGTGCGCGAGGACACGGCCAGCCGTGGCGCGCGACCAGCACAGCTCGGCTATCGGGGATTCCCGGCGAGCGTCTGCGTGAGCATCGACGACGTCGCGTGCCACGGCATCCCCGGCGAGCAGCTGCTCCGCGAAGGCAGCCTGGTCAGCGTCGACGTGACCAGCGAGAAGGATGGCTGGCACGGCGACACCTGCCGCACCTTCGCGGTCGGTGCGCTCTCACCGGAGGCGGCGCACCTGATGGACGTCGCTCGTCGCTGCATGGAGGCGGGCATCGCCCAGGTCCGCCACGGCGCGCGCCTCGGCGACGTGGGCGCGGCGGTCGAGGCGCTGGCCCGGAGCGAAGGCTGCGACGTCGTCCGCGCGGTCGGCGGCCACGGCATCGGTCGAAAGATGCACCAGCCGCCGCACGTGGATCACTTCGGGCGGCCCGGCCGCGGCAAACGGCTCCGCGAGGGGATGGCGCTCACCATCGAGCCGATCGTCGTGCTCGGCTCCCCGCGGCTGAGCGAGGACGACGACGGGTGGACCCTGCGCACGGCCGACGGATCCCTCGCCGCGCAGTTCGAGCACACCCTCCTGGTCACCCGCCGCGGTGCCGAGATCCTCACCCACCCGCCCCCGCTGGGCGGCTCATGCGGCGATCCAACGTGACAATCGCCACCAGCCAGCGTCCGGTGTCCCACCCGCGTGACAATGCGGGCTGACCAAACCATGCTCCGGCGGTGCGCATCGACGACATGCGGCTCTTCGCGGCGGTGGCCGAACGGCTGAGCTTCACGGCGGCGGCGGAGGACCTCGGGATCCCCAAGCAGACGGTGTCGCGGCGGATCGCGGCGCTCGAGAGCGAGCTCGGCGTGCGGCTGCTCCACCGAACCACGCGCTCGATGAGCCTGACCGACGTCGGCGAGGCCTACGCCACCCGCTGCGCGCAGGTCGTACAGCTGGCCGATGAGGCCAATCAGTCCGTCAGCGACCAGAGCGAGCAGGTGCACGGCACGCTGCGCGTCACGGCCGACCCGCTCTTCGGGGAAGGGTTCCTCGCCGATCTGGTGCACGACTATCGCGCCGCCCACCCCGGGGTGAGCGTGGAGCTGCTGCTCACCCAACGAAAGGTCGACGTCGTCGAGGAGGGCTTCGACGTCGCCTTCCGGGTGGGCGCGATGGCCGACTCGTCGCTCGTGGCCACCGCCCTCGGGCCGGCGTCGATGTCCTATTGCGCGAGCCCGAGCTACCTCGAGGCGCGCGGCCGGCCGCTGCACCCGAGCGAGCTCGACCGACACGACTGCATCACGCTGCTGCCGGAGACGAGCGCGAGTCGCTGGCTCTTCATGGAGGGCGACGAGATGAAGTGGTTCCCCATCGAGAGCAAGCTCCGGGTCAATCACCTGCCCACCGCTCGGCGGCTCGCGGTCGCCGACGCGGGCATCGTGAACCTGCCGACGTTCGCCGCGAAGCCGCTCATCGAGGCCGGCCTCCTCGAGCCGGTGCTCCAGGGCTTTCAGGCTCCCTTCGGCGAGGTTCGGCTGGTCTACCTCGGCCGTGGCTTGCTCGTGCCGCGGGTGAAGCACTTCATCGACATGGCCGTCGAGCGCTTTCGTCGCGACTCGCTCCTGCCGCCTCCGATCGAGTAGTCAGAGCCCGTCGGCGACCATGCCGGGCTCGACCGCGCCGGCCTCGCCCGCGAGGGTCTCGAGGATCCACTGGCCGGTCGCGCATCGCACGCTCTCGTCACCGGCCGCGATGGCCCGCTCCACGTGCGTGACCGTCGCCGACGCGTCGATGAAGACCGCGTCGATGGATTGCTCGACGCCGCCGTTGGTCACGCAGAGCTCGTCCTCGACGGGGAAGACGAGCAGAAGCCCCTGGCCCCGGTCGAGCGACTTTCCGCGGAGCCCTTCCATGCGCTCGGCGGCGGTCTCGGCCCGGCGAACGCTGACGTCGAGCACGACCGGGTCACCGATCGTGATCCGATCGTCGGCGCAAGCGCAGACGAGCAGGAGCCCGAGGGCGGCCCAGCGCATCAGAGCGAGCGGAGGAAGGCGACGAGCTGAGCGCGCGTCGCGGCGTCGAGGGCCTCGTAGGCCGCGCGCGCCGCGGTCGCCTCGCCGGCGTGCGCGGCGATGGCCTCCTCCACCGTCTCGGCGCGGCCGTCGTGCATGTAGGGCGCGCTCGTCGCCAGCCCCCAGAGCGGCGCGGTGCGGAACTCACGGAAGCTGGCGTCGCCATCGGCGATGCCCATGAAACCGTCCTCGGCGATGTCGTGCAGGAGGATGTCCGAGTAGAGCGGCACCGGCGCGCCGCTCCCGTCCTCGAGGGTCATGTGGCAGTCGGCGCAGCCGATGTCGACGAAGACCATCTCGCCCGCCGTCTCCATGGCCGGGTCGGTGCTGGTCCGGGGCGGTGGCGCCAGCATCGTCAGGAAGAAGCCGAGCGCCTCCACGTCGGAGAGCGCGATCTCCGGGTCCGGCCACTCGTCGTCGTCGGTGCCCGAGCCGAAGGTCAGCCCCTCTTGGTCGGGAAGGGTGACGCCCATCTCGTTGGTGAGGCCGTCGCGGACGAACTCGACCACCGAGGGCACGTTCGCCTTCCAGCCGAGGCGCCCCACCCGGCCGTCGGGGAGCACGTGAGCGCGACCGCTGATGCCGTCGCCGTCCAGATCGTCCGGGTCCTCGTTCGCCAGGATCACCGCCTCGGGGATGTCGTCCATCACGCCGAGGCCGAGGGTCGTCGGGGTCTGTCGCCGCTCGACCACGTTGGTGTCCGCGTCGAAGGGCGGGCGCACGGAGCCGAGCGCGTGCCGGTGCCCCATCGTCGTCCCGATGGAGGGGAGCTCGAAGACCCCGTCCACCACCGAGCCGTGGCGCGTCACGTCGACGTCCGAGGGACCGGCGCCGCCGATGACCGGGTCGAAGTGGCAGGCCCGGCAGGAGTCGCCGTTGAACGTCGGCCCGAGCCCCTGGCTGATGAAGTGGTCGCGGTCGAAGATGGCGCGACCGAGCTCGTACTGCGCCTGCTCCTCGGCGCTCAGCTCCCGACGAGGCCCACCATACGCACCGGTGGGCGGCACCGGCGCGTCGGGCGGCAGCAGCCCGTCGGTGTGCTGGTCCGCGCCGCCGAGCGACTCGAGGAAGGCGATCAGCTGCCCCTGCTCGGTTTCGCTCATCGCCGCGAAGGCATCACGGCTCGCCTCGGCTTCGCCACCGTGCATGAGGATCGCGTCGCTCGAGCGTGTCGGCGCGGCCGTCGTGCAGGTAGGGGCCGACGGTGCCGACGCCCCAGAGCGGCTGGGTGCGGAACTCGGACCCCCTCGCGTCGAGCATCTCCACGCCGTCGGCGAGCTCGGGCCCCATGTCGTGGAGCAGGAAGTCGGAATGGGGGAAGATCAGACCGCGCGGGCCCTTCAGTGACTCCACGTGGCAGCCGGAGCAGTTGGCCTCGACGAAGAGCGCCTTGCCGGCTTCGGTCTCGGCCGTCGGCTCGTCCGGCTCGGGCGGCGCGAGGAGCATCGCCCAGCTCACCAGATCGAAGAGGTCCTCGACGCTGAGCTCGGGGTCGGGCACGCCGTCGTCGTCGGTGGTGCGGACGCCCGGGGGGATGGTGGCCTGCGCGTCCGAGCGGCGGCCGATGAGCGCGTCCCCGCGCGTGCCCGGCTCCTCGGCGATCTCGGCCGGCACCGGAAGGGCGGCGGCGAGCTCCGGCGGGAGCGGGTCGGTGGTGATGCCCAGGTGGTTGAAGAGCGGCCCCCGCAGGAAGCCCTCGATGCTGATGGTCTGCGCCTTGCGGCCGAAGCGGGACACGAAGCCGCGCTCGTAGTTGGGCCGACCGCTGATGCCGTCGCCGTCGGCGTCGTCCGGATCGGCGTTCTTCAGGATCACCTCGTCCGGCAGCTCGGCGATCAGGCCGACGCCGAAGAAGGGAATCGGGTTTCGGGTCGCGAAGTGGTTGGCGCCCTCGGGCGTGGGGAAGCGGCCGCCGTCGACGGTGTACTGCGGGAGCACGCCGTTGACGCCGAGGTCGATGCGGGAGCCGTCCGGGAAGGTCTGGCCGACGAGCAGGAAGTCGCGGTAGTGGGCACCGGAGCCACCGAAGACCGGCTTCTCGTGACAGGCGGCGCAGAAGGTGACGTTGAAGGTCGGGCCGAGACCATCGGTCGGCTCGAAGCGCCGGGTGGCCACCTCCTCGCCGCGGGCGAAGGTCTCGAGCTGCTCGGGGGTCGCGCTCGGCATGGGCTCGCCCATCGGGGCGTAGATGTCCTGGGCGGGCTTCGGGTCGCCGGGGCACCCGGCGAGCGCCAGGGCGAGCCCGAGGATCAGGGCCCTACTCACCATCGGCCAGCTCTCTCTCGTACGCGATTCCCACATAGTTCCCCGAAGAAGAAGCAAAGTTCCCGCCAACGGCGGTCAGGCGACGGCTGGGGTCGCCGAAGACCGCATGGAACGTTTCGAAGGTGTCCGGCAACGCTTCCTCGTAGGTCAGCGTTTCGAAATCGATGACCGCGATGGTGCCCTCGATGCCGACCACGTGGACCGTGTCCGGCTGACCCATCCAGACGCCGTTGAGCCCGGGGAGCGGCGAGAGGCTCTCGGTGCGCCACTCCGTGCCATCCCAGACGGAGATGACACCGTTCGAACGGCCACCGACCACCGCGATGCGGTCGGGACCCGTCCCCCAGACGCTGATGAGGTCGTCGGTCGTGCCCACCATCTCCTCCCGGAGCTCGGTGCCGTCCCAGCGGAGCAGCGTGCCCCGCTGACCGACGAAGATCACGTCGTCCGGGCCGCTGCCCCAGACCTTGAAGATCGCGGTGACTCCGGGGCGGCTCAACGCGGGGAGCTCGACGGTGCGCCACCCCTCACCCTCGTAGCGCAGGATGGTCGCGGTGGCGTCCGGGAAGCCGCTACCGCCGACNNCGTCCGGCGCCGCGCCCCAGACGCCCCAGAGGTCCTCGGTGGTCGACGACTCGACCGCGGTCCATGCACCGCCGTCCCAGTGGATGATCGTGCCGCCGTTGCCGACGACCCAGAGGTCGTCGGGGCCGAAGCCATACACCCAGTTGAGCAAGGGCACCTCGAGCCCGGTGTCGACCGGCGCCCATTCGCCCCCGGCGTCGCTCATCACCACGCCCGCGTCGGGCTCGCCGCCGACGGCGTAGCGGACCTCCCCATCGGCGCTCCAGGTGCTCAGGAGCCAGCCGGTGTCGGTGGCGTCGTAGGCCGGGTCCCAGGTGGTGTCGACATCGGTGGGACAGGCGAGCAGCAGTGCCGCGATGGGGAGAATGCGCTTCACGAACGCCTCCATGTTGGCACGGATCGTTCCGGGCACCAGAGCGCATCCTCACCGAACGGGGGGAATTTTCCGCCCGTTCGACCGAATCCTTCGGGGCCGGTATACGTCCGGCACCCGATGGTGGATCTCGTCACGGCACTGAGCCTGGCGCTCGTGGTGTATGCCGCGGGCCACTACCTCTGCGCCCTGCTCTTTCTGACCCACCGCCGGCGGCCGAAGCCACCGGCCCCGGAGCCCGATGCGGTGACCGTGCTGGTCCCGGCCCTCGACGAGGGCGAGGGCGCCGTGCACTGCCTGCAGTCGATCGTCGCCCAGGACCACGAGGGCCCCGTGGTGGTGAAGCTGCTCATCGCCGACGAGAGCGACACCGCGCTCGGGCCCGTTCGGGACGCCTTCGGCATGGGCGAAGAGCTCGTCGCGGAGCCGGCGCCGAACCGGCGGGTCGAGGTGCTGCTGCTCGGGGTCTCGGGCAAGGCGGCGAAGATCCGCGCGGCGAGCGAAGGCATCGAGACGCCGTGGACCGCCATCCTCGACGCGGATCACGTCGCCCAGCGGCAGTGGCTCCGCTCCGCGCTCGGAGTCATCGCGCAGGCACGGAGCGAGGGCACGCCGACCCGGATGGTGCAGGGACGCCGCTACCCGATCGCCGCCCGCGGCCTCTTCCGCTTCTGGGACTCGCTGCAGCAACACGTGGGGTGCGAGCTGCTGAACGTCGCCTTCCAGCGCATGGGGCTGAGCGTCTTCTTCACCGGCACGACGGCGCTCATGGACACCGAGCTGCTTCGGGAGCACCCGCTGCGCGACGTGCTCACCGAAGACATCGACTTCAGCTACGCGACCTTCATGAAGGGCGAGGTGATCGTCGCCGACCCGCGCTACGGATCCGCGGAGGAGGTCTCGCCGGACCTCTACAGCTTCCTCGCCCGCCGGCGCCGCTGGGCCAACGGTCACACCGAGGCCTTCCTGCGCCACCTGCCCGAGCTGTGGAAGGCGCGGCTGCCGTTCCTCTCGAAGGTGCAGTTCCTCTTCCATGGGCTGCACTACCTGGTGATCGTCCCGGTCTTCCTGCTCCACCTGGCGGTGGGGCTGCTCTTCCTGCAGGGGCTGCCGCTCCGTTCCATCGTGGCGAGCTTGGTGTCGGCGCTCTTCGTGGCGCTGCTGATCGGACGCTCGCAGCGAACCAAGGGCTGGCTGCACCGCGCCCTCGAGGTGTCGGTGCTCTTCGTCTGGTTGGCGCCGGCGCTGCTGATCGCGTCGAACGTGGTGCTGGCGCTGGTGACCGGCGACCCGGCGCGGGCGTCGTTGCCGCTCGACTCGAGCGTGGCCTACATCGAGCCGCTCACGCTGGCCGCCTTCGGCGCGCCGCTGGTGCTGCTGCTGATCGGGCTGATCCGCTTCCGGCAGCTCGGCCTGGGCACCGCGCTCGGGCTGGTGGTGACCTACCCGGTCGCCTTCTACCTGGACGGCGCCGGTGCGCTCCTCGGTTGCCTCGATGCATTCATCGACCGGCAGCGCTGGCGGAAGGTCGCGCGCAGCGGCAGCGACGGACCGAACGGCGAGGTGCGACCGGTCGGGCTCCGCGAGAGCTGGCGCATCGGCGGTGGCCTGGCCCTGCGCCCGGAGGAGGAGCCGCGCCCCTGGGGTGGCTTCGCGCTGATGACGCTGGCGGCGGTGGCCTTCGCGGCGGGGATCTTCGGCTGGCCCGAGCGGGTGGTCGCCGCGAGCGAGCTGCGCTGCGAGCAATCCGAGGCGGACGACCTTCCGTGGATCGACGACGAGGCGACCGCCCACTGCGACGGGAGCGCCCCGCGCTTCGCCCTCCGGGCGGGCTCGCCGACGCTCTTGCGCGAGGACCCGATGGAGGCGGTGGACGAGTCCTTCTGGGAGCGCGGCGACGCGACCTTCCCCTGCAACGAGTCCTACTTCACGCCGGGCAACGTCGAAGCGTCCGCCGAGGGCGTGACCTTCGCCCTGCGCGAGGAGAGCCGTGGCGATCGGCGCTTCACCAGCGGCTCGCTCTCCACCGGCGAGGAGGGGAGCTATCAGTTCGGCCGCTTCGAGGTGACCATGAAGGCCAGCCCGGCCTCGGGGGTGGTGAGCGCCTTCTTCCTCTACCGCTTCGACCCCTGGCAGGAGATCGACTTCGAGCTGGTAGGCAAGGACACCACCAAGGCGCTGCTCAACGTCTATTACAACCCGGGCGAGGACGGCGACCTCTACAACTACGGCCACTTCGGCACGCCGGTGGTGGTCGATCTGGGCTTCGACGCCGCCGAGGGCTTCCACAGCTACGCCATCGAGTGGGACGCGGACGAGATCCGCTGGTTCGCCGACGACCGGCTCATCCACGTGCGCCGCGCCGGCGAGCCGACGCCGATCCCTCAGCTCCCGATGGTCTTCCACATGAACGCCTGGGCGACCTGCAGTGAAGACCTCGCCGGGCCCATCGACACCGGCGCGCTGCCCACCGCGGTCACCTTCCGCGACGTGCGCATCTCCCGCTGGGATCCGGCGCCACGCTCGGGGCTCGATGCGCTCTTCGGCATCGGCGACCCCGCACCCGAGAGCTGGACCACGCCCCGCTAGCGCCTGCCCTCACCCACTCGGCTACGGACTCTGCGCCCCTCATGGCCTCCCGAGCGGGAGGAGCTCCTCACTCGCATGCGAAGCAACCGGCCGGACCATCGGCGGAGACCATACAGTCGCCCACAGTTTCGTTCTCGGCTGGCGTCAGACCGGCAAGGCATGAATCGACGGCGAAGATCGCCGAGTCACAGGCGAAGGTGTCGGTTCCGAAAATGCATTCGTCGACATAGGTGTCGACCTCGTCGACGCAGACGAGAGAGAAACAGTGAAACTCCGCGTAACTCACGCACGACACGCAGTCGAGACCCGGGCTGACGTCGATGCCGCTGATCGTGTAGGGCGTCGAGCCCATCGTGTCCGCGTCGAGGGCGGCATCACGACAACTCTGATTGTCGCAAGCACGATAGGCGGCCGCAGTCTCTGCAGTGCACCGGGGAAGGCACGGTCGCGTGAGTGGTCCGAAGGAGCCGGTCGGCACGGGGAGGTCGCAGTCGCCCGCCATGGGCTCGGTGCACACCAGAGCGGGGCCGGCGTCGGGTGTCTCCGGACCGGCGTCCGAGCCGCCCCCGTCGGTTGGACCGCCGTCCACCGAGCCAGGGCCCAAATCGCGTCCACCGCCCCCGCCATCGACTCCTGGCCCCGAGTCTCTTCCGCCGGACACTCGCCCATCATCGCCGCAGCCGACGGTGATCATCAGACCCATCAGACCAATTCTCACCATCCACATACTGCACCCCTTCAATCAGGCCCTCGAGCCTGACACTCGCAGCAGATCGCCGTTTCTTCAGCGTCGCCAATGCCGCAGATGAACGCATTCGCGCCCACCCCTGTCAAGGGGGGTAGTCATTTCATCGTATGCTCACGCCGCCGGGACCGCCCGGCGTTCACGAAGCCGCAACCATTCGAGTTTCATCGCCGAGGCGTGCGACTCGTGATCTGACCGAATGGGAGCACCTGCCGAATGGGAGTAACGGCCGTGATTCGCGCTCTGCGGCATCGGCGGGCAACACAGCCGATCACAGCGGTGCGCCGCACTCGCGGAAGGCGTCGTCGGTGCAGTCGGTCGCCGTCACGGCGGGGCCGGCTTCGCCGCCGGCGGTGCAGCTGCAGGATCCGTCCTCGCAGCTCACCTCGTAGACCGTGCCTCCCGCAAGCGATCTCCTCGGTGCCCGCGACTGGGCGGCCGATGAGATAGCGCCCCACTTGGGGGCCAGTGCTGTACGGTGCGGCCGATGGGCAAGAAGAAAGCCAAAGCCAGCCCGATGTTCATTCTGGGGCTAACGATCGTGTTCGGCCTCGGCTCGGCGTGGGCCTTCTGGTCCGCCTGGTCTGCGGCTCGACTGAGCTGGGCCGACCAGCCCTCGACCTGTGAGGTTCTGGCCACACGAGTCGAGTCGTCGAGCGCCGAATCCGATGGGAGCAACGAGCGCTACTATCCCGTCGTCGAGCTCGCCCACAGCGTCGACGGCCAGCGCTACACGCGGGCGGACTCGGGGCCGACCCACCTCATGCGGATCGACGCCAGAGAGGAGATCCGTGACCTCCGGGTCGGCCAGAGCGTGGACTGTCTCTACATCGCCGGCTCTCCCGCCGATGTCGTGTATTTCGAGGAGCGCGACGGACAGATCTACGGGATGCTGGTTTTCGGTTCACTGCTGCTGGTGCTGCCGGTCGTCGCGTTCTTGTTCGAGCGGCGCAAGCCCGGATGGCCCAAGCGCAAGCGGAAGGGATGACCGGCAGCTCGTGGTGAACGTCCGTCTAAAGGTGCGGGGCCTTCCCGGCGCGGCTCGAAAGAACGAATCCGTCGCCGGCTTCGTCCGCGTCGAGCTGGACCGGCCGGAAGACGTGGAGCTTCGGGTCGTTCCGTACGTCACCGTCGCGCACGACGGCAGCGTCCTGGGGCGGGGGCCTCGCGACGGGGTGGTGGCCCACCAGGGGCCGCTCGGCGCGGGAACGCACGACGTTCCGTTTCGGTTGCCCGCGCTCGCCGGGCCGGCGAGCTACGCGGGGCGAGAGCTCCGCATCGACTGGGTCATCGAAGCGAGCGCGAAGACCGCCGCTCAGAGCGTTCGCGCGGAAGCTCCGGTGACCCTGCGACCCGCGCACGATGCGAGAATGGAGGTTTCGCCCTTGCGAGGGATCGGCTCGCACGCCGATCTGAAGGGGTCGTCGTCCGGATGCGCAGTCGCGGCCCTGGTGGCCACGCTGGCGCTCGCGGCCGGCGCCGTGGGCGGATGGACCGCGGGCGAGCCCGACCTCTGGATGACATTCGCTTTCTTTGGCGTCGGCGCAGGGCTCCTCACCGTCGGCCTGGTGCGGTCGCAGCTCCTGTATCGGCGGGTGGGCTCTCCCGAGCTTCGGGTCGAGCCCACCGTGCTCGAGCCCGGACTCACGGGGCAGCTCTCCGTCTCGGTGCGACACCGTCCCGGGGCGTCCGTCGAGGCCGTCGACGTCCGCTTCGCGGTGGTCGAGTGTCGCCTCCGAGCCAACGAGGGGGCCCAGAACCTCTCCGAGACCCCCGTCGTGTCGAGGACCTCGTCGTTGCAGCGATCCGGCGATGGTGAGTGGTCGGGCGCCGTCGAGCTCCCGGAGCCCGGGTCGGTGCCGTGCACCTACATGACGAGCGACCGAGCGCAGATCCGGTGGGTCGTACGTTCGCAGCTACGCGGGCCGGGCATCGGGGACGGCCAAGCCCGGACGACCGTGTGGCTCGACGCGCGACCGGAGACCGCACGCGACGCCGAGCCCCGGCAGCCATCACCGACGAACGACTGAAGGAGTGGAGCACCACATGGAGCCGACATCGTGAGCGCGTCCCGTGAAAAGAGGCGACGGCTGCCGCTGGCCCTGGCAGCCCTGGCGGCTCTGGCGGTCGGGGTCTTGGTCCTCCCGGCTGCGCCGGAGGGGAGCTCCATGCCGGGCGAGTTGGGCGCGGTCGAGCGGGAAGCTCGAGCCTTCGTCGCCCATCTGCGCGCTGGACGGCGAGAGGAAGCGCGCGCCCTGTGGTCCAGCAGGCTGCGCGAGTCCGCAGTCCCGGACGAGGTCGCGGAACGACTCGCCCCAACCATCCGGGACTCGGACTGGGTGCGTTTCACCAGCGGAAAGACGACCGACACCAAGGCCTGCGTCAGCGGCGGCGTGGGCACCGACGGCGTGATCGTCGACAGCGTCAGTCACAGCTTCCGGCTGTATTGCGTTCGGGAAAACGGGCGCTGGCGAATCGACGCGGCGCAGATCTACGCGAACGGCGCGGCGGCGCCGACGCCCCCCTGGCCGTCGAGCTGGCACGGGGGCAACGACCGAACCCATCCGGGCGCCTGCGCCTCCGGCTATTGAGCGCCACCGCGGCCCACCCTCCGGAGTGAACCGCTCTCGGGCCGCATCCTCGTCGTCCTCACCATCGAGCAGCCGAAGACCAGCGAGCGCGTTCGGGGTCGCGACATCGGCGGGCAACACAGCCGATCACAGCGGTGCGCCGCATTCGCGGAAGGCGTCGTCGGTGCAGTCGGTCGCCGTCACCGCGGGGCCGGCTTCGCCGCCGGCGGTGCAGCTGCAGGATCCGTCCTCGCAGCTCACCTCGTAGACCGTGCCTCCGCACGAGATCTCCTCGGTGCACGAGGTCGGACCGCCGCCGCCGCCGAGGCGCGCGCAGATGGTGCCGGTGGCGCAGAGGTTGAAGGCGCCGCTCTCGTCGGGGCAGGCGGCGTCGACCTCGGCGAAGCTCCCGGAGCACACGAGGTCGGTGCCGCCGAAGCAGCGCCGGAGCGCGGCCAGCTCACACACGCAGCGTGGCTCGGCTTCCTGGTGAGCGTAGGCCCAGAGCTCGGCGGCCTGGTCGGCGAGGCACCAGGCGACGTTCTCGTCGAAGCCGGGCTCGTCCGGGCTCGCGTAGCACTCCGTATCCCGTGTACATAGCTCGGTCGCGCCGGGAAAGGGCTCCGCCACCGAGGGCTCGCCGGCGGTGGGGCAGAGCTCTTCGGCCCTGGCCGCGGCGTCTTCGCAGCCGGCGGAGCTGCAGCCGCTCGACGAGACCAGGCAGTCGAGCTGATCGATCTGCGCCTGCAGGCACGCCGACGGATCTTCGGCCACGAGCGCATGGGTCGAGATGTCGAGGGGGATGAAGAAGCGACACTCGGAGGGGCTGTAGTCGGAGGCGCAGCCCTCGGTGCTACAGAAGCGCTCGGTCGCCTCCATGAGCGCGTCGAAGTCGACGGTCGGCTGGCCGAGACAGCTCGGGACGTGCTCGTCGCTCGGGGGTGCGGTCGTGGTCTCGCCGCAGGCGGCCAGGCCCAGCAGCGCGAGGATGGTCAGGCGGCGGGTGGTCGATGTCATGGACATGCTTCGTCTTGGAGGATCAATCACTCGAACCTCGGCACGCGAGTCAGACCCTCAGGGCACTCTGCAGATGTCCGGGCAGACCGAGTCTCCCGGGCAGTCGGCGTCCGTATCGCAGCGCAATCGGCAGTTATTGCCGCCGGCGGCACAGTAGGAGTCCGGGCCAAAGCGTTCTTCGCAGGGATCGGAGACGGCGGAGCACTCCAGCGTGCAGTAGGGCTGGTCGGACGGTCCGCCCTCGTGACAGATGAATCCGTCATTGCAGTCGGCATCGGTGAAGCAGGCGGACATGAAGCCGCCACTGGATGCACTGGAGCACGCGCTGAACGCAAGGGTGAGCACCAAGAGTCCGATCAGTCTCATGTGGCACCATACCAGAGGCAGAAGGTCGATGGTGAGCATGAAGCCCGTGCCAAATGCAGGATTGAACGCGTGAGCCGTCCGTCGGGATGGCGTATGATCGGCGCCCCAACGGGAGGAGAAACCATGAACCGGAAGCAGACCATCGTTGCGGCGTTTGCCGCGCTCGCGCTCGTCACCGCCTGTGACGACGAAGAAGAGGCCGCAGAGACATCCCCCGCGGAGACCGAGGAGCCCACCCCCGAGCCGGAGCCGGAGCCCGAGCCGGAG